>VFQP010004515.1_pt1 | contig 12896 bp, 11 predicted proteins | sample 3512351 | NCBI WGS metagenome assembly VFQP01 (sample SAMN10412372, study PRJNA504923) | tailings metagenome | isolation source: Relicate 1 Philex TSF1 revegetated site | place: Philippines: Tuba, Benguet | collected 2017-08-29 | reverse complement strand
ATGCAAGGCAAGCGCGTCGACGCCCACCGGGGGCAGGCGTCTTGCGCGAATGTGCCTGCCTGGCAGCGCACGGGAAAGGGCGAGTGCGGGCACGCTCGCACGCCCAGTATGTGCGGGGCTGCAGACGCCGCCGCGCTCGTCGCAAGCACGCGACCTGGTGCGGCCTGTGCTGCTCAGGAGCCACGTGGTGGTGGTGGTCAGAGGTGAGGGCGACGAATCTACGCCCCGCCGCCACCCTGCGTCGCCGCGTGAGACGGTGCTTGCCTGCTTCTGGATGGCGGCGTCGCGCTCCTGCACGCTGGCGTACTGCTTGGCGCCGCCTTGCTTAGCCAGCAGCACGCGCTGGCGTGACTCGAGGGACGATACCTGCGCCACCGCCACCGCCACCACGCCGCGCCACAGCCATGCCGGCACGAAGTCAGCAAGGGGCGCTAGAGCAGTGGCCAGGGCGGTGCTTGGCATGGCAGCGCGCAGGCCGCGAGGCGGTCACGTCACGCGCCTTGTGCATCGCACCTGCGCCTCTTGGTCCGCCGCCGCCTTGCGCGCCGCCACCAAAACCTCCTCGGCCTGCAGGCGCACGCACACCAAGCCGACGCCCCCGGGCGGGCACACCGCAACCCCTCTGCACCTGCTGTGGCGGTGCGGCACCTCTCGTCGTGCGCTTTGGCGTCGCGTCGGGAGCGCACGTGAAGACTGCCTCGCTCTGCTCTCCTCTCTACCCTTTCCCCCCTCCCCGCACCTGCCGCAGCTTGTCCTGCCCCTCGGCCACCTCGGCGTCCTCTCTGTCCCGCACCTGCCTCCTCTCCGCCTCCTCTCTCTGCTTCGCTCCCTCTCCTCCTGTCTGCCCTTTCCCCCCCTTCCCGCACCTGCCCCAGCTTGTCCTGCCCCTCGGCCACCTCGGCGTCCTCTCTGTCCCGCACCTGCCTCCTCTCCGCCTCCTCTCTCTGCCTCGCTCCCTCTCCTCCTCCCTGCCTTTGCCCCCCTTCCCGCACCTGCCGCAGCTTGTCCTGCCCCTCGGCCACCTCGGCGTCCACCTGCGCCGCCTCCTGCTCGTTGCTGCTGGCCCGCGACTTGACGCGCTTGACCTGCCCGCACGCGCACACGCACCACGCACACAGCGTCGCCTCCCCGGCCCCGGCTGCGCCCCACTGTCCCACCGTCGCTCCGCCTCCGCCCCAAACAGCAGGAGCGCGCCGTCCGCAGCGCTCCCTGGTGGGTCTCGTCTCGTCCGCCGGCTGCGCCTACGGCATGCGGGCGCGCACTGTCTGTTTGCTGCTGCCACGTCAGCAAACTGACCTTCTCCTCCAGGTCGGCCGCGTCCGCCTCAAGCCGCATCCTGTCGTTGGCCAGCTCACGCGCCCGGCCCTGCGCGCACCGCCGCAGCCACCCGCGCCGCGCCGCCCTCTCAGCGAGTGCACAGCCACTCCACGCCGCCGCCCTCTCAGCGCCAAGCCGGCACGTGCACAGCAAACTCTTTCTTCTGCCCCCGCCCCAAGTGACCGCGGAGGGGGAAGGGGCCTGCGGCAGTTGCGGAGAGGTGCGGTGTGTGTGGGCTTTAGGGACAGGGGCGGCGCTCACCCTGGCGGCGCTGGCCTGCCGCGCGGCGGTGGCTGCCGCGTCGGCCGCCACCTTGGCCGCCTCCTTGAGCTCTGCCGCCTTGGCGTCCGCCGCGCCGACGCCGGCCTGCTGCTGCTCGCGCCGCATGCGCTGCCCGTCCGCCTCGGCCTGCGCGTGGGCCGCCCACGCAGCAGCCCCGCCATGGCACGCTCAGGCAGCCGTCCCACGCCACGCGGTGCGAACGGCCGCCCGTCGCCCTGCCCGTGGCCGGAGCAGCGAGCGCGGACGCGAGCGTGCGTGCGGTGGGTTGCCGTTGCTCCTTTGAAGCGCTACTGAGAGCTTCTGTGCGTGCCTGCTCGGCCTGTCCGGTGTGGCAGCTTGGCTCGTCCATGGATGCAACGCCCCCTCGGAGTGCGCACCTGCTCCAGCTGCGCCTTGGCCTTGGTGAGCTGCTTGTCCAGCAGGGAGAACTCGAGCGCGCGCCGGTCCCGGTCCGCCTCCTGCGCGGCGCCCCAACGACAAGCATGGTGAGGCACACGAAAGGCACTCCCACCGCACCGCCGTCGACCCATAGGCGCGCTTGCCTCACCCGCCGGCAGCGTCGGAGGGTGGGGCGGCGTGGCTGCGGACGGACGGCATACTCTGCGCCGGCCCGCCGGCCCGCTCACCTGGTACTGCGCCAGCTCCTTGCGCTCGGCGTCCAGCTCGGCCAGCTTCTCGTCAATCGTCGCCATCTGCGGCGAAGCAACCCGCAGTGCGCATGCCCCGCTCCTCACCCGGGCGCATGTGCCGGGGCGGGCGGTCGAGAGCGCGCCGTCAGGCAAGCAAGCCGCAGCGCGCATGCCCCGCTCCTCAGCCGGCACTTGTGCCGGGGCAGGTAGAGAGCGCGTCGTTGCCGCCGTCCGTCGCCGCGCACTCACCACCTCCTCGATCTGCGCCTTGCGGGACTCGGTGTCGGCCATGAGGGCCAGGCTCTCCTTGCGCCGCTCCTCATACACCTGCGGCGCACACGCCAGCACGCAAAGTCCCCCACACACAGTGTTGTCCCCGCGGATGGGCACGTCATCACGAGATTCGCCGGCGCCACGACGCGCTTGCTCGCTGGCACCGCAGGCACCAGGCAGCTGCGCCGCCCGCACACACGCAGCGGTACGTTTTGTAGGTGCGAGATGCAAACCACCCGGCGCTGTCGCGCTGCCACTCAAGCACCACCACCACCGCGGCCGCAGCGCACCTTGGTGCCGCCAATCTCCTTGAGCAGCTCCAGCCGCTCCGAGTCCTTCATCGCGCTCATGGACATGATCTGCGCCACCATTGCCCGGCCACACACCACCCGCACGGGAACGACGCTCGCCGCCATCCCCTCGCGCAGCACGTCTCACCACCATCACCGGAAACGCACGCCGTGCCGCGGCGCCGGAGGGCGTCTGGCGCGTGAAGGGCGAGCCCCAGGCTCGCCCCTCAGTGTGGGAGCACAGACGGCCGGCGCGTGGACCGCGTGCCTCGCCCTTCCTCCTGCACGTGACGACCCCCTGCCCCCCAAAAGCGGCACCACGCCCCACCACTGCACCGACTGGCGCACCTTGCCCTGCTGCACAATGTAGTAGGGGTTGGCCCGGGAGAAGCCCGCCGACTCGAGCAGGTTGCCCACCTCGCCCTTGCTGCGCGCCATGGTCCAGCAATCACGCACGCACGCGCACCACACCATCACCGCCACACGCCGCCTTCAGCGCCACAGGCGCGCCCGGCCACGCAGGCACCCAACCTGCCCTGCTGAGGCGCGCACAGGGCTGCTGTGCACGACCCCGGGGGCGTGCGACCAGCCGGCCAGCTGAGCCGCGGAGGCTGCTGACGCCCTCGCCCTGCCCCGCTCCCCGCGCCCCGACGCGCTGCACAGCGCACTTGATGTGCTTGCGGTCGAGCTGGAACTCGTCCTTGGCCTTGGTGATGGTGCGCCTCAGCCGCACCTCGTCCTTGTCCACCTGTGCAGGCGGACAAGGATGTGGACAGCAGGCAGCCTGTCGCCCCGCACGTCGTTCGGGCGCCCTGCCCCACTGCCGCCAGTCGCCACCCCGGGTGAAACCGCACCGGCAAGCGCCCGTCCGTGTTGTCAAAGACGATCTCCACGTAGGCCTGCGGCACGGCGTGGCCCGCGCCCTCCTGCGCGCGGCAGGGAGAAGAAGCGGCGCAGCGCACGCAGCGGCAGCGTCGGCCCCGACGACGGCGGGGCCCCTCCTGCCGGCTGCTCTGGCGCCAAGCAGTTCTCCTCGCACGTGCAGCAGCTGCTGGCGCTCCTCCGGCCGCATGTTGGTGAAGGTGTCGTTGAGGACGAAGCGGATGGCTGCATGCACGCGCACGTCAAGCAGGGAGAAGGCCAAGCAGCAGTTGCCCCACGCCTCACTGCTACGGATGCTTGCTGCTTGCCCCTGGCTGCTCCCTGGGCGCGCAAGGAGGGGAGGTGCACGCGCACCGTGGAAAAAGTTGGACTTGCCCGACCCATTTGCGCCGACGACGACGTTGATGTTGGGGCTCAGAGGCTCGCCAGTCGTCGCGTGCTTGTAGGACTTGAAGCCGCTGAGCTCAATCTGCGAGATTGCGGGAGCAGCAGGGGGGACGAGCCTCCGTGCGCGAGCCTCCCGCCACGCGCGCAGGCGCTTGCCAGCACGCCCGCTGCCAATCCCTGGCCCCGCTGCTCGCCGCGCACGCACGTGCTTGATGTGCATCGCTGCCCAAAGCACGGCGCAGCAGCAGCAAAAGCGGCTGGACGGCGCTGCCTGTGAGTGATTGCCTGCTGCTTGTGCTGCTGTATGTGAAGCCCTGCCCAACCCGCCTGTGCTTGCTGGTGCACTGCGCGTGAGCCGCACCCACGCGCTGCGGTCACGCTGCGCGCGTTTGAAAATGTCAACAGCTCGAGGAAACGTCAACACGCGGGAAGAGCAAGGGAGGGAAGAGGACGACACCACCTCAGTCGCGCTCGCGCTGCTGCTCCTCGCTGATGTCTGGCGGCGACAGCGGGTCGTGGCCCCAGTTGCGCAGCGAGCTGCGCGCACGCAGGTGGCGAGGAAGGTGCTGCTCTTTGAGCTGGGCAGCCTCTGCAGCTGACGGGAGGGGGGGCAGAGGCGAACGTCCACCGCGGCACCCCCACATCGCGCGCTCACCTCGTCCACTTCGTGTGCTCCAGCTGCTCGGCCGTCTTGTGCGGGCGCTGGGCCGTGTGGCGCGCGATGTAGCCCGTCTGTGTGCGAGGGATGGGCGATTCGTGCGACTCGTGTGTCATCACGTGCTCTGGCCGCCCCGCGCCCTCGGCCACACACAGCCGCAGCGCTCTCGCACCACTTTGGCGCAGTGGGAGACGTCCTCGTCCGTCAGCGCCTCGCCCCGCTGCTGCTTGCGCAAGATCTCCACGATGCGGCGGCCGCTGCGTCGCGCCGTGCACGCAACGGCACACACGCGCGCGCTCCCGTCTCGGCCCCGCGCCCCACACAGCAGAGAGAGAGCTCTTCGTGGAGGACCCCTAGGAGAGAGCGCTCTGTTCCCCTCGCACCTGTGGTGGCCCACACTCTCGCTGTCGCCCGCCTTGACCTGCCCGGCCTGCTGGCTCTCGGGCGTCTGCAGCCACTCCTCCAGCTGGTCGGCGCTCATGTTGACCTGCTCGCCAAACGCCGTGAGCACCTCATCCTTGGTGCGCGTCATCGTGCGTTTGCTGTTGTGGCTCCTCTCGCGTGTGCGCTGCTTGGGCGCCATGGGCCGTTTGGAGCTCGGCGCCGGGCTTGCACGCGTCCGGCCCATGAGTTCCAAGGGAGCTACTGTTCCTAGGTCTAGAACAAAGAGGACAAGATGCAAGGACGCAGGAAGCGGAGGAGGCGCACAGGCAGGCACGCCGCACGCGCCGCGGTCCCGTCAGTCCAGCATGGTGAGCGTGGCGGCGGCGAGCCCCTCGCGCGCCGCCTCGTTGCCCGGGTCCAGCGCCAGCGCGGCGCGGAAGGCGGCGGCGGCGTCCTCGTTGCGCCGCATGCCCATGAAGGCCGCGCCCCGCCGGCTGTGCGCCTTGACCATCTGAGGGTCCAGCCGCACCGCCTCGTCTGCGCACATCGCACGTGCGCGCCGCAGCAGTGCGCAGCCGCTGAGGCACGTCGAGGCGCAGCCGTCGGCCGTGCACGGCACGCTGACGATCCTTGCTGCGCGCTGTGGGCGGTGGCGCATTCCACCGACGCAAGGCGCCCCCGTTTCGTCGTCACCTCTCTGCCTGTGCCCACCCGGCCCGGCCCCGGCGGCTGCGCTCGCCCTGTTCATGACCAACCCTCTTCCCCCCAGGCCCACCTGCGTCCTCGAGGCTCTTGACAAAGTGCGAGATGGCGGCGTAGGCGGCCGCGCGGTTGCTGTGCAGCACGGCGCTGGGGCGCGGCGCCAGCCGGATGGCCATGGAGTAGTGCTTGATGGCCTGCGGGCACGCCAGCACGCACGCACGCACGCAACCACCGCGCATGACTGGTGCAAGCCGGGTGCAGGCGCAGCAGCTGCAAAACACTGCTGAAGCGCCCCAGGAAAGGGGCGCACGCACCGCGTGGTAGTCCCCGGCGCCAAAGCACTGGTTGCCCTTGAGCTTGGCCTGCTCCACCCGCCGCTCCACCTGCTCCGGGCTGCTCGTCTCCTCCTCGTCCTCCTCCTCCTCGTCCTCCTCCCCAAGCTCGTACCCCCTCGCTCCCCACGGCCCGTCCTCCTCCTCCTCGTCCCCAAACTCGCTGCCGCCGCCCGGCCACCCGCCGCCGCCCTCCTCCCACGGCGGCGGCGGCCCGCCCGAACGCGCCGCCGCGGCGAGCGGCGCCGGCACAAAGGCGTCGAAGCGCTCGATCAGCGCCTTGGCCATCATGATCAGATCGGCGCGCTCCAGCACGCCGGCGGTGCTGACGCCCGCCGCCGCCAGCACCTCGCGCATGGCCTTTGGCGCCCACGAGGGCTCGGGTACAGCGCGGAGGGCGCGGAGCTGCGCCAGCAGCCGCAGCAGGCGCGCGGCGTCGGCGCCGCCGCCGGCCCGGCGCAGCGCCAGGTCGCACGGCGTCTGGCCCAGGTCGTCGCGGGCCTGCGCGCATGCGCGAGGGCTTGGTGAGGGCTTTGTGAGGGCTTGGGCACCCTCAGGACGTCTTGCATGGCCGGGAGTTTGCTGGCCCTGCCAATGGCTCCGCAGATGCAGGAGGCACACACGCCGCCTCACCTCGACGTCAGCGCCCCCCTCGGAAATGAGCATCTTGGCCGCCTCCATCTGCCCGTGCTCCACGGCCACGTGCAGCGGCGTGGAGCCGGCGCGGTTGCCGCGGGCCACGTCGGCGCCGGCGCCCAGCAGCCACCGCACGCACGCCGCCTGGCCCTGGGCCGCGGCCCAGTGCAGCGCTGTGTGGCCGAAAAAGCTGAAGTTGGTGCCCTCGCCCTGCGCGCGCAAAAAAGCATGCACGACGGGCAGCGCATGCGTTCCTCCACCCTCTCTCTTGTCCACGCGATCATTCGTGCAGCTTGAACATGCGAGCCTCCCCTACGTTGGCATCACGCGCAGATCGCATGCCCCCAGCCGACACCCCACCCAGCTCCTTCCTTTGCCTTCAGGGCTGCCCACCCGCCACCCCCTCGCTCACCTGGTTAGTGCAGACTTGATGGGCCGGTGCGCACGTGGCTGACGCGACCCGCCACTCTCCACGCAGGGGCCCCTCGGTCCCAACGCCCACCCTCGTCCCTCACGGCGCCCAGCCCCCTCCCACACAGCGCCCACCCTCCCTCACCTGGTAGTGCAGCAGCGCTGGGTTGCTGTGCAGCATGCCCTGGAGCTGAGGCAGGATGCCCGCCTTTGCCGCCTCGAGCCACGTGCGCCCCTCCTGGGGCTCCACGCCCAGCGCACGGGCCGCCGCACGCCCCGCCTCGGCCCTGCGGCGCACGGCAGCAGCGCACACACACCACGACCCACGGCGAGCATTGAACCTGTTTGCCCGCGCCGCGGCAACAGCAGGATCCCACACCAAGAAGCACGCACACGCGCGGGCCGCACCTGCGGGCGTCCTCCTCCTCCTCGCGCGCCTCGGCCGCCTCCGCCTCGGCCAGCAGGGCGGCGCGCCGCGCCGCCCGCGCGTCCGCCGCGCCTGCGCTCGCGAGCGAAGAGCGGCCCAACGCGCAGCCATGGGCACCGCGCTCCCTTCCCTGCAGTTGGTGACGCCAGTCTGCGCACATGCCGCGCCCGCAAACGCACCGGCGCCGCCGTTGGCCGCCGCCGCCGCCGCCGCCGCCGCCGTGCCCTTGTGCGCGCCGTTGCTGTCGGGTGCCGCCGCGGCAGCGGCGGCAGCGCTCTTGCCCGCCACCTGCGCCGCCCGGTTGGCCACGGCGGCGGCGGCCTTGGCGTGCGCGCTAGGCTCGGCGCCGCCGGCCGCCGCCGCCGCAGCGCCTTGCAACGACGCTGCTCCGCTGCTCAGCGCTGCAGGCGCTGCGGAGGCGGGAGCGGCGGCGGCGGTGGAGGCGGGCGTGTCGCCGGCCGCGCCCAGCGGCCGCAGGATGCAGTGCGCGTCGCCGCCGGGGGAGGTGGACGAGGCCGCTGGGGGCGCCTGCGCCGCCACCGGCCCTGCACACGCAAGCGCGTGGAAAGCGCGTTGGGTGTGGCGGCAGCGGGTGCGTGCAGCGAGCGTGGCGTGGCGCCGTGTGGGCGGGTGGGTTGGGTGGAGTGAGGGCGCACCTGAGGGCGCAGGGCCACAGGGCGGCGGAGCGCGCGCGGCGGGCGCCGCCGCGACGCCCCCGTGCTCAGGCAGCTGCTCGGACAGCGTCCGCAGCAGCGCCGCCACGTCTGCGCGGCGGCGTTCGTGACAGCACGGCGGCGGCGCGACAGCACGGTCACGCCGTGCACCTCTGGTGCAGGACCTGACTGCAGCGCTGGCGCGCTGTGCTGGAGCACCCTTTCGGCGGTGGTGTGAGGCGGCGGCGGGCTGCCCTACGAAGCGGAACAGCAGCGCGTGCAGGGCTCCCCTGCTGGTTGCCGCACCCGTGTGCTTGTACTGCCGGGCCAGGTCCTCGGCCGTCGCGCCGTCGCCGTCCACCGCGTCCACCAGGCGCCTGCGGCCAACCGCCACGCACGCGTCCCAACCACCCATTGAGTGAAGTCCCTCTTCAAGCAGCGAGCGGGTCACGCGAGCGATGCGTTTTGCCCAAGCGAAACGTGGCAGGGATCGCTGCGGGGGTGGGTGCGCCGGTGCAGTCCTGCCGCACCCTCCACCGCCAGGCGCGGCGCGACAGGCGAGCGAGTGTGAGGCGCTCAAGGGCGCCCCCCGCCGCAGGCGCGGCACGACCCCGGGGGCGGTGGGCGCTTTCACAACCCTCTCCAGCTCGCTCGCCTGTCACGCCGCGGCCCGTGGTGGCGGGCGCGGCAGCACCGCCACGCAATGAGCGAGCTCACGCGGGCGCCAACCAACGCGTGGCTCTCGCCCGCCTGCCCTGCTGGCCAGCGGCGCGGCAGGACCGAGCCGAGCGCAAGCGCCAACCCACGCGTGGCTCTCACCTGCCCGCCCGGCTGGCCAGCAGCAACACCGCGCGCAACTGCCCGTTGCGCGCGGCGGCGTGCAGCGGCGTGGCGCCGGCGCCGTTGCGCGCGTCGGCGCGCGCACCGCGGTCCAGCAGCAGGTCCATGGCGCCCAGGAAACCGTACGCGGCGCACCTGCGACCCGCACGCGCGCGCACATGGCCAGCAGCAGCAACCCAACCACCACCAGGTCTGCTCTCGCCGCCGCTCTCCCGTGGCAGGAGCACGACGACGCGCCGGCGAACCGTTCGTGCGCAAAAGCAACACACAGGCGCCTGCGGGCAACGGCACGCCGCTCCCCGCCGCCGAGCCTTGCGCCACCGCCCAAGGGCCTGACACTGCCCGCCACTTCGCCCCTCAAGGGCATCCTTCCCTGTGCCCCACCAAACACACTTGCGCTCCCAGCGCCTGGCCCTGCACCGCCCTGCAAGCAAACGCACCAGTGAAGCGCCGTCTGCTGCTGCACGGCGCCGCGGGCGTGAAGCAGCGCCGGCTCGCGCATCAGCAGCAGCCCCAGCGACTCGGCGTCGCCCGCCCGCGCCGCGGCGATCCACTCCTTGACCAGCTGGGGGTCCACCGCCACCGCCCGCTCGCGCGCGTCCTCCTCCTCCGCCTCCCGCGCCGCCGCCGCCGCCGCCGCCGCCGCCGCCGCCCTCGGCTGGCCCGCCGCCGCGGCGCCGTTGCCGTTGCCGTTGGCGCGGGGCGCGTCGGCGGCGCGCTGCGGGACCGCCGGCGCAGCTGCGGCGGGGGCGGCGGGGGCCGGCGCGGGCGCGGCGGGGGCGGGGGACGCAGCGCTGGCGCGCTTGTGCCGCGGCGCCGGCTGGTTGGGTGAGGGCGTGCCGGAGGAGGAGGACGGCGGCGTGGCGCCGGCGGTGGGCTCCGAGGTGAAGCGGAACGCAAAGCCGCCCGGCGCCGAGTTCGCCGCCGCCGGCTGCTGCTGCTGCTTGGGCAGCACCGCGGTGGGCTGGAACGCCGGCGCCGTTGGCGCCGCAGCCGCAGCCGGAGCGCTGGCGACTTCCTCCTCCTCCGCCGCCGCCTCTGCTGCCTCTCCCGCTTCACTCTCACCCTCCTCGTTCTCCCCCTCCTCGTTCTCCTCCGTCTCCCCCTCCTCGGTCTCCCTCTCCTCCGTCTCCCCCTCCTCCGTCTCCCCCTCCTCCTCCTCCTCGTCGTCGTCCGTCTCCCAGTCGCTCTCCTCCTCCTCCTCCTCGTCGTCGTAGCCGCCGCCGTACCCGTACGCGCCGTACGCCGCCCGCCCGTACCCCATTCCGTCCTCCTCGTCGTCCTCCTCGTCGTCGTAGTACCCGTCAAACTCGCCGCCGCCCCCCTCCATCAGGTCCAGCAGCTCCTGGATCATCATCGCCTCCTGCAGCGAGTGCACGTCCGGCCCGCCGCCCATGAACCCCGGGGGCATGCCGCCGCCCCCGGGGAAGCCGCCGCCGCCGCCGCCGCCGCGCCGGCCGCGGGCCTTGTGACGCGTGCCCTTTGGCATGCTGGCGCCGGGCGCGGGCCCGCGGCCCCGGGCCGAGGGCGGCGGCTGGCCGCGCGCCGCGCCGCCGCCGCCGTGGGACGGCCCGCCGCCGCCGCCGCCGCCGCTGAAGCCCTGGGCGAAGCGCATGAAGCCCTCGGGGTCGTGCTGCGGGTGGCCAAAGGCGCCGCCGCGGAAGTGCATGCCCCCGGGCATGCCTGCGCAGGCACAGGGCGCCAGCGCATGCGCGCTAGCAGGTGACCGTGCGATGCAGAGTCGGCGTGCTAGGGGACCTGCGTCGCAGACGGTCCTGCCGGCACTGCCTCACACAGGCTCAGGCGCCCCATCAGCTCTTGCGTGGACATCCTCTCAGCGCGCAGGAGCACTGATATGGCCGCTCACCAGGCATGCCGTGGCCGCGCGGGCCGCCGCGCCCGCCGAAGGGCCCTCCGCCCTGCGCCCACCAAGCCAACGCTGCAGCACACCGCACTCAAAGCCAGCTCGCTACTCGCTAGCGTTTGGCTGCGTGCTGGCGTTCCATCACGACGTGCGGGGGCTCCCCAAGCGCCCCCAGGCGTGCGCGCACCGGGAAGCCAAACATGCCCCCAAACAGCATTGCCGTGAAGAGCTCGTCCATCTCCGCCATGTCCTCCTGCGCGCGCACATCGCACCCATCAGCCCGGGCTCCTGAGCGGGACTGTGGCGGCTTTGAACGCACGGCGCGATCTCGCGCGGCCTGATTGCAGTGCGCCCCAGGCTGCCCAGCGCGCCGCAGATCTGCTACGCGCGTGCGTGGTGCAAGCAATCGTGCTGCTGCGCTGCGCACGCACAAAGTCCTCCAGGTCGTCCTCGTCCTCCTCGCCGTAGCGGTCGTAGAGCGCGCGCTTGTCCTCGTCGCTCAGCACCGCGTAGGCCTTGTTGATGCGCTGGAAGCGCTCCTTGGCGTCCGGGCAGCCGGCGTTTTTGTCTGGGTGGTTCTGCAGCGCCAGCGTCCTGAAGGCGCGCTTGACGTCGGCCGCCGAGCACGTGCGCTCCAGGCCCAGCACCTCGTACAGATCCTGCTTCTGGTCCGGGTGCCCGGGGGGAGGGGCGTGGGGCGGCTGCCGCTGCTGCTGCTGCTGCTGCTGCCGCTGGTGGTGCTGGTGGTGCTGGTGATGCGCCGCCGAGCCGCCCGCGGACGGCCCGGCCGTGGGCGGAGGAGGGCCCCCGGCCTGCTGCTGCGGCCCAGCTGCGGCCTGCGCCTTGGCCTTGGCCTTGCTCTTCTTGCGCGTCATCTCTCGGGCTGACTGCTCCTCCACGCACGCTCCGTCCACTGCACGGCCAGAAACAGGCCATTACGCCCTCATGGCACACGACCGAAGAACTGGCCACCGTCGCGCGACGCACACGACGCTGGAGGTGCACCGAGTCCACCTGCGTGGCATGACGCTGCAGCGGCGGTGCCTGCGCGGTGCGCCGGAGCCCTAGCGCAGCCGCGCGAGCCGAACGAGCAGGCAGGCAGGTCCTGAGCAGCAATCCGCGATGGTCAAGGTCAAGGTGATCAACCGGGATGAGGAAGCGTACACCAAGGAGCGCTCTGGCGACGTGCGCAAGGTGCACCGCAACTACGACCCCAGCCTGCACCAGTTCGAGCGCGCGCACGAGTACACGCGCGCGCTCAACGCCGCCAAGCTCGACCGCGTCTTCGCCAAGCCCTTCCTGGCCGCGCTGCCGCACGACGACGGCGTCACGGCGCTCTCGCGCAACCCGCGCAGCCTCAACTCGCTGGTGGCGGCAGACGCCAGCGGCTGCATCCGCATCTGGGACGTGGCGCTCAAGCGCACGCTGAGGCGCCTGGTGGGCCACACCGGCGCCGTGCGCGGCATCAGCTTTGCGCCCGATGGCGAGACGGCCGTCTCGTGCGGCACCGACTGCAGCGTCAAGCTGTGGAAGGTGCCCTACGCGCCGTTCGAGGCGGGGCAGGTGGCGCAGGACGACGCGCCGGTCTACGAGTTCGAGGGCAAGCACGCCTTCCGGGGCGTGGACCACCACTGGGCGCGCAACCTGTTTGCCACAGCGGCCGCCGCCGTGGAGATCTGGGACCACGCACGCTCCGAGCCCGTGCACACGTTTTCCTGGGGCGCCGACACCATCACCTCGGCGCGCTTCAACCCGGTCAGTGCGTGTGTGTGCTTTGGGCGTGTGTGTGCAGGCGGAGGGGGTGGCAGGCGGGGTGGCGGGGGTGGGGGGGGCGGAGGGGAGGCGGGCGAGAGGGCGGGTGGCAGGCGGTGGGCCGGGGGCGTGTGCCTGAGGTGGGGCGGGGCTGGGGATGGCAGAGCGGGAGGCGTC
>VFQP010004514.1_pt1 | contig 12897 bp, 12 predicted proteins | sample 3512351 | NCBI WGS metagenome assembly VFQP01 (sample SAMN10412372, study PRJNA504923) | tailings metagenome | isolation source: Relicate 1 Philex TSF1 revegetated site | place: Philippines: Tuba, Benguet | collected 2017-08-29 | reverse complement strand
CGCACCATCTTGGTGATGCCGCTGGCGCCCGGCAGCAGGCCCAGCGTGATTTCGGGCAGGCCCAGTTGCACCTTGCGGTCGTTCACCGCAATGCGGTGGTGGCCCACCAGGGCTACCTCCCAGCCGCCGCCCAGGGCGGTGCCGTTGATGCAGCTCACCACCGGCTTGCCCAGCGTCTCCAGTGTGCGGAAGTTCTTCTTCAGCGTCTCGATCTCGCGGTACACGGCGGGCGCGTCTTCGGGCTTCAGGCGCATGGTGGCCTTCAGGTCGGCCCCCGCGAAAAAGGTGCTCTTGGCCGAAGCCAGCACGATGCCCCGGATGGCGTCCTTGTCCTTCACCACCTGCGCCGTCACCTCGGTCAGGTCGTGCTGCCACTGCTGGCACATGGTGTTGACGGGCGAGCCTTCCTCGTCAAAGGTGATGGTGGCGATGCCGTCTTGCAGTTCGTAGCGGATGGTTTTCAAGCGCGGCTCCCGTTCAGATGCGTTCAACGATGGTGGCAATGCCCATGCCCCCGCCCACGCACAGCGTGGCCAGGCCGTATTTCAGGTTGCGGCGGTGCAGCTCATCGATCAGGGTGTTCAGAATCATGGCGCCCGTGGCACCCAGCGGGTGGCCCATGGCAATGGCGCCGCCGTTCACGTTCACCTTCTCGTGTGGCACGCCCAGCTCCTTCATGAACTTCATGGGCACGGCGGCAAACGCCTCGTTCACCTCGAACAGGTCAATCTGGTCAACCGTCATCCCCGCCTTGGCCAGCGCCTTGCGCGCCGCCGGCATGGGGCCGGTCAGCATGATGGTCGGGTCCGCGCCCGACAGCGCCGCCGCAATGATGCGCGCCCGCGGCTTCAGCCCGTGCGCCTTGCCAGCGGCTTCCGAGCCAATCAGCATGGCGGCCGCGCCATCCACAATGCCGGACGAATTGCCCGCGTGGTGCACGTGGTGGATGCGCTCCACCTGCGGGTAGCGGCTGATGGCCACCTGGTCAAAACCCATGGCGCCCAACTGGTCGAACGCGGGCTTGAGCGAGCCCAGGCCCTCCAGCGTGGTGTGGGGTTTGATGAACTCGTCGTGGTCCAGAATGGTCTGGTCCAGGAAATCGCGCACCGGCACCACCGAGCCCTTGAAGTGGCCGGCCTCGCGTGCGGCTGCGGCGCGCTTCTGCGATTCCAGCGCGTAGGCGTCCACGTCGTCGCGGGTGAAACCTTCCAGCGTGGCAATCAGGTCCGCGCCAATGCCCTGCGGCACAAAGGCGGTCTGCGAGTTGGTTTCCGGGTCCTGCGCCCAGGCGCCGCCGTCCGACCCAATGGGCACGCGGCTCATGCTCTCCACGCCACCGGCCACCACCAGGTCTTCCCAGCCGCTGCGCACCTTCTGCGCTGCCATGTTCACGGCTTCCAGGCCCGATGCACAAAAGCGGTTCAGCTGCACGCCCGACGCACGGAAATCCCAGCCCGCCTTCAGCGCCGCCACCTTGGCAATCACCGAACCCTGCTCGCCAATGGGCGACACCACGCCCATCACCACATCGTCCACCTGCGCCGTGTCGAAATCGTTGCGCCGCTGCAGCTCCGTCAGCAGGCCCGCCAGCAGGTTGATGGGCTTGACCTCATGCAGGCTGCCGTCCTTCTTGCCCTTGCCACGCGGTGTGCGAATGGCGTCATAAACGAAGGCTTCGCTCATGGTTGTCTCCGGGGTTGGTCTGGGATGCCGGAGAGTATAGGCTTTTCACAGAGCAAGTGCTTTGTGAAATTCGGAGACTGTCGCGGTGTGGACAGAGTGAGGGTGGGGGAGGCAGTGCAGGCGGTGCGAAGAATCAGCTTGTCAGTTTTCGCATATTGATACAAACTGTAACTTCAACCCGTTGGAGGCCGCTATGTCGAACAACTTCAAGTGCGCAATCTATGCCCTTGGCGTATTGCTGCTGTCTGGGTGCGCCAATCTCAACAGCATTCATCGTGCACTGGGCCCGGGCGAAGGCGCCCTTATCGACGTCAAGCAGCGAGCCATCATTCCGGGAAGGTTGACGAACAGCGAGGGCACCAGCTCAGTGATCTGCCCAGAGCCTAGCCCAGACGCCATGTCGGCGTATGCCGCCGAAGTGGCTGCCAAATCGGAGAAGGCTGGCGTTGAACTTGGCGTGGCCGGGCGAGAGGCAGCGTCATTCATCGGGATGCGGACAGCCGCCATACAGGCTCTACGTGACGTGAATCTCTACAACTGCATTGGCTATCTGAACGGCGCAGTCTCTCGAGAAAACTACGAGATCATGCTGCGCCGGCAGCAACAGAATACGGTGGCACTGATCGCCATTGAGCAGCTCACTGGCGCATTGATGGTGCCGAACTTTGCAATTGTCAGCGAGTCCTCAGCGTCCACGGCGCGATCAGTCAAAGACCTGGGCGAGTTGATTGACAAGACCAATGCCGAGCTGGCCGATCTCCAACCGAAAGTCGATGCTGCGAAAGCCGGCTTGGATGAAGCTGAGAAGCAACACAAAAAGGCAGTTGCCGATGCGGCCGAGGTGAAGAAAGACGATCAGGCAGCCAAAGACGATGCCGCCAAACTGGTAGCTGATAAGGAAAAAGCGGTTAAGAATGCCAAACAGGCTCTCGATGACCTGAATCAGGCCAAGTCGAACAAAGTTGCCATCAAGAAGGCTTCCGAAGATGGCATCAAAAATGGTCGAGGCTCAATTGCTGCTGGAAAAATGACGCTCGAACTCATCGCAAACGAGACTGCGGGTAGGCGGTCAGACCAGCATGTTGAAAAGGTCGCCAACGTGGTGGCCGGAATCGTCAAAGAGACGCAGACGATGAACGAAGGGCCTGCCCTGTGCTTTGCCAGGCTGAGCATGGCCAAGGGAGATCCAAACTCGGGATTGTCCAAGTACTGCGCAGATTTGCTCCAAAAACAGAATGAGGTCCTGGCTCAGAACGTCAAATTCCTGGAAGCCATGATTGATCAGTACAAGGATAAGTCAACGCCACCTGAGGCTAGAGCCAAGCTTGCCAATGACATCCCCGACATTATTCGGAGCATTTCGGATCAGATAGGTGTCAAGAGCCATCGAAAAGACCTGAAGGACATGTAGGGCCGCATGTCCTTGGGGTTCAAGGGACGCCATAGGGGTTCAATGAAAGGTTGCTACAGGCTGGTTGCCGCCGATCGGTTCCCCTTGGACTATGTCGGCTCTTTCTGAAAGCTGTCACTTGAAGCCTGATGGCCCTGCTGACGGCATACTGCCAAGACCGTGTGATATCTCGGCATCGAGGTAGATGAGTGGCAATAGGTAGCTGCAACGACTGGAGGCACTATGATTCTTGTATCGGCGAAGGTGGGCCCGTTCCGTTCGATGAACACCGAACAAACGGTCGAGATAGACCCGACCGTCACGGTCTTCGTGGGTATGAATGAAGCGGGGAAGACGGTTCTCTTAAAGGCGCTTCACAAGTCGTCCGACGCAGTCGGTGAGGATGAGTTTGATCCAATCGACGACTACCCGCGAAAGGACCTATCGTCGTACTTGAAGCAGCACAAGACGGAACCCGCCACTGCAGCAGTTCTGACATACGAACTGGAGGAGTCAGAGGTTGTCGCTGCAAATGAGGCACTCAAGACCAAACTTCCCTCTGGATTTCGGATCACCGTCACCCACAAGTACGACAACACGATCCAGCTGTCATTTCCAGTTGACGAGGCACCGGTGATTCAAGCGTTTGCCAAGACGCTGAGCTCCGACGCACAGACAGCCATGAAGGGAGCGAAAACCCTCCGGGCAATCCCGGATCTGCTCAAAGAAGCCAGCCTGACAGCTGAAGACAACGCTGCGCTTGTAAGCCTGAATACGCGCCTTCAGGCGACGAAATGGCCAAATGTTTCTCAGTGGGAGGTCTGGTCCTACGTGCGGGGGAACGTACCCAAGTTCCTTTACTTTAGTGACTACGACACACTGCCCGGCAAGATGAACTTAGCCGATCTCGCACAACGTTCCGAGGCCGCGAAGAACGATCCCAAGCAGCTGACCGCGGCACACCGCTCAGTACTGGCCTTGCTGAGAATGGCCGACATTTCGATGGAAGACCTCGTAAGCCCGGGCAGCTATGAGGAGTTGAAGGCGAAGATCGAAGGCGTGTCAATCAGCCTTACCGACCAAATCATGGAGTTCTGGAAGCAGAACGAGGACTTGGAAGTAGAAGTCGACATCAAGGCCGATCCAACTGATGCTGTGCCGTTTAACAACGGCGCCAACCTCTACCTGCGCATCAAGAATCGCAGGCATCGTGGAGTGAGCACGCCATTCGATCAGCGCAGCCGCGGATTCATTTGGTTCTTCAGCTTCTTGGTCTGGTTCGACAGTGTTCAGCATCAACTCGACCCCTCGGGAAAGAGTGCAGGCAAGAAATTGATTCTGTTGCTGGATGAGCCTGGGTTGGCTCTTCATGCGCTCGCTCAGGCTGATTTTCTTCGGTACATCGATCGCCTCGCACAAGACCATCAAGTTCTCTACACGACGCATTCACCGTTCATGGTCCACTCAGACCGACTCCACCAGGTACGGCTAGTGGAGGACCAGCTTAAAGTGGGCACGGTCATCTCCTCGAACCTTAACGGGTCTGATCCACGAACCATATTCCCACTGCAGGCTGCCTTAGGATGGACGATCGCTCAGAACCTGTTCATATCCGAACGCAATCTCTTGGTTCGCGCCGACCTTACGATCGTACCGACGGGCGGATTGGATAATGTCGCGACGTTTGTATCTCTGCTTGGTGCAAGTGGATTGAAGCTGGCAGTGCTTCATGACTACAAGGGGTCTCCGGAGCAAAAGTTGACTGGACTTGTTCGCGACAAGCTTCTCAACGCGAAGTCGCTTTTCAACGTTTCGCAGTTTCGCGATGAGAAGAAGTTTGGGCAGAGCACAACCCCGACCGACATCGAAGATCTCTTCACCCCGAACTTCTATTTGAAGTACTTCAACACGACGTTTTCTAAGCAGCTTGCTGGGAAAGAAGTGAACGAAGCCGACTTGCCAGCAGGCGATCGGATCGTGCACCGCTTGGAAAAGTACGTTGAAGCCAATGGGATCTCGCTTAGGCCGTCGGGCGGATTTAACCACTATGCCGTTGCGTCTCAGTTCGCGTCACTACCTCCCAAGTCACTGGACGCCGCGACCTTAGCAAGATTCGCTGCACTGTTTGGGGCAATCAACGGCGCGTTCGACGCGAGCTGAGAAACGAGTATGCCAATCCTAGTGAGCGCTAAAGCCCACTTCGACACCGATCTAGCCCGAGCTCGAGCGTTGATGGTCAACGCAGCTCAGGTTCCCGTGTGCGAAGACGACATGTTGCGGTCCGCTCTGATGTTCGCTGTTGGTGCATGTGACGCGTACTTCGCGGATGCATATGGCGACCTGATTTCGCGGGTCCTACGCGCAAAGGAGCTGGAGCCCGCCATCTCGCTGCCTGATCGGCTGAACAACCTCAAGATGCCCGTTACTGCGATTCTTCGACCTGCCGCGATGCCTGGGTGGAGATGGCGAATGGCTGCTCGAGAACTCGTTGAGAAAGAAAACGTTCTTTCGTTCGAACAAATTCGCAACCTCTTCAATCAGTTCTTTCCGAAAAAAAAGGGACTGTTGAGTCGAGATCGGGTTTGTGATTGGATGGCTCATCCCAACGCAAAACGGCGCCAATTTGGAACGACTGCAGCGTTGCTCGCAGTTGTACCCCCTGCGAACTTGAATGCCGCCAAAGAGAAGGCGCTTGAGCATCTTGAAGCTAAGTTTGGCGCAGTATTTCAACGTCGCCATGACTGCATTCACTGCTGTGATCGCCCTAAGTTCGCGGTTCAAACTATCAATCTGCCGGCAGTTCAGAAGAAGATTGAAGACATTGAATTTCTCGTAGGGAGATGTCACTCCGAACTTGCTTCCGAATTTCCAACCTACTTAGTCCGCCTAGGATTTGGAGCCGTCACGCGGAATCAGGTGGGTGCCTAATCATCGACCAGAGGCGCCCATCCTTCAGAGTCGCCTGAGGCTGATGCAGAAATAGGTAGGAATCTAGTTGAGTCAAGCGCAGACGGCTCCGTAGCGTTTGCGATCCTTGCTGCGTTCTGCGCTGAGCTTACCGTTGCGCACGCAGTTGTTCAACGTGAAAGTCGGCAACGCGCCGGTGAGCCGAACTGAACGGTGCGTGACTCGATGTCTGCTTACGCTGCAGAGCCGCCTTTCATTGGTCTTGTCCCGAGCCCTGGCCCAACCCCTCAGGCCACACCGCTTTCCATAAACCCGCAGCCAGCACCATCTGCGGATTGAACGCCACCTCCCACACATGCCCATCCGGGTCCTGAAAGTACCCGGCGTAGCCGCCCCAGAAGGTCTTGCCGGCGGGTTTGGTCAGCGTGGCGCCGGCGGCCACGGCCTGGGCCAGCACGGCGTCCACTTCCGCTTCTGATCCCACGTTGTGCGCCAGGGCCATTTCGGTTGCGCTGCGCGGGCCCAGCGGCAGGCCGGTGTCGTGGGCCAGGCTTTTGCGCTCCCACAGCGCCAGGCCCAGGCCGTTTTGCAGCTGGATGAACACGACGCTGCCGTGCTCGAATTCCTGGCCCACGATGCCGGGTGTGTGCAGGCCCAGGCCGTCGCGGTAGAAGTGCAGGGCGCGTTCCAGGTCGTCCACGCCCAGGGTGATGAGGGTGACGTAGGGCTTCATGGCCGCCCGCCCCGGGGCGCTCAGCGTGCCAGTGCGAGCAGGGCCAGGCCTATGGCGGCGGGCACGGCCTGTATGAAAAGGATGCGTTTGCTGGCGGTGGCGGCGCCGTAGAGGCCGGCCACCAGCACGCAGATGAGGAAGAAGGCCTGGATGCGGGCGTCGCCCAGGTACAGGCCCCAGAACAGGCCGGCGGCCAGGAAGCCGTTGTAGAGGCCCTGGTTGGCGGCCAGGGTCTTGGTCTGTTCGGCAAATTCGGGGGTGAGCCCGAAGGCCTTGCGCCCGCGCGGGGTGTTCCAGAGGAACATTTCCAGCACGAGGATGTAGACGTGCAGCAGGCCGATGAGGGCGACGACGATGGTGGCGGCGGTGTTCATGCCCCGCATGATGCCACCGCCGGGCTGGGCTGGCGCGTCAGCCCAGCACCTCGACGTGGTCGACGTCGATTTCGGGGCTTTCGAGGAAGTCTTTTTCCACCTCGCCGCGCAGGCGCAGGCGGGTGTTTTCGTCCACGCGCACGGTGGGGAAGTGTTTGGCGTCAATCTCCACACGGATGTCGGCCTTGCCGTCGGAGAACAGGTACTTCTCTTTGCCCACCTGGCGCAGGATACGGCCTTCGATCACCACGGGGGTGTCGTCGGCGGCTTTCAGGGCTTCGGCCACGCTGCGCACCTGGGGCGCGGCGCCAGGGCCGACGTATTGCGCCCAGGCGGTGGCGGCGGTGAGAGAAAAGGCCAGGCAGGCGAGGGCGGTGCGGGTTCGGGTCATATCTATATATAGAGTGGATGGAGGAATGGCCACTGTGCGACACGCTGTGGGTGGCTGAGTTCCTGCAGGGCGGGTATAGTTTTCGCCAAGCAAACGCTTTCTAAAAATCCACCCACCGGAGACTGCCATGATCGCCCGCACCCTGTTCAACGCCGACCACGAAGCCTTTCGCGACAGCTTCCAGCGCTTTTGCGACAAGGAGATTGCGCCGTTCCACGAGGCCTGGGAAGAGCAGGGCTATGTGGACCGCGAGGTGTGGCGCAAGGCGGGGCAGAACGGTTTTCTGTGCATGACCATGCCCGAGGCCTACGGCGGCGCCGATGCCGACAAGCTGTATTCGGTGGCGCAGATGGAGGTGCTGAGCCGGGGCGGCTTCAGCGGCATCGGCTTCGGGCTGCACAGCGAGATCGTGGCGCCGTACATCCTGCACTACGGCACCGAGGCGCAGAAGCAGAAATACCTGCCGCTGCTGGCCAGCGGCGAGATGGTGGGCGCCATTGCCATGAGCGAGCCGGCCGCCGGCAGCGACCTGCAGGGTGTGAAGACCACCGCCATCAAGAGCGCCGACGGCTCGCACTACGTCATCAACGGCAGCAAGACCTTCATCACCAACGGCTGGCACGCCGATCTGGTGATCGTGGTGGCCAAGACCGACCCGGCCGCCGGTGCCAAGGGCACCAGCCTGTTTCTGGTGGAGCGCGGCACGCCCGGGTTCGAGAAGGGCAAGCGCCTCAAGAAGCTGGGCCTGAAGGCGCAGGACACCTCCGAGCTGTTCTTCGACAACGTGAAGGTGCCGGCCGAGAACCTGCTGGGCGGCACGGCCTTCGAGGGCCGGGGCTTCATCTGCCTGATGGAACAGCTGCCCTGGGAACGCCTGCAGATCGCCATTGGCGCCGTGGCGGCGGCTCAGGCCGCCATCGACTGGACCGTGGCCTACGTGAAAGACCGCAAGGTGTTCGGCCAGCCGGTGGCGGCCTACCAGAACACCCGCTACACCCTGGCCGAGCTGCAGACCGAGGTGCAGGTGGCCCGCGTGTTCGTGGACAAGTGCTGCGAGCTCATCAACGTGAACCAGCTCGACACCGCCACCGCCAGCATGGCCAAGTACTGGTGTTCCGACCTGCAGTGCAAGGTGATGGACGAGTGCGTGCAACTGCACGGCGGCTACGGCTACATGTGGGAATACCCCATCACCCGCGCCTACGCCGACGCGCGGGTGCAGCGCATCTACGGCGGCACCAACGAGATCATGAAAGAGGTGATCACGCGGTCCATGGGGCTGGGCAAGGCCTGAGCACCACCCATCCCGGGGTTTAACGCTGCGGCATCTGGGCCGGGCCGTAGCCGGGGCTCACCGCCGCTTCGGCCGGAATGGGCAGCATGCCGTCGTTCCAGGCCAGCCAGTCGTCGCGCATGGCTTCCAGCCGCTCGGGGTGTTTGCGGGCCAGGTTGGCGCGTTCGCGGGCGTCGGTTGCCACGTTGAACAGGTACTCGTGCTCGTCCACTTTCAGGTATTTCCAGGGCCCGTCGCGCAGCGCGCGCTGGCCGCGGTGTTTCATGCGCCAGTACAGTGGGCGGCGGAAGGTCTGCTGCGGCTGGCGCAGCACCTCCAGCAGCGAAACACCATCCGGCTCGTGGCCGGCGGGCGCCCGGGCGCCGGCGATGTCCAGCAGGGTGGCCGACCAGTCCATGCTCATCAGGTGCTGGGCGCTGACGCCACCGGGCGCGATCAGCGCGGGCCAGTGCGCGATCCAGGGCACGCGGATGCCGCCTTCGGTCAGGTCCATCTTGCCGCCCGCCAGCGGCCAGTTGTCTGAAAAGCGCTCGCCGCCGTTGTCGCTGGTGAAGATGACCAGCGTGTTCTCGGTCAGGCCGTGGTGGGCGAGCCGGTCCATGAGCTGGCCTATGCCTTCGTCCATGTGGTGGATCATGCGGCGGTAGCTCTCCACGTTGCCGCCGTCCAGGTGGAACAGGTTCTTGGCCACCTGGGGCGACACATGGGCGTCGTCCCGGGTTTCCCAGGGCCAGTGGGGCGCGGTGTAGTGCAGGCTCAGGAAGAAGGGCTTGCCATCCTGGGCGCCCTCGGCCATGCGGTCGATGTGTTCCACCGCGCGGCGCGAGAACACGTCGGTCAGGTAGCCCACCTCGCGGTGGCTGTCCTCGCCCAGGTAGAGGTCGTGATCGCCAGTGGTCGAGCAGTGGGTGAAGTAGTCCGCACCACCGGCCATGATGCCGAAGAATTCGTCGTAGCCCGAGCGCTGCGGCCCGAAGTGGGGCGGGTAGCCCAGGTGCCATTTGCCGATGAGTGCCGTGCGGTAGCCCACCTCGCGCAGCAGAGAAGGCAGGGTGGGCAGGTGGGGTGGCAGGCCCAGCGTGGTGCTGCCCTTGCTGTGGCTGTTGATGGGTTCGTCGAGCGCCCCGCGCAGGCGGTACTGGTAGCGCGCCGTCATGATGGCGAAGCGCGTGGGCGAGCACACCGGCGAGTTGGCGTAGCCATCGGTGAAGCGCAGCCCGCCCGCAGCCAGCCGGTCGATGTGGGGCGAGACGGAGCCGAAGCTGGCATTGCGGCCCCCGTAGCAGCCGAGGTCGGCGTAGCCCAGGTCGTCAGAGACGATGAAGATGATGTTGGGTCGTTGCATGGGCGGGCGTCCGGTCACTGCACCTGCATCTTGGTGGTTTCCACGACGCGCTGGTAGCGGGTGGAAACCGCGCGCAGCCGCTGGGCGGCAGCGTACCCCGTCACGCTTTCCAGGTGCAGGTCCAGCTGGTTCAGGCGCTGCTGCACCTCGGGGCGTTGCAGTGCCTCGGTAAAGGCGGTCTGCAGCTGCTGCGCCACGGCGGCGGGCGTGGCTGCAGGCACCAGGGCCACGTACAGGACCTCGAACTCCAGTTTGGGAAAGCCCTGTTCTGCCAGTGTGGGCAGGTCGGGCGCCAGCGGCGAGCGGCGCTTGCTGGTCACGCCCAGCGCGCGGATGCGGCCGGACTGCACGTGCGGCAGCATGCCGGGCGTGGCCAGGATGCCGGCATCGACCTCGCCGGCCATGATGGCGGGAACGGCCTGCGCGTTGCCCCGGTAAGGGATGACGTTGACCTGCATGCCGGTGGTCTCGATCAGCATGGCGGCCGCCACGTGCCCCGGGCTGCCGCTGCCGGCGGTGCTGAAGTTGAGGCTGCGGGTGCGCCCCAGGCTGACCAGCTCCGCCATGGACTTCACGCCGATGCCGGGGTTGACGCCAAGCAGCAGGCCCGACGACGCCAGGATGGACAGCGGTTTCAGGTCGGCCGGCTGAAACGGCATGGACGGGTAGACGTGGGGGTTGACCGTGAGGGTGGAATCGATGGTGAGCAGCACGGTGTGGCCATCGGCCGGGGCCTTGGCCACGGCGTCGGCGCCGATGTTGCCGGCCGCACCGGTGCGGTTCTCCACCAGCACGGGTTGCCGGAAGCGGGCCTGCAGCACCTCGGCCAGCGAGCGCGAGAGCAGGTCCGACGGGCCACCAGCCGGGAAGTTGTTGATGATGCGGATGGGTTTGCTGGGAAAGGCGTCTTGCGCGCCGGCCGACAGGGGCAGCACACAGGCCAGCAGCCAGGCGGCCAGCAGCGAGCGACGGGGGGTGTGGGACAGGGTCATGTGTAGGCCTTGGTGCAGGGGTGGCGGGAGGGGTGACAGGGGGTGTGACAGCGGGATGGGTACCTGTTTGGATGGCTTGGCCACAAGGTAGCCGACATACAATTGATTGATCAAATCAACCATCACGGGGGATATCCCGGTGCCCGACCCCAACCGGCTGAACCGCCCGCAAATCGTCGAGGATTTGCTGCTGTATCGCATCAGCCAGTTGTTGAGCACGGTCGGCGGCCTGGTGGTGCGCCTGTGCGAAGGCGAATGGGGCATCACGCGGCGCGAATGGCGGCTGATTGCCTGGCTGGCACAGCAGGACGGGCTTCAGCCCTCGCAACTGGCCGACATGGCCCGGCTGGACCGGGCCCGCACGTCGCGCGCGCTGGGCACGCTGGTGGACAAGCGCCTGGTGCGGCGGCAGGCCCGCCCGGGCGACGGGCGCGGTGTCACGCTGCACCTGACCGACGCCGGGCGTTCGCTCTACGAGCGCATCCTGCCCCGCGTGGCCGACATCAACATCACCCTGCTGTCCGCACTCTCGCCAACGGAGGTGGCTGCGCTCGACGACATGCTGGTGCGCCTGCAGAAGCAGGGCGACGGCATGGTGACCACCATCCCGGTGCCCAAGGCCAACCGCCGGCTGGGCGGGCGCCGGCCTCTGGGCAGTGGCCGCGTGGGCGAAGGCGGCCGGTGAACCCGCTATCCTTGGCCCCATGAAGCTCTACAACTTTTTCGCCTCCGGCACCTCGTTCCGCGCCCGCATCGCGCTCAACCTCAAAGGCCTGCCGTACGACTACGTGGCGGTCAACCTGCGCTCGGGCGAGCACCGGGGCGACGCCTACCGCACGGTGAGCGCCGACACGCTGGTGCCCACGCTGGACGTGGGCGGCGAGCCGGACCAGGCGCTGATCGGCCAGTCCATGGCCATCATCGAATACCTGGACGAAACCCACCCCGAGCCGCCGCTGCTGCCCCGCGACGCGCTGGGCCGCGCCCGCGTGCGCGAGCTGGCGCAGAACATCGCCTGCGACGTCCACCCCATCAACAACATGCGGATCCTCAAGTACCTGAGCGACCCGCTGGGCGTGAGCGAGGAGCAGAAGGTGGCCTGGTACAACCACTGGGTGGTGGAAGGCCTGCGCAGCTACGAGCGCCGCCTGGAAACCCTGGCCGCCGAGCGCGCCGCCGCCGGCCTGGCGCCGTCGGTCTATTCGTACGGCGACACGCCGGGCCTGGCCGACTGCTGCCTGATCCCGCAGATGGTGAACGGCCGCCGCTTCGGGCTGGAATACACCGGCATCCCGCGCACGCAGGCGGTGTTCGACGCCTGCATGAAGCTGGACGCCTTCCAGAAAGCGCACCCGCGCAACTGCCCGGACTTCGCGCCCTGAGGGCCGCGACCATGGCTTTGCCCCACGCCTGGCTGCGGCCCGACTGGCCGGCGGCGGCCCATGTGCACGCGGTGTTCACCACCCGCGCGGGCGGTGTGTCGGTGGCGCCATTTGACAGCTTCAACCTGGGCGACCACGTGGGCGACGACCCCGCCGCCGTGGCGGCCAACCGCGCCACGCTGGCCCATGCCCTTGGCGCGCGGCCGGTGTTCCTGAAGCAGGTGCATGGCACCGGCGTGGCCGATCTGGACGCCGATGTGCCCGACGGCACCGAGGCCGATGCCTGCATCACCACCCGGCGCAGCGTGGCCGCCACCATCATGGTGGCCGACTGCCTGCCGGTGCTGCTGACCGACACCCAGGGCCGGGCGGTGGCGGCCGCCCATGCCGGCTGGCGCGGGCTGGC
>VFQP010004513.1_pt1 | contig 12898 bp, 16 predicted proteins | sample 3512351 | NCBI WGS metagenome assembly VFQP01 (sample SAMN10412372, study PRJNA504923) | tailings metagenome | isolation source: Relicate 1 Philex TSF1 revegetated site | place: Philippines: Tuba, Benguet | collected 2017-08-29 | reverse complement strand
CGCTGTGCGTGGCTGGTGTTCGCTGCGCGGGCGGCTGACGGTGTTCCTTGACCTGCGTTCTGTGCATGCATGCTGCTCCAACGGGGCCCACTGCCCTGGCCGTCTTTGGGCTTTCCCTCTGGCGGTTTGTACACCACCTGCGAGCGTGCTCACTTGTGGCCTGTACTCCTTTGCAGTCCTTTCCTCTCTCTCTCTCTCTCCAGTCTGGGGCGCTCCCTCGCACCTTGTACGTGGTGAGCTTGAACGAGTGCAGGTGCAGGATGTCGGTGCAGACGCCGTTGAGGAACTCGCGCGCGTGGCTCACCACCAGCAGCGTCTTGGGCCACCTGCACGCGCCACGATCAACCACCGCTCGCGCCCAACTCCATGGCTGCAAGCACCCCGATGTTGAAGGAGGCCCACAGCATGTACTCCTACTCCAGCAGCAGCGCACACACCCACAAACCCATACTCACTTGAGCAGGTACTCCTCCAGCCACAGCACGGCGTGCAGGTCCAAGTGGTTGGTGGGCTCCTGCGCACACGCGAACCGTTCGCTCATGCAAACCATCGAACGCCAGCGTCGCCAATGACCCCCTCGCCGGAGCCCTCTGGCCGCTAGCAGCGCGGCACATCAGCAAACAGCCCCCTGCACCACGCTCCAGCTCAACCCTAGCGCAAGCCCTAGCTCCATGCCCTCACGTCGAGCAGCAGCAGGTCGGGCTCCACGAAGAGCGCCCGGGCCAGCGCCACGCGCATGCGCCAGCCGCCGCTGAACGTGCGCGTCGGGCGCGTCATCATGTCTGCCGTGAAGGAGAGCCCCGACAGGATCATTGCCGCCTTGGCCTCGGCGCCTGCGTGGCCCATCATCACAAGCTCCCGCAAGATGAGCACGTCGCGCGCGCAGCTGCCGCCTGCCAGCCTCACGCGCCACACGCGCAGCGCGTCAAGGCGCACGCCGCAGCCCCTCGCCCACAGCCCCAGGCGGCAGCAGCAGCAGCAGCAGCAACAGCAGCAATCGCGGCCCCCGAGTGCCGCCCGCCGGCGCAAGCGCCCACGCCGCGCGCGCACGCAAGACACTGCAGCGCGCACGCGGCCGCCGGCCTTCGCGCCGCCGCCAACGCAGCGCGTCCGTTGTTGAGGCACGCCGCAGCGCCTCGCCGAGAGCGCCCCAGCACAAACGCGCGCGCACCGTAGGCGTCGATCTCCTCGAGCCGCGAGTAGATCTGGTTGAGGCGCGCCGCCAGCGCCGCCTCCTTCTCGGCCGTGAGGCCTGTGCTGCCGGCCGGCGCCGCCGCCGCCGCCTCTTTCTCCTTGGGCGGCGGCGCCGCCGCCACGCCCTCCTCCTTCTTGCCGGCATCCTGCGCCCACGCACGCGCGCGCAACCACGCCACGCTAGCGGCGGCAGGCACAAGAGGCGTGTGCTGCGCCTACGTGCCGCGGGCCAGGTGCGCAAAGGCGGCTGCAGGTGCGTGTCTGCCCCGCGTGCTGATCATCCTGCCCAGGCAGTGGTTCTGTGTGGGGGCGCAACGGGGCCGCGTCGCACCTTCGGGTGCAGCTGCGCCTGGATGCTGGCCTCCTCCTCCAGAAGCTCGGTGCGCTCCACGTCGCACGCCAGCACCGCCTGCGCAGGGAACCCCCGTCCGTCCGCAACAGCAACGGCAGGCAGCACCAATCCACCAGTTCGATCCGCTGCCGGCGCAACACGTGCCCAGTGACTTGACAACAGCAGGGCCAGCGCGCTACTGCACAGAGCCCCAGCACGCCGCGTCACTTCCCTGGCCTGACACCACGCCAGCCCCTGGCGTCGCACGCGCCTGGATGACGGGCGTGTCGTCGCCGACCACCTCCTGCTCCACGTGCAGGATCTGGCACTGCGGGGGGATGCCCGGGATGTCGTGCGAAGCCAACGCACGCAGCAGCGTCGTCTTGCCTGCGCACGCGCACATACGCCCACCATGGCTCCTTCAGCCTGCGCCAAGCTCCCCCCATGACTGCGAGCCAGGGCCTGCTCCCACCGGCTACCCAGCGCGCTCCTGAGAGCAGAGTCGAGCTTTCTACGCGCAGCGCCGAGGTGCCACAAGCGAGAGAGAGCCCAACCCTCCCGCCCCACGCTGCGCTGCCCTGGCCGCCTCTCAAGTCTGCCCTCTGGCGGTGCACATACGCTCTCTCTCTCTCTCTCCCCTCCCCCGCCCACGAGGGCGCCGCACCTGTCCCGTTGCGCCCCACCAGGCCGTAGCGCCGCCCGTACGCCAGCATCAGGCTGGCGTCCACGATGAGGTCCTTGCCGCCGTTGCTCACGTTGAAGTTGTCCAGGTGGATGTCGCGCGCGCCGCCGCCGCCCGTGGCGTCCTTGGGCCGCACCAGCACGGGCGCGGCGCCCTTGACGGCCGCGTCGGCCCGCGCCTTGTGGGCCTGCAGCGGCAAGTGCACGCACGCATGAGGAGGCACACGCTGGCACACCGCCGCGCCCGCTGGCGTTTCGCGCGCCCCTTGTGCGCCTACGGCGCCACGGTCCCGCACGTGCGAGGCACAGTGTGGCAAACCACAGGCCGCGTTGTTGGCGTCGGCCCATGGTGCGTGCGCCTGCACCCACGCCCGCACGGGCTAGACGGCGGCAAAACAGGGGCGTGCCTCGCGCCGAGACGCCCACGTGCCCCGTCTGCCACACACTCTGACGACAAGCGACGCCAGTAGCCACACCCCGCCCGCCCATCACGCCATCCTGCGCCTGTGCACTCTGTTTCGGGTGCCAGCGCCCGCGCGGCACGATGCCATCGCCGGTCTGCCCCCCTCACTTCAGTCGAGTGCCGGCACCCGAGCGAGCACCGTGCCGTCGCCGCCCCGCCCCCCTCGCACCTCGAATGCGGCGCGCGCGGCGCTCTCCTCCTTGGCGCGGATCTTGTCGATGCGCGCGCGGTCCTTGTCCGAGATGGTGGGCAGCGCAATGTCCTTGGACGCCTCGCCAAACGTCTGCAGGAAGGCAGGCAGCGGACGCCGCGCACCAACGCCACATGGCAACCCGCAAGGACGCCCTGCGGTGGGCTGCGCACGACGTAGACCTGAGACGCTGGTCAAGGCGCGTATGCAAAAAGCCTGCGCCAGAGCTGGTGGGCGTGGCTGCTGGCGCTTCCGGTTCCGTTCCTCGCAGCGCTTGACGCACGCGTCGCCCGTCGACGTCCACCTGCCTGCATCAGGTGCTTGGAGCTGGCCTCCTGGTACAGCAGCGCCTTGCTGTCCGCCTTGGCCATGTGCACGGGGCCGCCCTCGAGCGCCCGCACGGCCGTGGCGGCCGGCTCCTGACCCTTGCCTGCGGTGCGGCGCAACCCAACCCCACGCACGCTGGCTCTGAGGAGTCTGAGAGGGCAGCGCGGCGTTGCGTTGCGGTGCGTTGCTGCTTGCCTGCCAGGCGCCTGGCGAGCTCCGCGCACGTCTTGCGGGCGCCGTCCTCGTCGGGGCAGCAGCCCCCGTCCACCTGGGCGCGCCACGGCAGCAGCAGCAGCAGGCGTCTCCGAGGTGACGGGCTGGACGTGCGTGCCGCTGCAGCACGCTGGATGCGTGGCCGCGTGAGCACGAGCTGCCGAGCGCAGGGTGCACGTGGCGCCGTCTCTCGGGGCCCTCTCACCAGGAACGGGCCGATGGCGTCAAAGGCCTCCTCCCCATCGTCGCCGAACTCAAAGTGCTGCGCAGCACGGCGCACCAGGCGTGGCGCGAGCGCGAGGGGCGTTTTGGTGGCGGCTGCCGCGCCCGGTGATCACCCCCCTCCATTGGGGCCAATCACGCAGGCCCGGGCTGCTGGGCGAGCGTTGGCACGTTCCTACCTCGTCCTCCAGCACTCCGCAGATGTAATTGACAATGTCCTGGTCGGCCGAGGGCGGCACCAGCTCCAGCAGCGCGCTCCGGACCTGATCGCCACGGTCCTCCGCCATGCCGGCGACGTGTACGTGACGCTGCTGCGTGGAGCAGATCGCTCGGGTCCCGTAGAGCGGGCAAAATGAGGGCTTGGGGGTCTAGACCTCGACACAGCAGCATCCAGGCATTGCTCAGGGTCAAGTCACCGGCCGCACATCGGCGTTCACATGGCGCCCTCCGCAGCTCAGCCCTTCTGCCTCATTGCCCACCGCGGGCACCAAGGGTAGGCGGGGCGCAGCCGCCTGTCTGCTGTCTGCTGGCTGCAGCACAGGCTGTCAGCGCACAGCAGAGCGCACCCACTGCGTCTCTGCGTCTCGGAGGGTGTCGGAGAGAGAGTCCCCCAGGGGGATCGCCAGCACGGACGCCGGGGTGGTGGCGCGCCCGCTTCGACACCCGCCTCATGCCACTGCTTCAGCTGCGCCCAGGCAGGGGCACGTCACCACACGCTGAGCAGCACTCTCCACGCCAATCCCGCCTCAAACATGCGCCGCGCAGGCGAGCCCCAGAGAGCACGCACGAGGCGGTCCGCGCGGCGCTGTCGGCCGGCTTCCCGCACGTGGAGCTCGACGTGCAGCTGACCGCGGACGGCGTGCCCATCATCCTGCACGACGAGAAGCTGGGCCGCACCGTGCAGGGCGCCGGCGACGTGGCGCAGCGCACGTGGGAGCAGCTGCGCGAGCGCGACGCGGGCAGCTGGTGCGCGCCCGACAGCCCCGACTGGGCGCACGTGCGCATCCCGCTGCTCGACGACGTGCTCAGGCAGAACAGGAACAAGATGCACCTGCACCTGGTGCGTGTGTGCGCCGCCACAGGGTCCGCCGCCCTCGCCCACTTTACTCCCCGGCCACTGAGCCCAGTTGTGCCGTTGTCCTGTGCCCCGCCTCTCTCAGGAGCTCAAGTCGAGGCAGGAGCAGCTGCCTGGCGTCGTGGCCTCCTCCCTGCGCGTGGAGGGTTGGGTCGACGGCGACGGCCGCTTCGCCCTCCCTGACGGCGCCGCCGACGCCGCCGACGCCAACGGCAGCAGCGGCGCCAAGCCGCCGCTGCCACCGCAGCCACCGCCGCAGCGCAACGGGGGCACGACGGCGGCGGCGGCGGGCGGTGCGCGGGAGGAGAGTGTGTTTGGCGTGCCCGGCCTGACCATCACGTCGTTCCACAAGGCGCAGCTGGCCGCCAGCCTGGCGCTGCTGCCGGGCGTGCGGCACGCGTGGCTGGTGCATGAGCTCTCGGACGACGTGCTGCTGGTGAGTGGCTGGTGCACGCGCCACCTTTGATGCAGCTTCACCTGACCTCTCTGCCCTCAGCTTCTGGCCCTAGGCGTGGCCACGCCGCAGGGGTGGGCGGGCCTGGGGCGTGGGCGGGTGGTGAGGGCGCGCAAGGCAGTAAGCCCGCAACCCCGGCATCGCGCAGCCTGCGCCCGTGTGACGCGTGTGGTGCGCCTGTCGTGGCGCAGGAGGCGCGGGACCTGGGCATCTCCCAGCTGTGCCCGCGGGCCGACCTCCTGACGCCCGCCGCCGTGTCGCGCGCCCGCCAGGCGGGCTTCAGCGTGCGCGCCTGGGGGCTCAAGACTGACGAGGTGCGCGCTGCGATGTGGGCCGTTCGACCCCCACTCCGCTTCTCGCCCACAGCGCTGCTCCGTGGCGGCGCCAGCGTGCCGTCGTGCGGTTCCACGTGAACTGCTGGGGACGCCGGGTTTGGCGTCGACGCCGACGTGTGCTGCGTGTGCTGCCGCGTGATCGCCGCAGCTGCTGGTGGCGGCGGTGCGGAGCGGCGCCCAGGGCGGCACGGTCGACTTCCCAGACCGCGCGGCAGCGGTGCTGGCGGGGCTGGGCGGCAAGGCGGGGGCCGGCGCGCTGCCCCGGGTGGGGTCGGGCGTGGGCGGGAACGCGCTGCAGCAGCCGGCGGCGGCGGCGGCGGCGGCGGCGGCGGGTGGCGGGCAGTCGAGGCCGGCGAGCTCTCTGCCGAGGGTGGCGGACTTTCGGTCAGACACGGTGACCAAGCCCACACCCGGCATGCTGCAGGTGAGGGGTTGCGTGCAAGGGTGGGGAGGGGCGGTGGCGCGGCGGCTGCGGAGACGCCGGGGCGGGTGGTCGCTTCCGCTGTGGGTGGCAAGGGCGGCGTGCTCTGTTGCTCGCGCAAGAGCGAGCACGAGGTGACAAGCCAAGGAAGCAATGCCCCTGCGTGTGTGTGTATGCGTGCGCCTGCGCAGGCCATGGTGAGCGCCGAGGTGGGCGACGACGTGTGGGGCGACGACCCCACCGTCAACGCGCTGCAGAGCGCGGCGGCGCGCCTGTTTGGCCTGGAGGCCGGGCTCTTTTGCCCCTCGGGCACCATGACCAACCAGATCGCCATCAAGGTCAGCGCGCCTGCGTGCGGAAAGTGGGGGCCTGCACACAGGGGTTGAGGGCTCTGGGGCTCGTGGCGTGCGCGACGCATTGCTCTTTGTGCGCGCTCCAACCTCACCCTGCGTCACTGCAGTGCTGGACGACGCCGGGCGACGAGCTGCTTTGCTCGGACAAGGCGCACGTCTACCTCTACGAGGGGGGCGGCATCGCCTTCAACTCGGGTGCGCCCGCCGTGCGCGTCGCGCGGCAGAGGCGCCTGCAACCTTGGCAGGCGTGCACCGTGCTCCTCGTCACGCGGCGCCCACCCCGCGGAGTGTGCATGTTGGGATTTGCAGTACTGCTTGGGCGCCTCGGCGGGGCCAGAGCCCAGGCTGCCGGGCGTTTCAGACATCCCCCGTTTGGTGCGCGTTGCGCCGCAGGTGTGCAGGCGCGCCTGCTGCCCACCAACGCTAGCGGGCGCATCACCGCGGAGCAGGTGCGCCGGGAACGCCGGCCTCCAGCTCCCACCCCGCGGCGCAGCAGCGGCGCTCTCTTGTGCAAGAGAGCATATCCTGCCGCCCCGCTGCGCCCTTCCTTTTCTTCTTCGTTTCGATCGGACCGGCGACTGGATTCCACGTGTGCGCACGCCGCAGGTGCGGCAGAGCATCAACGCCGACGACGCGCACTTCCCCCGCACCGCGCTGTGCGTGCTGGAGAACACCACCAACAAGGGCGGAGGCGCCGTCTACTCGCTCACCTCCATGCGGCAAATCTCCCAGGTGCGGGAGCAGCCACCCGCCGCCTGCTGCAGCCTCGCCCAACCACGCAGGTGGATCCAGCGCGTGGGGGCACCTCCACGCGGGACAGGGCAGATGGCCGACATGGGAGAGGGCCCTGGCCCAAGGTTGCGCGCAACGGCCCAACACAGACAGCATCCGTGCGGCGGCGCGTCGACCCCTGCTCATCCCGCGCCGCGCAGGTCTGCCGCGAGCAGGGGCTCAAGCTTCACCTGGACGGCGCGCGCGTCTTCAACGCGCTGGCGGCGGCGCGCGACGCCGCGGCGCCCGGCGCCGACGCCGAGCAGCGCGCCGTGCTGCAGGACGGGCTGCCCTTCACGCCGCTCGACCTGGGCGGGCTGTTTGACTCAATCTCCATCTGCCTGTCCAAGGGGCTGGGCTGCCCCGTCGGCTCGCTGCTGCTCGGTGCGCCCCAAACACACACAAGTCAAGCCGTGCGTTGCGGCGCATGTCCGTGCGCTTGGCGAAGCGCAAGCGCGCCGACTGCACCGGGCGTCGAGCGCAGCGCACGCAGCGCAGGCGGAGCTTGGCTGCGGGCGCCGCGCACTGCGCAGGGGGCGCTCAGCGCACACCTCTTCCTCGTCGCGTTTGCGCCCGCTTGCGCGCAGGCTCCACGGCCTTCATCAAGCGGGCGCACCGCATCCGAAAGGTGCTGGGCGGCGGCATGCGCCAGGCGGGCTTTCTGGCGGCGGCTGGGCTCTACGCCTTGGAGCACCACACGCTCAGGTGACCAGGCCACGCGCTCGCTGCACCGCCCATTGCACGCGCTGCCGATGCAGAGGCCGGCTGTACGCACAGGCTTTCTCACCGATCTTGGCATGCTGGTGCGTTGCGCCGTCCCTGCCCCCAGGCTGTCTGAGGACCACGGGCGGGCGCGGCGCCTGGGCCAGGCACTGCAGGCCCTGCCCGGCGCAGTGGTGGCAAGCGTGGCGCCCGTGAGCACCAACATCGTCATCTTCACGCTGGCCGAGCCGCACAGCCCGCAGGTGGGCGGCCTGGGGGTCCCTGCTCTGCTTGTGCTTGCGCCTGCCAAGCCCAGGTGCGGTGGTATGACTCAGGAGGCCCCACCAAATGCGTGGTGGGCGTGCACGTGCTGGCGGTCACGCAGGCGGTCCAGGACCTGTTCAAGGAGCGCGCCAGCGTGCTGCTCACGTCCATGGGCGGCCGCGTGCTGCGCTTCACCACGCACCTGGACCTGACGGATGAGGACGTGGACGCCGCGTGCACGGCCATCGCCGCCCTGCCGGCGTGGCTGGGCGTGGCGGCGCCGTGACCTGCCCCCTCGCAACCGATTAATGCCGGCCCTCACAGGTTGAGGGCGCGCTGTGTGTGTTCCTTCTTTCCTTCTTTGGTCCGCACCAATCCGCGCCCGCCGCGCCCTATCGCTAACCCTGGGGCATCCGCGCGGCGGGAGAGCAGAGGCAGAGGGGAGCAGAGGGGATGATGACCTGCTAAAGGCAGCAATGTCCCAGCAGGAGCTGCCTCCTCCACATTCCACCGTCGACGTGTTGGCCTCTCTCGACCCGCCCGTCCCTGCCACCTCTCCGTGCACGAGCGGCGTGGTGCTGGTGCACAACCCGGAGCAGCTGGTGCTGCTGGGCGTGCCTGTTTCCGCGCCGGCGCCGGAGCCAGAGGTCCCGCGCTTCGCCAAGCCCAGCTTGGACTCGACCTCGATTAGCAGCACCCAGCAGCCAGGGCTGCGGCCATCGGCAGCGCCCGCGTGCGCGCCAGTGGCCTCTTGCTTCTGCAAGGTCGAGACGCTCTACGGCTAGCGTTGTTTAGAGGGAGTGCGCACCCCACCAAGTTGGTAATTCGATGGGGAAGGACTCCATGGCCGCCAGCAACGCAGAGCAGCCCGCTAAGCGGCACCGCGTGTACGAGGAGTGGCAGGGCAACGAGGTGCGAAGGTGGTGCCCTCTCCTCCCAGGGGCAGGACGGGATTACTGCTTTGCGCGCGCGCGCCAGGTGAGCACAGCCCTGGGAGGAATCCGGCTGCGATGACGGCTGCATTGGCACATGCACGGCGCATGCGTGCAGAAATTCTTCTGCTGGGGCTACCTGGTGGCGGGGCCCAACTGGCGGGCGGCGATCGGCACAGCCTTCCTGCTGCTGGCGCCCGCCGGCATCTTCTTAGGCTTCGTCGCGCCCTACGTGACGAAGAAAGTGCACGCAATCATCATGGTCTTTAGGTGCGGAGACACGGGTGTGGGAGCCTGGCGCGGCCGCCGTCAGTCGCGCGGCGCCCACGCCGGGGCGCGTTGGGTGTTGCGTGCTCGTATGCGTGCGCAGCTGCCTGCTGCCGGTCCTGTGCGCCGTGTTCCTGGCGCTGACCAGCTGCCGCGACCCGGGCATCATCCCGCGGCGCGAGCCAGACGACGAGTACCTGGCCGGCCGCAAGCCCAGGTGTGTGCGCTGTTTGCCGTCGTCAATCAACGGTGGGGCCAGGCAGCAGGCCCAGGCAGGCGCAGCCGCTGGGCAGGCCGGGCGCGGTGTGCCTCCATGTCGTGGTGCCGCGGTGCAGTTGCTTTGGGGCGAGGGGAACAGCGAGCGCAGGACGAGCCAACCATCGCTTTGGCCTGCCCGCCCTTGCAGGACCAAGGAGGTGGAGGTGAATGGGCAGCGGGTGCTCATCCGCTACAACGACACGTGCCACTTTTACGTGAGTCTCCTGGCGCTCGGTCCGCTATGCCGCACCAACAGCCACCGCAGCATGAAGCTCGAACAGCCGTGGAACGCGTTTGCTTGTGCTGCACCCGCTGCTGCGCCGTCGTCGCGACACAGCAACCGCCACGGGCGCACCACTGCAGCGTCAACGACAACGCCGTCCACAGGTGCGCTGTCTCCCGTTCGCGCGGTCACGCGCAACCACCTGCCCAGCGTCCCAGCATGCAGGATCGCCTTTCAGCTGGGCCACACACGCTCTCTCTCCATTGCTCTGACCAGCATCCTCGCCCTTGTCCTCTGCCCCGCGCGCCGTGCTTGCGCAGGTTCGACCATCACTGCCCTTGGACAGGTGAGTGCTGGGCGGAGCTTTGGTGTGCTTGCGAGCGTCCTGGCGAGGGTCCTGCGTTTCGCCTGCTGGAGACCCATCTGTCCTGCTCGGTCAACAAATGACGGATGACGCGCACGTGCCCCACCCGCCTGTGCCCGCACGCCACCTGGACCCGGCCTGGACAGGCACCACGGTGGGCCGGGTGAGTCGCGCTCGCTGCCGCCGGCGCGAGCACCAAACACGGCGCAAGGACGGCGCTTGGGACATGCACGCCTGATGCGACCTGACGCGTGCGCGCTCACTACCCGCCGAACCAAACGCAGCGCAACTACCGGTCCTTCCTGCTCTTCATCTTCACGGCCACCATCCTGTGCCTCTACGTCATGGGCGTGTGCCTGGCCCAGCTCTTCCTCAAGCACCAGGAGCTTGTGGACGACCAGCGCGCCGCCGGCAACAACGTCTCAAGCTCCAGCCAGTGAGCGCTGGCTTGCTCATCCCCCCCCCCATCCGCGCTTCATGACATGGCATGTGTCGTCGTCAAGCCCTCGCGCCCTTGAGCCACCCCGTGGAAGCCCGTGGCGCGTGGCGGCGCCGCGAGCGTACCCTGCAGCTCGGCGGTTGAGGCCGCTGCTGCCCGCCGTGCGTGCGCCGCCGTGCGTGTGTGTGCGCAGGTGGGGCCAGGCGTTCCGGGACGTCATCCCGGCGCTCGTGCTCATGTTCTACACCTTCCTCTTCGTGTGGTTCGTGGGCGGGCTCTCGGGCTTCCACATCTACCTCTCGGCCACCAACCAGACCACGTACGAGAACTTCCGGTGCGTGCGTGCGAGGGCGCTGTAGCCCACGCACGACGAGGCGCAGGGGAAGGCGTGCGCAGCGCTCGGCGCACCCTCTGCCCCCTCCTCACTTGCAAACGCGATGTGCGTGCGTGCTGCAGGTACAACCACGACAACCGCCCCAACCCGTACAACCGCGGCATCCTCAACAACTGCGCCGAGATCTGGTGCACGCCCATACCGCCCAGCGAGGTGCGCGGGCGCACGGGTTGCCTGTGTCTCCCCCCCGGCGGCTGGCAGCTGTGACAACGGGTGTCGTTCACGGCCTTCGTGGCGCATGCGCGTGCGCTCCGCTCTCTACCCGCAGGTCCAGTTCCGGGCTTTCATCGACGAGTGGCCGTACCCCCGCCCGCCTCAGGCAGACGTGCGTGTGGCTTGTGCCATGCCACCACGGGGGAGGACGGGGAAAGGTGTGAGAGACGAAGCGAACGCACGAGCGCGCTTGACCCGCCTGTCGCCCCGCCGTCCTTTGTGCGTTCGCGCAGGTGGACTTGCCCGGCGGCCCGGCGGACGCGGCCACCACGGCGCCGGCGGCGGCGGACATGGAGATGGGGCGCACCACGCGGGGCTCCTACACGCAGCCTGGCGCTGAGGCGTACGGGCAGCAGTCGCAGGGCCAGGTCCCGCAGCAACAGCAGTACGATCAGCAGTACGTTGAGCAGGCGCACTACGCCCAGTTCCCCTACGACAGCCAGCAGCAGCAGCAGCAGCAGCAGGCCCAGGTGGTGCAGGCGACGCCGGCGCCCCCGCCGGCGGGAGGGACGTATGCGCCAGGCGGCTAGTGCGCGGAGCTGTGCGTGGAGTGCCTGTGGCGGCGTTGCTGTGAGCCTTAGAGAGTGTGGGCCCTGTGCTCGGCGGCGGCGGCGTCTTTAGTAGGGCGTGCCCTGACGCTTCTTTTTGCGCATTCTTGTCTGCTGGGGGTGGGGCAGAGGAACCTGCGAGTCCGCGTGTGCGCTCTGCCGCCACGCAGCGCGCCACCTCTCGCGCTTCTTGTGTGCTCTGTCTGGGTCACCAACAGCAATGCTTTCTGTCCGCGCTCCTTGGCAACTGCTGCTCCTCCCTGTCTTGGCGCGGCCGCCCTTTTTCTCGCCGCACCTGGGGCGCTCGCCCGCGTGCGGCGGTGCACCGTGGCGGGCGCGGGCGAGAGGTTCGCAGTGAAAGAAGTTCGCACTCGCACCGAGAACCCCATGAGGAACTCCAGGAGCGTTGGCAGTGAGCCGCAGGAGCGCGCAAGGCTTGCTCGTGCAGCGGGTCGGCCCATCCTTGCTGACGGGCGGGGAGACCAGCAGGCGCGCGACGCTTGAGCCATTGGAAGGCCAACAGGCGCCCGCGTCCAGACCACGAACAACCACAACGCCTGCACCAGAGCTCGGCGGAAATGACGCGCCGGCCACACAAGCACCCGCACCTGGCCCGCGCCCAAGCGCACGCCAGCCGCGCCTTCGCGTCAGGCGAGTTGCTCTGGCCCACTCGCGGCCGGCCAGGAGATGTGTGCGCCGCGAGTGTGCGGCACGCAGGCTTGGCGGATTGCAGCGAGAGAAGGGAGCAGCGGAGTGGTTTGAACTGCTCCGCCCGCGCCAAGTTGAAAAGAGCAGCGCAACCCCATCGGTCAAGGGCGCGTGCCAACAAGAGCATCTGCCGAGCTGTGCCTGCAGGGGCCGCGCCAGGCAGCGAGCAAGACGTCATCGGCGCGGAGCCGCAACAGCACGGCGCTTCAGGAGGCGCGGGCGCGCCCCTGCCCGATGCTGCTGCGACAGCCGTGATGGCGGGCTCCGTGCGGCAAAGGTGCGCGAACGCGCAAGCAGCAAGCATCAATGCAGCAACGTGCACGCTGCGGGCTGATGCAAGCCTCAGGCAGCACGCTGCATATGGCCCTGCTCCTCTCGTGCCTTGACGCTGCACGGCATTGATGCGCGTCGAGGCGGTACATGCGACCCGCTGCTCGCGAGCTCCCAGCCCCTGCTGCAACGAGCGCTCCACGCCTCTTCTGCCTCTCCTGATTGTCACCCTCCACGCCTGCAGCCATGACGCCACGGTCCCGAGTCCAGCCCAAGGGCCCGCGCT
>VFQP010004511.1_pt1 | contig 12901 bp, 9 predicted proteins | sample 3512351 | NCBI WGS metagenome assembly VFQP01 (sample SAMN10412372, study PRJNA504923) | tailings metagenome | isolation source: Relicate 1 Philex TSF1 revegetated site | place: Philippines: Tuba, Benguet | collected 2017-08-29 | reverse complement strand
CGAGCCGGTGCCGAGACCGGGGATCGGCAGCTTGCCGAGGCCCGCGGCGGCCGTGAGCGGCAGCGCGTTCTCCGTCAGGAGGTTGGTGACGAAGTTGCCGGAGTTGATCTGGGCACCGAGGTTGATGCCGAACTGCTTCATGACCGAGCGCTGCACCTCGGCGACGACCACCTGGAGCATGACCTGCTCCTCGGCCTCGATCGTCAGCAGATTGATGACGAGCTTGTCATCTGCAACGGTGGCTGTCCGGACCGTGGCCGGCTGACCTCCCGCGCCGCCGTTCGCGCCATTGCCGCCCCGGTAGCCTTCGGAGCTGCCGCCGTTACCGATGGGGCCGTCCTCGGTCTCGGAACCGCCCGCGGGCCCCTGAAAGCTGGAGAGGCCCTGAGAAGCCCCGCCGGCCCTGCCACGCTGGTTCATCAGCGCGCGCGCGTACTCTCTGGCGATTGTCGTCGCCCGGGCCGAAGCCGAAGGAGAGGGCACACTGCCGGTCAGAACGATCGACTGGCCGACGCGCTTCGTCTTGACCTGAGCACCCGGCAGGAGATTTGCGAGCACTTCATTCAGCTGAGAGAGCGAGCGCTCATCGCCATTGGTCGAGGAAAGGAGGCTCCGTCCTGCACCGACTTCAACGTCGAGCGTCACGACGTGATCACCCTTCTCGTTGAAGAAGAAGATGTTGACCTCACCCATGCCCTTGGCGAGGAGGAACACGCGATTGGAGGACTGGACGACCGCGTCCACCCGGGTCGGATCCGACACGAGGACGTCGCGCAGCCCGAAGGGAAACTGCACCATGAGCGACTTTCCCCGGGAGATTTCGATCTTCTCCACTCGAGGAAAGGGCCCGCGCGGCGCCACTTCGAACACGGCGTTGTCGAGAACAGCGCGCGTAGCTGAAGTCGGAAGACTTCTCGTCTGCGCGCTAGCGTGATCGAGCGCCAGCGCTGCCATCGCCAGACCGAGGCCGCAAACGGCCAGTTTCATCATTATCCGCATGAGGTTCAAAGCCTTCCGGCGAGCGACCGACACTAAGGGTGCACGCAGACACAACTTCGGAGACACACACGCAGACACACATTTGTTCGTTCAACTCACACGCGGTATTCGTTTCGGCGGCGCCAGAAGGGCGCGCCTCAATCACTGCATCCCGACAGACACGCGCGACTTCTGGCCGTAGCGAAGAATGCGCACCGTCTCGCTCTGCTTGCGCTCACCGTCCTCGGCGCCCGCGCCATCGCGCTTGAAGTCGGCAATCGAGCGCAGGGCCAGCGTGATGTCGCCCATCGACTTGGCGAGTGCGAGCTTCTCGGCCTGCAACGGCGACAGCTCGAGCGTCGCGGTGTTGCCTTCGACGCCCTTCTGGCCTTCCTTCGTCTCGAGCCGCTGGCCGATCGCGAGGATGCGAACGTTGCTGAAGAGGAGCTCGCTCGCATACTCCTCGCCACCTTTGCCTCTCACGCGACGGATCAGAAATACGTCGACGTGATCGTTCGGCAGGATCAGACGACCGACAGCTGTATCCTCGGTGATCTTGGTCGAGATCGCGCGACGGCCCTCGGTGAGGATCGAAGCGAGGACCCCGCCATCGCCCGGCTTGATCAGCTTCGCGCGCGTGATCGGCTCGTTCGCCATGATCGGGGCGCGCGCAATATAGCCGACGAGTTCCTTCATCGACCCGGCACCGCGGCAGAGCACCGCCCCAATCGGAACTGCTTCCTGCGGCCAGCCCTGGCAGCGGAAGCTCGAATCCTGCGCGATCGCGCCGAGACCCATGTCGGCGCGCGCGACGAGCACCTCGGCAAGGTTCGTGCGCACCTCGCGCTGAACGACCTGCGGCTTCATCGTGAGCTTCTGCATGCCGACGAAGGCGCCGACGCCGCAGACGCCCGCGATCGCGATCCCGATCAGCTGTCCCTTCTTCATCGCCCGACAGGTCCTCTCAAACGAGCAATCCCGCTACCCCACGTTCGGGAATCTCGCCGACAATCCTCAACGGCGCGTTAATGGTGGGATTGATCGGGTACGGGGCGAGGCGCGAGCGGCGCCGAAGGCCCAAAGGCCGCGGCAAACTTGACACAGATGGTCCGTGCCCGAGTTTCGTGAAGAAGTTCGCGGCCGACTGAGCACCAGCGCGCAAGCTCTCGGATTGCAGCCGCAGGCGGCAAGTCACAGAGGAACAGGCAGGATCAGAGCCCAGCCGAGGTGAACAGGGCAGTCTGAGGGAAAATGTGAAGTCCGGCGGCCGCGAGCGCCATGCCGTAGGGAATGCCCGTCTTGGCATGGTGCAGGCGCATTGCCCATTCCTGGCGCGCGAGCCAGAGCGGCGGCAGAAGGCTACGGTATGTGATGATCGCCATCGCGAGCGCACCGCCGGCGATGCCGGTCAGCAGAACGTAAGGAAGAAGGTGGTCGAATCCGAGCCAGAGCGCGGTTGCCGCGAGCAGCTTCGCATCACCACCCCCGAGCCAGCCGAGCGCAAACATGCCGATGCCGATCCCCAGCATCAGCAGACCCGCTCCGATATGGGTTGCAAAGGCCCACCAGCCGATGCCCGTTACGGCCGCGGCCACGGCAAAGGCCGCGACCAGCACGATCGAAATGCGGTTTGGAATTGTCATCGTGAGGAGGTCCATGGCGGCGGCAAAGGCCATGGCGGCAGGAAAAACCAGGATGACGGCGTACTCGATCACGGCTCGACACTCCAACGCACACGGTCCGGGCTGGCAGGGCAGCACGGCGCTGTTGCAGAGTATGCGCGTGGCGAATGAAGGCTTGGTTAAGCCCGCAAAGGTGCCGGCTGCGCGACGTCGCGGCAGGCAGAAAAGGCGTCGGCGTGTACAATCTGCGACATAACTTCTTTACCGCTTCCCCGAAGAACGGCCCCCGGCAACGCCTTCACGGGAGCCTTCCAAGAATTCCTTAAGAATGTCGCCTCTACAGTCCGCTCCCGCAGCGAAGGCATGGCAGGCTTCGACAACCGCTGCTCGAGTAAAGGGAGATGGGGTCGTGTCAGTTCTCTTGAAGCGGTTTTGCGAGGACACGTCGGGCGCCACCGCGATCGAGTACGCGCTGATCGCCGGGCTGATCAGCATTGTCATCATTGGTTCGGCCACGTCGATCGGCGGCACCCTCACCAACATCTTCACCGATGTGAACAACGGGTTCCCGACCTCCTAAGACGCAGGCCGCCACCACCGATCATGTCGTGACCGCGCCGAGCGGGACTGTTTCGTCCCGCCGCGGCGCGTACGCGCGTCTGGAGCTAGCTTCCCGGCGCGCCCGTCTCGTGTTCTGGCGGCACAGCTCCCCCAGCCGGCGGACGGGCAAAGACGAGCTTCTGGTAGGCGAGCCCGATCCCGATCAGCACGGCGCCAAGCGTGATGAACGAGAGCGCGCGCCAGAGCCCCGTCAGCCCGGCGAGATCGAACAGGAAGACCTTGATCACCGCGAGCAGGACCAGGATCGCCGAGGCGAGCCGGGCGACGCCCGCGCCGCGCCAGATGCCATAGGCGAGATAGACGATGCCGAGCAGGAGCCAGCCGGCCGAGTAGGCCCAATGCTCGGCACCGCTGGTCGAGCGGAACAGGCCGATGCGCGGCCCCTGGAAGGCGTGGCGGATCTCCAGCGTCACGTAGAAGAAGACGAGGATGCCGGCGAGGACATAGAGCCCGGTCACGTACCAGCCCGGCCGCACGCCACGCGCGTTGCGGGCGACGAACGCTGCGGCAATCCCCGGCACGAAGTAGGCGAGCAGGAGCGAGCTGAGGACCGCCGGTCCGGCCACCGTGTTGCTGTTGCCGCTCGCAAAGAGCGGGTTCTCGAAGAGCAGAAGCCCGAAGGCGCTAAAAAGGATCGCGATGATCCCGAAGGCGATGGAGGCCCAGCGGAACACGACGTTGCTGCGCGCGAGATCGAGGCGCATCAGCACGTAGGCCAGCAGGAGCGCCATCAGCACGTGGAGGCCCTGTTCCACGTGGCTCGACGTGGGCGACAGCGCGTTGCCGCCATTGAGCGCATGGCGGATCTGGAAGAACAGCAGGAGCGCGGTGAAGACGACGGCGAGCGCGTCCGCGAGCCGCTGCGCGAGGTCAGTGGCGCGCAATTCGAGCAGGCGCCCGGCCACGGCAAAGGCCACGGCCGGGACGCCATAGCCAATGAGCAGCCAGTTGAGGATCGGGATGCGCCCGACGTCGGGGCCCATGATGACCGGGTCCCACACGAGGCGGCCGAGCACAACGAGGCCGATGGCGGCAACGGCTGGCCTCAACAAGGGGATGTCGCGGAGTGTTGCCACGTAGGCCGTACCGAGCGCCATCAGCGCGAAGGCGACGGTCATGTAGCCACGCGAGAGGAAGGCGACGAGCGCGAAGCTCAGCGCGGCGATGGCCGCGGCGGCAAAGGCGCCAGTCCCCAAGCGGATGCCGGGGAGCGGCACGATCAATTCGCGCGCGAGGAAACGCTCGGCCACCCAGACGAAGCCACCCGCCAGGATGACACCGAATAGGGCGAAGGGGATCGAGGTGTCGAACTGCGTCACGCGCAGATAGGCGAGGACGAGCGCGAGCAGGGGCAGCACCGTGGCACCGAGCGCGTAGAAGCCGGTGACCGGCGCGCTCAGCGTCGGGCCACGCCACACGCGATGGCCGGCGACGGCCGCGGTGCCCGTGCCGAGGACTGCGAGCGTCATGAGGTAGGCGGACACGTTCTCGGGGAGGCGCAGCACCTGCGCGGCGAAGGGCGCGAGCAGGCTCGCGTCGGGGACTTCCTTCAGGTCCGGCCAGAAGGCGGCAGCGGCAATTACTGGCAGGCCGGCGAATGCGGCACCGGCGGCGGCCGGTGGGCTCAGCCACGCCGTCACGGCCAGCAGGCCGGCGGCAGCGGCCGCGAACGGCACCCAGCCGACGACTTCGAAGCGGCTGTCGGCCAGCATGGCGACGGCGAGCACGGCCATGGCCAGCAGAGCGCCTGTCGCGACCTGATCGATCCGCGCTTCCTCGTCCCTCACGCCGAGATGCGGCTCGAGCGCCATAAAGACGGCCGCGAGCGCAAGTTGCAGGAGCACGTGCGCATAGCCGGCGCGCGCCCATTCGTAGCTGCCGGCCGCAGCCTGGTCGATGTACGGGAGGCCCCAGAGAAAGGCACCGGCGACCGCAAAGGCCGCGAGCCACAGCCAGCGCCGAAGACGCGCAAGGCCATGCGCCGAAGCGGCCACGACCGCTAGATAGAGCACGACCGGCCATGGGCTCGGCTTGTCCGAGGCGACCAGCAATGGCCCGGCGTAGGCACCGGCAAGGCCGAGACCCGCCAGCATGGGTCCGTGCAGGGCGGCGGCGAACATGGTGGCGACGCCGATCGCGCCGAGCAGCACGAACGCAAGCGCCGGACCGATGAAGCCGTAGAGGGCGTGGGCCGCATAGACGGTGCCGAAGGCCGTCACGGTGCCCGCGGCAGTCAGAATGCTCGGGATGTGGGCGGCCTCGAGCCCGGGGACCACGATCCCGCGCGAAGTCCGCCGCAGCCACTCGCCGGCGCCGACCAGGACCAGTGCCAGGAGCGCCCCCAGGAAGACGCGTGCGCCTGGGCCGAAAATGCCCTGCTCGATGGAGTAGCGCACCATGAGGATGCCGCCGAGCGCGAGCGCCAGCCCGCCAACCCATACCGCCCAACGCGTGCCAAGCCGCTCCTCGAGGGATTTCCCGGGCTTGGCGGGGCCCGGCGGCGGTGACGCTGGCGTTGCATCAGCCCCTGCGGGTTCCTCGGGTGCACCTTCCGCAATCGGGGGGACCGACGTCTCGACTGGTGGCGGGAGGGCGATCGGGGTTGGCGCCTCAGGTGCAATTGCTTCGCCGGCCTGCGGAGCAGGGCCGCCGGCCCTGAGCGCTGCAATTTGCGATTCACTCGCTGCCAGCCGCTCCTCGAGCTTCTTGAAGCGCCGCCCGAACTGCACGTAGAGCCAGATGAGCGCGGCGATCAGGATGATTTCGAAGTCCATGGCCTTGCGGCTCCAGCAGCGCGAGCGAGGATTAGTTGCAGGGGAAAGGAAAGGCGAATCAAGTGAGTTAGAGGCGAATTCTCAGGCGGGATGTTTAAATCATTGCTTGCCGATCGGGTGAGCACCCCGCATTGACGCGCCGGAGTGGCTATACTGCGGCAGGCAAGAACGAGACGGCACCGGAGAATGACCTCGCAACCCAACATCTTCGACCGGACGCTGCTGACCCGTCGCCGGACCCGGGCGGCACGGGATGCGGCATCGCATGATTTTCTCCTGCGCCACGTGACCGAGGATATCGCCGACCGCCTCTCGATCATTCAGCGGCAATTCCCCGTAGGCCTGAACCTGGGTGCCCATACGGGCGTGCTGAGCCGCCGACTGAGAGAGCTAGGCTCGATCGGCCCCCTGATCGACGCCGACCCGAGCCCAGCCATGCTGGCTCAGTGCGACGGCCCCCGCCTCGCGGTCGATGAGGAGCTTCTCACCTTCGGTCCAGGAACGCTCGATCTCGTCGTGAGCGCCCTCGCCCTGCAATTCGTCAATGACTTGCCTGGCGTCCTCGCCCAGATCCGCCAGGCGCTCAAGGGGGATGGGCTCTTCCTTGCCGCACTCCTCGGTGCGGGTTCGCTCGCGGAGCTTCGCGAGGCATTTCTTATCGCCGAAACAGAGCTCTATGGCGGCGCAACTCCGCGTGTCGCACCCTTTGCCGATGTCCGCACGCTCGGTGGGCTTCTGCAGCGGGCGGGCCTTGCGCTTCCTGTCGCCGATGTCGACAGCCTCCGCGTGACCTACCCCCATCCCCTTGCGCTCATGGCCGAAATCAAGGCCATGGGGGCGAGCAATGTGCTGACTGAGCGCTCCAGACGCCCCATGACGCGGCGACTGCTGGCCCGCGCTGCCGAAGTCTATGCCGAGCGGTTCGGCACGCCTGACGGGCGCGTCCCAGCGACCTTCGAGATCGTGACGCTGACCGGCTGGGCGCCCGATCCGACACAGCCGAAGCCACTTCGCCCCGGCTCTGCAAAAACTCGCCTCGCCGATGCCCTCGGCATTCCTGAGGGTAAGATTCCCCCAAGCGAAAAGAAGAGTCCTTGAGTATCAACGGTGCCACACCTTAGCCTGTACATCGCCCCAATCGCGCCGTGCGGCCACCCCGAATCGAGGTCCCTTTAGGAAACCGTTAGGAGCGAATCGGCTCAGTTGCGTCGACGCCCGCAAGGCGTCCTAGTTCACGGGGAGAGAGCCTATGTTGATGAATACGCTCGAGGGTATCGAGTTTGCGAGCGCCTATCCGGATCTCCTCGGCAAGCGCGTTCTGATTACCGGCATAGACAATGCGCAGGGCATCGACATCGCGCGGGCATTTGCGGAGCAGCGCACGCGCCTCGTGCTGCACGTGAACGAGATGACGCCCGAGATGGAAGTGCTCGGCGAGATCGTTTCGCAGGGCGCGCTCGACGTGCGCCTCTTCGACGGCCCGATCGGCCCGACGGACGCGGCCGTCAAACTCGCGCGTCAGACTGTGCAGGCTTTCGGCGGCGTGGACATCGTCATCAACCTCGCGACCGTGCCGGCCCCGAAGGGTGGCGCCGCCGCACGCGAGAGCGACGTCGAGGAAGCCGTGAGCGAGACGCTCTCAGCGGCCTGCCTCATGACCAAGATCGCAACGAACCGTATGCGCCTCACGATGACGGAGGGCCTCGTCCTCACGATCGTGCGCCTGCCGAAGAAGCCAACCTCCGCACACCGGGTCGTCGGAGCACTCGCACGCTCGGCGCTGGCCAATCTCACGCGCAACGAGGCGCGCGAATGGGCTCCGCACGGCATTCAGATCAATGCTGTCGCGCCCGCAGCGATGAGCATGATGGCGCCCTATGGCGCGCTCACGGGCGAGCCCGACATGGCAAGCCTCGCGCTGCATCTCTCAAGCGAGCAGGGCCGTGATCTGACCGGCCTCATGTTCGAGTGCTACGGCGAGTAAGAGCGCTCAGCTCGCAACATCAGCGATCTCCAAACTTGTTCCTCCCCCTTGTGGGGGAGGTTAGGAGGGGGATTGCAGAACATCAGGTGTTGGGATTCCCCCACCCCTAACCCCTCCCCACAAGGGGGAGGGGAATCAAGTGATCTTCTTAGCCAACGACGCGCTCCGGAAAGACGCGCGCGATCGCGTCGCGCGTTGCCGGTATCACGCCGCGCTCGGTGATGAGCCGACTGACGAGGCGCGCCGGCGTCACGTCAAAAGCATAGTTCGCGACGTAGGCGCCCTCGGGCACCAGACGCACGCGCGTGACTTCGCCGTGCTCGGTTGCGCCGCTGATCCAAGCAACTTCGTCGCCCGAGCGCTCCTCGATCGGGATCTGCTTAAGCCCATCCGTGATCGTGAAGTCGATCGTCGATGAGGGAAGTGCGACGTAGAACGGCACACCGTTGTCGTGAGCGGCGAGCGCCTTCAAGTACGTGCCGATCTTGTTGCCCACATCACCCGTCGCGGTGGTGCGATCCGTGCCGACGATGACCATATCGACGTGGCCGCGCTGCATGAGATGGCCGCCGGCATTGTCGACGATGACGGTGTGCGGCACGCCGTGATGGCCGAGCTCCCAGGCCGTGAGTGCGGCACCCTGATTGCGCGGGCGCGTCTCGTCCACCCAGACGTGAACAGGAATGCCGGCATCGTGCGCCATATAGATCGGCGCCGTCGCCGTGCCCCAGTCGACCGTCGCGAGCCAGCCGGCATTGCAGTGCGTGAGAATGTGCACGGGCATACCCGCCTTCAGGCGCGCGACATCCCGAATGAGATCAAGGCCGAATTTGCCGATCGCTTCATTCGTGGCGACATCCTCATCGGCAATGCGAGCCGCTTCGTCGTAGGCAGCCGCGGCGCGCGCGTGCGACGGGCGTGACGCGAGCACGCCGCGCACACGATCGAGCGCCCAGCGCAGGTTCACCGCTGTCGGTCGCGTGAGCGCAAGCACGGCATAGGCTTCCTTCAGGTGCGCATCCGAGGCATCGGCGCGCATGGCGAGCGCGAGGCCATAAGCCGCCATCGCCCCGATCAGCGGCGCGCCACGCACCTGCATGTCGCGGATCGCACGGGCGGCTTCTTCGAGTGTGGTGAGGCGCAGGACGGCGAACGCGTGCGGAAGCAGGGTCTGGTCGATGATTTCGACCGACCAGCCGTCGGCACCGAGCCAGATGGTCCGATAGGATTTGCCGTCGACCTTCATGCGCGTCCTTCCCGATCCTTGCGCGCTGTGCACAATAATAGCCTACTCCGCAACTGCAGGGAGAGTATCCCATGGCCAGCAAACCAGTCTGCCTCGTCGTCGGTGCCGGAGATGCGCTCGGCGGCGCCATCGCCCGGCGCTTCGCCCGCGAGGGCTATTTAACGTGCGTCGCGCGGCGCACAGCCGACAAGCTCGCCGATCTGACCGCAGCAATCGAGAAGGCCGGCGGAACTGCCGCCGCCTATGGCTGCGACGCGCGGCGCGAGGAGCAGGTGATCGCGCTCTTCGATCAGGTCGAGAAGGAGCATGGGCCAATCGAGGTGCTCGTTCACAACATCGGCGGCAACGTGCGCGAGTCCATCCTCGACGCGACGGCTCAGAAGTTTTTCAAGACCTGGGAAATGGCCTGCATGGCCGGCTTCCTCACCGGACGCGAGGCTGCGCGACGCATGGTCCCGCGCGGGCGCGGCACGATCCTCTTCACGGGCGCCACGGCTTCACTGCGCGGTGGTGCGGGCTTTGCGGGCTTCTCGGCCGGCAAGGCGGGGCTCAGGATGGTCGCGCAGAGCATGGCGCGCGAGCTTGGGCCGAAGGGCATTCATGTCGGGCATGTGGTGATCGACGGCGCAATCGACACCGCCTTCATCCGCGAGAATTTCCCGCAGCGCTACGCACTCAAGGAACGCGACGGCATCCTCGACCCCGAGCATATTGCAGACATCTATTGGATGCTGCACAGCCAGCCGCGCGATGCTTGGTCTTTCGAAATGGACGTGCGCCCCTGGATCGAGAGCTGGTAGGCGCGCTCAGTCCTTCTTGTCCTCGGCAGCAGAGTGGGCCGCTGGCAATTCCTAGGATACTGCACCGTCTCTCGGATCAGGATCGCCGCTAACGATTGCCCGGTGCCCCGAACGAGCATTCTGGCGACATTCCCAGCTTTTGATGCAGTTCCCGGCACAGCGCTTGGGCCGCGATCCTATGCCCATCAGCATTGAAGTGGATGTCGATCGGAAAGAATGCTTCCCCCCCTCTGCTCCCGGCTCTGAAGGCGGCAGGCATATCGACAAAGATCAGTTTGTTCTGGCTGCGACCCCAATCCCGCCACTTGTCCGAGAACTCACGCGTCTCAAACTCGCGATCTCTTGCTCCCAGCCGATACTTGGACGGTACGACGAAAAGAACAGCAGTGGCGCCCGAGGATTGGATTTCTGCGATGAGAGCATTCATGAGTTTCGCCGAGAGAGGCGAAATCTCCGGATCCTCCTCTACATAGCCGCCCACGACCAACTGCTCAACTTGCCCACTGCTGAGCAACCATTGGATCTTAAGCTGCACTTTTCTCACCAATCGCACGAGATACGATTGCCGCAGAAGGACATTCAAACTGCCGCCCGAAGGACCGGGAATCGCAATCGGCAGCCCATCTCCGTCGAACTCGCTTTTTTCGATGAACTCATGATCCGAAGCAATATCGTTTGAGTACAACTGCATGACGACGAGAGACGGGCGAAATTGCCGAACCAATTGCCGCCATTGCACAAGATAGAAAATCGGACTGTAGCTGGAGACGCCGTAGTTGCGAACGTCACAGTTACTTTCCGCAGCGATCAATCCAACGAAGGAAGACGCGAATGGGACTTGGCCCGCCTCGGTGAAAGAGTCGCCGAGAAAAGCGATCCGGCAATCGGTGACCTTTGATGGGCGCCCCTTTTCCAATCCTGAGAACGCACGGCCTTCAGCATCATAATGGATATGGAAGCCGCCATACTCCTCGCTCGGCGTATGACTGAGAAAGGTGTAATTCTTGGGATGGGCATGGTGGAGTATTGGATCGGACTCGAATGGCGCGTTGCCGTACCCAATGCGCGCCAACCGGAGGCCTGTCTCCACTGCCAGCAGGGCAAACACTAAACTCATAATGAGAGTTAGGATCGCGAAAAACACTCTTTTGGAGGGGCTCAGTGGAGCCGATTCCGGCGTAGGCTCGGCGGCCATGTCCAATTTCTTCTGAGAAATATGCCACAGGATCCAACAAGGTTACTGGTGAGCCAATCAAAGCGCACTCTCAATTGCCCCCTTCACTTCTAGCTCGTCTCAATCTCCGCGCCAATATTTGACTCTGCCCGCCGTCCGCCAGCAACAGGAGACCGTGCGCAGCCAAATATGCGGCACGAGCAGGACGTCCGGTCCTTCGAGATCGACGTGAGGCCGTGGATCGAGAGCCGGTAGGCGCGCTCAGTCCTTCTTGTCCTTCGACGCCGCGCTCCGGAGCGCCTCGAGCTCGGCCTTGAGGGCGGGCTCGATGAGGCGCGGCATATTGCTGTTCAACCATTCGCGCAGCAGCGGGCGCAGCAGCTCGACGACCGTCTCGTCCATGGTCTTAGTGTTAGTGGTCGCGGCGGGCGGCGCTGGTGCCGCCGCCACAGGCTTTGGAGCGGGCGTTCCCGGTGTCGGTACTTTTGCTGGCGCATCGATTTTCGCAGCCGGGGCCGGCGCAGGAACAGGAGCTGCCGGCTTGGGAGCCGCAACTGCAGCCTGAACCGGTGACGATACTGGCGCTGGAGCCGCGGCAGCCGGCTTGGAAGCCGGCGTAGGCGCCAGTGCTGAAGCGGGCGTTGAAGCAGGTGTCGCCCCCGGAACAGGCGTAGGCGTAGGCGTCTCCACCTTCCTGGCGGCCGGCGGCTGATCGGCAGTTGCCGGTTTCGCTTCCGTCTTGGCGTCGGGCGCCTTGGCGCTGACTTCCGCTTTGGGTGCCTCGACGCGGACGGGGGCTGGCGTCGGTGCGGCTTCTGGCGCCTTGGCGGCGGGCGCGACGCTCGGGTGCGCACTTGGCGGGATAACGCCTGCAATCAGACGGCGAAGGGCGTCCGCACCCGGGACTTCTTGCAGCGAGTCAGATGCCGCGGGCGCGCGCGGAGGCTCACCTAGAAGCGGCCCGGCCAGCGGAGGGCCCAGGACGGGGCTGTCGCCGGTTGCAGGGCGTGAGAATCCTGAGTCGGGGGCCGGCGCGTGTCCGGCGGCATCGGGCTTGCCCGGCACGAAGCTGCCGAGGTCGCCGAGCTTGGGAGCCACTGGACCTATCGTCGGCGCGGGAGCCGACTGTTGGCCGGACTTGGATTGGCTCGGCAGGGCGGGCGATGACACATCCGACTTCGATGTAGGCCCCGTCGGCGCTGTTCCCGGCGTAGCCGTGGAGGCTGGCGCCGGAGCGGCGTCCTTGGCCTGAGCTGGCGTCGGAAGTACAGGCCCCGAAGCCGTATCCCTGGCCATATCGGACGGGTTCGGCCGGGGGAAAAGCCATTCGGGGGCGCCCACATCCTGCGGTCCCGGAGTCGGTGCCGGCGCTGTCTTGGCTACGGCGGGGGCTACGGCGGGAGCGGCGCCCGGCAGCTTCAGCGCCGGGCCGGGGGGCTGCGCTGCATGTGGGGTCTCGGCCAGCAACTCATCCAGACTGACCGGCTCTCCCGCTTTCTCGGGTACCACCAAATGCGGCGGCAGTTTCAGCTCCGGCTCGCGCCCGAGATCGCGCGGATTACCGGACACGCCGTTCAGAGGCGCCCGCATCGGGCTCGGCGGTGCGGCCACAGCGGGCTCCTGAGCCATGATCTTGCGGATCGAGGCGAGAATATCGCTCATGCTCCGATCGTCACGCTTCTCAGGATTGGACATCTGCAAA
>VFQP010004510.1_pt1 | contig 12902 bp, 8 predicted proteins | sample 3512351 | NCBI WGS metagenome assembly VFQP01 (sample SAMN10412372, study PRJNA504923) | tailings metagenome | isolation source: Relicate 1 Philex TSF1 revegetated site | place: Philippines: Tuba, Benguet | collected 2017-08-29 | reverse complement strand
GTCGCGCACGAAGCGCTCCACGCGCTCGGCGATCTCGCGGCTTCTTTCAGTGGGACAAGCGGTGAACATGTTCAGAATTCCTTACAGCGTATTGACCAGATGGCCGCCATCGACGGCAAGTACGGCGCCCGTCATGTAGCGCGAGGCGTCGGACGCCAGCAGCAACAGCGGCCCGTCGAGATCCTCCAGTTGTCCAAGACGGCGCTGCGGGATGCGCGTGATCAGCGCGCGCCCGGCATCGCTTTGCCAGAACTCGCGGTTCAGGTCGGTATCGATATAGCCAGGCGTCAGCGCGTTGACGCGAATGCCGTAGCGCGCCCATTCCAGCGCGAGCGTCTTGGTCAGTTGCACCACGCCCGCCTTGGACACCGCATAGGACACGACACCACCCGCCTGACGCAGCCCAAGAATCGACGCCACATTCACAATACTGCCGCCGCCGCGTTCGCGCATCCCCGGCACCAACGTCTGGGCCAGGAAGAACATCCCCTTGAGATTGGTATCCATCACCACGTCCCAGTCTTCCTCGCCGTGCCTGAGCGCCGGCCCTTCGCGGACCAGCCCCGCGTTGTTGATCAGGATGTCGATGGGGCCCACCTCGCGCGCCAGCGCAGCGCGCGAGGCCGCATCGGTCACGTCCAGCGCCACGCATTGCGCGCGGCCATGCTCGCCCACCTGCTTCGCCACCGCTTCCAGCGCGTCCAGGCGACGCGCCGCTAACACGACTTCCGCGCCATGCGAAGCCAGGCAACGCGCGAAATGCGCGCCCAGCCCGCTCGATGCGCCCGTGACCAATGCCCGCTTGCCTTGCAGGCTCAGGATCGAACCGTGCATTCCGTCTCCATTCGTTTTTATATCAGGACCCGATTGTAGGATGATTTCATCCCATGTCAATGTCGATGTAGGCGTCGACAATCGGATCCGGTAGAATCCCGCCCGTGATGACCACGCCACCTTCCCTCCCCCATGCGGCCTCCGCCGATGCGTCGACCGATGCCGGCGACCCTGGCCGCAGTGCATCGGACACCGTGTTCTTTGGCCTGATCAATGGCCTGGAACTGGGTCGCTTCGTCCCGGGGCAGCGCCTCGTCGAAACGGATCTCGTGGCCCAATTCGCGGTCGGACGCAATTCGGTGCGTGAAGCACTGCAGCGGCTGGCCGCCGAAGGCATCGTGGAATTGCCGCGACATCGCGGCGCCATGATTCGCCAGTTGAGCCTGCAGGACACCCTCGACGTCCTCGACGTGGCGGAGCGTATGACGGGCCTGCTGGCGCGCGCGGCAACGCGTGGCAGCGGCGATCGCACGCTCGCCCGTAACCTGCGCAGCGCGGTGCAGGAACTGGCCGCAGCGGAAAAGGCGCGGCATGACGAGGCCTTCTCGAGCGCACGACGTCATTTCTATCGTGCGCTGCTGGACATGGGCAATAACCGCGAATTGCGTCGACTGTTTCCAACGATCCATATGCCGATCGTCCATGCGCAACATCGTCTTGCCTCCCTGCAGCAAATGCGGCTGGCCGACTATCGGCGCATCGCCACCGCCGTGATTGCCGCAGACCCTGACGCCGCGGAAGCTGCGGGGTCGTTGCACGTGCAGAACGTGCGAGCCGCAATTCTTGCCGCGCAACCCGGCGCGATCTCTGCCCGATGATGCCTCCCGTCTGTCCTTCGGTCTTCGAAGCTCAATGCTTGATACACGGGTCCAGAATGAGGAATTACCCCTAGAGCGGCGCTTGCAGGCGTTTAGACAGGGCGCGCTGACGGTAGAATCGACATCCTCTTTTCGCTCCTTGCCCGGCCAGCCCATGCGCACGGCTCCCGCCAAGTTCTCCGTTCCTCAACCGGTGCGCACGCATATGCCGCGCGAACGCCTCGCGGCGCCGGTCGTCGCGGCGGACGGTATCCGTCTGGTCTCGGTACACGCGCCGGCCGGCTTCGGCAAGACCGGCGCCATGCTCGACATCCTCTCCGCCTGCGTGCACGAAGGCATACGTACGGCGTGGATCCAGTTGGGCCCCGCCGATAACGATCTGTCGATCTTCCTGAGCGCCCTTGACGTGGCGGTGGACATGCTCGGCGACGTGGACCGCCGGACGGAATCCTCATCAGACACGCGACCCGGCCCGCTCATGGCCGATACGCTCGTCGAACGGCTTACGCAGTTTGCCGCACCATTCGCGATCTTCCTCGACGACCTGGAAGCGCTTCACAACCCCGCCACGCTGGAATTCATGCGGCAGCTGATCGCGCAGTTGCCCGCGCACGGCCGCTTCGTGATCGGTTCGCGCGGCGTGCCCGATCTGGGGCTGGGACGGCTTCGCGCACATGGACGGCTGCTCGAAGTGACCGCCGAGCAGTTGCGCTTCACGCCCGAGGAAACTGCCGCCTACCTAGCCCGCTGCGCGCCCGGCGAACGCGTCGCCACGCTGTCCGCCAGCGATCTGCGCCGCCTGCATCGACGTACCGAAGGCTGGGTGGTGGCCATCTGGCTGGCGGTGCTGGCCCTGCGCCGCTGTGATGACGTATCGGGCTTCATCGATTCTTTCTCCGGATCCGATGTCGCCGTGTCCGACTATCTCGCCGAGGACGTCCTGTCGCGCCAGCCGCCCGACGTCTATGAGTTCCTGCTGAAGACGGCCCTGCTCAATCCGTTCAGCGCGTCGCTGTGCAACGCCGTCACGGAACGCGACGATGGCGCGGCGATGATCGAGCGGCTAGCGCACGAGAATCTCTTCCTCGTCAGCATCGACGCCGCGGGTCAGTGGTATCGCTATCACAGTCTGTTCGCGGATTTCCTGAAGACACGGCTCGCGCAGCGCTATCGTCCGGACGAGGTCGCACGGATGCACCGGCTGGCCGGGGCCTGGTTCGCCGCGCAGGCGCGTCCGGTTCCCGCCACCGAGCACGCACTCAAGGCCGGCGACGTTGACACCGCGCTGGGCCTGCTGCGGCAACATGCCGACGTGTTGCTCTGGCAAGGCCGGGTGCGGCTCCTGGCACGTTGGTTCGATGTGCTGCCCGCCGGCAGCCTCGCCAATGACCCGCGCCTCCGGTTGGTACACGCCTGGGCGTTGACCTTCCTGCATCGCAGCGACATGGCGTTGGCGCTGCTCGAAGGCATGCGCGAAGCGGGCGAACGTGATGCGGAGATCGCGGCGTACATGCTGGCGCTCCATGCGTTCATCCTGGCGCTGACCGACAAGCTCGATCGCGCGCACGCCGCTTGGCAAGCATGCGCTCGACAGTTGTCGTCAGCGCACGGATTTCCATATGGCGTTCAACTGAACTCACTGGCATCTTGCCATATCTACCTCGGGCATTTCGACGAGGCCCGCAGCATGCTCGATGCCAGCCGTCATGCCAACGCCGAAATCGGTGGCTCGGCGAACATCCGGATCGCGCAATGCCTGGAGGGATCGATCGACCTGACACAGGGGCGGCTGCGCCAGGCACTGGTGCGCTATCGCGGCGCACATGATCCGCACGGTTCCGATCGGCAACGTCGCGAGCTACGCGTCGACGGTCAGGAGATCGCGGGCGCCTTCCTGGCCGAGGCGCTCTATGAAGCGGGACGTCTGCGCGAAGCGCAGCGCCTACTCAGCGCCTACCAGCCGCTGATCCGCGAGGCGGCCTACATCGATCCGATCATCGTCACGTTCGTCCTGCTCTGCCGGATGTCGCTGGCCGATGGTTGCGAAGACGACGCGATGCTGTGGCTCCACGATTGCGAGCAGATGGGCTATCGTACGGGCCTGTTGCGCATGGTGGCCAGCGCGCGACTGGAGCGTGGCCGCATCGCACTGTTGCGCGGCGACCGCGAAGGCGCGCGCGCCGAACTGGCCGCCGCCTCGGCACTCGATGCATGGTCATTCGGCCCCGCCTACTCGCCGCATGCCAACGATGTGGAAACCATCGCGCTGCTGGAATGGCGGCTGGCCATCGCCACCGGCAACGACTCCGCGCACATCGTCGCACATACCGTCACGCCCTTGCGTGCCGCGCTCGCCGAGGCCGAAGCCGCCACGCGTGGCCGTCGCGCACTGAAGCTACGCATCCTGCTGGCTCTAGCATTGCGTGCGACTGGCGACGACCAAGGCGCGCTCCACGCCATCGGCACGGCGATCGACACCGCTGCCAGCGAAGGCTTTGTGAGCACGTTTGTCGATGAAGGCGATGGAATCGCTGCATTACTGCGCGGACTGCGGACACGCACCGATCTGGCGACCAGCGATGCGTCACGCGCGCTGATCAGCGAGGTGTTGCAACGGATGCCGTGTCACCGCGAGGCAGTAACCAGCGCGGAAGCCCAAGGATTGACGTCGTCCCCGCACGCCTCGGCGGCCGAATCGATCGCCCCGGCCGACATCGAAGTGGATGCGGCACATCCAGATGGCTTGACCGGTCGCGAGCTGAACGTGCTGGGCCTTTTGGCCGAGGGCCTGTCGAACAAGATCATGGCGCAGCGGCTATTCGTGTCCGAAACTACGATCAAGACCCATCTTCGCAACATCAACAGCAAACTCGACGCCACCTCACGCACGCATGCGGTGGCGGTGGCGCGCAAGCGGGGACTGATCCCCTAGGGCTCACGCGGCGCTGCGCGTCGCGTGAGCCGGTTGCGCCGCGCCGTCAGACGGCCTTCTTTACATACTTGCAGGTCGACTGCGACAGTGGGCGGAACGCCTTGTCGGCGGGAATCGTCGCCTTCAGCGTGTAATAGTCCCACGGATACTTCGACGCTTCGGGCTTCTTCACTTCGAACAGATACATGTCGTGCACCATGCGGCCGTCCTCGCGGATATGCCCGTTCCGTGCGAAGACATCGTTGACCGGCAGGGACTTCATCGCCGTCACCGTGGCCTTGGCCTCGTCGGTACCGGCCGCGTCAACGCCCTTGAGGTAGTGCAGCACGGCGGAATAGGTGCCGGCCTGCACCATCGTCGGCATCTTCTTCTGCTTGTCGAAGAACCGTTTGGACCACGTGCGCGACGCTTCGTCGCGGTCCCAATAGAAGCCATCGGTCAGGTACATGCCCTGGGTGGCCTTCAGGCCCAGGCCGTGAACGTCGGTGATATGCGTCAGCGATGCCGCCAGGATCTGCTTCGGCGTGACGCCGAACTCCGCCGCCTGCTTGACTAGGTTGGCGGAATCGCCCGCCGCGTTGGCCATGCCGATGACGGCCGCCTTCGACGACTGCGCCTGCACGATCTGCGACGAGAAATCGGATGCACCAAGCGGGTGGCGCGCGGCACCGACGGTCTGACCGCCTGCAGCCTTGACCGCCTCCTCGAATCCCGCGCGCAGCGCGCGGCCGCCCGCGTAGTCCGCCTCGATGAAGAACCAGGTCTTGTGACCGGCTTCCGTGATGGCGCGTGCCGTCCCCTGTCCCTGCGAGTACTCGTCGTAGGCCCAGTGGATCGTCGTCGGCGAGCAATCCTCGTTGGTGATGCGCAGCGACGCCGGCCCCGTGGGGATCACCACGCGGTTCTTCTCGTTGGCAAGGTTCATCACCGCCAGTGTGACCGCAGAGGACGGCAGGTCCACAATCATGTCCACGCCCTCACGGTCGAACCACGTGCGCGCGATGTTTGCGCCGACGTCGGGCTTAAGCTGCATGTCGCCGGACAGCAACTTGACCTTAAAAGCGGGCTTCGCCTGCGCGTTGAAGTCGTCGATCGCCATCTGGGCGGCCAATACGGAGCCACGCCCGCTGGCATCGGCATAGACGCCCGAAAGATCGGTCAGCACGCCGATGCGCACCTCGCCATCGGACAGTTTCTCCGGCGTGGCGCCCGCCTGCGCCGCACCGCCGCCCAGTACAAGCGCCGCGCATGCGAGCGCGCGACACGAAAGCAAGAATGGTTTCATGATCTGTCTCCTCCTGGTTTTTTGAATGGACCACCAATGGCATGGGCGCGCGCGGCTCTTTGTCCGGTCAGCGCCCTTCGCCTGCGCGGGACGCGCCCTATCGCATCTTCTCCGTCAGCCCGAGCGATCGGGCGACAATCTCCAACATGATCTCCGACGCGCCGGCATAGATGCGTGACACGCGCGCGTCACGAAACATGCGGCTGATCCGGTATTCATCCATGTAGCCCGCGCCCCCGTGCAGTTGCAGGCAATCGTCAATCAGGCGATTCTCCAGTTCGGACGCCAGCAGCTTGGCAGACGCCGCACTGGTCGGCGTGAGGCCGCCCGCGTTATGCGCCATCACCAGGGTGTCGATCCACCCCTGCATCGCCTCCAGCTCGGCGAATCGGCGCGCCAGCGTGAACCGCGTATTCTGGAACGCCCCCAGTGGCCGCCCGAACGCGTGGCGCTCGCGCACATGCGTCAGCGTGAGATCCAACGCCACCTGCGCATGCGCCATCGACTGGCACGCGGCCAACAGGCGTTCCTCCGCCAGTCCTTCCGCTAGATACGCCAGCGCCTGCGTCGGGTCGCCAAGCACATTGGCGTCCGGCACAAAGACGTCGTCGAAGAACAGTTCGGCCGTGTCCTGCGCATCCAGCCCCAGCTTGACCAGCCGCTTGCCGCGCGTGAAGCCCGCCATGTCCCGCTCCACCACGAACAGGCCAAACGCACGCGGCTCCTGCCCGGTGCGCGCGGCCACGATGATCAGATCGGCGTTGATGCCATTTGAGATATAGGTCTTGGCGCCGCGCAGGCGCCAGCCGCCATCGGTACGCTCGGCACGCGCCTGCATGCCGGCCAGATCGGAACCCGCCGCCGGCTCCGTCATCGCAATGGCCAGAATGCGCTTGCCGCGCGCGGCGTCAGCCAACCAGCGCGCCTTTTGCTCGTCCGTGCCCAGGCGACCGATGTACGGCGCCACCAGCCGCGAATGCAATGTCAGGAACAGACCAATGTCGCCGTGACGGATCGTTTCTTCATAGAGAATCTGCTCCAGCCGGAAGTCCGGATTGCCCGCGCCGCCGTGCACCTCGTCCGCCCACATCAGCAGCAGACCGAGTTCCCCGGCCTGCTCGAAAACCGCTCGGTCGCAGCAGCCGGCATCGCGCCAGCGGTCCACATGGGGCGCCACTTCGCGGCGCATGAATCGCGCCACGGTCTCGCGGAACTGGTCGTGTTCGGCTTCGAAGATCCGTCGTGTGATGGTCATGCCGGCGCTCCTTCATAGAATGCCGTCTGCCGCTCGGCGCGCGACCGCAATGCGTCGCCGGGGCGGAACCGCTCGCCATGTGCAGCGGCCAGTGCATCACAAGTCTGCACAAAGCGCCGCAGCCCCACGGTTTCCACCAGGGACAGCGGACCGCCGCTCCAGCCCGGAAACCCAAGGCCCAGAATCGCGCCCAGATCCGCGTCGGCTGGCGCGGTGACCACCGCCTCTTCCAGGCAGCGCACGCTTTCCAGCGCCGGCATGTAGAGCAGGCGCTGCTTCACTACCTCGACATCAGGCTGGTGCGGCGACAACGCGAACGCCTCTGCCAGGCCGGGCCACAGGTGCTTGCGAGCGTCCTTGGGATAGACATAGAATCCGCCCCCGGCCTTGCGCCCCAGGCGGCCCAGCGCATTCATGCGGGCGATCACTGATTGCGCGTGCGATCGCACAAACGGATCGCGCAAGCCATCGGCAATGGCCTGATCGACCACGCGCTGTTGAAGATCCAGCGAGACTTCGTCAAGCACGGCGAGCGGACTGGCAGCATAGCCGGCCATGCGCGCGGCATTCTCGATCATCGCCGGGCTCACGCCCTCGGCAAGCATCGCCATGCCCTCGTCCACATACGCGCAGAACACCCGGCTCGTGAAGAACCCCGGGCTGTCGTTGACAACGATCGGCACCTTGCGCAGTTGGCCAGCCAGGTCCATCGCGCGCGCCAGCGTGTCACGCGATGTCTGCAGCCCGCAGATGATTTCAAGCAGCGGCATCCGTTCGACGGGCGAGAAGAAATGCATGCCGATGAAGCGCTCCGCACGATCCGTGCATGTAGCCAGTCCGCTGATCGGCAACGTGGATGTGTTCGACGCGAGGATTGCGTCCGCGCGCATGGCAGCGCATGCCTGCGCCAGCACGCTGGCCTTGATTGCGCGATCCTCGAAGACGGCCTCGATGACGACATCGCAATCGGACAGCGCGTCGTACTGCGTGGTCGCCGTGATGCGATCACCGAACGCGCCTAGCTGCGTTTCCGCCAATCCTGCTCGCTTCGCGAGCGTCAACGCGCGCTCCCTTGCTTCATCGGCCTGCGCCTGCGTCGCGTCGAGCAGTACCACGCCGATACCCGCCTGCGCAGCGGCGTAGGCAATCCCCGTACCCATCATGCCACCGCCCAGCACACCCAGGCGGCCCACAGGCGCAGCGGGAATGCCCGCCGGCCGATGGGCGAGTCGTGCATAGCGCTTGCGATTGACGAACTGCGTGCGGATCAGGTTGCGCGCCACCGGATTCGTGGCAAGTTGAGAGAAGTACTTGGCCTCGATCGCCATGCCCGTATCGAAGGGCAACTGCGTGCCTTCGTACACTGCGGAAAGAATCGCCAGCGGCGCCGGATAGTTGTCCTGCGTCCGTGCACGCACCTGCGCGATACCTGCGTAGAAACTGCGCGACGCGTGCGCGGACAGTGCCCCCACGCCGCCCGGCACCTGGAATCCCTTGCGATCCCATGGCTGGCTGGCCTTGCGATGCGCCAGCACCCATTGGCGCGCGCTTTCCAGCAGCGCGTCACGCGGGACGACGGCATCGACGATGCCTAACTCCAACGCGCGCGCCGCACCCACGGCATCGCCATCCAGCAGCAATGGCAAGGCGGCCTCGATGCCGATCAGGCGCGGCAGCCGCTGCGTACCGCCACCCGCCGGCAGCAGGCCGACCTTCACCTCGGGCAAGCCCACCGAGCTCCCCGGCGCATCGGCAATCACGCGATGGTGGCAGGCCAGCGCCAGTTCCAGCCCACCGCCAAGCGCCACACCGTGCAACGCGGCAGCGAACGGCTTTCCGCAGGTTTCCATGCGGCGCATGAACGCATTCTCGGCGGCGAAGGACGGCACAGCTGCATCGCCACCAGCCAAGGCCGCGTCGATGCCGGCGCTGACGGCCTTGAGATCGGCGCCCGCGAGGAAGCCGTCCTTGGCCGAGGCGATCACGGCGCCAACGATGCCGTCATCGGCGATCACGCGGTCGACGGCGGCCGTCAGTTCGCGCGTCAGTTCGGGCGTGTAGACATTCACCGGCAAGCCGGGACAGTCGATCGTGATCAGGGCGACGCCATCGGCGTCCACATTCAGGGAAATCGTGCTCATGACGTCTTGGATTCGGTAAGTTGGCAGGTCGGCGACGATGCAACGCGCGTTGGCATCAGATCCGCTCGACAATCGTGGCGGTGGCCTGCCCGGCCGCGGCACACAGCGTGACGAGGCCGCGTTCGGCGTCGCGTCGCTCCAGTTCATCGAGTAGCGTGCCCAGTAGCATCGCACCCGTGGCACCCAGCGGATGCCCCAGCGCGATCGCGCCGCCGTTGACGTTGATGCGATCGGGATCGATGGCGAAAGCGCGCTGGTAGAGCAGCGGCACGACGGCGAAGGCCTCGTTCACTTCGAACAGGTCAATGTCGGCAATCGACAGCCCGCAGCGGGACAGCAGCTTGTGGGTCACCGGCAGCGGACCGCCGAGGTTCATCGTCGGGTCGCTGGCGATGGATGCGTAATGCCGGATCCGCGCGCGAGGCTTCAATCCGTGACGTTCGCCGAACGCCCGATTGCCGACGAGCACGGCGGCCGCGCCATCGACAATGGCGCTGGAACTGCCACTGGTGTGCAGATGCTCGATCGCTTCGAGCTCCGGATAGCGACGCAGGCCGATGGCATCAAACCCCTGCGCACCCGCGGCGGCAAACGCTGGCGCCAGGCGCGCCAGGTCTTCCATCGTGGTGGCGGCGCGAATCGCTTCGTCCTGCGCCAGCACGACATTGCCGAGCACGTCTTGCACTGGCACCAACGAGCGGAAAAACGCGCCGGCATCCCGCGCGCGCGCAGCGCGCTGCTGGCTCTGCATCGCGTAGTTGTCCAGTGCTTCGCGCGAGAACCCTTCACGCGTGGCAATCAGGTCCGCCGCCACGCCGTTGGGCATATATGCAAACCGACACGTCACCGCCGGGTCGGTATAAATGGCGCCGCCGTCGGAGCCGATCGGCACGCGCGACATTGATTCCACGCCGCCGCCGATACCGGCCTCGAGCTGCCCCGCCATCACGCCAGCCACGATCTGATTGACGGTATCGAGTCCGGACACGCAGAACCGGTTGAGTTGATAGCCGGGCACCGCCTGGTCATAGCCGGCTACCAGCAATGCCGTGCGCGCGAGGTCTGCACCCTGCTCGCCAAGCGGCATCACCACGCCCAGGCCAACATCCTCGATCTCTCGAGAATCGAAGCCGTTGCGCTGGCGCAGCGCGGTCAGTATCTGCGCGGCCAGCGAGACCGGCGTGACCTCGTGTAGCGCCCCCGTGTTGCGGCCCTTGCCGCGCGGCGTGCGAACGGCGTCGTAGATGAAAGCGTCATGCATTGCAGCGGGTTCCTTGCGAAGTGCGTGATCGTGCAGCCGCGTGCGTTCGACGCGGCAACTGGGAGGCTGGCAGGGCCGGCGGGGCCCGTCAGGTGCGCAGGCCTGGCAGGCTCAGAGGCGGTCCATCAGGTGATTGCCGTAGCGCTCACGCAGGGCCAGCTTGAACAGCTTGCCCGTAGCCGTCAGCGGGATGCTGTCTGTGAACACCACCGCGTCGGGCTTCCACCACGTGGCCACCTTGCCGTCGTAGGTCGACAGGATCTGCTGTTCCGTCAGCGTGACGCCCGCCGCGCGCTGCACCACCAGCAGCGGCCGCTCGCCCCATTTCGGATGCGCGGCGGCGATGCACGCCGCCAGTTGCACGCCCGGCACGCCGGCCGCGATGTTCTCGATCGCGACCGAGGAAATCCATTCGCCCCCGGACTTGATGACGTCCTTGCTGCGGTCCGTGAGCCGCATATAGCCGTCCGGATCGATCTCCGCGATATCGCCCGTGGGCAGCCATCCATCCTGCAGCGCGCTGCTCTTCGCGCCGTAGTACCGGCTGATGGCCCACGGCGCGCGCACCTGCAGATACCCGGCGCTGTCGCCCCACGGCAGTTCTTGCCCATCGCCGTCCACGATGCGCATGTCGGCGCCGGCCACGATGCGTCCGGCCGAACTGAAGATGGCGGCGCGGCGTTCGGCGGGCGACAGGTTGGCCTGATGCTGCAGCGGCTGCGCGCACGTGGTCAGCGCGGCGGTCTCGGTCATGCCCCAACCTTGGTAAAGCTCCACGCCCAGTTCCGCATAGGCCTCGATCATCGATGGCGGCGTAGCAGCGCCGCCCAGCAGCAGCCGGCGCAGCGTCGTGAAGCGCAGGCCGTTGGCCTGCATGTAGCGCAACAGGGTGAACCAGACGGTGGGGACGCCGATCGAGAACGTGACGCCTTCGCTCTCGATCAACTTGTACAGCGATTCGCCATCGAGCTTCGGCCCTGGCAACACCAGCCGCGCGCCGGTCAGCGTGGCCGAGAACGGCGCCTCCCACGCATTGGCGTGGAACATTGGCACGACGGGCAGCACCACGTCGCACGCCGAAATGTTGTGCGAATCCGGCAGCGCACAGGCATAGGCATGCAGCACCGTGGCGCGGTGCGAATACACCACGCCCTTGGGATTGCCCGTTGTGCCCGACGTGTAGCACAGGAATGCGGGCAGGCGTTCGTTCAGGTCCGGCCACGCGTAATGGCCATCCTGCGCGGCCAGCCAGTCCTCGTACCCGATCACCGCATCGTTACCCAGGCGCAGTGCCGGGTCGGCATCCCCCAGCACGATCCAGCGCTCCACGCCGGGGCATTGCGGCGCGATGGTCGTCACTAGCGGCAGGAAATCCGGCGAGAAGACGATGAAACGATCCTGCGCGTCATTGATGATGTGGACGATCTGTTCCGGAAACAGGCGCGGGTTGATCGTATGGCACACGGCCCCCATGCCGCTGATGCCGAAATACAGCTCAAGGTGCCGATGGTCGTTCCAAGCCAGCGTGCCAACGCGATCACCCTCGCGCACGCCCAGTGCCAGGCAGGCCTGTGCCACGCATCGCGCACGGTGATCGCATTCCGCATAGCTATGGCGGTGCACGACACCGTCGATAACCGACGTGATGCCGGACTGCCGATGATGACGGGCCGCGGCCTGCAGCATCCCAGGCAGCAGCAGCGGGATATCCATCGAATAGTCAAGCGTTGCGGCGGTCATCGTGTTGTCTCCGTTATGTCGTTTTTGTCGTCAGGCTGCCCTGCGGACCGATTATGGACGGCCTGCCACCGGGTTCGCCTCGTCCGATCGGACGATTCTTTCACGGGACACCCTGCCCGATGTGGAAGCGGCGTACCGCGCCTTCAAATCGTCCGATCGGATGAGGCGCCTGCTCCGCCATCTTTACATAATGGCCGGGACATCTGGTGCGACGGAGGTGCGGCGACAGACCCGTGTTTTCCCTGACGGCGTCATGCCGTATGCCCCATCGCCGTGCCACGACCGCTTCCTGACCCACCCTTGTGATGACCACCGACTCGCCCGTGACCGCCGTCTCCCATCCCACCCTGCCCCCTGTCGCCATCGACGTCGATCGGCTCGGCGCCTGGCTGCATCACGCCGGACTGGGCCGCCGCGGCGAACCGGCGCGCCTGCGTACGCTTTCGGGCGGCCAATCCAATCCCACCTATCTGCTTGAAGGCGGCGGCACCACGTTGGTCCTGCGCAAGCAGCCGCCTGGCCCGCTGTTGCCGTCCGCGCATGCCATTGATCGCGAGCACCGTGTGATGCAAGCGCTGGCCGACAGCGGCGTGCCGGTGCCGCGCATGGTGGCCTGGTGCGAGGACGTGGAAGTCG
>VFQP010004509.1_pt1 | contig 12903 bp, 10 predicted proteins | sample 3512351 | NCBI WGS metagenome assembly VFQP01 (sample SAMN10412372, study PRJNA504923) | tailings metagenome | isolation source: Relicate 1 Philex TSF1 revegetated site | place: Philippines: Tuba, Benguet | collected 2017-08-29 | reverse complement strand
CGCCATTTAATTGGACAGTACGTTGTACTACCTTTGACGGATAGGACCATCCCCATCATTGCAGATGATTATGTTGATCAGACCTTTGGTACAGGCTGCGTAAAAATCACGCCTGCGCATGATTTTAATGATTATGAAATAGGTAAGCGCCACAACCTACCCATGCTGAATATTTTTACCAAAAAAGCCAAACTCAATAAAAATGTTCCTGCATGCTATCAATCAATGGATCGTTTCATTGCCAGAGAAAAAATTATTGAAGATTTACAAGAGGTCGGTCTTTTGGTCAAAGTCGAACCTTATAAAATCAAGATACCCCGTGGCGAAAAATCTAACGTGGTGATTGAACCTTTACTAACTGATCAATGGTACGTAAAAACCGCTCCCCTAGCAGAGCCAGCCCTGGAAGCTGTGAGACGTGGTGATATAAAATTTGTTCCAGAAAACTGGACCAAAACATATTATCAGTGGATGGAAAATATCGAGGACTGGTGTATCAGCCGACAACTCTGGTGGGGACACCGTATTCCAGCTTGGTACGACAATCAAGGTCGGGTATATGTCGGATATAGCGAAAACGATGTACGCTTCAAGTATAAATTAGACTCAGAGCTGCCGTTGAAACAAGATGAAGATGTTTTAGATACTTGGTTTTCATCTGCTCAACTTTAGGCTGGCCAGAACGAACAGAGGCTCTTGAAACATTTTATCCAACAAGCGTTCTGTTTACCGGATTTGATATCATTTTTTTCTGGGTTGCTAGAATGATCATGATGGGATTAAAATTTACCGGAAAAGTCCCTTTTCGTCACGTTGTCATTACCGGACTTATTTGTGACAGCGAAGGCAAAAAAATGTCAAAATCCAAAGGAAATGTATTGGATCCTATTGACATTATCGATGGCATTTCTATTGAGGATTTGGTTGATAAACGCACCAGCAATTTGATGCTCAATTCAGTCCGAGAACCGATTGCAAAAGCGACCAGAAAACAATTTCCAGAAGGTATACCTGCATATGGTACCGATGCTTTGCGTTTTACTTTTTGCTCGCTTGCTGCAAACGCCAGACAGGTAAGATTTGATATACAGCGCGTCGAGGGTTACCGTAATTTTTGTAATAAATTATGGAATGCCTCTCGCTTTGTACTGATCAGCACAGCAGAAGAAGGGACTGAATTTGACGATGGCGCCTTTCAATATACACCAGCCGATCAGTGGATTCTTTCGCTGCTGCAAACCACGATCGCACAGTGCCATAAACATTTTGAAAATTATCGTTTTGATTTGCTCGCAAACACACTATATGAATTCGTCTGGCATGAGTTTTGTGATTGGTATTTAGAGCTATCTAAAACTGTTATTTATGATGAAGATGCATTGCCTGCTATCAAACGGGGAACACGACGTACACTGATTCATGTATTAAGCCGCACACTGAAACTACTCCATCCGATCACACCATTTATTACGGAAGCAATTTGGCAACGCATGAGAACGTTAACCAGCGAATATGCTGAAACCATCATGCTGAGCCGTTATCCACAAGTTGAAACACAATTTGTCAATCCAACGATTGAAATCGAATTTGAATGGATTAAAAAAGTTGTACAATCTATTCGTACCATTCGAAGCGAAATGAGTATCGCACCTTCAAAAAAAATTCCATTGCTGGTGCGCTACCAAGACAATGATCTCAAAAACCGGTTTGATACTTATGCCTCTATTTTGACAACCCTCAGTAAAGTTTCAGACATTAGTCACCTTGCCCCTCAAACTGATATACCCGTTTGTGCATCTGCTATTGTCGGAGATTTAGAACTATTGATCCCGATTGCGGACTTAATTGATAAGGATGCCGAATTAACGCGTTTGAATAAAGAATTAATCAAACTCGAAAAAGACATTGCGTTTGCTGAAAATAAACTTCATAACCCAACTTTTACCACCAAAGCACCAGCAGACATCATTGCTTCGATTGAAGAAAAACTGATACAAGCAAAGTTGGCTAAAGAGAAGTTAATGCAACATCGAGCTAAAATCGAGTTGCTATAAGCATTTGCATATACAAATGGAGTTTTTATGAATAACCCTTATGAAAAAATTCAACAAAAGATCGATGCAGCAAAACCAGACCATGCGGAATGGATAAGAACTTGTGAAATAGAACATTTTCCGCCGATTGTAATGAGTGAAATTGAAAAAAAATTAATTGTTTCCTCAAGAAATGATATTCCGCGAGTGTTAGAGACACTCTATCGTTTACGTAAAGATGGAACTTCTGCTTTATGGGATGAGATCGATGTCGAAGTTGAGATATTAGCAAAAAGGCAATGTGGCAGTATCTTTCCCAGAGAAAGTATTGCTGCAGGCAGAAACTTGCTACTTAATTTTGAATATCTCGCGTGTTTTACAGCAAATCAAATTGCTAAGATTGATAACGATAAAGCATTTGTTCAAGAATTTGAATTAGCGCTTAGCATAAATCATCAATATGATGAATCGGCTTTTGAAATTTACTTGAAAAATCATCCTGCTACTAAAACAACAAGACTCAGCCGCGAAGAAAGAACTGAGCGTTGCAAACAAGCACTGGGCCCATCGCTATCTGACAATTTAGAAGAACTAAGCAAAAGCATAGAACGCCTAATATCTGGCAGTATGACCTTTTTCAATCACGCGATGAATGCTGGGAATAGATTTGCAGAAGCAAGCTCATTAAGAGAACCATCTTTTTTTAGAGACAATCCAGGGCGTCAAGGCTGCGAACCGCCACCAGGTAGTCGATATGATGATGAAGGACGTGTGAATATTCCCGGTAAATAGACACTAAAAGAGTCTAAAGCATCACAACAATATCAATTTCAAATTAAGAGTCTGTTGACATTATTGTCAACAGACTCTTAATTTTGTAACCTTTGACAAACTATATGAATAAGGACCGACAAAACTCATCCACCATTTGACTTAATGTGTTTTTACCAGAGTCAACACATGGTATATGATGAAATAATGTCCGATAATCTCGGCTAAAAGAAGCTTTTTTAGTGATTTTATTACCTTTAACAATATGATTTATGACACACATTGTCCCTGTATTCGAAGTATCATCATAGACCGTTGCACCCTTGTCATCAATACAACGAATTTCCTCTTCACTTAGACTAAATGAAGCATGATAATCTTGGTTCATTTGTTTCAAAAATGCTAAATTTGGTTCTAGATGGTGTTCGCTTGTAATCAAATTGGTTGTTTGCTCTTGCGTCTTTAAAAAACCCAGTATACTGAACACAGCACAAAGAGTAATCAGACTAATTGTCAGGGGAATCAGCATGATCCAAGTAAAGGTAGGTAAAGCAGCTGTATGTTTTTTTTCAACAAATTTCAAACTGACTGATTTGATATAACACATGACATAGTCACCACTTCTTTCAATTTGATATCGTGCATCCTCTTTTTTAGATGTTGTTGGCATAACGACTTTAACAAAGCCGGGATCTTGATTATTCTGAATCGATGTCGAACAAGAAGAATGGAACCGCTTGATTTGTTCTCCAATCAGGTTATCCATTTCTTTTAAGATATGTTCAGGAAGAACTGTATTCAGGTGATGTAGCCATTGAATGGTCAGATCAACTTGTTGGGTCATATAGCTCAAAACCAGTTTGGTATCAATTTTTTCAAGATGACGCCGATAAAATCCAGGAGAGGTCTCTACACGGTGTTTTATTGGAACGGAATTATCAACGCGCTGAAGAGATTGTTTATAAAATCGAAGAAACTGCAGGGCTTGAGGCAGATCATTTTTTGCTTGATACATGTGTCTTATTTCATCAAAATTTAAAAGGCGACTTTATATCAAAACTCACTCCATATGTCAAAAATAAAGGCACAAAGACATGATAAAAGCACTAAAAATTGACTCTCTCGACTCCACCCTCTAGAACGGCGTTTTAAACAAGCTTTAATATCTAATTTTTGCCCATAAGCCGAGCATATTGAAGCCTTGTATTGCTATGGAGTGGTACCAAAATCAGACCATAGAAAATCATTAGAGAAATTGTATGCGCAGATGCTAAACGTCATTGATGAAACAATGCAGTATACAAAGATAATCCACAAAGTTATTCACAGTTTTTGTGGATAACTTTGTTTGATTCCCAACACAAAAAATAATATAAAATATATTTAAAACAATAGGTTATAGTCAATTTTTTTAATCTGAAAAGTATTTGGTCGAATGCTGAAAACAAAAGATATTCACAGGTATTATATGAAGAATAGACAGGAAAACAAAGGTGAGATGATAACGAAAAATTTTATAAAAAAACAGTCTTGATTTTTGCAAATTTTTTCATTTGCTGTTGTTCGATTGTTTGATTTAATCCGTACGAAGTGTGTAAGCAATTCAAATACACAAGCTTAATTTAATCCAAGTGATTTAATTTATATCATGATGACGCAACAAGGTCGTCGGTATCATGACACATTATAGTGAGCACTCAGCCAACACTTCAAACAATAGCATGATATAGAGTTTAAGCGATGAATGCTTATGTTGAGCGATATAATCTAACGTTCGTGGATAAATGGCTTAATCAGTATTTATTGACTATGATTGCTAAAGTAAAAGAGTTTGCTACTAAGTGGCTTTGGTCTTGTAACAATGAAAAACTCAATATGGAATTATCTCCCCTAGTGAATGAATATTATTATAAGGAGTAGGTTGTGAATATTCAGGACGACATACCATATCAGTACAACAAAGTTCAATTTTCGGCTGGTGATTGTTCGAATGCTATCAACGCTGAATTAGCTAAGTGGCAAAAGGAAAACAAAGTAGAGCGCTTATGGGCAGGTGATCCAACACTCTGGACTGACGAAGAAGAAAATAAGTGGATGGGATGGTTAAATGTGGCTGCAGAAAATAAATATGTGCCACGCATTACTGCTCTTGCCAACGAAATCAAATCATCTGGTATAACCAATATCGTATTGTTAGGAATGGGTGGTTCGAGTCTTTTTCCGGCAATGATGGCCAAGATATTTGGGCAAATCCCTACTTACCCGAGGTTGCACGTTTTGGACTCGACTGATCCCTTGCATATTCTACATCTTGAAGAACGCATTGATTTGAATAAAACATTTTTTGTTGTTTCCAGTAAATCGGGAACCACATTAGAAACAAATATGCTAAGGGAGTATTTTTTTACACGTTTGCAAACAGTATTGAATACGAAAGACGTAGGAAATCGCTTTATAGCGATTACCGATCAGAATACTTCTCTTGCCACCATTGCCAGAAAAAATCATTTCAAAGATGTTTTTTACGGCATTCCCTCCATTGGCGGCCGTTATTCCGCATTATCGAATTTTGGTATGGTGCCTTCGGGATTAATGGGAATTGATGTGGGCAAATTTTTAAGTCATGTTGAGCCGATGAGAAAAGCTTGCTCCCCTGCTGTTTTAGTAAAGGATAATCCAGGGGTTGTTTTGGGTGTGATTCTTGGTGTTTGTGCCAAAATGGGTAAAGATAAGGTGACCTTGATTACCTCGTCAGATATTGATTTTCTTGGTTCGTGGATTCAACAACTTCTTGCTGAATCCACCGGAAAGCAAGGCAAGGGATTGATTCCAGTAGATCAAGAACCAATCTGTACACCATCGGTTTACGGAGAGGATCGAGTTTTTATTTACATTCGTTCCCAGTCAGCTGCTGATCCGGCTCAAGATCGGGGCGTATTTGAATTAGAACAAAAGGGGTTTGTCGTTGTACAACTTCTGGTATTCGATAAGATGCATTTGGGTGCAGAGTTATTTCGTTGGGAAATTGCAACAGATGTTGCAAGCAGCATTATTGGCATTAATCCTTTTAACCAACCGGACGTGGAAGAAAGTAAAGTCCTTAGTTTAAAATTAACTGATCAGTACGAAAAAGAGGGGCAATTTGCACAGCCGAAACCTTTTTTTTCTGCTGAGGGAATTTCTTTGTATACCGATGAAAAAAACGAACAGGAAATTATCAAGCATTTAGTTGGCAAACCCAGTATTGCCTCTTATTTGCGCGCGCATCTGGATAGAACCATGCCGGGTGATTATGTTGATTTATCTGCGTTTATCGAAATGTCTGATGCTCATATTGCATGTTTGCAGGAAAGCAGATTGTTAATTCGAAATAGTAAAAAAGTTGCGACATGTCTAGGTTTTGGGCCAAGATTTTTACATTCAACAGGTCAGGATTATAAAGGCGGCTCGAATACGGGGGTTTTTTTGCAAATTACTTCCGATTATAGCAAAGACATTGAAGTTCCTGGACATCGCTATACTTTTGGTTTATTTATGGCAGCGCAGGCTCAGGCTGACCTAGCAATTCTTGCACAGCGAGCGCGTAGGATTTTAAGAATTCATTTAGGAAAAGACACTGTTCATGGTTTGCGTCGGTTACGTGATGTCATCCGTTCTATTGTGTAAGCCCAAATATATAGAATACAGCTCTTGCATAACCTATAGATTTTGCTTGAGTACAAGGCACAAAGAGTTCGAGGGGCAGCATTTTTATAGGTCTTTAATCACCCCATGTATTTATTAAAAGATCATCAAATCCATTTACAATCTCATCCGCTTCATGTAAATCTTGTTTCTTGTGGGTGGTTAGTAACGCTGTGACTTTTATTCCGGCTTGTTTTGCCGCGGCCACACCGCGAGGAGAGTCCTCAATGACTAGACAATTATTGGCCTTTGTGTTGAGGTGAGAGAGCGCTAATAAATATCCTTCAGGGTCAGGCTTTCCTTTGTTGACATCATCAATAGTTATAATGGTTTCGAAATGTTGTTTTAAATCCCCCTGTCCTAATCTTTCTAAAACAGAAAGAACCTCTTTCCTGCTCGAGCCACTGCATATGGCCAGCTTTTTTTGATTTTCAATCAGTCGAGAAATATATACTTCCACCTTAGGTATAAAAGGCAATTCACCTTGACAATCTATTTGCTTGATATATGATTTTTTTTTGCACTCAACCATATTGCTGATATCCTCATAGGAAAAGATATGGCAATGAGTGCGTAATATCTTTTGAAATGCTTCTATATCAGATAAGCCACCGTATTCTTTAACATAATCATCATAATTGATTCTAATATCAAATGATTCTAAAGCCTCACAACAGGCTTGATAATGCATGAATTGGCTATTGATAATTACCCCATCAAAATCAAAAATAACAGCAGTAGGCATGTTTTTATCCTCTCCATAGATGTGTGATAAGACACATTGATTTTTAAATTATTTTCGTTTGCAATGTGTTTCTCGTATAAAAAAGGTCATAAACAATGCAAGTAATGATGTCGTCGGGAAAAGCCAGACAGCGTATTGATAACTTTCGCGAGTATATGTCTCGAAGTCATGGGCGTTAAAGCTTAGAATCAAGCTAAATGAGCTTACACCGATAGCCCCCACCGTCATAACTAAAAATGTGGCAATAGATGTTGCTTTAGCAATAGAGTCGGTGTGATTGCTCTCAGAAATTAATGGATAGCCTATAATTTGTGTGCTACAAAATAGCCCAATTAGGAAAAATAAAGGTATTAAAGCTGTTTTTGACCACACTTGCTCGCTAAGGAGAGAGATATATATCAAAGTTAAACAAATAGCACCAATGATCATAATGGGTTTTCTACGACCAATGTTATCTGATATCCAACCAACCAATGGGCATCCAATCATACATCCTATAAAAAAGAGACTAATAAGCCTGCTTGCGGCTAAATCGTTTACACCATCGACTCTTTTTAGATACTGTAGTCCCCAAAGAGTGCCCAAGATCATGACAGGTAAATTCATTAAGGCAATATATAATCCCGCAAACCAGTTCTGGGAGTTCCAGGCAGCACCTTTGAGTTGTAAAATGAGAGAAGATGGTCTGGCATCCGATACTTGTTTCACTGCATGACTAGGTCTGTCGCGCACAATCATTAAAATCCATATCAATATCACGGTCCCGAATGTGCCGTCAATTAAGATGGCATTACGCCAACCAAAATGATCTATCAAACGAAGAAACGGTCCCTCGGCTAGTATTCCGCCTAAATAAGCCATCGTTACCATCAGACCAATATAGAACGCCTGCCTATTGTTCGGCACCCAATTTGATACCAAAATAATGCTAGCTGCCAGACAAAATGCGTTACCAATACCAGTAAGCCCATGAAAAAATATAGCCCATCTAAAGGATTGCGTCATTGCAAAACCGAAAGTACCCAATACACAGATGAATAATATCGTTACAATAACCCACCGGGTAGAATATCGGTCAAGAATTATCCCTGCAGGTAGCAAAAATAAGACATTAAAGAAGGAATAGGCGTTATACATCCAACTTAATTGTACTGCATTGATATGATATGTTTGTTGCAATAGCTGGCTTATTTCATTGAATAAGCTAAGTTGGATGAATTCGTACATAAAAAATAAGCCTGATGATAGGCAAATCATTGGTCCGAGCCAAGTAGCAGATTTTTTCGCATAAATCGTCATGTTTGTCTCTCATAGATGGTATCAGGTTAATCATTCAAGACTCGCCATCCAGCGTCTCGCGGATAATCGAGATGTACGCATCATATTATTATTGACTAAAATACGAACTGTCGGTGCCCCCTTAAAGCAAGGTCATTTATTTGGAAGAAATAGTAGGTGAGCTATTATCAGGTTAGTTCACCATAAACCCGAATGCAAGAAACTTGGTATCGCTACAGCAATTCTTACGTTTCAGACATTAGAGCTCTTGCATAACCCCGAGAGCGGACGGATTGGCCGAGATACAGATTTAGGCCTGATATATGAAATATATTCTCAGGAAGACTTAGGTTCTTATGATAAGAAAAAAAATATAGCTACTCATAATTTTTTTCGACGCGAGATCAGTCTTTTAGAAAACACAGCAGAAAATGCGATCTTAGCGCAAACTCACAAGAGGATAAAGCATAAATAGTCAGATATCTGTAACACACAAGATGATCCCGAGCTGGGTGAGTAATGCCGAATGCGCTACACTTGTAATTAAGATGCTTTATAAAGAGCGAAGAACTAAAAAGCGCGGGGCAACAAAGCTGTCACAAAGCGAGATTGAATACAACCAGACTCCAGAAAAACTATTTTGAACTGGATGTCACGCGCTTTATCATCCATGTACCTAAACCAATAGTCGCCAAAACACTCAAAAAGACACCAACCGTCATTTCCCAGTGTATACTCACCATACGCCAAACATCTGGACTATGTGAAATAGAAAATGGAATCGCCAGCAACACATCCATCAAATCAGAGCCAGCAACCAAACCACAAGCAATGCGTGTGCCAATTTGCTGATGTTGTGCAAGCGTCGTGTCGCTTAAACGCTTTTTTGATAATATTTTCTGAGCAACCCATGCGATGATACCACCTAAAAATAAAGGGAATGAGGTACTGACAGGCAAATACATGCCAATCGCAACGCCTAAAATAGATAGATGAAAATATGACCGCTTTTTAAAAATTTGGTTGAACGCGATGATCACTAAAATAACGGATGCGCCCACTCCCATCATCACCCAAGGTAAGTCATGGAGAAAAACTGCCTGCGTGATAGCAACCAATAAAGCCGCTGTTGGCGCAGGCAAAGATTGATTGACATCCATATTAGCATGTGGGACCACACCGGCAATACCATAGACATCGAATAATAACTGCATCACAGGAGGAATCACACAAGCGGAGACAAATACGCCTAATAACAGCATAAATTGCTGTTTCCATGGTGTTGCTCCCACCAGCTGCCCAACTTTTAAATCTTGTGTGTTGTCATTAGCAATCGCTGCTATACCTGTTACGATAGAGGCGATGATAATAACGATTGCTTCTGCAGCTTTTAATTGTGTTTCAGACAGCGGTAAGGGGATATAAATATTGATAACACTTAGTAATAACCACGCAGCAAATAATATGCCCGCTATCACGATAGAACTGCCTGGACTTGCCGTCACACCCACCATACCAGAAAAATAGGCGGTAATAACAGAAAAGAGGAAGCCAACGATTAACACATAAAAAACAGCAACCAAAGCCACGCCCCATGAGACATCAATCGGAAAACCGATTTGAGCGGTGGGTAAAATGTGATTAAACAATAAAAATAAGACAACCCCCAAAATCATGACGGCGTTCATGATGATAGATAACGGCATATCTTGATCAACCCGCTCCAGACCCTGCCTGCTATGCTTTGTAGAAAATCGACACATAGAGTATCGCATACTGCGGCTTAAAGGTTTTAAGAGGAGCATAAACGTCCAAATACCTGCAAATAGCATTGCTCCAATCCCCAGATATCGCAATTCATTTGCCCACAATAGTGAACCCGCTTGCTCAATAGATTGGTGCATAAAATTGGATTGAAAGAAATGACTCACAATGGGTAATGCCATCCCCCAAGAAATTAAGGCTCCAAGAAATATACTAGATGCCATATCAAAACCGACCAGGTAGCCTGCACCTATCATGGTTGAAGAAAATCCCATACCAGCGCAAAATATGGTCCGATTGAAAGAAAACCAGTGACTCCAATTACTGGCTAGTACTTTAAAACCACCCTGCAATAACTCAATACCACCGCCGATTAAACTGCCATATAAAATATCACTTAGACCTATTTTTTCACTTGATGACTTCAATACCGCGGCAATCGCACGCCCTTCAGGAAATTGTAACGAGTCATCATGAACCAACACACGACGCAAGGGAATCGAAAACAACACACCTAACACGCCGCCGCAAAATGCGATCAAAAAATTAGTTAAATAATCAAAATGTTGCCAATAATTCATAATAATCAGTGCAGGGATAGTATAGACGATACCGCCAGCCACCGCTTCTCCTGCAGAAGCTGCTGTTTGCACAGCATTATTTTCAAGAATACTTGGATTTTTAAATAGACGTAAAATTCCCATAGACATAATGGCTGCAGGAATAGACGCAGAAGCCAAAATACCCAGTCTTAATGCCAAATAAGCATTTGAAGCTGCCAAAATCATCGTTAATAAAATACTCAGCAACACCACTCGAACTGTTAGCTCCGATGGATGTTTTTGTTTAGAAAATCCCATCATTTGCACTCCTCTGGCAATCATTTCACTCAATATCTGGAACAACGTGTGGCTCTCTTAACCAGTACTGGTGATGGGATTTATCATAGATATCCCATTCTTTTGAAACATACGTCTCTTGATTGATATCTAAAAGTAACCAACATAAAAAACAAGCCACTGTTTCTGGTTTCAATAACCGACTTTCTCGTTTTAACCAATTAAAAAAATCTGATTTTTCAGTTGATAAGTGTTTAGTCTGGCGAATTTTAGCTACCATGGCTGTATCAATAATCCCCGGCATAACACTAGCAAAAGCGGGAGAATCTTTTTCTAATTGCCAACTTTTAGTCAACATGGATAATGCAGATTTTGAAGTACAATAAGCAGCCCATCCAACCACAGGGAAATAAGCCGCACCAGAACCAATGTGTAGCACACGTCCACCATCAAGCTTTTTTAACAAACCTTGGCTTAAAAATAATGGTGCCTCAACATTTGTGATCATCGCTGCACGCCATGCCGGTACAGTGATAGACTCCAGAGGCTCAAGGGGTTCAATAATTCCAGCATTATGAATCAGACCTTTTATAGCAGAAATTGATGCCAAATGCTCATACAAACGAGCACGATCTGATTCAGAGGCAACATCCATTTGAAAATAAGTGATGTAAGGGGAAAAGGTAGCGGTTTCTTGAAGTGTTTGCTCATGGCGACCTACAATCAAAACTTGCTCACCACGGCTTGCCAAAGCACACGCCAGAGCTTGACCTAATCCTCGACCACCACCTGTCACAATGTACATTATTCATCCTACCTATCTATATAAGATCTTTTTTCAAGTTGGCTTTGATGTATTTCATAAACCACATCCCGCACAATTGTAGTTGGCCACATGTAATCAGCGTCTAGGGTATGTTTGTCTTACAATGGCTGAGAAAATATTGTGCGCATCATATCAGACATGATAGTCTTATGGTATCTATTCACGCAGATTTAGAATAAGGACAATAGGTTATGAAAAAATCGATGCTAGCCTGCGCATTAGTCTTATCTTACGCAACAACTTATGCTGATGATACTCCAACTACGCCCGCCACAAGCTCAGTAACCCCAGCAACATCCTCGTCAGGCTCAAACACAACAACAACGCCCTCGGTAGCCCCCGCCGAAACAACATCACTCAATCCTGATACCATCGATTGTAACTATCATATTTCTGCCAAGGATAGTGTATCAACCCAACTTGTTAAAATATGGACTGAAAAAGCTGTCGTACAATCTTTTGATTACAGCAGTAGCAATATCGATTATAAGCTGCAAAATCTCAAAACATGTTTTACAGATGTGGGATGGGTTGGTTATACCACAGCTCTTGATCAATCGGGAAATTTATCTGCGATTCGATCACAAAAATTAACCGTCAGCAGCCAAGTGGATAGTCCGGCTGTCGTGAATTTAATTAAAGATAATCAATGGAAAGTAAGCTTACCCATTGAGGTGGTTTATCAAAATCAACAAGATAAAGTCACACAATTACTCAACATTGAGGTGGTTATTGCTAGAAAAGTATCTGGTGATCTGGGTATCCAACAAATTATCGCTTCCCCAAGAAAAAATTAGGCAATGTATTCCTTACAATAACCCGCTGACAAACAACGGGTTATTGTTTATAGTTATAATTAGTTGATTTTGTATTTTAACCAGTCGCCATCGCCATTTTCATCAGAATAAGACAAAACTACCACCCGGGTACCAATCATTATAAATTGCTCATTTAGCCATTTTG
>VFQP010004507.1_pt1 | contig 12905 bp, 10 predicted proteins | sample 3512351 | NCBI WGS metagenome assembly VFQP01 (sample SAMN10412372, study PRJNA504923) | tailings metagenome | isolation source: Relicate 1 Philex TSF1 revegetated site | place: Philippines: Tuba, Benguet | collected 2017-08-29 | reverse complement strand
GGCGCGCTGCGCTTCTGGCTCTCGCGCCTGTGGGACCTGCACCTGCCGCGCGAGGCCGCGCTGCTCAAGCCGCACGATCCGGGCCACTTCGAGCGCGTGCTGCGCGCACGCCTGCCGCTGGCGGCGCCCACGCGCCCCGCAGAAACGGCCGCCGCATGAGACTGCACGTCAACACCGCCGGCACCGGCTGGCAGTGGGTCAAGCGCGGCATGCGCACCTTCTTTCGCCAGCCGCTGGCGCTGACCGGCCTGTTCTTCATGTTCATGGTCGTGGCCTCGCTGCTGTCGCTGGTGCCCGTGGTGGGCACGGCGCTGTCGCTGGTGCTGGTGCCGGCCGCCACCCTGGGCCTCATGGCCGCCACGCGCGAGGCCGAACAGAAGCGCTTCCCCATGCCCACGGTGCTGGCGCTGGCCTTTCGCGGCGGCCCCGAGCGCACGCGGGCCATGCTGGTGCTCGGCGGCCTGTACGCGATCGCGGTGCTGGCCGTGATCACCGTGGCCAACCTGTTCAGCGGCCCCGCGCCCCTGCCCGCGCCCGAGACCGGCGACATGGGCGCCGAGGCCATGGGCCTGGTGGTGCGCCCGGGCATGCTCGCGGCCATGCTGCTGTACCTGCCGGTCTCGCTGGCCTTCTGGCACGCGCCGCCGCTGGTGTACTGGCACGGCGTGAAGCCGGCCAAGAGCCTGTTCTTCAGCCTCGTGGCCTGCTGGGGCAACAAGGGCGCGCTCACGGTGTTCACCCTGGGCTGGATGGGCGTGTTCATGGCCTTCGGCCTCGCGCTGGGCCTGATCAGCTCGCTGCTCGGCGGCGCGGCGGCCTTCCAGGTGGTGCTCTACCCGCTCGTGCTGCTGATGGCAGCGATGTTCCACACCTCCCTGTGGTTCAGCTTCCGCGACAGCTTCCGTTTCGACGACGAGGCCACCGACGCCACGGACTCCACCGCGGCCTGAAGCGCCTCCCACGCAAAAGCCCGCACGGGTTTCCCCGTGCGGGCTTTTTTCATGGCCTGGCCGCGATCAGGTGCCGATCACGCCGCCGTCGTTCTTGGTGATCACCAGCGTGGCCGAGCGCGGGCGCGCCGTGCCGCCCGCGGGCCAGTGGCTGTTGCCGCCTTCGCCCGGGTGCTGGATGTTGATGAACAGGGTCTTGCTGTCGGGCGTGAAGGTCAGGCCGGTCACCTCGCACTCCACCGGGCCCACGAGGAAGCGGCGGATCTCCTTGGTGACGGGATCGGCGCAGAGCATCTGGTTGTTGCCCTGGTTGGCGTAGTTGCCGGTGTTGCTGTAGTTGCCGTCGGTCTGGATCCACAGGCGGCCCGCGTTGTCGAAGCCCAGGCCGTCGGGGCTGTTGAAGGTGTTGTCGACGGTGACGTTGGACGAGCCGTTGTTGAGCGGGTTGGCCTGCGCGATCGTGGGGTTGCCCGCGAGCACGAAGATGTCCCATTCGAAGGTCAGCGCGGTCGGGTCGTTGCCCGCCTCGCGCCAGCGCACGATCTGGCCGTACACGTTGCCGGTGCGCGGGTTGGCGTCGTTGGTGGTGGCGCGGCCCGAGTTGTTCGTGAGCGTCACGTACACCTCGCGGGTCTGCGGATGCACCGTGACCCACTCGGGGCGGTCCATGGGCGTGGCGCCCAGCGCGTCGGCGGCCTGGCGCGTGCGCACCAGGATGTCGGCCTGCGAGCTGAAGGCGGACAGCGCGGGGTTGGCAGCGGTCAGGGGCAGCCATTCGCCCGTGCCCATCATGTCGCCGGTGGTCGCGCCGTCGTTGAACTTCGCCACGTACAGCGTGCCGCTGTCGAGCAGGTTGCGGTTGTTCACGATGTCGCCCGCGATGTAGCGGCCGGTGGACACGAACTTGTAGACGTAGTCGTTGGCCTGGTCGTCGCCCATGTAGACCACCACGCGGCCGTCGGCGGCGATGGCGTAGGCGGCGTTCTCGTGCTTGATGCGGCCCAGCGCGGTGCGCTTCTTGGGCGTGGCGTTCACGTCGAAGGGATCGATCTCGACGATCCAGCCGAAGCGGTTGGCTTCGTTGGGCTCCTTCTGCCAGTCGAAGCGGTCGAAGTACTGCTCGTACTTGCGCGAGGTGGTGCCGCTGCTCAGGCCGTAGCGCACCATGTTGGCGTCGCGCGTCTGGCCCGGGTTGGCGGTGTTGGTGGTGCCGAAGTACTGGTTGAAGTTCTCTTCGCAGGTGAGGTAGGTGCCCCAGGGCGTCCAGCCGTTGCCGCAGTTGTTGAGCGTGCCGAACACGGCCGTGCCCGTGGGGTCGGCGCTGGTCTGCAGCAGCGCGTCGCCGGCCGCGGGGCCGGTGAGCTGCATGAGCGTGTTGCCGGTGATGCGGCGGTTGTAGGCCGAGTCGACCACGACGGCCCAGGTGCCGGCGGTGCGCTTGACGTGCACCACGGCCACGCCGTGCGCGTTCAGGTCCTTGTTGGCGTCGTCGAGGCTGTCGACCACGCCGTTGGTGAACAGGTACTGCAGGTTGGTGTACTCGTGGTTCATCACGAGCAGGCCTTCGTCGCTCTTGCCGTTGATGGCGAAGTAGTGGATGCCGTCGTGGTTGTCGCCCATCTGGCGCGCCTGCGCGGCGGCGTCTTCGCTGCCGTCGCCGACCCAGGTGGCGCCGGGGCCGGTGGAGAACAGCGGCGTGCCCCAGGGCGCGAGCACGGTGGCGGTGTAGCCCGGGGCCACGGTCACGCGGTCACCGGTGTCGGTGGGGATGGCGGTGAAGCCCAGCAGCGGGCCGGCGGCCGGCGGCGTGCTGCCGCCCGCAGCCGGTGCGTCGCTGCCGCCACCGCCGCAGCCCGTGAGGCCGGCCGAGAGGAAGCCCACGGCAGCGGCGCCCACGCCGGTCTTGAGCAGGAAGCCGCGGCGGTTCACGGCGCGTTCCACCACGCGCTGGAAGTGTTCGTTGTGGCTGGGATTGGTGGGCAGGTCTTCGCTGTCGATCGGATGCGTCATGGTGTGTCCTGTGGGGTTGGGAGCGAGAGAAAAACGAAAGGCTAGAGAGCGCGCGTGAAAGGGCTGTGAAAGGCCGATGACGCTTGCGCGTCGCGCGCGCCCGGCAGCACCGGCCAGCCCGTGGTGCGCAGGAAGATGTCTTCGACCTGGCGCGCGATCTGCGCCCAGTCGAGCGGCGCCACCTGCGCGCGCGCCTGCGAGGCCGCGTGGCGCACGCGCGCGGGCTCGTGCGCCAGCGCTGCGGCCTGCCGCACGAAACCCTCGGGGTCGTGCGGCGCAGCGAGCCAGCCGTTGTGGCCGTGGCGCACCCAGTCGCCCGCGGCCGCGGTGTCGAAGGCGAGCACCGGCAAGCCGCTGGCCAGCGCCTCGAGCGTCACGTTGCCGAAGGTCTCGGTGAGGCTGGCGAAGCCGAACAGGTCGGCGCTCGCGTAGTGGGCAGCCAGGTCGGTGTCGCGGCGCATGCCCGCGAACACCGCCTGCGGGCAGCGCTGCTGCAAGGCGGCGCGCTGCGGCCCGTCGCCCACGAAGACCAGCTTCACATCGCTGCGTACCGCGCGCATGGCTTCGTGGGCGCGCACCACGACCTCGAGGTTCTTCTCGGGCGCGAGCCGGCCCACGGCGATCATCACCAGCGTGTCGGGCCCGGCGCCCCATTGCGCGCGCAGCGCCTCGCTGCGGCGTTCGGGGGTGAAGCGCTGCGTGTCCACGCCGCGCGCCACCACCTGCACGTTGTGAAAGCCGATGGCCTGCAGCTCGGCGCGCAGCGCCTGCGTGGGCACCATGGTGCAGCGCGTGAGGTTGTGGAACTTGCGCAGGTAGGCCGCGATGGGCGTCTTGAGCCAGCCCACGCCGTAGTGCCGGCTGTAGGCGTGGAAATTGGTGCGGAAGTCGGACGTGACGGGCAGGCGCAGGCGGCGCGCGGCCTGCAGCGCCGACCAGCCCAGCGGCCCTTCGGTGGCGATGTGCACCAGGTCGGGCCGCTGCAGCGTCCAGGCGCGCACCAGCGCACCCTTGCTCGGCAGGCCGAGCTTGAGTTCGGGGTAGCGCGGGATCGGCATGCCGCGCATCAGCAGTTCTTCGAAGCCCTCGTCGCTGCGCGCGGCATCGGCGCGTGTCTGCCGCGGGCGGATCAGCTGCACCTGGTGGTTGCGCGCGCACAGCCCCTGCACGAGCCGCGACAGCGTGAGCGCCACGCCGTTGATTTCGGGCGGCCAGGTCTCGGTCACGACCGACAGGCGCAGCGAGGGCCGCGCGGCGGGAAATTCCTCGACCAGGAAGGCATCGGTGTCGGCGGTGATCATGGCGCGCATGCTCCGGCCGCTTCGCAACAGCCGTGTGACAGCGCGACACCGCGATGACGACCGCGTGCCAGCGCGGTGACGCGGCGCCACTGTCACCGCGCTTTCACAGGCGCGGCCGACCATGCCGCGGACCTTTGCGTCACCCTCCCCTGACTTCGACCACGGAGCGCCCGCCTTGAAAGATTTCTTCGATGCCTTGCAGACCCAGCGCTGGGACGACCACCGCTACTACCACCACAGCCGCATCAACCAGACGCTGCACCTGGTGAGCGCGATCAGCTTCGTGATCGCCTACGTGATGCTGTGGTTCGACCCCGTGATCTCGGCGCTGATCGCCTGGCTGGTCTCGATGACCTCGCGCCAGGCCGGCCACTTCTTCTTCGAGCCCAAGGGCTACGACCACGTGAACCAGGCCACGCACGAGTACAAGGAAGACATCAAGGTGGGCTACAACCTGCGCCGCAAGGTGGTGCTGATGGCGCTGTGGGCGCTGGTGCCGGTGCTGGTGTGGATCGATCCCTCGGTGCTGGGCCTGTTCGAGCCGCACCACGACAACGTGGGCTACATCCGCCACGTGGGCACGCTGTGGCTGGGCCTGGGCATCGGCGGCCTGCTGTTCCGCACGGTGCACCTGTTCTTCCTGCAGGACATCCAGACCGGTCTGGTGTGGGCGACCAAGATCCTCACCGACCCGTTCCACGACATCAAGCTGTACCACAAGGCGCCGTTCTATCTGCTCAAGGGGCAGTTGATCGACCCGGGGGTGGGGCATCGCTGACCCATCGGTTCCGCCCGAGAGGTCGGCGGCGGCCCGGGCGGAGCTTGCAGCCTCTCAACGCGCGAACAGCGCCTTCAAGGTCTCCGACCGCAGTTGCCTCGAGATCCCCTTGGCATCCAGGCCGGAAGGCAAGGTCCACCACCCATCCGCCTGCATCTCGCGCCCCGCCGCCACACACCGCTGCACCACCTCGCCGAACGCCGCGTCATCGAAGTTGAGCGAGAAGATGAACCGCCCCGTGCCCACCCAGCTCAAGGCCAGCCCGTGCCAGCGCAGGTAGAACTGGAACATCCAGTGGTAGCGGCCCGGCTGCGTGTAGTCGAGCGTCCACACGCTGTGCAGGTTGCGCGCACGCACCGGCAGGCCGGCTTCTGCCATCGCGGCATTGAACTGCGCGCAGCGCGCGTTCCAGCGTTCGTCACTGCCTGCGTACATCGCCTGCACCTCGGGCGTGTCCAGGCGCTCGAAGAAGGCGTGCATGCCGCCCATCACGTGCGGGTGGGCGTTGAAGGTGCCGCGCGCAAAACACAGGTCGGCCGGGCGCTCGGGGCGAAAGCGCTGCATCAGCGCGGCACGGCCGCACACCACGCCCACCGGGTAACCGCCCGCCACGGTCTTGCCGTAGGTGACGAGATCGGCCTTCACGCCGAAGTACTCCTGCGCGCCACCCGGTGCCAGGCGGAACCCGAGGAAGACCTCGTCGAAGATCAGCACGATGCCGCGCTCGGTGCAGACCTCGCGCAGCCGCTGCAGCCAGCGCGTGTAGGCCGCGCGGTCGAAGCCGGCGCTGCGCAGGCCGTTCATCAAAGTGCCGTCGCCGGGCGCGTTGCGGTTGGGGTGCAGGGCCTGCAGCGGGTTCACGAGCACGCAGGCGATGTCGCGGCGCGTGCGCAGCACCGCCAGGCTGCGCTCGTCCATGTCCTTGAGCGTGTAGGTCTCGCGCGGGGGCAAGGGGTTGCCGGGGCCGGGTTGCACGTCTTCCCACCAGCCGTGGTACGCGCCGCAGAAGCGCACCAGGTGCTTCTTGCGCGTGTGGTAACGCGCCAGGCGCACGGCCTGCATCACGGCCTCGGTGCCGCTCATGTGGAAGGACACCTGCTCGTGGCCCGACACGGCCTGCAGGCGCTGCACGTTGCTGGCCACCACCGGGTGCAGCGCGCCCAGCACCGGGCCCAGTTCGAGGCCGATGCGCGCGCCCTCTTCCATGCAGGCCTTGTAGACGTCCACGCCGAGCACGTTGACGCCGTACGAGCCCGTGAGGTCGAGGAAGCGGTTGCCGTCGAGATCTTGCACATGCACGCCGCTGGCGGCCTGCACGAAGGCGCCCACCTTGAGGCGCTCGCGCAGGTAGGGGCTGAAGGGAAACGGCACGCGGTAGGCGCTGGTGAGCTGCAGGTCGGCCAGGCCTTCGCGCGCCTGCGCGGTGAGCGCCAGGCTCTTCGCGTAGCGCCCGGCATAGGCCGCGCACAGGCGCTCGAAAGCAGCCCGGCGCTGCGCGGCCAGCGCGCTGTCGGCGCCGTCGGCGCTGAACCAGCGCGCCTCGTCGAAGGCGTAGCCGGGCAGCAGCCGCGCGAGCCGCTTGGCCATGCGCGAGTGGCCCGCGAGCGATCGGTGCTTGGCGCGCGAGAGCGCCAGGCGTTGTTGCAGGTAGGGCAGGGCCAGCAGCGCGGAGCCCGCGGGCACGGCATAGGACAGCAGGGACATGGCGTTCGGGGCGTCGTGGAAATCCCGCACTTGTATGGCCCCCGGATGACCCAACGATGAAAAGCATGCGACAGAACGGTACGGGCTTCGTGCAGCGCCAGGTGCGCCGCTTCGCGCTCAACGAAGACCTGAACTTCCTGCTCACCAACCGCGTGCCGCGCCTGGCGCTCACGCGCTTCATGGGCTGGTTCAGCGGCATCCGCCAGCCGCTGGTGCGCGACGCTTCGATGGCGGTGTGGAAGGCCTTCACCGACCTCGACCTGAGCGATGCGAAGAAGCAGCGCTTCGACAGCCTGCACGACTGCTTCACGCGCGAGCTGCGCGAGGGCGCGCGCCCGGTGAACCCCGACCCGCAGTGGCTCACCAGCCCCTGCGACGCGATCGTGGGCGCGTGCGGCCGCATCGGTGCTCCGGGCGACGACCCCGAGGACCAGGTGTTCCAGGCCAAGGGCTTTCCGTACACGCTGCGCGAACTCATCGGCGAGTCGCCGCGCGCGCGCGAGGCCATCGCGGCCCTGCGCGGCGGCAGCTTCGTCACGTTGCGCCTGACCTCGGCCATGTACCACCGCTTCCACGCGCCCGACGCGCTGCGGCTCGAGCACGTGACGCACTTCAGCGGCGACACCTGGAACGTGAACCCGATCGCGCTCGCGCGCGTGCACAAGCTGTTCTGCCGCAACGAACGCGCCGCGCTCTACACGCGCCTGGCCGACGGCACGCCGCTGCTGCTGGTGCCGGTGGCGGCCATCCTCGTCGCCAGCCTGCGCCTGCGCGCGCTGCCGCTGCCGCTGAACACGCGCTACCGCGGGCCCGACGAACTGCCCTGCGACGCCCCCTATGCGCGCGGTGAGGAAATGGGCCACTTCGAGCACGGCTCGACCATCCTGGTGTTCGCGCCACCGGGCTTCGCGCTCGCGCCCGGCGTGGCCAGTGGCCAGGGCATTCGCATGGGACAGCCGCTGCTGCGTCGCGAAGCGCCCACACAAGCCCCGGCATGACACCGCGCTGTCATGTGACTTTCACGAAACGCCCCAAGCATTCGGTCACGGCAGCACCGCCCCACGAGGACCCCGACCATGATCGACTTCAACGACGAAGACTCCAACCGCAGCCCCAACCCCACGTTCGACAGCGTGCTGAACGCGCGCCTGAGCCGGCGCCACCTGCTGCGCGGCGGCGCGGGCGCGGCCGTGGCGGGTGGCGCCGCGCTGAGCGGCTGCGCGAGCACAAGCCAACCGGCCGCCCCTGCGGGCCCGGTGTCGCAACTGGGCTTCAAGCCCGTGGCCCACAGCCTGGCCGACACCGTGGTGGTGCCGCCCGGCTACACCGCGCAGGTGCTCTACGCGGGCGGCGACCCGCTGGCCGCGGGCGTGCCCGCGTTCAAGAACGACGGCACCGACAACGAATGGGGCCGCCGCGCGGGCGATCACCACGACGGCATCGAGTGGTTCGGCCTCGACGCCGAGGGCAAGCCCTCGGCCACGTTCTCGTCGCGTGGCGTGCTCGCGATGAACCACGAGGCCACCACGGACGAGAAGCTCTCGTCGTTCTTCATCCACGCCAACGGCGGTACGTCCACGCTGCCGCGGCCCGCGGCCGAGATCGACAAGGAGCTGATGATCCACGGCATCTCGGTGGTCGAGGTGCGCCGCGACGGACGCCGCTGGGTCACGCGCCAGGACTCGCCGCTGAACCGCCGCATCACCACGCTCAGCGAGGCCGTGTTCACCGGCCCTGCCGCGGGCAGCGCGCACCTGGTCACGCGCTTCAGCCCCGGCGGCACCAAGGCCCGCGGCACGGTGAACAACTGCGGCACCGGGCGCACGCCCTGGGGCACGCTGGTGTCGGGCGAAGAAAACTGGTTCGGCTACTTCTTCCGCGACGCGCAGGACGACGCACGCCGCAACGACCCGAAGATGGTCAACGCCTTCAACCGCTACGGCCGCCGCGCGGGCGCGCCGAGCCGCCACGGCTGGGAATCGGGCGGCAGCGAAGACCGCTTCCAGCGCTGGAACACCGGCGTCACCGGCGCGAGCGCGCGCGAGGACTACCGCAATGAATTCCACACCTTCGGCTACGTGGTCGAACTCGACCCGTACAACCCGAACACCCTGCTCACCAAGCGCACCGCGCTGGGCCGCTTCGCGCACGAGAACGTGAGCTTCGCCGTGCCGGTGGCGGGCCAGCCGGTGGTGGCCTACATGGGCTGCGACGCGCGCGGCGAGTACATCTACAAGTTCGTGTCGAGCGAGAAGTGGGACCCGGCCGATGCCCAGCCGCGCAACCGCCTCGCCGCGGGCGACAAGTACCTGGACAGCGGCACGCTGTACGTGGCGCGCTTCAACCCCGACGGCACGGGCGAGTGGCTCGAGCTGTCGCCGAAGAACCCGGCCATCGCCGCCTACAAGGGCTTCGACTTCAAGACCCAGGCCGACGTCTGCGTGTTCACGCGCCTGGCCGCCGACGCCGCGGGCGCGACCAAGATGGACCGCCCCGAGTGGACCGGCGTGAACCCGAAGAACGGCGAGGTCTACATCACGCTGACCAACAACAGCGCGCGCACCGAGGCCACGGTGGACGCCGCCAACCCGCGCGCCTACAGCGACATGAAGGCCGGCAAGGAGCAGAAGGGCAACGTGCACGGCCACATCGTGCGCCTGGCCGAGGCCACGCCCGCCGAGGCGACGTTCCGCTGGGACATCTACCTGTTCGGTTCGGAGGCCGACGCCGATCAGGCCACGGTGAACCTCTCCAGCCTCACCGCCGACAACGACCTGTCCTCGCCCGACGGCCTGGTGTTCAGCAAGGCCACCGGCATCTGCTGGATCGAGACCGACGACGGCGCCTACACCGACAAGACCAACTGCATGCTGCTGGCCGCGCTGCCGGGCCAGGTGGGCGACGGCCGCCGCGTGACGCTCAAGGCCGGCGAGCGCGAAGTGACCACGCCCGCGGGCAAGGCGCAAACGCCGGCCACGCTGCGCCGCTTCCTCGTCGGCCCCAGGGGCGCCGAGATCACCGGCATCACCGAAACGCCCGATGGCCGTGCGCTGTTCGTGAACATCCAGCACGCGGGCGAGAACACCAAGATGGCCGACATCGGCGACCCGGCCAAGTACGAAAGCCAGTGGCCGTCCAACGCCGGCTACGGCGCGGGCCAGCGCCCGCGCTCGGCCACGGTCGTGATCACCAAGAACGATGGCGGGGTGATCGGCACCTGAAGCCGCTCGCCATCGCACCCTGCAGGCCCTCCGGCGCGTGCCGGGGGGCCTTGTCCTTTCGGCGGGCGCGTCAACGCAGCAGAGCCTCGGCCATCGCGCGGTAGCTCGGCAAGGGCGGCACCTCGCGCGCCGGCCGCTTGGCCGCGTCGTCCCAGCGGCGCAGGCGCAGCGCGTCCTGCGCGTGGGCCAGGGCGTCGTAGGCCTCGCAGCCCGCCGCGTCCAGCGGGCCGCCCTGCAGCGCCAGGCTGCGGCGCGAATCCGCCGACAGCGCCTTCAGGTAGCGCGGGTCGGCGCACAGGCGCCGCTTGGCCATCACGTGCAGGCCGACCGGGCCGCTCACGGCGGCACCGAACAGGCGCTCCAGCGCGGCGGCCGCGATGGCTTCGTGGCGGTCGTCGATGCCTTCGGCGCTGAGCGTGCCGGCCCTGCCGTGGATGAGGTGGCCCACGTCGTGCAGCAGCGCGGCGATGACCAGCGCATCGCCCGCGCCGGCGCGGCGCGCGAGCTCGGCCGTCTGCAGCGCGTGTTCGAGGTGCGTGACGGGCTCGCCCGTGTAGCGCTCGTGGCCGCGCGCGCCCAGCAGGGTCCAGAGGTCGTCGAAGGAGGGGTTCATGGGCGATGGGGGCTGTCACCGGGCTTTCATTGTGTGCAAGGAGCATGACGGTTCGAAGTCACCCCCGAGACCTGATGTGAGCAAGACGTCTTTCGACCTGATCGTGGTGGGCAGCGGCATCGCCGGCCTGGCCCACGCCTGGATGGCCCAGCGCCGCGGCCTGCGCGTGGCGGTGATCGAGCGCGACCACCGCTGCGTGGGCGCCTCCATCCGCAATTTCGGCTTCGTGACCGTCACCGGCCAGCGCGCCGGCGACACCTGGCGGCGCGCGCGCCGCTCGCGCGAGCTGTGGGCCGAGCTCGCGCCGCAGGCGGGCATTCCCGTCGTGCACAAGGGCCTGTGGGTGCTCGCGCAGCGCCCGCGCGCCCTGGACGTGCTGGCCGAGTTCGCCGGCACCGAGATGGGCGAGGCCTGCGAACTGCACCGCGGCGAAGCCTGGGGCGCGCGCATGCCCAGGCTCAAGGCCGCCGGCGCGGCGGGCGCGCTCTACAGCCCGCACGAGCTGCGCGTCGAATCGCGCGAGGCCATTCCCGCCATCGCGCGCTGGCTGCAGGCGCAGGGCGTGCAGTTCGTCTGGGGCCAGGAGGTGCTGGGCATCGAGGGCCACACGGTGCACGGCGCCACCGGAGAGTGGACAGCCGAGCGCATCGTGGTCTGCCCCGGCACCGAGCTCAACGGCGTGGCGCGGCGCCTGTTGCCCGACCACGAACTGCGTCTGACGCGCCTGCAGATGCTGCGCCTGCGCCCGCCCGCGGGCTTCACGCTCGGCGCGGCGGTGATGAGCGACCTGAGCCTGGTGCGCTACCACGGCTACGCCGACCTCGCGAGCGCCGCGCCGCTGCTGGAACAACTGCGCGCCGAGTGCGGCCAGAGCCTGGACGACGGCATCCACCTCATCGCCGTGCAGAGCGCCGACGGCACGCTGGTGGTGGGCGATTCGCACCACCCGCACGCCACGCCCGAGCCCTTCGCCAGCGAGGCGGTGGACGAGCGCATCCTGGGCCACCTGCACGAGGTGGTCGGCCTGGACCGCTGCGAGGTGGTGGAGCGCTGGACCGGCGTGTATCCCACGGGCCACACCAGCGACGCGCTCATCCACGCGCCCACCGAACACCTGCGCCTGGTGCTGGTGACCAGCGGCACCGGCGCGAGCACCGCCTTCGGCATCGCCGAGGAGGTGTTCGCCGGCTGGTGAGGACGGACTAGGGCACCGGCCAGCCCAGCGCGAGCGCCAGCACCCAGGCCGCTTCGTCGGTGCAGTCACCGGCCAGCACGCGGCGCGCGGCCGCTTCGCGCGGCACGCACGCGAAGCCGGCCACCTCGCCGTCCTGGTTGCTCGGCACCAGGCCGTCGGGCAGCGTGGCCGTGCACCAGTGGATGGTCTCGACCAGTTGCCCCAGGCCGCCAGCGTCGTCGGTGGGTTTGCCCATGCGGAAGGCCTGGCCCCAGCGCAGGCCCCGCAGCTCGGCGATGCGCAGCCCCGCCTCTTCCCAGGTCTCGCGCGCCAGCGTGTCGTCCAGCGACTCGCCGTGCGCCACCATGCCGCCCATCAGCGTGTCCCAGCGGCCCGGGTCGTTGGCCTTGTCGAAGGCGCGCTGCTGCAGCCAGACACGGCCGTCGGGCGCCAGGCCCACGAGGTGCACGGCCTCGGTGGCGATGCCCAGCACGCGCGCCACGCCGCGTTCGATGGCGCCGACCAGGCGGCCCTCGGCGTCGCGCACCGACACCGCCTCGTCGCGCCAGGGACCGGTGCGGCCGATGCCGCGCAGGTGCCGCGCGAGCGCCTGCATCGTGGCCAGGGGATCGCCGCTGTTCGTCCAGTGCGGCGCCACGTCCGGCCACAGCGCAGGGTGCACCGAGCCGATGCGCCGGCCCTGCCACTCGAGCGGCACGCGCCGCGCGTCCGCGCCCTGCGCCACACGGGCCGCGCAGGCGCTCAACCAGTCCGGCAGTGCGGCACCCGTGGGGTCCATCGCCGCCTACTCGATCGGCGTGAGCTTGGCCACGCTGAGCGCCAGCCACTTGGTGCCGTGTCGCGTGAAGTTCACCTGCGCGCGCGCGTCGTCGCCCGCGCCTTCGACGGCGAGCACCTTGCCCTCGCCGAACTTGTTGTGGAACACGGCCATGCCGCTCTTGATCGGCGTGCCGCGGTCGGGCTCGGGCGCCGGCGCGCTGGCGGCCTTCCAGGCCGGCGACCACGCGGGCTGCGGCACGTTCGGCGCCATGGCGCGGTGCCCGCCCCAGCCCGCGCTGCCCATGCCGCTCCAGCCCGAGGCCTGCGGCGGCGTGAGCCACTTCAGGCAGTGCTCGGGCAGCTCGTCGAAGAAG
>VFQP010004506.1_pt1 | contig 12907 bp, 10 predicted proteins | sample 3512351 | NCBI WGS metagenome assembly VFQP01 (sample SAMN10412372, study PRJNA504923) | tailings metagenome | isolation source: Relicate 1 Philex TSF1 revegetated site | place: Philippines: Tuba, Benguet | collected 2017-08-29 | reverse complement strand
CCGGATCGTGATCATCGATGAAGGACTGCTCACGTATGGCGACGGGAACCGGATCGCCGGGCCGCCCCTCTTGAAAGTCCACCCGCTTCTCAGAGAATTCGGCACGGCAACCGTGATCACGAGCGCGCACGCAAGCGCCCTCCACGACACCATCCTCGCTACGGCCGGAACGATTATCCAACTCCCGCTCGCGAACAGCACGGACGCCACAGGTATCACGAAAATCCTCGGGCTGGACAAGGCACAAGAGGCGTATCTCAGCCGTATCGCGATCGGCACGGGCATCGTGAGAACCAGCAAACACGCCACTCCTTTCACGATTAGCATTCCGTACACGCGGCGCGATAAGACCGTCACCTCGCAAGAATGGCGGGTAGCGATCTCGCGCACCCAAGCACTTGTTCCGCCTCCGCCGCCACCCCCTGTGCCGCCGGTGGCTGCTCCTCCCGTGCTTACTATTCCCGACCCTGGGCCGTCAATTCCTGAACTGCCGACGGTCACTTTCGACGACCTCAATGTAGAGCAAGCGCCGCCGCCGAACATCCTGAACTTGTTCGAGCAACGCCTCATCGACTACATCGCCGAAGTCGTGATTCAGACGGTACGGCGCGCTTACGACGGCGCAAAGCTCACATTCTCACAAGGCAATACAGCGAAGAACAACTGCATCCAAAAAGGCCTCTTGACCGAACACCTCATCAAGACCGGCAAGGGGAAGGGTCGCGATAGCACCGGCCTCATGCTGACGAGCGAAGGCGTCGCGTACGCGCGCGGCACCATCGGCAAGCGAAGCCGTGGATCCAATGCGCAGAGCGAGTACATCATCCAGACCATTGCGAGAGCCTTGGATATCGGGCGCTCCGGCATCGACCTTGATTGCCAAGGGAAACAAGTCGATCTCGGGTGGTCGTACGATGCGGCCAAGCACGAGGGGTTCTTCCAGATCATGAATGCCTATGGCACGTGGCTCGGCAGTAACACGCCGGTGATCGCCGATGGAACCTTCACGGCCATTGAGGTCGAATCTGGCAGTGCCACTCTTCTCAACAATTGGACGAAGGACACTGCCCGTCACATCCCGGTACTGATTTTTGCGTGCCTACCAAGCGCGCTTCCTGGCATCACGAAGCTCCTCCGTGCCCAACCTGGCAACCACAATGGCATCGGAGTTATTGACAGCCTCCTCCTCATTGAACAACTACGAAAGGAACAAACACTATGAACTGTCCAGACTGTGGCGCAGGGCTGATTCGCTCATCGGATTACGACGACTCGCTCTACAAATGCCCTTCATGCGGTGCAGGATTCCAAGCGCATCCCCCCCGCTGCTCCTACCCGTCTTGTTCGGACACCGATCGGGAGGGAAGTCAATACTGCCAATTCCATCCCTCAAGAGCTGGAGAGCGAGAAGAGCGTGAAGAGCCGGACACGAAGAAAGCGCAACCGGATGGAGGACGCGACCGTTACCTGCCGCGCGTGGATGCAGAATGCTCTCACAGAGGTTGCACCAATGCCGCGACAGACAATAGCGATCTCTGCTGGTATCACCAGGAGAAGGAATCCCATCCGGATCGCGAGCCCGATCCGTTCTCTTTCCGCGATCAGGGGAGCAGAGCGACCTACCCGTACATTCCTGAAGTGCAGTTTGGCGAGCGACCGCCATCTTCCCGGCAATCGAAGGGAATGGGGCAAGGATCGGACAAGCCGAGCAAGACCGACCCGCTGTGCCGTCATTGCGGGGAACCCATGCACATGGCAGACGGGGACGATTCCAGGAAATGCGGGAACCGCGAGAACCACGAGCGCCCCGAGAAGCCGCGAAGACCGGAATGGCCGAGCGGCTACCCGAGCCCGAAGCAGGACGAGGAAGCAGTCCCGAAGAAGCGCAAAGGATGGTTCTCGCACGATCAGGAAGACAACGAGACAGCGACGTACGAAGAACAGACGGAAGAAGACGACGAACCATTCTTTTGGAATTGAGGCGAGAGGAGGATATGAGCCGTGAAGCGCGAGATTGAATCGCTGAATGCTCCGTTTGAGCCGCATTACAGCGTGCAGCAGTTGAGTAACTTCTGGAACCTTTCGGAGGAATCTGTTCGGAAGCTCGTGATGCACGAGCCCGGAACTATTAAGCTCCGGCTAGGAAAGAAGCGCGCTCACACACGATACAGCGTGCCGGAGAGCGTCGCGCGGCGGATTCACACAAAGCTCGCCAATCCGAGCGCGGATGACTGGCGAAAAGCATAGACGTGTTGGCAAACTGGAATGGTAAAGTGCGGCGCAAATGGACCTCTCCTATTTCCTCGAAAAACGGCTCAGTCTGATCATGCACTTCTACGAACAGAGCGTTGCAGGCTTTGAGCGGACGAAGCTGTTGATTGAGAGCGGTGAGGAGCCATTTGTTGATCGACGAGACCCGGAGTATGCAGATGGTCACGCATTTCAGGATGAATGGGATCTTGCAGATGCGGCGCAGATGATGGTTGGGGCGGCGGCGCTTGATTATTTGCAGGCTACATTGCATTATTTTCTTGCGGCGTTCCTGGAGGCCACTCACAAGAGTGATGCTTTGACGAAGTATCGCAAAGGGGGATGGTATATGCGATATCGTGAGTGCTTCGCTGCTGAATTTGGCATCGATTGGGCTGCGAGCGGTGCGGACCTTGAATTCATTGAGCAAGTCATTCTGACGCGCAACGACTTCGCGCATGGGAGTGAGCTATTTACGTTTTATGCTTTCCAAGACGAGAAGCATGCCGAGAAGCACCCTGATTCTGTCTTTGTCGATCCGAGGTGGAAAGGGCTTCGCGTCTTCAGGGGCAAGCTTACGGTCTCGAACGAATCGTTGCAAGAGGCGATCGAGCACGTACGGCGTCTCTGCAACTATCTCGAGGAAGTTCGCATAGGCGCGCGCCGTTAGAGTATGGAAACCTTTCTACCCCAGCGATGCGGTGGTCGCTTAGAGGATCGGCTCCTGAGTAATTCTGAGTAATGCTTCCTGGGGACGGTTGGTTTCGTGGGCTTCGTCGGGTTATGATCTCTGTAACTTACGGGTGGGAGAGAGTAATGGTCCTTTCGAATCTCACTCCCTCCGCCAGCCTCCCAAATCTGCTCCTCCGATTGACATTTGCCCGATTTTAAGCGCAAATCGATAGATGTCGTTTCGAGTTTGGCTTAGTCTTTCTCTCATCGCCTACTCCTGCCTCAGCGCCCAGGACGCACCCAACATCGTGCAGCCCGGCGCTCCAAACCAACCCTCCAAAATCCTGTCCGCCGCCGAAGCGAAAGTCGCCGTCCGCGCCCCCACCCAAGCCGACATCACCTTCATGCAGCACATGATCGTGCACCATGCGCAGGCCGTCGAGATGGTGGATCTGCTCCTCGTCCGTGGCGCGAACAAAGCACTGCAGTCTCTCGGCAAACGCATCAGCCTCTCCCAAGCCGACGAGATCGAAATGATGAAGCAGTGGCTGCGCGACCATAAGCAGCCTGTGGAGATGCAGATGGATCATTCGCACATGCATCACCATGGGCCAGCTAACGATGACATCCCCATCATGAACGGCATGCTCTCCCCCAACCAAATGAAGACACTCGCCAAGTCCACCGGCAAGCGCTTCGACTATCTCTTCCTCACCGGCATGATCCAACACCACACGGGCGCCCTCGACATGGTGAGCGATCTCCTCGCAGCCGGCGGCGCCGAGCAGGATCCCCAACTCTTCGACTTCGTCACCGACATCGACAACTCCCAGCGCGCCGAAATCAAGATCATGCAAGACATGTTGGCCAAGCAATTTCCCCAAACGCAATCTCAGAAATCCCAGCCCAAGGAATAACGAAGAATGAAATTCACGCCAAGGTTCACTCCCCATTTGTTTACCCTTGCCGCCTGCCTCGTCGCCGGTCTCGCACAAGAATCGCAACCAACTCCTCCGCCAACTCCGGCAGCCAAGCCCGCGCCGAAACCACCACCGCCTCCCAAGGTCATTGACACCGGCGTTCTCACCAATCCCCGCTCCGGCAACGACGATCCCCGCATCGGTCTCAAAGCCGGCCTCTACGACGCCGGCACCGCCGCGCTCGGCCTGGAACTCCTCTCCTCAATTCCAAAGCCCTCGGGCTTCGCTCCCGGAGACGTCGTCGTCACTCCCGGACCAGCCCCGCAGCCCCCACCCGCTCCCGGCGCCGATCCTAGCGGTGCGCCGCCCATTCCCACCGCGCCCCCCAACGCCTATGGCTCCACCAACTCGGTCCTCGCCTTCGCGGGCAACAAGCTCTACGTGGGGAACTACAACGGCATTAACTTCTACGACATCGACAATCCGCGCCAGGTCCGCCTGATCACCTCGCTCATGTGCCCGGGCGGCCAAGGCGACGTTTCGATCCACGGCAATCTTCTCTTCATGTCGGCCGAGGCGATGAACGGCCGCGTCGATTGTGGCACCCAAGGCATCCCGCTCCCGGAAGGCTACAAGCCTCCGCCGCCACCGGCTCCGGAGCCGCCACCCGTCGCGGGCCAGCCTGCGCCGCGCCGCCAGCGCCCCCTGCCGCCGCCGAGCCCGGACCGCTTCCGCGGCGTACGCATCTTCGACATCTCCGACATCACAAAACCCAAGCAAGTCGCCGCCGTGCAAAGCTGCCGCGGTTCGCACACGCATTCTCTTCTCGTCGACCCCAAGGACAAAGAAAACGTTTACGTCTACATCTCCGGCACCAGTTCGGTGCGCCAGAACGAGGAGCTCGAAGGCTGTGCCGGCGGCCAGCCCGATAAGAATCCCGACACCGCGCTCTTCCGCATCGACATCATCAAAGTCCCCCTCGCGCATCCGGAACTTGCCAAGATCGTTTCCTCGCCGCGCATCTTCACCGATACCCAAACGGGCGCCATCAACAGCCTCAACAAGGGCAGCGTTTCCGACGATGGCGCGCAACGCCAATCCGAAACGAATCATTGCCACGACATCACGATCTTCGCTTCCGCGGGCCTAGCCGCCGGAGCCTGCTCGGGCAACGGAATCCTGCTCGACATTTCCGATCCCATTCATCCCAAGCGCATCGCCGCCGTTTCCGACCCCAATTACGCCTATTGGCACTCCGCCAATTTCAACAACGACGGCACGAAGGTCCTCTTCACCGACGAGTGGGGCGGCGGTTCGCAACCGCGCTGCCGCGCCACCGATCCGATGAGCTGGGGCGCCGACGCCATCTTCACTCTGGCCAACCGAAAGCTCACACTAGCCTCGTACTACAAGATGCCCGCGGCCCAAACCCAATATGAGAATTGCGTAGCTCACAACGGCTCTCTGGTGCCCGTGCCAGGCCGCGACATTCTGGTGCAGGCCTGGTACCAAGGCGGTATTTCCATTGTCGATTTCACCGACGCTGCGCATCCTTTCGAGATCGCCTATTTCGACCGTGGCCCCGTCGACGGCGCCAAACGTGCCATGGGTGGGCAGTGGTCCACCTACTGGTACAACGGATACATCTACGGAGCGGAGATCGCGCGCGGCGTGGACGTCTTGCGTCTCACGCCCACCAAGTTCCTCACGCAAAACGAAATCGATGCCGCCAACCAGGTCCATTTCGACTATCTGAATGTGCAAAACCAGCCGAAAATCGAATGGCCGTCCAATCTCATCGTGGCCCGCGCCTACGTCGATCAACTGGCGCGCGGCACTTCACTGCCGCCCAAGACGTTGGCCGCGCTGCAGACCGCGGTTAATCCAGCCAACGAAACGGCCCAATCCGGAAAGTTCAAGAGTCTTGCCTCGGATCTCACGAAGGCGCTGCCTTCGGTCAAGTCCCCTGCGGACTCTGCACGCATCAAGGCTCTCGCCGCCATCCTGGCAAAGCAGAGATAGAAGAGCCTATCTCAGGCTTCTGCGCCTCTTGAGAGACTGAACACCATGAGGTTGAACACGTTCGTCAATTTCAATGGAACTTGCGCGGAAGCGTTTCGCTTCTACGAGCGGCATTTGGGCGGGACCGTCACCATGTTAATGACTCGTGGTGAGCTTCCCGACCAAAGCCAAGTGGATTCGGAGTCTAAACACTTCGTGGTTCACGCGCGCATCTTGATCGGCGCCACGGAACTTTTCGGAGCCGACGTCGATAATGCGGAACCTATGCGTAGCGCTTATCTTTCCTTGGCCCTTGGTAGCGATGTCGAAACGGAACGTATTTACGCGGCGCTTGCTGATGGTGGCCAGATTTTCATGCCAATTCAAGAAACCTTTTTTGCTTCACGCTTCGCCCAACTCCGAGATCGATTCGGTATCAATTGGATGTTGACCTGCGAATCGGAGGGTGTGGCATAAGAGTCAGTCTGAAGTCTAAGGATAGAACTCAATTTCCCAGTTGCTAATAGAGCCCGTAAACAGCCGAGCTGTTTGCCCGGCGATTTTATCCGTATAGCCCACCACCATTGGATACCAGCCGACACCATCGATCAGCTTCTGCGGTTGCGTCCAGGTACTCGGGTCGGCTAATTCTCCCGCATACGCGACATACAGCCCTTCCTGCGGCCAGCCCTGCGTACAACAAGCGTGGTTCATCACGATGACGTACTTGTTTAAGTGCACATTCCAATGAATGGAGGGCCCCCAAAGCGCATTCGTATCGTACTCGCCCCAGCCCGTACTCGCTGCATAAACCGGCGTCAACTCGCCGCCCAGCCCCGGCGACTCCCAGGCACTATCGAAGAACTTGTAAACAAAGCCCACTGGATTGTCCCGGTCGGCAATCGCCATTCGAGCCACCGCGACGCCGTGCCGCTCCGCCGGGCCCGAATAGTTACTGAAGACAAAATAAAGATACTCGCCCTTCGGGTCCGCGATGACGGTGAAGTCTCCATGCCCGCCGCCGAAATAGCCATTCTGGGCATTGCAATTCGGCTCCTCCGCCGGGCTCAGCACAATGCCGAGGTCATGAAACGTCAAGCCATCGTCATCGCTCCGCAGCGCACCGATCACAGGCTGAGAGAGGGGCAGGGAATCACAATTCAGGAACTGCTCGTGGTGGTACCACGCGTAAATCGTCCCTTCCGGTGAAACCCAGGTCGCCTCGATCCACATCGGCGTGCGTTCGTAAGAGTAAAAGCGCGCGGCGCGCACTCTGCCTTGTTCGGTCAAGGAAGGCCCTTCCGTGCGGATGGGCATGCCGTCGGACTGAAAGATCACCAGATTGCCATTGGCATTCCAGTGCATGGGGGAATTCGAGTCTGAAATTCCGAGTAAAGATATGGGCGACGCGGGACGAACGATCGCGGATTGGGCATAGCTGGTCCATGCCTGGCAATACCAGAGCATGGCAAAGAGCGATAAGCTGAAAACACGCATAACGAGACTTAATTGGTCTGACTATTCCTGACTCACGAACGTTTCGTCGACATTGTTAAATGAAAGCCCTACTTCTCTCCGAATACAAGAAATTAGAACTCACCGACATGCCCGTCCCCACCATCGGGGCGGAGGATGTCCTGGTCAAAGTGAAAGCCTGCGGCATTTGCGGCAGCGACATCCACGGATATGACGGCAGCACCGGGCGTCGCATACCGCCTCTCGTCATGGGCCATGAAGCGGCCGGCGAAATCGTGGAAGCCGGCGCTAACGTGAAGGGTTGGAAGCTAGGTGACCGCGTTACTTTCGACTCCACCGTCTCCTGCGGTCACTGCTATTTCTGCCAGCGCGGCGAGATCAACCTCTGCGAGAATCGCCAGGTGCTCGGGGTAAGCTGCGGCGAATACCGCCGCCACGGCGCCTTTGCCGAATACGTCACCGTCCCGCAGAACATTCTTTACTCGCTTCCAGAGAACCTGCCGTACCACTACGCCGCCATGATTGAAGCCGTTTCGATCGGCGTACACGCCGTCAATCTCACGCCCATGCAACTTGGCGCCAGTGCGCTGGTCGTCGGCAGCGGCATGATCGGCCTCTTGACGATCCAAGCGCTGCGCCTAGCCGGTTGCGGCACGATCATCGCCGTCGACCTCGAGGATTCCAAGCTCGAACTGGCGAAGAAACTCGGCGCGGACGTGGGCCTGAATCCGAAGAACACCGATGTCGTCAAGGCCGTGCAGGACCTCACGGGTGGCCGCGGTTCGGACGTCGCCGTCGAAGTCGTCGGCGCCACCAAGCCCATAGATACCGCCATCCATGCGGTGAAAAAGGGCGGTACTGTCACGCTCGTCGGCAATATCTCGCCCAAGATTGAAATTCCGCTGCAAGTCGTAGTGAGCCGCCAGTTGCGTCTGCAAGGCTCCGCCGCCAGCAGCGGCGAGTTCCCGCAATGCATTGACTTGCTAGCCCGCGGCGCGATCAAGGTGGACCCGATCATCTCCGCGCTCTCCCCCCTGGAAGAAGGCCCGAAGTGGTTCGAACGCCTCTATGGCCACGAGCCCGGCGTAATGAAAGTCGTCCTCCAGCCAAACGGCTAATCGAACCCATTCGCAAATTCAATAAGCCATGGGCTAGTATCCTTTCCCCTGCTATGGCAGGATAGGGTTAACGATGCCCATGGCCCCCGACCATTACCGCAAGGTCAGTCTCAGCGTGATGCTTCGCATCACCGCCATGGATGTCTGCTGCGGTCCCCCCGCGTTCTAATTCCTTCCTTTTTTCTTTTCCCTTCAGACATTCAGACATTTTGAGAGGAGGCCTTCATGGCTTCGGATACTCCTTTGTTCAGGGAACTCATTCCCGCGGGCGCAAGTTGGGCGCACGTCCTGAAGCGCGGCACCGCGCTGAAGATCACAGCGCTCGAAGATGGCGCGAATCTGCCCGCCACTTTCTTCAACTTTGAAATCCTGTCCGAGCGTTACAACATGGCGGATACCTTGAAGGCGCAGCACATCGCGCACCTCACCAAGGGTCATTGCATTTACTCGGACATGGGCCGCGTGCTCGTTTCGATCATCGAAGATAGCGTCGGCTGGCACGATCCCATCGGCGCGCACTCCACGGCGGCTTCAACCGCAGCAAAGTTCGGCGAAGGTACCTACCAGAAGCTCCGCAACGACTTCCATCGCAATACCCGTGACAACTTCCTTCGCGAGCTCGTCAAATTCGGCATGGGTCTGCGCGACCTGCAGAACCACATCAACTTCTTCTCGAAAGTCCAAATCTCCCTCGACGGCAAGATGCAGTTCATTTCAGGGAATGCGAAGGCTGGCGACTTTGTCGAACTCCGCGCCGAAATGAACACGCTGGTGATTCTCGACACCAATCCTCACCCGATGGATCCCGCCACCGCTTATCAACCCAAGCCCGTAGAAATCAGCGTGCGTAAAGTTCCACCGCCCGCCGCCGACGACATCTGCCGCGTTTCGCGTCCGGAAAACGGTCGCGGCTTCGCTAACTCGGAAAGGTACTTCCTCTAAATGCTTGCCGCCAAAAACACTATTGAAAACGCCGTTTACGACAAAACGATTCTCGCCGGCGACGGCTGGGTACATGTGGTGAAGAAGGGGCAAACCTTCCGGATCATCGACCTCGAAGGCAACCAAGCAGTAGACACCTTGTTCTACAACGCCAATGACGTTTCCGAGCGCTACAGCGCCCAGGACACGCTCAGCGCGCAAGGGAACATCTACCTGACCACCGGCTCCAAGCTTCTCTCGAATCTCGGCAACGTCATGTTGGAGATCACGGACGATACCTGCGGCCGCCACGACACGCTCGGCGGCGCTTGCGCGGCGGAGTCCAACCAGGTGCGCTACGCGCTGGAAAAGCGGTACATGCACAATTGCCGCAACATCTTCACGCTCGCCATGATCCAGTGGAACGTCGACGTCACCAAGCGCGACGTCACTTCCAACGTCAACTTCTTCATGAACGTGCCGGTAACGCCCGAAGGCAAGCTCACCTTTGAAGACGGCATCAGCGACGCCGGCAAATACGTCGAAATGAAAATGCACATGGACGTCGCCGTCGCCATCAGCAACTGCCCGCAGTTGAATAACCCCTGCAACGCTTACAACCCCACTCCGGTCCGCGTCTTGATCTGGGACTAACTCTGAGGCCATACGGGATGTTTGAAAAAGTACTCATCGCCAATCGCGGCGCCATCGCCTGCCGTATCATTCGCACCCTAAAGCGCATGGGCATTGCCGCCGTCGCCGTCTACTCGGAGGCGGACCGCCACGCCAGGCACGTCGAAGAAGCCAGCGAGGCCTATCTGCTCGGGCCCGCGCCCGCCGCCGAAAGCTATTTGCGCGGCGAGAAGATTATCGAAATCGCCAAGGCTTGCGGCGCCCAGGCGATCCATCCCGGCTATGGTTTTCTGAGCGAGAACGCAAGCTTCGCGGAGCTCTGTGAAAAGAACGACATCGTCTTCCTCGGGCCCAACGCCGAGCAGATGCGCGCCTTCGGCCTGAAGCATCGTGCGCGCGAATTGGCGGAAAAAGCGAATGTACCCTTGCTGCCGGGCACTCCGCTACTGAGTTCCGTTGAGGAAGCGGTCGAAGCCGCCGATCGCATTGGCTATCCCGTCATGTTGAAGAGCACGGCTGGCGGCGGCGGCATTGGCATGCGGCTTTGCGCCAGCGCGGAAGAACTGCGCGAGAACTACACGCTCGTCGAGCGCCTGAGCCTCGCAAACTTCAAGGACGCCGGCCTCTATCTCGAAAAGTACGTCACCCGCGCCCGCCATGTGGAAGTGCAGATCTTCGGCGATGGCCGAGGCAAGGTGATCGCGCTCGGCGAACGCGATTGCAGCGTACAGCGCCGCAATCAAAAGATCATCGAAGAAACGCCCGCCCCCGGCCTGCGCGCCGAAGAACGCGCGGAATTGTGCGCGATTGCGGAGCGCCTGGGCGCGACAGTGAATTACCGCTCTGCGGGCACCGTCGAGTTCGTTTACGATTCGGAAGCCAAGGCCTTCTACTTCCTCGAAGTCAACACGCGCTTGCAGGTGGAGCACGGCGTCACCGAAGAAGTCTGCGGCGTGGACTTGGTGGAGTGGATGGTGCGCGTAGGTGCAGGCGAACTAGGCGATCTCGAAACGCTCCGCCCGCATCCAAAAGGCGCTTCCATCCAAGTGCGTCTCTACGCGGAAGACCCCGCCAAGAACTTCCAGCCTTCCGCCGGGCTCCTCACGAATGTCGTTTGGCCGCAGGTGCGCGTAGATACTTGGGTATCGAGCGGCACGGAAGTCACGCCTTACTACGACCCGCTCCTCGCCAAGGTAATTGTGCATGGAGAGAACCGCGCCGCCGCGCTTGCGAAGCTCTCCGGCGCACTGGCCGCCACGCGTCTCGATGGCATGGAGACGAACCTGCGCTATCTGCGCGAACTGCTTCGCTCCCCCGAATTCGTTTCCGGTGATGTCTACACGAAGCTCACGGAAAAGTTCCACCACCATCCCGACTCTTTCGAGGTCCTCGACAGCGGCACCATGACGACGGTGCAGGATTGGCCCGGCCGCCAAGGCTATTGGGATGTTGGCGTACCGCCTTCGGGCCCGATGGACGCGCTCAGCTTCCGCCTAGGCAATCGGCTCTTGGGCAACCCCGAAGGCGCCGCCGGCTTGGAGTGCACCCTTACCGGCCCCACGCTTCGCTTCAATCAAGACGTGCGCATCGCCATCACTGGCGCGGCCATGGAAGCCACGCTCGACGGACTGCCAGTAGTCTACTGGCAAGCCATCGACATACCTGCGGGTTCGGTGTTGGAGATGGGCGCCATTGAAGGTCCCGGCTCCCGCACTTACATTCTCTTTGCCGGTGGACTGGACATTCCGGACTACCTCGGCTCCAAGAGCACCTTCACGCTCGGCAAGTTCGGTGGCCATGGCGGCCGCGCGCTGCGCATCGGCGACACCCTGCATCTGGCCCACGCTCCCACTGGAGCTTTGCAAGCCGTGGACGCTCCCGAACTCACGAACGATTGGGAGATCGAGGTCCTCTACGGCCCGCACGGCGCGCCCGAATTCTTCACCGCCGAAGACATCGAAACTTTCTTCGCCGCCACGTGGAAGGTGCACTACAACTCTTCGCGCACGGGCGTGCGCTTGATAGGCCCCAAGCCCAAGTGGGCGCGCCGCGACGGCGGCGAGGCGGGCCTGCACCCGTCAAACATCCACGACAACGCCTACGCCGTCGGCACTGTCGATTTCACCGGCGACATGCCTGTACTCCTCGGTCCTGACGGCCCTAGCCTGGGCGGCTTCGTTTGCCCCGCTACGATCACTTCAAATGACCTCTGGAAACTTGGCCAGTTGAAGGCCGGCGACCGCGTTCGCTTCCATGCCCGCGAGGAAGACGGGAAGCGCCTTCCAGCCATCGTTCGCCGTAGCGGTGACGTCGTTTACCGCCAAAGCGGTGACCGCTACCTGCTCATCGAATACGGTGACCTGATGCTTGACCTGCCGCTGCGCTTCCGCGTCCAAGCCGTCTACGAATGGTTCCTGCAAAACAAGCCCGACGGCGTCATCGACGTCACGCCCGGCATCCGCAGTTTTCAGGTCCACTACGATCCGGCGCGCGTCAGCCGCAATCGTTTGCTCGATCTGATTGACCGCGCTGAGGCCGACCTTTCCAGCCACCGGCAGACTCAAGTCGCTTCCCGAGAAGTCTGGCTTCCCTTGAGCTGGGACGACCCAGCCACGCGCGAAGCGATCGACAAGTACATGCGCTCCGTGCGCCCCGACGCCCCTTGGTGCCCGTCGAACATCGAGTTCATTCGCCGCATCAATGGCCTCGACTCAATTGACGACGTCTATCGCACCGTCTTCGACGCCAGCTATCTGGTCCTTGGGCTGGGCGACGTCTACTTGGGCGCGCCTGTGGCCACTCCCATCGATCCCCGCCATCGGCTTGTCACCACGAAATACAACCCCGCCCGCAACTGGACAGCCGAGAACTCAGTCGGCATCGGCGGCGCCTACATGTGCGTCTACGGCATGGAAG
>VFQP010004505.1_pt1 | contig 12911 bp, 11 predicted proteins | sample 3512351 | NCBI WGS metagenome assembly VFQP01 (sample SAMN10412372, study PRJNA504923) | tailings metagenome | isolation source: Relicate 1 Philex TSF1 revegetated site | place: Philippines: Tuba, Benguet | collected 2017-08-29 | reverse complement strand
GGGCCTTCGGGATGGTCTACGGTACCAAGGCAGAGGACGTCCGTAGCACCGGCTTGCCAGTCTTCCACGTTGGTGGCGCGCTTGCCGGCTGCCTGCATACGCTCGTGCTCGGCGCCACGCTGGTGCTCATGACTTCCATCGGCTGGCGCCATCCGACGGCAGTATCCAATTTCTGGAACACCGTGCACGCGTTCCGCATCTCCGCGGCGGCACTGGTCCCGACCATCATCAATCAACTGCTGAGACTGCCGATTGGCAGCGCCGACATCAGCAGTCTGCGCGTGGCCAGCACCGGGACAGCCCCGCTTTCAGCACATGTGGCTGAAAGCTTCAAGACGAAGGTCGGCATTCCGCTCCTCGAAACCTACGGAATGACGGAATCCACGTCTGTCACGACATCCAATCCTCGTTTTGGTGTCAAGAAGACTGGCTCTGCCGGGCTTCCATTCCCATACCAGGACATCAAGGCCGTACGCATCGATAGCCAGACCAGGTCCTTCAGCGAGTGCGCACCGAACGAGGCGGGAAATATCGTCATCGCGGGGCCCGCAGTGTTTGCTGGTTACCTTGACCCCGCCGCCAACAGCAAGGTCTTCCTGTCCGGAAAGTGGCTCGACACCGGGGACCTCGGCTATATCGATGAAGACGGCTATCTGTGGATCACGGGCCGGGCCAAGGACCTGATTATCCGGGGCGGGCACAACATCGACCCGCGCATGATCGAGGAAGCGTTCTTCAAGCATCCCGACGTTATCGAGGTGGCGGCCATCGGGGTGCCCGATGCCTATGCAGGTGAAATGCCGGGTGCTTACGTGGTAGTAAAGGCCAACGCAAGGACTGGCGCCGAGGAGTTGCTCCAGTTCGGCGCAGCCAACATTCCGGAGCGCGCGGCGGTGCCAAAGCACTACTTCCTGGTCGACGAACTTCCCAAGACGCCACTCGGAAAGGTAAACAAGGCTGCGCTACGCGTGGACGCAACACAGCGGGAATACTCGCGCATTGTGAAGGCGCTGGGTATCGCATCCCTGGAGAAGGTCGAGGTCTATGACCAGGGCAGCGCTGGTGTCCGTTGCCGCGTATCGCTACGGGATTCGCCCGCGCAGGAATCCGAGATGGATGCCATTCGTCAGGCACTTGGCGCATATACCATTCCGTACGACATCACAATCGTGCACTAGCTCCGCGAAACTGAAGACGGGGTGGGCACAACGTGCCTACCCCGACGTGCACGGCATCCGCTCGTTCGTCCATTGGGTCAGCAAGTCAAAGCAGGGCCTCAAAGCGTTTCCGGCTTCGGTCAAATGGTAGGTAAGCCTGTTGCAACGATCGCCACGTCGCTCAAGCAACCCGATTTCGACTAGCAGCCGCAATCGCACCGCAAGAGTGCTGGGCGCGACGCCAAGCGATTTTTCGAACTCATCAAAATGCGTATGTCCAGCCAAAGCCTCGGCGACGATAAGTAGCGTCCATCGTTCGCCCAGCAACTCCAACGTTCTGCGAACGCGCTGATCTGTCGTAAGCTGCCTGCATCGGTCCATCCCGGTCTCCTCCTTTCTCTCTTTGTTGATGGTGGACGAAAAAAAGCCCGCGGCGCGGCGCGGGCGGAAACTGTTACCCGCAGGCAGGGTTACAGGAGACATCTCAGCGGGTGCCCAGCACCCGCCCCTGGTCAGAAATACAGTCGGCTCAGCGTCTCCGCCACGCAGACAGGCTTGGCAACGCCCCGGGCTTCCATCGTGACAGCCCACGTCAGTGTCGCTACCGCCGGATCGGGAGCATCGACTGAAACCAGCCGGGCATGAAGGCGAACTGCAGCGCCCACCGGCACCGGCGCCGTGAAGCGAACGCGATTGAGCCCGTAGTTCACACCCATACGCACTCCACTCACCTTGACGGTCCTTGCCATCAACGCAGGGAGCAACGACAGGGTAAGAAAGCCATGCGCGACAGGCCCACCGAATGGAGACTCCTTCCTTGCGCGCTCCGGGTCGGTGTGAATCCACTGATGATCACCTGTGGCCTGGGCGAACTGGTTGACATCGCTCTGCGAGATGTCCATCCATTCACTGGTGCCCACATCCTGGCCGACCAGAGCCTTCAGCGCGTCAAGCGACGCAATCTCCCTCATGGCCGTCTCCGCTCAGCGGCCCTGGAAGTTCGCGGCACGACGTTCCGCGAACGACCGCAGACCTTCCTTGAAGTCTTCCGTCGCGAAGACCGTGTCGCGAATGCGAGGGATGCAATCGATTGCGGCTTTCTCGCCCTGCTCGGTGTACGTCAGCGCGGCTTCCTTGGCAGCCCGCAGGCCGATAGGGGCGTTCCTGCAGATAAGGTGCGCCAGTTCGATAGCGCGTTCGCGATGCTTGCCAAACGGATGAACCTCCTGCACGAAGCCGATTTCGAGGGCGCGCTTCGCATCGAATTCGTCGCACAGGAACAGGTGGTACATCGCGTTGCCCCAACCCGTACGGGTCAGGTATCGGAAGTGCGCGCCACCGAGCGGGGCAATACCGCGACGCGCCTCCATCTGGCAGAAACGTGCCGTGTCTGCGGCAATCACAATGTCGCCGGCGAGCATCATCTCGATGCCGATGGTGTAGGTGATGCCCTGCACCACGGAAATAATGGGCTTCGTGGAACGCCTGCGCAGACCAAACGGGTCCACCTTGTCGTTGGGAATTGGGCGAGCGGTGGCCGTCGGGCCGAAGAACTTTGGCATATCCAGACCTGCCGTGGTGTGTTCGCCTTCCGGTGCCAACACGGCGACCCACAGGTTCGGGTCATTTTCAAACGTGGTCAGATGGTCCCAGAGTTGCTCCATGATTTCTGGGGTAATGGCGTTCTTCTTCGCCACGTTGTCGACGGAGATGATGGCCACGTGGCCGTCAACGGTCATCTTCACATCGCCTTGTACTTGTTCGTTGCTCATGCTGTTCTCCAGGTTCTTCTGTGTACTAGCTCAGACTGCGGTGAGGCCACCGTCGACGGCCAGGATCTGGCCCGTAATGTGTTTGCCCGCATCGCTGGCAAACAGCAGCGCCGCGCCCTTCAGGTCATCTTCGTCGCCGATGCGTTGCAGGGGCGCACGTTCCGACAGCTTCTCAACGCCAAGTTTCTCGATCGTGCCGCGCGTCATCTTCGACGGGAAAAAGCCCGGAGCAAGCGCGTTCACCGTGATGCCGAACTGACCCCATTCGCCGGCCAGGCCGCGCGTGAAGTTCACAATCGCACCCTTGCTGGTGTTGTACGCGATGGTTCCAAGGGAGTTCGGACCATTCCCCTTCAGACCTGCGATGGATGCCAGGTTGATGACCCGGCCGTAGCGATTCGGAATCATCGAGCGCTTGCCAATCTGCTGGGTCAGCAGAAAAACACTGCGCACGTTCAGATTCATGAGCTTGTCCCACGCTTCGACGGGATGGTCGGCCGCAGGGGCGCCCCAGGTCGCGCCCGCGTTGTTGACAAGGATGTCGACGCGCCCCAGGCGCTCCAACGCTTCATCGACCAGCTTGTTGATGTCCGACTCCTTCTGATTGTCGGCCGCCACCCAGTCAGCCTCGATGCCGAGTTGACGCAGGTGAGCCTGAGCCGATTCGAGGGCATCCTGCTTGCGCCCCGTAATCAGGATCCTGGCGCCTTGCTCGCCCAGTGCTTCCGCAACCTGCAGGCCAAGACCGCTCGATCCGCCCGTAATGAGAGCGGTCTTTCCAGTCAGGTCCAACGCTTTCTTGATGCTGCCCATGTCTCTTCTCCTAGGTGACGCTAATGGATTGCTGCCCAGCGCATTGCGCCGCGCATCACAACACTTCAAACAGACCGGCGGCGCCCTGGCCGCCGCCGACGCACATGGTGACAACCACGTACTTGACACCGCGGCGCTTGCCCTCGATCAGCGCGTGGCCGACCAGCCTGGTACCGGACACCCCATAGGGATGGCCAACTGCAATTGCGCCGCCGTCTACGTTGAGCTTGTCGAGCGGAATGCCCAGCTTCTCGGCGCAGTAGAGCACCTGCACGGCGAAAGCTTCATTGAGTTCCCAAAGCCCGATATCGTCGACACGCAGACCTGCACGCTTCAGCAGCTTCGGTACCGCGAAGACGGGGCCGATACCCATCTCATCGGGCTCGCAACCGGCGACGGCAAAGCCGCGGAACGCGCCGAGCGGCGTGTGGCCGTGTCGCTCTGCATACTGTCCGTCCATGACCACGACTGCGGCAGATCCGTCCGAGAACTGGCTGGCGTTGCCAGCACTGACCACTCCACCGGGCAGGGCCGAACGAATTTTTGCGACACCTTCCATGGTGGTATCGGCGCGGATGCCTTCGTCAGCCGAGATGGTGACCTCCCGGGTCGCAAAACCACCGAGGGCCTGATCATGGACCGACATCGAAGTGGTCATGGGCACGATTTCCGCGTCGAAGCGGCCGGCCTGTTGTGCAGCTGCGGCACGAAGCTGGCTCTGCACGCCGTACTCGTCCTGCCTGTCGCGTGAGATGCCGTAGCGCTTGGCCACCTGTTCGGCCGTTTGCAGCATGTTCCAGTACGCCTCCGGCTTGACAGCCTTCAATGCGGGATCCTCGGCCATGAACCGGTTCACATGCGGCTGCACGCAGGAGATGCTTTCCACGCCGCCGGCCACGATCACATCGCCCTCGCCGGTAAGGACACGCTGCGATGCCATGGCGACGGTCTGCAGACCCGACGCACAGAAACGGTTGACGGATACGCCCGGAACCTGGACAGGAAGACCTGCCATCAGCGCAATGCGCCGCGCGATATTTCCGCCAGTCGTGCCTTCCAGCAACGAACTGCCCATGATCACGTCTTCCACCGCGTCAGGGTCCACCCCGGCGCGCGCTACCGCATGCTTGACTGAATGGGCCCCCAGGGATGCGCCGTGCGTGCTGTTGAACGCGCCTTTCCAGCTCTTGGCCAGGCCAGTACGCGCCACGGAAACGATGACTGCTTCTTTCATGATGAGACTCGCTTTGATGGGATATCAGGAATTGAAGCTGCCGCCGTCGGCTACCAGGTCCTGGATGAGCGTTGCAGGCGTTTGGCCTGCGTGCTCCATTGCACGAGCCACGCTGTAGAGGCCAACGGTGTCGGCGTAGAACATGGGACCGCCACGCCAGGTGGGGAAGCCGTAGCCGTTGAGATAAACCAGGTCGATATCCGACGCCCTGGCTGCAATCCCTTCGTCGAGGATCCGCGCACCTTCATCCACAAGCGCGAAGATGAGTCGCTGGACGATCTCATCCTGGGAGTACTTGCGACGGGTAACGCCCTTCTCAGCCCAGTAGGCGTCCAGCAGCTCCTTGACCGCCTGGGCAGGAATGGGCTTGCGCTCGCCGGCCTTGTAGTCGTACCCGCCTGCGCAGGTCTTCTGGCAAAAGCGTCCGGCTTCGCACAGACGGTCTGCTACCTCCGAGCGAGGGATGGCCGGATCCTCGGCATAGCGACGCTTCCGGATTGCCCAGCCAATGTCGTTGCCGGCCAGATCGCTCATCCGGAAGGGACCCATCGCCATGCCAAACGCTTCGACTGCACGGTCGACTTCTTCGGGATAGGCGCCTTGCTGCACCAGCAGTTGCGCCTGCTGGCCATACTTCGCAATCATGCGATTACCGATAAAGCCGTCACACACGCCGGATACGACGGCAACCTTGCCGATGCGCCTGGCGATCTGCATGGAGGTGGCCAGGACGTCCGGCGCCGTCCTGGCGCCACGAACGACTTCCAGCAGGCGCATCACATTGGCCGGGCTGAAGAAGTGCAGGCCGACCACGTCGGCAGGGCGCGATACGACTTCGGCAATGGCATCCAGGTCCAGCGTGGAGGTGTTGCTGGCCAGGATTGCTCCCTTCTTCATGACAGCGTCGAGTTCTCGGAACACCGACTTCTTGAGGTCCATGTCTTCGAAGACTGCCTCCACCACCAGGTCCGTATCGCCGATTTCCTTCAGGCCAACGACCGGCTGAAGCAACGCCATACGCTTTTCGGCCACATCCTGCGATAGCTTGCCCTTCCTGACCGTGGCCTCGTAGTTGCGGCGAATCGTTCCCACTGCTTTCGCAGCCAGTTCATCACTGGTTTCCGACAGCTTCACCGGAATGCCCGCATTGAGGAAACACATGGCAATGCCGGTGCCCATCGTGCCGCCGCCGAGTACGGCCACCTTGTCGATGGTGCGCAGTGGCGTGCCTTCCGGAAGGTCGTCGATCTTCTGCGCGGCGCGCTCTGCGAAGAAGGCATGACGCAGCGACCTGGAAACGCTGCCTTCCATCAACTCCAGAAAACTCCGGCGTTCCTGGGCCAGACCGTCGTCGAACTTCTGGAACACGGCTGCATGGACTGCCTGGAGCGCGTGCTGCGGCGCCGGATATTGCGGCTGCTTCGCCACGATGGAGGTGCGCACGAAGTCGAGGAAAGCCTCGGGGTTCGGATGTTCGACGCGTCGGTCGCGAACGCGGGGATACGGACCGGGTCGCGTTGCGACTTCGCGCGCGAAGTCCGCGGCGTTGCCAAGGAGTTCGCCATCGAAGAACCGGTCGAACAGGCCGCTGTCCTTAAGCGCCTCCGACTTTACCGAGGCGCCGGTGACAATCATGTTGGTTGCGCGTTCCAGCCCAATCATTCGCGGCAGGCGCTGCGTGCCCCCCGCGCCCGGGAGCAGACCCATACGCACCTCCGACAGCGCAATCTGTGCGCCGGGAACCGCCACGCGGTAGTGGCAGGCCAGGGCCAGTTCCAGGCCTCCGCCCATGGCGACCGAGTGGATAGCGGCCACTACGGGCTTCGGGCAATCCTCGATCGCGGCGAGTACGGTGTTCAGCCCCGGGTCACGACGCGCCTTCGGATTGTTGAACTCGCGCATATCAGCGCCGCCTGAGAAGGCCTTGCCCGACCCCGAAAGGACAATACCCTTGACCTCGGGGTCTTTGACAGCACGGTCGATGCTATCGACGATGCCAACGCGGGTTGAATAGCCGAGCCCATTGACGGGCGGATTTGCGATCAGGATGACGGCAACGCCGTCGGTGACATGGTATTCGGTACTCATGACTATGAACTCCGGGGGATGTGATGACCGAGCGCGTGGCTAAGCGGTGCGTTGCTTAGCGCGAACGGGAAAGGAAGCTGTTGAAGATGGCTTGAGCGTCATCTGTTGCCCGCAACGTCTGAAAGCTGTCGCGCTCCTTCTGAATCCTTGCCTCGATGCGTTCTCGTGACGCGGACTTCAGCAGTTGACGGGTAGCTGCCAGGGCTGCCGGAGGCTTTTTGGCAAGTGCACGCGCAATGGACTCTGCTTCCTCGAAGACCATGTCGTTCGGAAGCACGCGATTAACCAATCCCGCCTTCTGTGCTTCCCCCGCCAGGACAAATGAGCCGAGTAGCATCCATTCACTGGCCTTCTGTTGCCCAACCAGGGCCGGAAGCAAAAGCGTGGAGCCGAACTCAGGGCAAAGTCCCAGGTCGACGAAAGGGAATCGGATACGAGCGTCCTCCGATGCCACCACGTAGTCGCAATGGAGCAAGACCGTGGCACCAATTCCAACCGCGTAGCCACAAACAGCGGCAACCAGGGGCTTTTGCAGGGACGTGACGGCCTTCATGAACCGAATCGACGCTAGCTTCTCTTGTCCGGAGCCATCGTCAGCGAAGTCCTGAATGTCGTTGCCGCTACTGAACACCGTCGGCGTTCCCCGCAGTACCACCACACGTACGTTGTCGTCGCGACCAGCATCTTCCAGCGCCAGCGCCAACGTCAGGTACATCTGCTGCGTCAGCGCATTTTTCTTCTCGGCCCTGGTCATCGACAGGGTCAGGACGCCGCCCTCATACTTCGCTTGAATGAATTTCATGATCGAGAATCCCCGGGCCTATGCTGCGAAGGCCATCGGATTCATGACTGCCGACGATTCCAGTCGAATTCTCGGCAGCAATGCGCGCGACTCCGGAAGAAGACTCGCGAAGTAGAACTGCGCCGCGGCCAACTTGCCTGCGTAGAAGCCGTTCGCGGTCTTTGTCGACGCCACCATGGCGGCCCGAGCCCAGAAGTGCGCGAACATCAAATGGCCAATCAAGCGCAAGTAGGCGGCGGACGATGCCCCGGGTTGGCACGGGTCAATTCGGGCTGCGTCGAGAATGAACTGGGTCGCAACCTCGACGTCGTCGCAAAGCTCCGCAATGGCACGACCCATGTCATCGACCTTGCTCTCCGCATCAGTTTCCCGAGCAAGACACTCGTTTGCGGTCTCGCGTACAAGCGTGAGGAGCTTGCGAATCTGTGCCCCGTTATCTGCCAGGACCTTGCGGCCGACCAGGTCGTTCGCCTGTACTCCGTTGGTGCCCTCGTAGATGGGGAGAATGCGGGCATCGCGCAGCAACTGCTCCGCGCCGGTTTCCGTGATGAATCCCGCCCCGCCATGCACCTGCATGCCCAGACTGGTGACATCCACGCCGTTATCGGAGAGAAACGCCTTTGCTACTGGCGTCAGGAGCGCGAGCAGGCTTTCGGCATCCCGCGAGGCTTGCGCTTCGGTACTGTAATGATGAATGTCGATTTGCAGCGCCAGCCAATACGCGAACGCACGGCCACCTTCCACGAGCGCGCGCTGCGTCAACAGCATGCGGCGTACATCGGGCAACGACAGGATAGGATCCGGACCGGATGAACCTGCCAGGCTCGCAGGGGACCGGCTTTGCAAGCGTTCTTGCGAGTAACGGAGCGCGCGTTGGTAGGCCGTCTCCGACAGGCCCAGCGCCTGCGTGCCGGTTCCCAGCCGTGCGCCATTCATCATGACGAACATCGCCGGCAGGCCCTTGCCTGCCTCTCCGATGAGATATCCCGTGGCTGCCTCGAAATTCATCACGCAGGTGGCGTTCCCATGGATGCCCATCTTTCGCTCCAGAGAACCACACTGGACACCGTTCCGCGCTGCAGGCTTGCGGTCCTCGTCGAGCAGAAACTTGGGAACGATGAACAGGGAGATACCTCGCACGCCCGCGGGCGCATCTGGCAAGCGCGCCAGGACCAGATGAATGATGTTCGGCGCCAGATCATGCTCGCCGGACGAGATGAAAATCTTGGTTCCGGTAATCGCGAACGAACCATCTGCATTGGGTATCGCGCGGGTCCGCAACAGGCCAAGGTCAGTACCGCAATGAGGCTCGGTGAGACACATCGTCCCAGTCCACTCCCCAGTTGCCAACGGCTGGAGGAACGTATCCTTCTGCCAGTCGGAACCATTCGCCCGGATGCACCGGTACGCGCCCTCCGAGAGCTTCGGATACAGGGACCACGCGGAATTGCTCGAAGCCAGCATCTCGCTGACGGCGGTGCCCATGATCTGGGGCAGTCCCTGGCCACCGTCCTCGACGTCACACACCAAACCGCTCCATCCGTCGGACGCGTAGCGGCTGAATGCTTCGCGGAAGCCGGGCGCCGTTTTGACATCCCCGGCGCTATACTCGCAACCATGCTGGTCACCTACGGCATTGAGCGGCGCGAGCACATCCGCGCAAAAACGGCCGGCACCGTCCAGTACCTGGTCGGCCGTTTCCCGGTCGATAGCCTTGTCGGCGCAAGTCCCCGCGAGCACGCCCTCCATGTCGAGCAACTCGTGCAGCACAAACTGCATGTCGCGTAGCGGCGGAACGTAGTTGCCATTCATGTCGTCTCCATCAATGCTTGTGTGAATTGGGTGAATGGAGTCTGGCATGCGAGCTCCGCCGGGGCTTGTCAGAAATCCCCGCGCAGCTTGTCAGCGTTTTCTGATATGGCGTTGTGTCCCGGCAAGCGTTCTGCTGTAATCCATGCAAGTGCCGATACGATGCACAGGAGACAGCAGGTGAAGCGAGATGGATGAGGCCGAAGAATTCTTGAATGACTACGAGATTCCTTTCAAGGGAATCGTCGAGCAGTCCGTAGCCGGCATCTACATCCTTCAGGATGGAAGACTGCAGTACGTGAACGAAACGTTCGCTGCAATGTGCAACGTGCCCCGCAGCCGCATGACCGGCGAACTGGTGGCGAATCTTGCTGCGCCGCATCAGGTCGACGCGCTTATGAAGCAGTATCACAAGCGCATTCGCGGTGAGCGGCCTGGTCCATTCGTCTTGCACACGAAACGCCCCGATGGGTCTCGTGGCTATGTGGAAATCCACGGCAATACCGTCCAGTACCGGGGAAAGCCTGCCATCGTTGGTGTGGGCCTCGACGTCACCGACCGTATCCAGAAGCAGGAAGCGCTAAGCAGGTCACGTACCCAGCTGCGCGAGCTGATGATGAGGCTCAACTCGGTGCGGGAGCACGAACGCTCAACCGTCGCGCAGGAACTCCATGATGTTGTGGGCGGCATGCTCACCACGATCAAATTCGACATCTCACGTCTTGGCCGACGCCTGGAGCGACAAGAGAACGGCGAGAGGCCACTGTCCACGAGCGCGGGCACTGCGAAGGAGACGACACAGCAGTTGCTGGAGCTGGTGCAGGACTCGATCGAAGCGGTACGGCGCATAGCCGAGGGACTGCGGCCCGGCGCCCTGGACCATCTGGGGCTACAGGACGCGCTGGCTCAAGACTTGAAGCAGTTCGAGGCCCGCTACGGCATTGCATGCACCCTTGACTGCAACCGGGCACCACTGCCCTTGAGCGAGCCCCGCGAGCTCGGGCTGTACCGAATCTTCCAGGAAGCCATGACGAACATCGCCCGCCACGCCAATGCTTCCGCCGTGGACGTGACGCTTATGTGGGATGCCAGCGTCATCGCTCTGGACGTGGTGGACAACGGCGTCGGGATGGCATCGGTCCCGGCCAAGGGCGCACACCTTGGACTACTTGGAATGAGAGAAAGGGCTCGTGATCTTCATGGTACGGCGGAGATTGGTCCTGGCCGCGCCGGTGGCGTACGCGTTTCCGTTCGCATCCCGACCATCGAAGACGAGACACCAGCGGAGATGCCATGATTCGGATTGTCCTGGTCGATGACCACACCATCTTTCGCGAGGGCCTCAAGCGACTCCTCCTGGACGAAGGCGATTTTTCAGTCGTCGCGGAAGCGTGCAATGGTCCGGATGCGCTTAGCGCAATCCGCACGCATGAGTTTGACGTGCTCGTGCTTGACATCAGCATGCCCGGCCGCAGCGGGCTGGACCTCATCCCGTCCATTCGAAGCGAGAAGCCCCTGCTGCCCATCGTTGTGCTGAGCATGTACCCCGCCGAACAGTATGCGGTCCGGGCATTCGAGGCGGGTGCGAGTGGCTATGTCACGAAGGACATGGACGCTGTCGAGCTTGTGGCGTCCATCCGAAAAGTTGTGCAGGGTAAGCGCTACTTCTCGCCTCAGGTGGCGGAACGGGTCATGGACAACCTGGACCGTGTGAACGGACAGTTACCGCACCGGGACCTCTCCTCCCGCGAGTACGAGATCATGCGTCTGATCGTGCAGGGGGTCCGCTTGACTGAAATCGGCAAGCAGTTCTTCCTCAGCGTCAAGACGGTCAGCACGTATCGCTCCCGGATTCTCAAGAAAATCGGCGTAGCGACAAACGCGGAACTGGTGCAGTATGCCCTGCGCCACCGACTGATTGACTAGTTGTGCTCACAGACGGAGCAGCGTTTCATCAGGCTGCTCATCGCTGGCTCCGGAGGAAGGCGTAGGTCGCAGCCGCTGCGAGTCCTGACGGACCGATCAGGCGAACATCGCAGGTCAGAACCTCACCGCATGAACGCGGCACATCGTATTCGATCGCGAGTGAAGATACCGCTTGGGCGCCCCCGATGTCTTCAATGTCTTCGTGGAAGCGAATCGCCACCGAACCAAGCGCACAATCTTCCCCCATCAGGTCACGCGATGACACGCCCAAGGCTCTCGCTACATCAGCATATGGTGAGCTTACGGCTACCTGTGTATTGCATGCCCCCGCGCTCACGCCGTCGGAAACCAAAGGTAGGTAAGAGGACGATGGCAAGTCACTGGTCAACAAGATCTGGCTCGATGCCACGGCGAACTCCTGGCGAAGCTCTGTCTGCCAGCACTGGAGGCTCCCGTTACCACGGACCCATTTGACGCTGACTTCGCAAGGCCCCGGATGCAGGTCAGCCATCAAGTACGTGGTGATCGATACCGGCGAGACGTCCGGTCCACTGAGGTCGAGCGCAGCCGCCAACATGGCGGCCGCCATCGCACATGGCTCCGTCCCATTGCCTTCGCCCTCAACTCTCCCGGCGTACCGTCCGGTTCGAGTTCTCGTCAGCGAGACCCTGTTTTCCTGATCGCATGCCTTGGGCATCGGGTTATCCTTCGATATACGACTCGACTGAGTCCGAATATAGCGAACGTTGCTACGCCCCAGAGCAGGTGCCCACAGATAAGGAAAAATCTGACACAAGAGGGTAGACCGGTACGAAAGCTGTGCGATTGCCGTTGAGAAGGCAGCCCGCCTGGCGACACCCCTGTGCTAGACTGCCTTCGCCAGAATCCGCATCCTTGAGCGCCATGTCAAACCGCCCAGCTCCGCGCGCACCCACCCATAAAGAGCGCCTTCTAAAACAGGGGTTCAAGCAGTTCTACGCGCATGGTTTTGCCGGTACGAGCCTGGACACAGTCCTCGTCGAAGCAGGGGTACCAAAGGGTTCGTTCTATCACCACTTCGGCTCAAAAGAAGCGTTTGCCTTGTCCGTGCTGCAACTCTATTACGAGAAGCAACAGCAGCGACGCAAGAAGTGGTTCAGTGCGCCGGACCTGGATGAGTATCAGATGCTGACTGGATACCTGGACGATCTGGTCAGCGACTTCACGCGGACTGGAGCCAAGCGTGGATGCCTGATTGGCAAGCTCTCACTTGAGCTCGCAAACACTTCCGAAGCATTCGGCTCGCTGATCAACACCATGCTTGGCAGTTG
>VFQP010004504.1_pt1 | contig 12914 bp, 14 predicted proteins | sample 3512351 | NCBI WGS metagenome assembly VFQP01 (sample SAMN10412372, study PRJNA504923) | tailings metagenome | isolation source: Relicate 1 Philex TSF1 revegetated site | place: Philippines: Tuba, Benguet | collected 2017-08-29 | reverse complement strand
CAAGGCCTGGGCCGACTCGCTCGCCTCGCGCTGCCAGTTCTACCACTCCACCACCGGCGAGAACCTGGCCAGCGGTGAGAAGAGGAGAGGCCGCACGGTGCGACGCGCGCGCCCCACATTCGCGCACGCACGTCCACGTGCGCAACCCACACGCACAAGCGATGTGCGCGCTCCTGCCAAATGTGTGTGCGCGCGCACATTTGCAGGCTACACGTCGTGGGAGGCCGTAGTGTTTGCGTGGTACGACGAGCAGCGCCACTACAACTATGGCGCGCCCGGCTACCTGTCTGCGACGGGCCACTTCACCCAGCTGGTGTGGAAGGACACGGCGCGCGTGGGCTGCGGGCAGTCGGCCGCCAACTGCTGGCAGGGCGTGGTGTGGGCCTGCCACTACGACCCGGTGAGCTCTCTTGTCGCTGCGAGGAAGAGCTGGGTGTGGGCGCACCACGTGACGCCAGGTGTGGGCGCAGTCCCTCACACTCGCTGGCGCCGTGCACTGTGCCTTTCTGTGCGCAGCCCGGCAACGTCAACGCGCCCCAGTACTTTTCCGCCAACGTCCAGGCGCCGTGATCACCATCAGTCGTCCCCTCCTGGCTTCCTCCTGACTCTCAACGCCGTGTCCCGCGCGATCGTCTTCAACGCCGGTGCTCCCCACATTTAGCTCTGCCGCCTGACGTGACGTGCATTTGCTCAGCGCGCTCCATCCTGAAAAGCTTGCACGACTGGGAGTCAGTGCGAAAAGAACAAGGGATGGCACGCCAGCATCCTGCGCAAAGAGCCTGCGGCAAACCTGTGGCGCTCTCAAGCCGCCCTCAGCGCGCGCCTGATGATGGACCTCCAGCCGCTGCCCAGGCCCGCGCCGCCCGCGCCGCGCCGCGCCGTCGATCCAAAGGGCTCCTCCTGCTGGACCGCCGCGTGCACGTCCCAGCGCTCGGCCAGCGAGAAGTTGCGCGTGAAGACGCTGATCATGGCCAGCGCGTTGAGCGGCTGGTCCATGGGCACCTGCGACGCACACGGCGCACGCGGCACAATGCACGACCAAGCCAACAATCAGGCCAGCCCCGCCACCACGAGCTGGCAATGCCGTGCTTGTCGCCGCCACCGCGCTCACCATGTGCCCGGCCCCGCTGACGCGCAAAAAGGTGAGCGGTCCGTAGTGCTTGACCGTGCCCGCCGCGCGCCCCTGCACCACCCACTCGTGGTCTTGCGCCTCGCTCCACCCCTCGGCGCCATCCCACTGCAGGCGGTCCACCCATGCCCGGTTGCCCACCCAGTTGCAGATCAGGTCCTGGTCGCCTGCAGCACGCCGCGCGCGGAGGCACACACGCGCCGGGCTCGCCCCGCTCCACGCCAACACAGGCAGCCTCTTCTGTTTAGGTACAGGAGCGCATCGCAGGTGAGCTCAACGGACCTGCGTAGATGAGCACGCGGATCCCGTCTGAGAGCAGGTCGGGCAGGAGCTTGTCGAAGCGCCGGAGCTGGTCCCCGTTGAAGTCCCCGAGCACCGTGAAGTTGCACATGGACCAGGGCTCGGGCTTGGTGACGCCCAGCGCCGCGCGCACCGAGGGCGAGTTGAAGAAGGCGTCGGCGGCGCTGAAGTCTGTGTCCGGGAGGAGGGGGGCAAGCACAGCAGGTGAGCGGCGGCAGCATGCAGCGGCAGCGCAGGAGGGTGGGGCGGCCGGGACTTGAGAGAGGGGTGCTTTTGAGGCGCGGCGGGCATCAAGGGCCCCGCCCTCCGCCAGAGCAGCGGCGCTCACCGTAGCACAGCGGCGCGACGCACTCTGCAGAGGGAGCACGAGAGGGGAGCAGCAGAGGCAGCGGCACGTCAAGCGCCACGCGTCACGCCGTGCCACAGTGTGTGTGCGCGGGCAGAGGTCAGCGCGGCGCAGGAGGGCGACAGCGCGGTGCCGGCTTGAGCGCCCTGTGCTCGCTCACTCTTGCGGATGTCGTAGACGTTGATGTCCGAGTTGGCGTTGATGATGGGCGCGTACTGCGTGGCGCTGCGCCCACCATCAACGGGCAAGCAACGGGGCACACACGCACAGGGTCGGCATCTCAGCAATGCGCGGCGGTGGGGCGTGCTCTAACACGAGGTGCGCTTTGGAGGGACGGAGAACAGTGGCGGAGAGGTGCCAGCGCTGGGCCGGCCGACTGCGACCAGCCCGCCGCCTCACCTGCAGTGCTCCCTAGCGACCTCTGAGCGGGGCCTCCGTCGCCCCCGCCCCCGAACCTATCAGCGGCCTCACCTGCAGTAGGTGCTGCCCAGCGCGCAGACCCAGTCCCAGCCCGTCAGGTCGCACAGCCGCACGCCCAGCTGGCAGGGCGGCGACAGCAGCCTGACCCACGCGTGCAGCTGCGGGCGCACCACGCAGCGCCCGACCGGCAGACGGAAAGGGGACGCGTGAGGAGAGGAGCAGGCCTTGGGGCATGCAGAGAAAAGGTGCGCGCAGCGCCCTCTCCTGTTGTGCCCGTTCCCCAGCCCTTGTGCCCGCGGGGTGCGTGTGGAGGGCGTGGGTGGCAGCATGCGCACCGCAGGCGATATCAGTTTGTTCTCGAGGGCAAAGTCGGCGTAAGCGGGCATCTGCGCGCCGGGCTCGGTGATGCCGTTGCCAATCGCGATGCCTGCGTGGCCGCAACAGGGAGGGTGTCAGGTGCGCTCAACCCGTGTGCACGAGACGAGGCCGTACGCCTGGTCTGCGGCGCGAGAGTCCAGGGCACACGGCACACTCCGCGCCGTGTGTGCCGCACCCCGCAGGTTGATGAAGGGCCCCTCCTCGTTCTTGTTGCTGAGCCACACGCGGTGCGAGACGGCCGGCACGTAGTGGCCTGCGCGCTCAACACACATCGTCCACATGGGCCACTCGCCCCAAGCAATGAGGTGCAGAGGCCTTGACGCCTTGTGCACTGAGCGGCGGGAGCGGCACCCCAGCGCGTGCGCGCTGCCTGTGCGCCCTCAGGTGCTTGCGCTGCTCTGACGCGCCGCCAGGGGCAACGTAACCGCACGACGCAGGCGACGCACCGGCGTACGACTCTCCCGTGACGAAGAAGGGGAGGTCCGCCAGCTCCGGGTGCGCTGCGCAGGCGCCAGGCAGGGCCGACGCGAGCGCCGCCACAGCAGCACACACAGCACGCCTCAGAGAGCGCCCTGGCGGCTTGCCACGGGGGGAGAGCGGCTCAAACCTGCAGCCCTCCTCCCACGGGCCTTCCCCTGCCCACGCGCCCCGCAGCAGCAGCAGCGGCACCGCACCCTCAAAGAAGTGGAAGAGGAAGTCCAGGACGTCCTCGGCCACACCGACCGAGTTGGACACGTCATCGGCGGCGTCCTGCGCATCAGCGCCCAGTGCCCCCCACAAACGCAGCAAGATGACCGCCAGGCCGCCCAGGCGGTCTGCGCCTTGCGCTGCAAACGCGCCAGATGACCGCCAGACCGCCCAGGCGGGCTGCGTCGTGCCCCGCCCGCTGGTGAACGCGTCACACGATCGCCAGACCGTCCAGGCGGGCTGCGCCGTGGTGGCCCGCTGTGCTGCAAGAGCGCTGACGGCGCTGCACACAAGGCGCCCCGACGCCCACCTTGCTCCAGGAGTAGCCCGTGCCGACGGGCTGGTCCACGAAGATCATGTTATGCGTCACGTCCCAGCCCCACGGCGTCTCCACCAGGCCCTTGCCCGACGCGTCGAGCGTGTAGGGCCCGTTCTCGTAGATGACGGCGAGCTCGGAGGAGCAGCCCGGGCCGCCTGCGTGCCGGGCACATCAGCATCAGCAGCCTGGTTGATGGCTGTGGCCTGGGCTGGTCTGCCGCAACCGCCGCACCCGCCTCGCGCACCTGTCATCCACAGCACGAGAGGCGCCTTGGAGGGATTGTTCCGGGCCTGCAGAGCAGCAAAGCACACAGGACAGAGCGGTGCTCCCAGTGTCCGCATGCAGCAGAGAGCGCCTGACGCGCTGCCCACCGCGTGCCCCGCCCACCTGGAAGTAGAAGAAAAAGAGCTCTGCCGGCCCAGTGGTGCGGTCCAGCGCAAAGTAGCCAGCGGTCCTGCGCTGCCAGGAGCGTCAAGGGCAAGCGCTGGCAGCTCCTGGCACGACCAGGGCTCTTGTGGAGATCCTCCCGCGCACTGCTTGAAGCTGGGGGCCCACCTCGTGGGCGGATCGACGATTGGCACGTCGCTCTTAAGGCGTCCAGTCGTCTTGACTTTCGCGAAAGGCCCCTCGCTCAAAGGCTTCTCGCGCAGGCGCTCGGGGCGGAGCTTGTGCCACCGAGGGAGCTCACAAGAGGCCAGCGGCAGCAAGAGCGCCCAGGCAGCGACCACTGCGAGCAGCGCTGTCATTGGCCGCGGCCCCGCCATTGCGCTGCAGGGTCTGTGCGCACGACAATGCTGTGGCACCCTTTGGCCCCGGGAAAAGAGAGGCGGGCGGAGGCGCGAAAGGTGAAAGAGAGCACGCCAACACGCACTGCGCCAACGAGCTTAGGCCAAAAACTCCATGCCCGCGCTGCTGCCTCCATTTGGTGCACAGTGATGGCGGCGGCCCCGGTCCGGTGGCCGCACACGCGTGGTGCGCCAACCAAGCGCTCATAGGCTCTTCGTTGATGCAATTGCACGCAATGCTGCTGTTGCTTGAGACAGGCAGGCAGGCGAGGTGCTTCTTCCGGCCGATGCGCCCGCCACCTGCGCCGTCTGGGACGGGCCCGTCCCAGAGTCGTGTTCGCTTTCGTCGAACTGCACGCGCGCATTTCTAAAACACGCACCGCACTCACACACGCACACGAACTCACAGGTGATGCAGCACTCGCGCTGACGGGCGCCCAGCGGCGGCAGGATGGACGAGGTGCACAGCGCCTTCCTCGCCTTTGCGAGCGAGGAGCTCGACGCGCAGGCCTTCCAGCCGCACCTGCGCTGCGCCCAGCCACCCTCAGCGACAGCAGCGACCACGGCGGCGCGCGCTCTGGCATGGGACGACGCCGCGCTCCTCGGCTTCGCCGACACCCTGCCCGCCGCGGCGCACGCAGCAGACGAAGACCAAGAGCTCGCGCGTCTCCTGGAGCTGAGCGAGGACGAGCTGCTGATGCACATCAACACGTCCTTGCTGGGCGCCGAGCTGCAGCAATTGCAGCAGCAGCACGTCCACCTGCCCGCGGGGCTCCCGCCGGCGTACGCCGGCCACCCACACCACGCGTCGTCCTGCACGCCCCAGCCGTCAGCGGCGCTCAGCTCTGACACCGCGCTGAGCCAGCTGCAGCTGCCGCGCCCCGCCGCCGCCGCCGTCGTTGGCGACGGCGGCAAGAGGAAGCGGAAGAAGCCGCCGCGCACGGCGACGCCGAAAAAGGCGCCGGGCGGCGTGGGCGGCAGCCCGGGAGGGCGCAGCCGCAGCGCCACGGGCAGGCGATGGGGCGCCACCCAGCTGCACCCCCAGCAGGCCGAGGTGCGCCCTTGCGTCAGCGGCGGCTCAACGGACGCACACTGCTGCACAGCCCCGTCCGGCGTCTGAGAGCCACGTCGCCTGGTGCCGCGCACGCACGCACGCGCAGGTGGACGCGCTGGTGCAGGGCACCGCCGCCGCCACCACCGCGCCCCAGCTGGCCACTAGCCCCACCGTGCAGAGCAGCCAGCCGCGCCCCCTCCAGCAGCACAACGACGAGGAGGAGGAGGAGGAGCCACCGCTGCTGCTCGACACGCGCCCCGCCGGCGTCGCCGCCGGCGCCGCATCGCTCCTGCACCTCGACGCCTCGCTGCTGCACAGCTTCCACGACGCACCGCCCGCCCCGCGGCCCCCGCCCGCCGCGGACCCTACCCTGCCTGGCCCAGCGGCGGCCGGCAGCAAGAAAGCCGCCAAGGCCGCCAAGGCCCCCGGCAGCGCGCGCGCCGCCCGCCGCCCCCGCGCGAAGCCCTTGCTGGCAGGCGGCGCTGACGAAGGCGGCGGCGCCGCTGCGACCGGTGGCGGCGGGGCCGCCAAGGAGCCCCCGGCCCCCAAGGTGCCGGGCGCGCCCCGGCGGCTCAGCAGCGGCCTCCTCACCGCCGCCGTCCGCGCCGCCGTGCACGCCCGCACCGCCAGCAACCACAGCGGCGGCCAGCACGCGCAGGGGCCCGCGGCCGCAGATGGCGGCGGCGCGCCCGCCAACGCCGCCGTGCCACCCAGCAGCGCCGCGCCGGCCGCCGCCGCCGCCGCCGGCCCGGCCACTGCCACCAAGGCCAGCAGGAAGCGCAAGCGTGCTGAGCCGGCAGAGGCGACTCCCGCAGACGCCAAGGCGACGGACGCCCCACCGCCCCCCCACGGCGTCTCCGCGGCCCCACCACCGCCTCAACCCGCCGCCACCACGCCCGCCGGCTGTGACGCGGCCACTGCGGACGCAGCGGCGGACGCGCCCGCCGCGTCGAGCGCCCCCGCCGCCTTGGCGGACGCCGCCGCGGCCAGCCCTGGCGGCGCAACCGCCAAGCCAGCCTCCGCCGCGTCCGCGGCGCCCCGCGCCGCCCTGCGCACGCAGCGCCCGGCCCAGCCGCAGAGCGTCGTGGCAGGCGTGCTGGCCGAAGCACGCTCCATGCGCGCCGCCGCGGCCGCACCCAGCGGCGCGCCCGCGCCCCCCCAACACCTACTGGCGGCGGCGGCGCACGCCGCCGCCGCCGCCGTCGCGGCCTTTGCCTCCCCAGCGTTGCCAACCGCGCCGTCGCAGCCGGCGGCGCGCGTGGCAGGCGGCGCTGACCTCCACCTGCCGCCCACCGCTCGCGGGCAGCGCAGCCCTGGCTGCGCCCCGGCGGCAGCACCCGACGTCGGTGCTGCGCCGCCGCTGCTCCCGCCAGCACCATCAGGCCTGGAGCTGCCGACAGCGCACTCGGCGTGCGCGAGTACCGGCACCGCCGACTCCGACGCCAGCGCGCGCATGGCGCTGGAGGTGATGGCCGTGCTCTCGCAGCTGGCGCCGCTGGCGCCCCCCTGAGCGCTAGCCACCACCACGGCAGCGCCTGCGACCTCCTCCCGCGTGGTGCCAACTGAGCGATTCACCGTCCCATCCTGGCTCCGTCGCGGCGTGCCTGTGGCAACGCCTGGACGCTCGATTCCTGGCTCCCCCCACACGTGTCCCCCTTCCCTGCACCAAACGCTGCACGTTGCCTTGCTTCCTGCTGCCGCGCTGGAGCTGCTGTCCTGCGGCATGTACACGAAACTGCTCGGGGCAGCACCCTGCCAGCGGTTTGCCAGGAAAGAACACGACGCACGGGGTGAGCAGCCTGAGGCAGTTCTTCACGCAGGCACGCCAGCATGCGATCGCGCCAAAAGAAGCCAGCCCAAGACGTGCGTGCGCGCACTGGCACTGGCGCGTGGCCACAAGAAAAAACAGCAGGTCGCTGCTGCATACCTGCAATCCACGTGGGCAGCAAGAGACAATGCAGAGATGCAAACCGCGGCGCCCGCTGCTTAGCCCGCTGCCAACGTTCCGGCTCGCTCACACGGAAGTCACCGGGCGCAAAAGAAGAAACCTGAGGCGCCGGTGGACGCAGCCGGCGCTCGCTAGTGCAAAGGTCAGTAGCGACACCCTGCCGTGGCGGTGAGGAATCACGCAAAAAGCACACAGCTCTCTCGCTTCGCTCACGACGCCTTGTCGGCGTCCTCCGCCCATTTGCTCTGCCCCCCGCCCCTCCCCGGCCCCGGCGGCGGTGGCGGCGGCAGCAGCGGCGCCGCCGCCTCCCCGCCGCGCGGCGTGGCCCCCTGCCTGGCGCTCCGAGCCGGGCTCTCGCCCACCCGCGGCGTCCGGCCCCCGCTCCGCTCCCCCGACCTCCCGCCCTGCCCGCCCGCCCCGCCGCCGCCGCCTAACAACCGAACCGTCTCCCCGCCCGCCTGCGCCTCCTCGTCGTCCACCGCCACCGCGCCCTGACTGCCCGCCGCCCCAGCCGTCTTGACCGCGGGCAGCGGCTTTCCCCCGGAGCCGTCGGCAGCATTCGTGGACACGGGCAAGGACAGCTTGCCCGATGCTGTGCCGCTGTCGCCGGCGTGCCCGTTGGCGGCGCCGCTCGCGCCGCCGCCGCCAGAGGAGGAGAGGTGGTGCGTGGTGGCGACGAGCTCGGTGCGGGCGACCGCCTCGTACAGCACCTGGGGCTTGGTCAGGGCTTGCCACCATGACAGCACCTGCAGTCGCAGGGGCGCGCCGCTCACAACCTCACACGAGCCGACAGGGACGTACACCGCTGCCGCGAAAAACAGGTAGAAAAAGTGAGAGAGAGGTACGTGCGCACCTGGGCGCGGAAGACGAACCCAGCGGCGGCGACGATACCCACAGCCAGCAGCAGCAGCAGCACGGGCGCCCACCCCCAGCTGCCCTGCTGCTCTTCCGCTGGTGGCTTGGGCACGCCGCCGCCGTCGTCCGGCACCACCACGATCCCTGACGGCGGCGGCGCGAGCGGGGCGCTGCCCGCCCCGGCGCCCGTCGGCGGGCTGGGGCTCGGCTGCTCGATGGCCACGGGCGGCGGCGGCGACGGCGACGACGGGGAGGGCGGCGGTGGCGGGGGGGAGGGCGGCGGCGGTGGCGGGAAGGGCGAGGGCGAGGGCGGCGGCGGGGACGCGGGCGGCGGAGGCGGCGCGAGGGGCGGGTTGGCGTCCTCCACCAGCTGGTGCACGTCCCGGCATGAGTCCAGAGGCAGGAAGCCGGCGCGGTTGCGCCGCCGGTCGTACTGCGCAGGCGGGTTCCACGGAGGGTGCACGGGCCAGCACGTGAGCGTGTCTGCATGCACGCCGTCATTTCCGTCATCACCGGCAGCGCCGTCGCGCGGGCGCTTCATGGCACGTCGCGTCGTGCTACGCGCGTTGTGCGAAGCGTCTGTCTTTCCTCGCGTCTGTCTTGGCTCCCTCCCCACCCCGCCCTCGCGTCCCCCCTCACCTGCACCAGCACGTCCCGCACGGCAATGCCGCCCAGCAGCGTGCCCTGAGCCCCGTTGTCAAACACGCCCAGGCAGTGCGAGCCCGGCCCCAGCACAAACAGGTACTGCAGCGGCCGCCACTTGAGCACCGTGCCGCCCTCAAACACCACCTGCGCTCAAACACCACGCACACGCCAACACGCACAAGCGCAAGCAAAGCGGCATGACGTCCCTCGGAGGCGACCCGATCGTGAGCTGCCGCACTCAAAGGCGGCCAGCTGGCGCAAATCGCCTCCCAGCCGCACCACACTGGTGGCCAACAAGGCCCCGCAAAAACGAGGCGCCGGGCGGCCGGGCGGCCAAGAGAGCACGTTGCGCGCGCGCTGTGCATGCGGTTGCTGGCAGGGCCCTGCTGGCGCCGGTGACTGAAAGTGATGAGGGCGGGTGCGGCGCTCTGGCGGCGGCACCGCGTGAGGGGGGCGCAGGAGGGTCGCTGGTGCCCTGCCCCACCTGAGCCTCAGGGTAGAAGTCGCTGAGCTTGGAGGCATCGGTGGGGCCGCCCTCCCAGCACACGTCGTTGAACTGCGGGCGCGGGGAGTGGGCGGCGGGATAGGGGAGAGAGGCAGGCTCGCGTGATGATCGGCTGCCTGCGCACAACAGCCCCTTGCGCCATGCCCCCCAGCCTGGCCCGAACCCCCGCTGCCCTCCACACAGCCCCACACAGCAGCCAAGCCAGAGCCGCCCGCGCGCGCACCGTGGGGTCGGCGCCCTGCCGCCGCCGGAGCCCCTTTTGCTGCGCGTGGCGGTCCACCAGCTGCACAAAGTGCCTGAAGGCGCCGCTGGGGAGGTAGGTAAAGGTGGTGCCGCTGTCCAGCACCGCACCGTACCCCTGGGCGAACGACGTCTGCGGGCGGCGGAAAAGACAACCAACCCGCAGCACGTGCGGGATGAGCGAAGAGGGTCCCAAGCAAATGAGGACGGTGCCGTAGCTCTGGGCAAGCGACGCCTGCGCGACGGCGACACAGCAGGCCCCCACCACACAGCATGTGCGGGCCGGGTGTGGCGAGCTCCAAGCCAAGGCAAGGTGAGGGGCGCTGCCGCCTGCAGGGGGGGGCGCCGTCGGCCCCGGTGCGACATCCGTCCCGGCTGCCACGCTGGCACAATGCTCCCTCCGGCTGCCGGCCCCAAGGCCACCTCACGCCACCTACCGCCAAACGCCATCCGCGGTGCAACGCTGGCCAGGGCGGGAGAGCGCCACGCAGCAACAGCACCTCCCTCGCCCCTCAAGAGCAGTGCAGGGCCCACCAGCACCGGCCCGTTGCCAAAGCAGAGGCTGCTGTGCCAGAAGGAGGGTGCTCTGCGCTCACCGCGGCGGCGTTTAGCCTCTGGCCTCCGACCGCCATGCTGGCGATGATGACCGTGTAGTAGTGAGAGCGCCACATGGGCATCATGCCCGTGTACACCATCTCGTCCGCGCGGGCCACCTTGACGTTGCCTGCGGCAGGGCGCCACCAAGGTGGGGGCCAGGCGCACGCGGCAGTGTGCAGCTTCACGCGCGGAGCCACGGCGCCATCGTCATTGGGCGCGAGGGAGGGGGGCGCCGGGCGAGGCAAGCGCCGGGCGGTCAGTCGCGCACAAGGGCGTGGGCGCGTAGGGGCGCTGGCGCGGACGAAGCAGCGGACCCTGAGGCGAGGCGGCGTTACGTGCCGAGAGGCTGTTGGCGGGTGTGGCGTGCCGAAGGGACAGGAGGGGGGGCGGTGCGCGCGCGCTCACCCAGCAGCAGCACGCCAGAGTTGGGGAAGCCAAAGCAAAGGTAGAACGTGTCCTCGATGACCTTTTGGCTCACGAGCTGCGGTGCAGCAACAGGCCAGGAAGCACGCTCTCTCGTTCGGAGAGTCGCTGTGGCTGCGCCCGCCCAAGTGTCTGCACCGCTGGCACCTCCCCAACACCCGCCCCCTCGCGTGCAAGGAAACACGCACTCGCACTCACGGGCCCGCACCCATCTCTGCAGGCGCGCCGCCCCTGCTGCACCTTGGCACCCTTGCCGCACCTCACAAACCCGCCCCTCCCCCCCCCAAGAAGATCCACACGCGCGCGCCCGCACCTGGCTCTGCAGCGCGTTGTTGTTGTTGCCCAGGCCCATGAGCCCGTCCGCCTCCTGGTTGTAGATCTCGCCGCGCTCCACGCTCTCGCACCCAAACACCACGCGCACCGGCGGCGGCGCCGCCGGCGGGCCCAGCCACGTGTTTGGCGTGTCGGGGAAGCCCATCACGTCCTCCAGTAGGTAGCCCTCGCTGGCGCTGTTCTCCGCTGCGAAGCAGCACCATCATCACCACCACCACGACCACCGCCAGTCAGCACGCTTTTTCCGCCTTTTCCGGCGGCCGTTCCCGCGCCCGGGAAACTCCGGGTGCGCTGAGCCGCCTCCCTGGTGCCCCCCCGCCCGCCGGACGCAGCAAGAAGATTACGTGGCCTGCAAGGGGAGGTGGCGGCGGCGGCGCTCACCGTAGTGCCTGGTGTACCGGCACCGGTTCTCGAAGCACTGGCACGCCGGCGACCCGCAGTTGCACTTTGGTGAGTTGCAGGGCAGCAGCTCGGCGGTGCGCGACTGCTGCGGGTCGAACGGCGCGTTGCGGTGGTGCGGGCCGCACTCCTGGCAGTCCGCGCACGGCACGTACGTCACGGTGCTGCCCGTGTCTATGATGAGCTGGAACGGCTTGGGCGGCGAGCCGAAGGACACGGTGGCGAAGAAGTACCTGCGGCGCGGGGAGGCAATGCATGGAGACGCAATGCATTTGCGACGCGGTTGGTGCGAGAGGAGCGCCCTGTGTGTGCACGAGGCACTCTGGGCGTCACACTCTGGCGCCGGCGCGCGCGCAAGCGACGGCGGCGGTGGTAGTGGGGCGTGAACGCCCGCGGGAGGTAAATTGCCCCGGGCTCGATTGGCGCATTGGGTGGTTAAGCAGCCGCGTCGCTGGTCGGCAGCTGCACAGCTGCCACGGCACGCACCCGAGGTCGCGCACGGAGCCGCCCACGTCCATGACCGACGAGCGCAGCAGCGATCGCCCCCTGAGCAGGGGCCTCCCGGGCCGTCCCGCCAGCGGCACCAGCAGCCCAAGCGCTCCGGCATTGTTGCTGCCGTGGCTGCTGTCGTTGCTGAGGAGCGTGCGGACGCGCCTGGCGCCCGGGAAGAAGCTGGCCAGGTCGCGGCGCGCGGACGAAGCAGCTGCGGAGAGCTCCCGCGCTGCGCATTCGTCGACGATGGCGGCGATGCTCGCCAGAAGCAGCGCCAGCGCCAGCGCCGTCGCCCGCCCTCGACCAGGCTGCAGGCGTCCGACACCCCCTCTTGAGCGCATTTGCGCTCAAGTGAGGAGCAGGCTGTGCTCGCTGGCTCTGAGAGATCTCCCGCCTCTGCTGCTACTGCCGCTGCTGCATGGGGCCTCACCGGCGGACTCGCGCTTCGTCCATGCTGTTCCCCGCGCGGCTCGAGCGCACGAAACCTGGACGGGCTGTCTCGGCGTTGCACGCACCAGATGCACAAGAATGGGACAGATCACAGGGCAGCAATGCTCAACGAGGACATGCACAGCGACGACGAGGGGCGACGAGACGAGTGGGGGACGTGCACGCGGCCATGCGGGGTGCAGGGGCCGCTTCAGTCAGCGCTTGCGATGCTGCGGTGGTGTTGATGGACGTACGTTCACAGTGGGCTCCTGAAAGCAGTCAGTCAGTGCGACGGGGGGTGGAGCTCGGCCTCAAGCAGCAGAACTCTTCATCTTCTTCTTGTCCAGGCTGGAGGGCTTCGACAGGGTCTGGCGCCTGCGCTTCGTGGGGGGTTTGGGTGCTGGTTGTCGTGGTGCAGGAGGTGCAGGTGGCGAGGGCCGAGGGTACGTTGGTTCTCTCCGCGGCGATGGCGGCGAAACGGATGGGGGCGGCGGCGGCGAAACTGATGGCGGCGGCGGCGGCGGCGGCGACCCGTCCGGCGGCGGCGGCGGTGACCCGTCCGGCGGCGGCGGCGACGACCCGTCCGGCGGCGGCGGCGGCGACCCGTCCGGCGGCGGCGGCGGCGACCCG
>VFQP010004503.1_pt1 | contig 12915 bp, 7 predicted proteins | sample 3512351 | NCBI WGS metagenome assembly VFQP01 (sample SAMN10412372, study PRJNA504923) | tailings metagenome | isolation source: Relicate 1 Philex TSF1 revegetated site | place: Philippines: Tuba, Benguet | collected 2017-08-29 | reverse complement strand
TGCTTAAATATGCTGACACTGATTTGGTTTTTGCTTCGCAACAATGTTTAACAGTGAAACATTGTAGTGTAGGGTTTATTTGGTTTTTGCTTCGCAACATCCTGTAATGTGCGTGTTATTGAAGTTAATTCATATTGTTCGTAATGCAGTGTTATACAACAACAATAAACAAATAGCACTGTATACAAGCAATTAAATACAACCGTTAACAAGTACTGTTAACTGTTAAACATTAGTGATAATATAGCATACAACTACACAACAGAACAAACTAAGCAGTTAACATAAGTATGATGAGTTGTACTTACTTTGAGTTAAGTCTTGTAATTTCTTTGTTACTTTTGATTGTTTATGGACTTATCAGTCTACGTAACCACAGTATTCAGTTACCGGACGTATTGCTGTTCTCTTGTGTTCTTATGTTGTTAACTGCACCTTATTTGTTAAATACACCGTATAGTACAACACCAAACATCTACAACTTTGCCACATCGTTGTTAAGTATCGAGGGTTTGTTGGCAGTAATTATGGTTGTAGTGTTACAACATGTACGTAGTTTGGAGGGCATGATTTTGTTACTATTGGCTTACATTAGTCAGGTGTACATGATTCATAGTGTTGATTTGTTGACATTTTACGTAACATTAGAGCTACAGAACTTCGTATTTATGGTACTGTGTGGATTACCTAAGTCACGTGGTAATTCAGGTTCATTCACAGTCGAAGCTGCACTGAAGTTCTTAGTATTGAGTGCATTTAGTAGTGGTGTGCTGTTGTATTGGTTTAGTTTAATGTACCAAGTCACTGGTATGACATCATTAGTATTGTTTTCGCGTAGCGAAACCGGGGGTGTCGAGTATGATGAGTTATCAGACTGTACTAAGTTCCTACATTCATTGCTATTGTTGAGTGTTGTTATGTTCAAGTTAGGTGCAGCGCCGGTGCATTTGTGGGTTGTGCAAGTGTATGGTAGTGTGGAGCGTTGGTTATTGTTCTACATTAGTACAGCACCAAAGATTAGTCTATTTGGTTTCTGGATTGGTGCATTTCAGGGTGTATGGACAGAGTACAGTGTCATTGCATTTGCTTTGGTAAGTACTGGTCTTGGTGCATTGGGAGCATATTCACAGTCTAAGATTCGTATGTTGTTATCATATAGTACACTTAATGAGATTGGATTGTTACTAAGTGCAGCAGAGACAGCTGGTTTCACATCACTGTTCCAGCATTTGGTAGTATACATCACTGCACAATTACTGTTATGGAATTTGTTGGATACTCGTATGTTTACTACACTAGCTGTAAGTTTGGCAGGTTTACCACCACTGGCAGGATTCTTTGGTAAGGCATGGATTTTCTGGCAGTTAGGTACAATTGGTGGTTACACATTACTAACAGTAGCATTGGTATTTACTGTGCTTAGTTTGATTTACTACTTGCGACTCGTGCGCTTGTTTTATAACAATCGTTCCGACAGTGCCACACGTTACTGCCAACCTACAGTACTGACAGTTAGTACACCAAACAGTACACAAAATAGCATGATTGTATGGACATCAGTTGCAACAGTATTGTTGTTTGTATTGCCAGTGTTCTTGATGCGCCCGTTTGTAGTTGTATAATGTAAACACATAATCGGTACAGTAAATATGCGTACTTATGACTTTATTATTAATGATTGGTACACTAAGCAGTGCAGTATTAAATGGATTATTAGGCGGTCGTAGTTATGGTATGCGTGGAGTACACTTTGTTGCACCAATTGGACTAGGTGTTTCATTGGTAGCTTGTTTGTACACTTATTATGCAGTAACAGTAGCCGGTACTGCAGCAACACTTTCAGTACTTGGTAATTGGTTTAGTGTGGGTGGTCTAAGTATTGACTGGACATTGCGCTTTGACTTGGTTGCAATGCAGTTGTTATTAACAGTACTTACAGTCAGTTTTGCAGTACACTGTTACGCATTGGTATACATGCAAAGTGACCCACATTTAACACTATTCATTTCTTACTTGTCTTTCTTTACATTCTTTATGCAGGTATTGGTATCAGCACAGGATTTAATGGTTATGTTAGTTGGATGGGAGGGTATCGGCGTGTTTTCGTATTTGTTGATTGGTTATTGGTCACACCGACTGAGTGCCAGTAAGTCAGCAATGAAGGCAGTAGTTGTGAATCGTTTGAGTGATGGTTTGTTACTGTGGGGCATTTTGTACGTATACTACTATACTGGTACACTAGAGTATGACTTAATTGTACTACAGCCGAGTGGTGTTTTAAGTACAGCAATCTTGGTAGGTGCAATGGGTAAGAGTGCACAGATCTTGTTTCATGTTTGGTTAGCTGACGCCATGGAGGGACCAACTCCAGTGAGTGCACTGATTCATGCAGCCACTCTAGTCTGTGCAGGTGTTTATGTTGTAGTTAGGTTAAGTACATTGTATAGTACTGATGTATTGTTTGTTGGTGCGATTACTGCATTCATGGCAGGTATCTTTGGCATGTATCAAATGGATCTAAAGCGTGTTATTGCATACAGTACTTGCTCACAGTTAGGTTATATGTTTGTTAGTGTAGGTTTGGGTGACTTTGGTGCAGATGCCAGTATTTGCCATTTAATGACACACGCCAGTTTCAAGGCAGCATTGTTCCTCGGTGCTGGTACAGTAATTATGGCCGCCGCTTCACGGAGTAGTGGTTCAAATCAACATATGGCACGATACGGTACATTAGCATCTGTACATGGTAGTCTATTGAGTTATCAAGTATTGTTAATTGCTAGTCTTTGTTTAATGGCATTACCAGGTACTTCTGGTTTCTTTAGTAAGGAGTTGATTATTAACTTGAGTCTTGTATGTTTCAACCCATTAGCAGAGTGGGTTCACACTATGTTGGTAATTGCTGCTATGATTACTTGCGCATACACTGTAAAGTTACTTTTGCAGTGTTTTGTGTTGAGTTACAGTAACCAGAATCTAACCTTAGTTAACTCTACAAAGCCAGTGCATTCATTGATTACAGTAGCGTTTGTAGTATTACTTGCTGACGTATTGAGTAAGATCTGGATTGGCACTAGTTTGTTAAGTGGTGTACTACTGTTCTTACCGTGGGGTGTAAAGACACTGCCTGTAGGTTTATTAATTGCTGGTACACTTACTGCAGCTGCCGGGGTCACAACCCAAACCTGGGTAGTTGCACGATTGTTTGGTGTACGATGGGGTTTTGATCAGTTGTATGCACGTACAATAGTACACAATGTACTTGATTTGGGACGAGTCACGTTTGTAGTAGGTGATCGCGGTGTTATGTTGTTTCGTTCGTTCAATGTAATGTAAACCACATATGAATATTAATTATACCATTGGAAGTACACCAAGCCACACAATACCAACAAATAGTGGCAATGCACACAGCAACTCAAATCGGGTTAAATCTGCGCCTGCAGTTTGTAGGTTAGTTGAGTAACCATGTACGACACGATTGTATGCCCAGAATGCATATACAGCACCTAAGATCTGACACAAACAGAACACAAATGCAATTAACTCATGTACTGCAAATAATGACACAAGACACAACACTTCAGCAACGAAGTTTGGACTCAATGGAAAACTCAAGTTAGCACAAGTTAACAAGAATAGCATTACACTGTACAGTGGCATAGTCATACCAATACCACTCAAATACATGATGTACTTGGTATGAGTACGCTCGTATAAGTAACCAACAAGTAAGAACATAGCTGGGCTAACCAAACCATGTGCAACCATCATATAAGTACTTGCAACAGTACTGAACTCAGCAACAGAAAAGATAGCCAATGTAATGATTGCCATGTGTGCAATACTACTATAAGCAACAATACGCTTTAAATCAAGCTGTCGAATGGTAGACAAAGTACTATACAAGAATGATACTAAACATAATACACATGCCAATGGATAAATATATGTACCGAATGAACCACAAATAGGCAACATGTAACGTAAGAAACCAATACCACCTAACTTAAGTAATACACCAGCAAGTAATACACTACCAGCAGTTGGTGCAGCAACATGAGCCTGTGGTAACCATAAGTGGAATGGCATGAGTGGAATCTTCACACCAAACACTACTAACATACCCCAACCAAGTAACATTTGGCGTTCTGGTGTAACAGTGCTGGTTGATAATGAAAGTAAGTTAGTAGTACCTGTGTCACTATACAACAAGAAAATACCAGGTAATAACACTAAACTACCAGCAATTGTGTAAATAGCAATGTAGTATGCTGCCTCGAGACTACCAAACGGAGTACGAGCAATCAATAAGAATAGTAATACAAGACTTGCCTCGAATAGAATGTAGAAACCAAGAATGTCCAATACAAGCAAAGACAACAAAATCACTAACTCAAGTGCAAGGAACAACAAGATACCCGAAGATGTACGCATTAACACTACACACAACGGGAACAACATTGCAGTCAACAACACCAATGCTAATCCAACACTATCTACACCGAGACTTAAGTGTAACTGTGGGATGTATTGAATAAGCTGAAATGTGTCACCACTGCCATCATACAAATAGTACAACAACACTGAATGAAACATAGGCACTAAAGTAACAAACAAACTAACCTGTCGATATACAACCGGATTCTGATACAAAAATAGTGTAGTAATGCCAGACAATAAAGTAAACACACCAGTCATTGTAAGTACTGTGGTTGATTCGTTCATGAATAGGTTGAACATTGTTATTATTATGTGTTAATGTTATACAATGTAGTCAAATACAGCATAAATACTGTACAAACTCAAACTCAATGGCAACAATGTCTTCCAACCGAGGCGTAAGAACTGGTCATACCTGTAACGTGGTAATGTAGCACGAACCCAAATGAAACCAAAGTAAACACCAACCAATACAAATACACTATAACCACCAAGGAAATACATACTGGCAAGAATACTCATTGCAGCCATATTTGCGTACTCACTAATAAAGAACAATGCGAATGCGAGTGATGAATACTCTACATTATAACCTGCTACTAACTCAGCTTCTGCCTCTGGTAAGTCAAATGGTGTACGCTTGGTTTCAGCTAGGATACACACCAAGAATACAAACAAAATAGGCAACAGTGCGTACATAATACCCCTGTCTGGCACAAATAAGTTAAGTGACTTCATACCACTCGGGTCAACTAAGAAAAGACTGATACAAAGTAACATTGCACCAAATCCAAGCTCATACGATACCATAAGTGATACTGAACGTACACAACCTAAGAATGCGTACTTACTGTTACTGGCCCAACCAGACAACACAATACCGTATACGCCCAAACTACTGATTGCCATTAAAACCAGACCCATATATGTGCCGTCACTAAGGAACAATGCACTGTATGCAACCTGACTTAATACAAAACTAATAATAGGTGCAACAGTGAAAGCACCAGTCAAACTCAACGATGGTAAAATGAACTCCTTTAAACCTAACTTGAGTCCGTCGTATACAGACTGCACAAGTCCGAAAGGTCCGCTCACATTCGGCCCCAATCGCCTCTGCATACTGGCCATTACTTGACGTTCAGTGAGAGTGAATAATACAACAGTCAACAACACAGTTACTGTAAGAATCAAGATACATGTTACTAAGTTAAGCATTTGTTAGTTATTATATTATCGAGTAGTACGAATAACTGGCAAGTCCTGGAACAAGTGGTTTGCTGGAGTTGCAGCAAGAGTCCACTCAATTGTTGGTGCAGTAGTAGCGGCTGCGCTTGCCGCTTCGCGGACCGCAAGTACAGTAACACCTTGGCTCAATGCGCTACCATTCATAGCAAATACACCCAAGCTAATTACAGTCAACAATGAACCAAATGTAGCAAGGCTATTCCATCCATAGAATGCGTCATTGTAGTCCATATAACGCCTAGGCATACCAGCCAAACCAAGCATGTGCATTGGGAAGAATGTGACATTGACACCAATAAAGAACAACCAGAAATGCAATTGACCCAATCGCTCATCGAATGTCAAACCAGTAATCAATGGCAACCAATAGTACAAACCAGCAAAGATTGCAAATACGGCACCCATACTCAATACATAGTGGAAATGTGCAACGACATAGTAAGTATCGTGTACCAACATATCTACACCAGCGTTGGCAAGTACTACACCGGTTACACCACCAACAGTAAACAAGCATAAGAAACCCAATGCGAACCACATCGCAGTGTTGAACCAGACACGACCTGCATAAATAGTTGCCATCCAACTAAAGATCTTCATACCAGTTGGTACAGCAATGATCATTGTAGCACTAGTGAAGTATGCCACAGTGTCAAGATCCAAACCAACAGTAAACATATGATGGGCCCAGACGATGAAACCTAAGATACTAATGGCACCCATTGCACAGATCATACCCTGAATACCGAATACTGGCTTCTGGCTGAAGAAACTTACAACATGACTAATAATACCGAAACCTGGTAAAATCAGAATGTAAACCTCCGGATGACCGAAGAACCAGAAGAGGTGCTGATACAATACTGGGTCACCACCATCAACAAAGTAACTAGTGTTTAAGTTACGATCAGTCAACAACATTACTAATGCTGCAGCAAGTACTGGGAAAGCAAGAATTACCAACACAGCAGTAAAGCAAATTGCCCACACAAACAATGGGATCTGACTTGCACGCATACCTGCAGCACGCATACCCATTACTGTAACAAGCAAGTTAATACTACCCAAAATACTACTGAGACCATTCAAATGCAAACTAAGTACAGCCAAATCTACTGATGCACCACTGTGTTGTACACTCAATGGTGGATAAGCAGTCCAACCAATACCAGCACCAGACTCAACCAAAGTACTAAGCAACAATAAGATAAAAGATGGTGGGTTTAACCAGAAGGAAATGTTGTTCAAACGTGGGAAAGCAACATCAGGTGCACCAACCAAAATTGGCACCATAAAGTTACCGAAACCACCGAACAATGCAGGCATTACCATGAACAACAACATAATCAAACCGTGTCCAGTAATGATGACGTTGTAAAGCTGGCCATTACCATTCAATACACCGGTACCTGGTACACCAAGCTCTAACCTAATAAAGACACTCAAAGCAGTACCAATAAGTCCTGCAAACAAAGCAAACATTAAATACATCAATCCGATCTCCTTATGTGATACAGAATAAAGCCAACGTGTCAACATTTGTACGATTGTAGTTTGTTATTAGGTTATTTCTAGAACAGGTTCCCCTACTCTAACCTTGTTTCGACTTAAGCACTCTCCGCAGTCTACGATCTACTCGATTGTAATCACACAACCCCCTGAAATAAACTGTGTTGAGTGCCTTGACGAGCAAGAAATCGGCGATGCGCCCTGTCAGGTTCATTGTTGCACTACTGATCAACAATTACTCACTATTACTGCTTCACAATACACTTGCATGTACTGATCTGTTCGATCCCACTCGACTGTTACTTCGCTGTAACTAGAGTAGTATAGGTGTTGCCCACTCTTTCGCGGAGAGTGCATAATACTAGCCACACTTTCACACTATGTTGCTTAGCAAATGATAGGTGACGTACAGCCATGCACAACTGCATTTATTGTTATTATTTGTGTATGTTTATTGTACCATCAGAAATAGACTTTTCAAACGCTCCGGTTTAAAAGGTGCATAGGGTCTTACTGTACTACAGCTACGCATGAGTATGTGCACTCATACCACAATTTCAACCCATAGATTTCTGAGACAGACGGGAAGTCGTTACGTCACTCACAACTGCGCCAATTATGCGCCACGTATTGTGCTACCTGAGAACCGTCAGAGTTACGGCTGCTGTTTGCTTTCGCCCTTGAGCAGACGTCGAACACTATACTAGATAAATATCGATGCAGTGTCCTGTGTTTGTAGTAAACAGTCGCCACCCTCAATATACCTCACCAGGAGTGCCTTGCTAATATGTACAACACCAATGTTTGCCGAGTTCCTTAGAAATCTTTACTGGTCTATGCCTGAATTAGTCTAGATGTGTCTCAATCAGCACGACATTTATTTGTTGATTAATGCGGTATTACTCGATTCGAACAAGTATCCTCAGGTCATGAGCCCGTCGCTTTACCAATTAAGCTAAATACCTACCCAATTATGTTTTACTGTTGCTTATTTAGTGTGTGTTGCCTGTTGTAATAATGTCGACTTAGAACTCATACGCTCATAATTCAAGAAGTACTGTCCATTGACAAGTCTGTGTTGGTGGTTTATTTAATATTCTTCCGTCACCGTACATCTGCACTTATGTTCTTAGAGTTTGTAGTTATTTATTGTTGTATATTACTGACTTCGCACATTACTCACCCCTTTGACAACATAAGTTGCCTAGCATGTGTATACCGTTCATTGTTGCGTGCGCACTGAGCTTATGCCAAACACTACATATTGAATACTAACTGCTGTCACAACGTAAGTTACTATAGCATACTGTGGTTATTTTGTGTTATGTATTTATATCGGTTCAACCTGTGCCTTTGACATTTGGCACCAGCAAAAACTCTGTTTTGTCTACTTATGCGTACATACTCAATACTACTCACTGTAGTACGCCCTGCTACCAATGAATGACATCTTCGGTTAATTTGTGTTATGTCTAACTAATGTTAGTGAGAGTGGTAAGGTTGTGCGAGGATCATCGTAATAAACCCCGTACTCCACAGTGCGTACACATTGCCCGTTGGCACATTGACTACCATACTTGCGTACGTGACGTCAGGTGCAATACAAACTCAACTAATCTAGAGATGTACTGAAGTGACAGTCGGAACTACTGCGGGTGTCTAATCCGGTTCGCTACTCCGACCTACATTGTATTAAATAACACCAGAATAACCAGAGAAGCTGATTTGTCCAACGACGTTCAACTGAGTATATATCTATTTCACTAGTACCTGCAGCTTTCCGCACTTAACTTTGGTTATTCTTGCATTTAGTACAATCACACCTATCCCTACGTACTACACTTGCACAATCTCGTCTTACCGCAGCTGCTGGCACGAGTATTGCCTGGTGCGTATTCTATTTCGAACAGCAGGATCACCACATAGCACTATTGTACTATTAGAAACTTGCATTGTCCACATTTCTTCACTGCTGGCTCAAAGAGGTGGCAGTTATTGCGTAGCCACTGTGAACCATTTGTCTTGGTTTACTGATAAGACACAGCAGTAATTAATCCACAGTTGTGGCAGAGTTGTGTGTACTACTGTTAATCAAACCAGGTGCGAAGTTATACGAAGAATTACGCATTCTATTGTGTGTGTGTTTATTAGTGTCTTATGTTCATCAGTGTATTAAGTGTAAGCAACGTAGCACTAAAGTACCAGAGGTTGCGTTGTATGTGGTCCTTGCGTACTGACACGACTTCACACTTCTGAACGGTGTAGCTGTGTATTTAAACCCACCTGCCTTACGGCGGTGTAAACCCAACTCATGTGCCTTCTTAGGTGACGAACAGTCACACCCTTTCAACCCTGTTCTGTTGATGGACAAGACAAGTCGACATCGATGTACCCTGTCCGCACGTCGGTGATCCCTAGGTGCGGGAGGACCCGTTATCCCTAGCGTACCTTGTTACTATTGATGTATACAACAGATTGTCATATACGGTCATTACCACAGTCAATCAAATGTTACTTCGAATCAACCCTACTTGAGTTGTGTCTCTCGTAGTCAATTGTACACACTTCGGTTAGTTTAGTGTACACTTCTGCTTACCTGCGATACTTTTGCACAGGCCACCGCCCCAGTGAAACAACGGAAGTGCTTATCTAATAAATGCCCGTTTTCTGATGGTGTTTATTGCTATATTGTGTGTATTGTTAGTTATGCTCGTGTGTGAGCAATTGTCAGTGCACCAAGTAATGCCACAGTTAATACAATGCTATTCAGTACTAAAATGTCTCCGTAGTGAATGTAAAATGCCTGACCAATGTGGGTTAGTGACTCTGATGCAAATACTGCTGTAAATAAACTAGATGTTGTTTGTGAGATGCGAGTACCAATTAATCCCAATGTACTAAGTGCACCAACACCAACAAAGTAACCATACAATGTAGATGCTGGTACGTGAATCAACATAACTACGAACATAAAAAGTACAGCAAGAGCACCAACGTAAATCAATACATTAATAATTGCCATAAACTCATAACCTAACTGTAGTAAGATTACTGCCGCAGTTGTGAACAGTAACACAGTGTACATTACTGACATGAATACACTGTTAGTTGAACACATTGCCCAACATTGAACCAAAAGAATTGCAAATAATAATGTAGTAAGCATCTGTATCTCTACGGGACTGTCTACCCTCTGTGGTTAACTTCTGTCTGTTCCTTTTCGCGTAGCGAAATCGCTGTTGCGAAGCAAAAAGCGTTAGGTAAGTTATTCGGTGTCACTCATGATCTGTATGTCACTTTACTCTAGAACTGTAAAGAACTACCTCCAAACATATTTTCAGCTATATTTATGAATGTTTACACGCCTTTTCAACACTTCTCGGCTCTTATCCGTTTACACTTACTACCTTTCCACAGTAAGTGCGAGTTGAGCTACATATCCACTCAGTTTCTTACTGATTGGTATTACAGACCCACAAACTCCTACAAGTCTTTCGCAGGGATCCAGCTATTTCCAACCTTGATTGGCCTATCACCCCTACAACAATGTGATCCAAGTACTTTACAACGTACATAGGTTCGGTCACTACACTTTTGGTGTACCTCCATTGCTGTAGCTCGTATGGTATCGGGTTTCTGAGTCGATACTGTTGCTTATTATGTGTCATTCAATAGTGTGATTCGGCACTTTAGTTGTAATACGACGTAACTTGACAATAATACAACACCGAACTACTACGTTTTCCAAGGTGTGTGACTGTTTCTAAGCCAATCTGCTATTGTACTCCATTCGACAATATGTCTGTGGTTATGTCAAGTTCATTTGTTGTTATTATGTGTTATAAAATGAAATTAACTACTGTCGCGAGATACAGTTGTTCCCTACGGGAAAGCGCAAAGCGCAGCCCAGTAATACTGTAGGTGCTTCTGTAGATGTATTGTCTAGTGTACCAGTACCACTTTCCTTTCGCGTAGCGAAACCGAGGGCACAGGATTCGCGATTTCCCGTAGGGAACAACTGAGCATACCAAGTTACCAGAGTTGCCTCGAGTAAACCAGCGTGTGGTAAGATTACAAACAAGTAAGCCAACAGTACTAAAGTACAAACCTGACCCAAGAGCATTGTAGACTCCTCGATTGGTTGTTGACCGACCCAAGTAAGTAATACCAAGTCACCTGCAAAGATCCAGAACAATGTCTCATGTACACTACGGAACTTTGGTGATCCTTGGTGACCAGTACTTGCGTATGGTAATGATGCCATACCTGCAAATACAAGACCAACAACTAATACACCACCTAACTTACTAGGAATACTACGCAATACAGCATAAACCCATAAGAAATACCACTCTGGTACAATATGTGCTGGTGTACTGTACGGATTTGCTGGGATCCAGTTATCTGGGTGACCCAATGCCTCCGGATAGAAGAACACTAACACAGCATAAGCAAATAACAATACAAACAAACCCAACACATCCTTTGGTCCAAAGTAAGTGCCGAATGGTACCAAATAACCAGATGCATTTACACCTGCTGGGTTACTACTACCGTACTGATGTAATGCTGCAATGTGAAATACACTAAGTGCTGCCAATGCGAAAGGCATAGCAAAGTGTAGGCTATAGAAACGGTTCAACGTTGCCTGATCGATGCTGAAGCCGCCCCATACCCAACCAACAATTGCGTTACCTACGACTGGAATCACAGTTACCAAACTAGTAATCACAGTGGCTCCCCACAACGACATTTGTCCCCAAGGGAGTACATAACCAATGAATGCAGTGATGATCATAACTAACAAGATAACTACACCAAGTAACCATACAAGACCACGTGGTTGTGTCCAACTGTTGTAGTACACGCCACGCAAAATATGAGCATAAACTACTACAAAGAACAGACTAGCACCATTTGCATGTGAGTAACGTAAGATCATACCACTCGGTACATCAAACATAATGTGCACTACACTTGCGAATGCCTCGTTGACCTGTGGTACATAGTGCATACCTAATAAGATACCGGTTACAATCTGTGCACCTAATACAATACCTGCCAAACTTCCCCAGTTATACATATAACTAAGGTTACCTGGTGTACCATAAGTGACAATATGACTAATTGCTACGCGAAGAAGTGAACTCTTTTGCTGAATACGCATTGATTGTAGCTTATTTTGTGTCAATTATTAATAAACATTTAGTTATTTGCGTATGTTTTCAGTTCAATACTCCTGTTCCTTTTCGCGTAGCGAAACCTAAGGAACCGGCTGTTGCGAAGCAAAAAGCGTAGCGAAAAGGAACAGCCAACAGCAACAAAATTAAATAACACATTTTAATCGTGTGATGTCTCAATCGTAGTGTATGCGGTACAATAGAGTAAAAACAACAGTCATACGCAAGCAACAACAATCAAACACACAAATAAACAACAACAAACCAATGGGAGTTAAGTCAATGTTATAACACAACAATTAATATTATACAATGAATGGTATTCGAATGCTAATCAACCTGTTTATGGTACGGACTTGTAGGGTTACTGTGTTGTGTTGTGTGTAATTTGCTGTGTGTTACTTAGTATCATAACACGCTACATACAACAACAACCGGTAACGGACATTATGCCACATATCAGTAAAATTGCTAGATAGTTGCTTAAATATGCTGACACTGATTTGGTTTTTGCTTCGCAACAATGTTTAACAGT
>VFQP010004501.1_pt1 | contig 12927 bp, 17 predicted proteins | sample 3512351 | NCBI WGS metagenome assembly VFQP01 (sample SAMN10412372, study PRJNA504923) | tailings metagenome | isolation source: Relicate 1 Philex TSF1 revegetated site | place: Philippines: Tuba, Benguet | collected 2017-08-29 | reverse complement strand
GAGTGGCGCAAGGGTGCACCTTTCATCATGCCGCAGGATCCGCGTCGACCGCAACAAGCGCAGAGCAGCAGCAGAGCAGGCGAACACACACGCACTCGGCACACCAGCGCGCTACAGACACTCACGCGCGAATGACGGCACACGCCGCGTCCGCCACGATGTCGACCAGGAAGGGCCCGGCCGCCGCGCAGGCCGGGGGCGCGACGGGACTCGCGCGCGGCGCGGCCTTGAAGTTCGCCGCAGCGGCTGCGCTGCTCGCGGCTGGCGTCTGCCTCCTCGCCACGTCCCCGCCAGGTGCGTGAGGGGCGCGTGAGGTGGCGCTCCGTTCGCTTCGCTTGACCCCGCGGCTGGTCCATCCATCACGCCCTCCGCACTGCGCTCGACCCGGCTGCAGGCGTCTCAGCGCAGGCCTCCCAGGCGCCAAGCATCGCAGACGCCATGGACGCCGCCATGTTTCTGGGCCAGGTGAACGAGACCGGGTCGTGGACAGCTGAGGAAGCAGCAGTTGGCCCGGGCGCCCGTCAGCTTTTCCCGCCAACCGCCGCGATGGTGGGCGGCCCACACGTGTCTGCACCACGCTGGCGTGGCGCGTCCACGCACGCAGTTCAAGCAGCTGGCCGGCGACGTGGGCTTGCTGGCCGACCTGCAGAGCCCGGACTTCAACGGCACGGTGTTCGCGCCAACCGACCTGGCCGTCACCACCTTTCTCAGCAACAACGGCAACACCACGCTGCCAAACGCGACGATCGCGCCCATCGTAGTGAGCACTGTCGCTGAGCAGCAGCAGCAATCAACACACCAGGAGCTCACGACGCTTCCACGCACGTGCTGCGCCCGGCGTGTTGTGCTGCACGTGACGGCGCGCAGAGGTTCCACGTCGTGCCGGGCACCAAGTTCTACCCGCTGTCCATGCTGAGGCAGGGCCTCAGGCTCCCAACGCTCCAGGGCTCCGACCTCATCGTCGACCGCAGGTCAGAGAAGCAGCAGGAACGCCGCGTAAAGGGTGCGTCTCAGGTCTCAACCGACGCGCAGGCAAAGCTCAACGCTTGACCTGCGCGTGCCTGCCTGCAGCACGGGCCTGGTGCACATCTACGGCCAGCCCCAAGACACGGGCGTCACCAACTTTGGCACCGTGCTGAGCTGGCAGGAGACGCAGGGCGGCAAGGTCAGGCCTCGCAGTCAAACTCGCACAGGCTTGTTGTTTGCAGCAACAAGGAGGCGAACGCAACGTCCACGTGCCCGACGCGCTCTTGCGCACGCGCAGGCCGTCCTCTACGTCATTGACAACGTCCTCACGCCGCCCAAGCCGCCCGCCAACGCCGTCCGCAACTGATCGTCACTTTTTCGCCTTGCCCGCCCCTCCCGCCTTCTTCTTGGCCCCGGCGCCGGCCTTCTTCACGCCAGAGCCGCGCTTGACGCCCACGGACGACTTGCGCGAGGAGGACGAGGCCTTGCCCTTGCCGCCAGCGGGAGCCTTGCGGGGCTTCTTCTTGGCCGGCTTCTGCGACCCGCCGCCGTCGCCGTCGTCGTCGTCGCCCTTTCTCCGCTTCTTCTTGGGCTTGCCGTCCTCCTCGCCGCCCTCCCCTACAGCAGCGGCAGCAGCACGTTTGTGTTTGCAGGAGCATCTCAACGGCGGGTAGAAGAGGGGGCGCGGGCACGTGCAACACAGCAACGCCTCTGCCACTCGCCGCCCCAAGCCACAGCCTCGCAACACGCACAGCGCAAACGCACCCAGCGCAGGGCCTCATCAGCCTCAAGGGCGCCCATCCCCGGCCGCACACACACCTTGCAGCACGTAGTTGTCGTCGTCGTCGCTCCCCAGCAACGCCTTGAGGCCCGCCGCACCCGCGCCGCCGCCGCCGCCGCCGCCCCCGCCGTCGTCGTCCGCCAGGCCCCAGCCGCCCGGCACGCCCACCTCCACCAGCCGCACGTAGTCGTGCATGATGGACTCCACCTGGGCAACGAAGGAAAAGGGCGCCACGGGAAGCAATCGCTACAGCCTGCCACGACAGCACGTGCTCAACAGGCGCTGCTCAGCCAGAACGAGCCCAAGGGGCTGGGCAGCAAACGGCTCGGTGACGAGAGGCAGCTTGCCTCACCCTGGCCTCGCTGGGCTGCATGTTGAGCACCAGCGCCGTGCCCTGCAGCGGCACGGCCGAGGCCCGGAACACCACGCCCTTGAGGTCCAGGCACACCTCCTCGCTGCCTGCACGTGTGCGCGCGCGAGAGTGGCAAGCAACAGGCGCGGCGCCTGACGAGCGCTGCCCCGCCCTGCCCGCCTCACACGCACACGCCCAGAGGGGCCGCACCCGTCTTGCCCGTCACGGTGACGCGCCCCACGGCGCCGGCGTCCCCGGCGAGGTCCAGCACCTCCTCGTGCGACGTGGACGCCGGCAGCTCCACCAGCATCTGCACGCACACACACGCGCACACAGCCACCGTACGCCGGCGATGGCGGCTGTGATTCCCAAGACCCGAACCACCACACACGCCGGCGAGCGCCCCGCATGAACAGGACGAGGCGTGAGAACCAGCCATCGCTCACCTTGTTGCGGGGCAGCTTCTCAGGCATCATGACGGGCAGCTCGCTCAGCTTGCGCCCCGACGGCTGCTGCGGCTGCGTGCCTGCCGGTGCTGCCGCCGCCGTCCCTGGCTCCTCCGCTGCCGCCTGCCCACCCGCCGCCGCTGTGGCCCCGCCCCCGCCGGGAGCGTCCCCGCCGCCGCCGCCCTTGGGCGCCTTGGCGCCGCGCGCTGGCGCCGCTGCCGCCGCTGGTGTTTTCGCTGCCGCCGCCGCCGCCGCCTGCGCGGCCCACAGGCCCTTGCCGATCGGCGCGTCATCGTCGTCGTCGTCGTCGTCGTCGTCTTCCACAAGCGCTGCGGCCTGCGCTTGGCCCCCAGCGGCGGCAGCGCCGCCCGCGCCTCCGCCCGTGGCAGCTGCTGGCCTGGCCGCCGTCACTGCAGCGCGTTTCCGCTGACTCGCCGGCGCTGCGGACGCCTTTGCCGCCCCTCGCCTGGTTGCCACGTCGCCCGCCCCCTCCTCCTCCTCCTCGTCGTCGTCGTCAATGAGGTCCACCGTGTCCACCTCTGCTGCCGCTGCCGCCGCCGGCGCTGCCCCGCCGCCGCCCTTGGGTCCTGCCTTTGGCGGCTGTTTCCGGGCCGACGGAGTGGCTGTCGCTTGCTTGGCGGTGGCGGCGGGCGCCTTCTTGCCCTTGGCTGGTGAGGGGGACGGGGCGGCGCGCTGCGAGACCTGCTTGGCGCCCGGCTTGGCCGCGCTGGGCGGGTCGGGGGCTGCGTCCGGCTGCGTGGCAGGCTCCTGGCTGAGCGGCGCCTGGGTGAGGACGGGCTGCTTGGGGAGGCCGGCGCTGCCGTCTGACGAGTCGCTGGGCAGCGGCGGAGGCACGTAGCCGCCCTTGTACGGACTCTGCGGCGACGCCGCGCGCAAACGGTCAAACGCGGAGTGCGGCCCACAGGCAGATCACAGCACCGCGTCAGATCTCTCCCACCAGCGCGCACGTGCGCAGCCAGGCAGCACCTGGGCAGTGCGCTGCCGCGCGTGGGCGCACACCTGGAACGCCTTGGCCCAGGCGGGCAGCTCGTCGTCGTCGTCCTCGTCCGCCAGCGTGTGCTGCTGCGCCGGATTGCCACCTGCGGCTTCCTGGCCCTCCATCGCTTCTTCCACGCTTCTGCACGCGCAAGCTGACATGGACCTAAAGCCCGCGGGCTTCGAGAGGTGGAACCCGCGCGCGCCTGCGGCCAACGCAGCTCCCGCGACACCAGTTCACACACAAGCTTTCGACGAGCATTGTCCCGCTTCTCCCCCGTTCACACCACCGCGCCCCGTCCTCCAAGGAGAAGAGAGATGCAGCACCCGCTCGTGCCGCAGCAGACCAGCTCCAAGCCAGTGGGCGCCAGCAAGCTCGGGACCAAGGAGCTGGTCGTGCCCATCCCCACGTTCTTCGGCGTCGTGCTCGAGACGCTGGCGGTTCTGCTGGGCGTCGTCGCGGCGCCCATCCTCGCGCTGGTCGTGCTCTCGCTCAGCGCCTACAAGACCACGACGGGCTGGATGCGGACCACGCTGCAGATGTGGTGAACGCCGGCGGCGCTCGAGCGGCGCGCTCTTCGGCCTGCGCGTGCGTCCAGTCAGCATGGCCTCGCGGCCACCACGCTCCACACGCCTTCGGCGCTGCGCGGCGACGCGCACGGCGGCTGCCGGGAGGCGGCCTGGTGCAGCCTGGCGCTCGCTGGGCGGACGCGTCGCCGCGGAAGGGAAACCCCAGCTGTAGCGGCCTGTGTGCGCGCGCGGAGCTGAACGCACGCCAGCAGCCTGCCAGGCCCGGGGCTGAGGCATCCTTTGCAGCACGCACGCGGAGGGGTGCATGCTCTCCCTCTCCTGGCAGCGCGCTGACTGAGCTGGACGCAGAAGGAGACCTGCGTGGCCCGCGCACGACGCACAGCGTAAGCGGCCCCCCAAGTCCAGCAGGCAGGTGCTCATGTCGTGGAGGAGTTCACTGCTATTCTTGTCGTTGTGTGTAGGGCCTGCTGGTCCCTAGTGTGGCGGCGGCGGCCCGGTTTGCTTGTGGTTGGACGGACGCGGTGGGGCGCGCCGGCGGGGCTGCCGCGCGCCGCTTGCGCAGCGACGGGAGCCCTCCCTCCACCAGCACTATAGCAGCAGGCCTCCTGCGCCGTGCAGACCGAACTGGGAGGTTTTTTGCTCTCGCTAGGCGCGCGCACCCCGTGTGCTCCTGCGGGGACCGGCTCGGATGGCGGTGTGCCAGGGCGTTGGGCCGCCGCCTGCGCAGGAGAACTTTCCTTCCCCGACTCCTCCCAGACCAGACTGCCTCTGACGCGTCCCTGTGTATCTCGTCCAGCTGTATGATTAGCTTACCTCTGCCCCCCTCTGACATGTAGCTGCCTCCCTCCGCGCCTCGGCTCTGCGCGTTTTTCTGCCATGGGGACAAAACGAGTCGCTGCGCGGGTTGAAATTGTGACCCCGGCTCTGCGCCTGCATCGTGGCCTGGGCCAGTGCCCACTATTGCCTGGCAGGCGGCGCAGCAGAGGACCCCCATGCAGCATTGCGACGAGCGCGCACATGACGACCCCCCCACGACTGCCTCCTCTCCTTCTTTCATGTGTCAAGTAGCAGCTGCGGTGTGGATGCCCGCCCTTTTTCGTCTGGCCTGCACTGCAACCCAGCAGTCGCGCGCTCGTGAGCCTTGCTTCCTCCTTGCGCACGGGTGCACCGTTCCCCCAGGCAAGCAGCTGGCTCCAAAGCGCCCCGCACAAGCCCGCGCCACACGACCACACGCATCAGCATCAACACGCAGCGTCGTCGTCAGCAACAAGAGCGCTCCTGCCACGCAAAGTGCGTCAGACGCCCGCAAGGACAGATTCACGTCTACGGCGCCACACCCACCCAACAAACTGGTGTACGTCTTGCGCCGCGCTGCAGCCGCTCAGTTCCAGCGCTTGGAGCTGCCGCCGAACGAGCTGCTGCTGCTGCCGCCCCACTTGCCCGAGCGCTGCCCTCCCGCCGACGCCGGCACCGTGGCCTGCGCCGCCGCCGCCGAGCCGGCGCCCGCCAGCGCCGCTGCGCCGCTGCTGGAGCTCGAGCGCTGCCAGGTGGTGCCCGGGCGGGCCGAGGCCGTGGCCATGGAGCCGGCGGACGAGGAGCTCGAGGGCCGGGGCAGGGAGGAGGCGGGCGGGCCGGGCAGGCTGGGCGAGCGCGCGGGCGGGAGCGACGAGGCGTGGCCGCCGGGGAGGCTGGGGGAGCGGGCGGGCGGCAGGGAGGACGTGCGCGGCAGCGACGAGGAGGGCGCGCCGGCGTCCGTCGAGATCCTGCGCACGCACGCGCCGCGCCGCGCAGTGACTCACTCGATCGCGCTGTTGACGCAAGACGGCGCCCTTCACTGGCCGCGGAAAGCGCACCACGAACCCCCCCTCCCCACCTGGAGGCAGACGCCGACGAGTGCATGGGCGGGCGCGCCGCCGGCGGCCGGCCCAGCGCCGCGCCCGCCGAGTGCTCCCGGTGGTGCAGCGGCGAGGGCGTCGGCACCGTGGGCGTGCCGCCGCCTCCGCCGCCCCACCTGGAGCTCTCGCGCATGGACGCCGACCCCGCCTGCCTGCCGGCGCCTCCGCTGGCGTACCCGCCGGCGCCCCGGCTGGCGTGCACGCCGGACGAGCGCGCCGACACGGGCGTCACGTTGCTGGCGGGCGGCGGCGCGGGGCTGCCGGCGTAGGAGCCGGGCGTGGCGGGCTGCGCCTGCTGGAGGTACGAGGCGGGCGGCTGCAGCAGCGAGGGCGGCGCGGGCAGCGCGCTCGAGGCCGACGCGGCGTGGGCGCCCATGGGCAGGCTGTCGGCCTCCCGGATGGTCTGCATGACGGGCGTGCCCGCTGCCGAGCCAAACATCGCCGGGGAGGCGGGGAGGGAGCTGCGCAGCAGCTGCTGCGGCGCACGAGCGGGGAGACGCGACGCCGGCACACAGAAAGTGGCGTCAGCCATTCGCGAGGACGACTTGACCTGCCCATCGCCCTGCCTGTCACCCACCTGCGATCCTCCTGTGGGCGCCGGCGACTGGAAGCCGGCAAAGCCCGTGGAGGCGGGCGGCAGCCGGGACTCGGCCGCGGCGCTGAGGCTGCCGCCGGAGAACAGCAGCGCCGACACGTCCACGTCCTGCGCGCGCGTGCGCATTAGGCGCCGAGCAGCCCACACCGCTCATGCACGCACAGACAAGGCAGCAGGCCCCTTGCTGACGCACAGGGCCCTCCCCCGCTCAACCTGGCCCGGGGGGGTAGCAGGGCGCCTCACCGCGCTGTCGCCCGCTCCCGCCAGCCGCGCCGCCAGCGCCTGGTTGCGCGCCTCGGCCTGCCTGAGCGCCTCGGCCAGCCGCGCCACGTCCTCCTCGCGGCCCTGCAGCGCGCTCTGCAGCCGCGAGATCTCCTCGTGCGACTTGTACACCTCGCCGGAGTCGGCGTTGCGCTTGGCCTGCGAGGCAAGGCAGCGTCACGCGCAACGCGGCGCCAGGGCAGCAGTGGCGTTGCCGCTGGCGGAGGCGACTCCCTGCTGCTCAGAGAGAGCAGCAGCAGCACCACCAGAAAGGGGAGGGGGAGGAGCACACGTGGCAGCACACCAGGTCGCCCCCCCGCGCGCACCTCTCCGAGCGTGATGCACGAGACGCGTTCGGCAAACTTGAGCGTGCTGGTAGTCTCCTGGTACGAGCTGCTCTCGGGCGACACGTGCACAAACATCATGACCTTGGCCTGCCCCGACAGGCTGTCGGCCAGCAGCTGCGTGAGCTTGCTGTCCCGGAACGGCACGTGCTTGCTCTTGGCGGCCAGCGCCGCCATGACGCTGCCCAGAGAGGTGAGCGACGTGTTGATGTGGTTGGCCTCCACCAGGCGCTCCCCTGCGCCGGCATGACGACGACGACACCAGGCCGGCCTTGCTGTTGCTGCAGCCACCCCCAGCGAGCACCCCGGGCCAAGAAAAAGTGGCCCTGGGACGATCAGCGAGCAGATGTGTTGCGGCGGGCTGTGCGGCAGCACGGCGGTGTCGCAACGCACCTGTGACCTCGCTCTTGCTGGTGCGCTCGCTGCCGGCCAGGTCCACCAGGTGCAGGCAGGCGTGCGTGCGCACGCCCGTCACGCGGCTCTGGCCGCTCACAATCACCGTCAGCACCTGGTGGCTGCGGCTGCTGCGCTGGTTCATCTTGGTCTCGGCGCTGTGGCGGTTGCGCGCGCCGCGCGCCATCATGTCCATCACGTCGTCCGTCGTGCTCACGTCAATCTGCAGCAGCACCACCACCAGATTGGCACGAGCAGCCAAACTGACGTGAGGTCGCACGTCGACCCCTGCAGCAATGCCTGCACCCACCAATGGCAGCCAGTCAGTTTGGCGAGGTTGCTTGGGTGCAGCGCAGGGCCACGGCAGCGGCCGCGCCCGCCTGCCCTCCCAAAGGCCCGCGCGAGCGAGCGCACCTTGGTGATGTTGCGCACGTTGAGCCCGCTGCTCTGCGTGTTGAGGATGTCCAGGCGGTTGGTGGAGGAGCCCGCGTTGTCCACCAGCAGGTCGCGCAGGCTCTCGTTGTAAATCTCCAGCATGGTCACCTGGATGCTGTAGTCCACCTGCGCACAGCGCCCCACACAACAGAGCAAGGCCCCTCGCACCCGACCGCCCGTCCCCCGGCCACCCCTGAGTTGACTTGTCCCTGGAGATGAGCTGTGGGCGCCAGGGACAAGGAAGAGGCGCCGCCTATGGTGCCTCGCACCTCGCCGCTGCGCTCGTCCCGCAGGTGGAAGAGGTCGTCCAGCGCGCGGTAGTTGATGCCGCGCCCCTCGGGCGCGCGCACGTCGGTGCCCGTCATGGTGTGCGTCTTGCCGCTGCCCGTCTGCCCGTACGCAAAGATGCACACGTTGTACCCTGCGCGGGCCACGCGGGGCCATTCATACCACCACCACCTTGAGGGTGAGCCGCCTGCACCGCCCGATGCACGCAGGCACCAGCAGCACACCTCGAGCGAGAGCTAGCCGCACGCACCGTCGAGCACCGAGCGGATGAGCGGCTGCGTGTCGGCGTAAATGTCCTCCTGCGTGGCGCCGGCGCCGAACACGCGGTCAAAGCGGTAGGCGCGCGGCTGCACGTGCGGCTTGGCTGGGTCGTAGGTGCCCAGCTCCTGGTCCGAGCCCATGTCCACGCAGCTCTCGTGCGGGTCGCCCGTCGTGCCGCACGGCCGCACGCGGCAGAAGACGCGGATGGCGCCGCGCAGGTCCTGCACCGTGTTGTACAGCCGCCTGTTCTCCTCCTGCACCTGCCTGCGAGAAGACAAGGCACGGCACAGCACGTGGTCAGCAGGCCAGCCTCCACGTGTAGCAAGCTTGGACCTCCACCGCCCCGCCTGCCGCGCTGAGGAGAGCCTCAAGACTCACTTGTACCGCTCGGCGACCTGGTCGAAGCGCTGCAGCCGCGCGCGCGCGCCCTCGAGCTCCAGCTCCATGTGCCGCCGCGCCTCGTCCTCGGCGCCCTCGCGCAGCGCCAGCCGCTCGCGCAGCTCGGCGCACTCCTCCTCGCGCGCGTCGAGGCGCGCCTGCAGCTCGCCCTGCCGCTGCTCCAGCTCGGCCACGCGCTGCCCGCTGCTGGCCTCGGCCTCGACCGCCGCCTGCGCCTGCGCCGACTCGAGCTCGAGCCGCAGCGTGGACATGGAGGCGTGCAGCGCGTCCATCTCGCGCTGCACGGCGTGGAGCTTGTCCTTGACGCTCTGGATCTCCTGGTCCTTGCTCAGCAGCCGGCGCTCGTACTCCTGCGCGGCGGCACCGCGGCGCGTTCCGTGGGGCACGCCTCACATTGCGTCCCTCTGGTGCGGCGCGCCGCCCCCACCCCCGCTGCGCCCGCACAGACAAGAACACGAGAACGAGCCCAGGACCAACGAAAGCGCCCGCCTCGGCCACACCTGCGTGAGGTTGCCGAGCACGTTCTCCAGCACGGGGCCCATGGCGTCCACCGCCAGGCCGTAGGAGGAGCCGCCGTGGCGCCCGCCGCCCGTCGAGCCGCGCACGTCGGCGCCGAACGCCGCCGAGGAGGAGGACGTGGTGGTGGTGGTGGTGGTGTAGGACATCTTCTCCTTGAGCAGCGCCGACATGCCCTGCAGCGCGCTGATCTGGTCCGACGTGGTGTGCATCATGTGCGCCGGCGTGCCGCCGCGCGAGTGCGGCGCCGCGCCGCCGTGGCCCGTGCCGACGGCGGGGGAGCCGCCCGAGCCGGCCGCGGCGCTGCGCTGCAGCGCACGCATGACGGCGGCGTGCGCGCTGCGCCTGGGGCTGTCGGCCGCGGGCCCCGCCGCGCCGCCCCCCGGCGTGCCGGCCGACTCGCCGAGCAGCGCGCCGCTGGCGCCGGACCCCGCGAGCGGCGAGGGGCTCGACGCGCTGCCGCCGTGCAGCCGGCGCAGCCAGAGGATGCAGTCCGCCACGCGCGGGCGCTCGTCGCTGCTGTCCGACTCGAGGTCCGGCATCGAGAGCATGTACTCGGTGGGCACGCCCATGGCGATGGCCGCGCTCATGAAGTTCTGCACGTTCTCGTAGCGCTGCTTGGTGTTGTTCACGTCGTCGCCGGCGTGCACGCTCTGCACCAAGAGCGGCGTGACGCGAGAGAGCTCGGCCCACCTCTCTTTGGCCCGCCGCAGCTCGCGGACTGAGTCGCTTGAGCGAGCACAGGCCCCTGCACCAGCACTGCCTCACCTTGATGGTGCCGGGCGCCACCTCGTTCATGATGCGGCAGAGCAGCACGCCCGAGCGCAGAGCCGCGCGGAACTCCTTGTCGCTGGCAAAGGGCACCGGCTCCTCCGTGAGCGCCGAAATCCACTTGGCCGCCTCGCGGCGCTTGAGCTTGATCTCGTCGGCCACGCTGAGGCGCCCGGGCGAAATGACCACCGCGCTGCTGTTGTTGGGCGCTGTGTCCGGCGACGACTGCCTGGGCAGAGCGCACAGGGCCTCCTGCGCGCGCAGACAAGAACAACAGCAACGCCAGCATGGTGTTTGCGCTTCCAGTGCAGCGAGCGCCCTGGGATGCTCAGTTGGCCCGCACGTCGTCCAAAGCAGCGCGGCCGACCTTTTTCTCGCCCCAAACCGAGCCATGCCGCTTCGAGGCTGGGTTGATGGACAAGAGCTTGACGGTGTCCTGGTCCTTCTCAAGCATGCTGACGTCCAGGTGCGTGGTCGTCGAGGTGATGGTGTCCGAGCAGCTGTCTCCCGTCCTCGCCTTAGCCACCGTGCCGCTAAGCCGCGCGCCTCATCGCCAGAGGCGCCTGGGGTGCAGGCTGTCAGTGCCGCCGCTGCGCTGCTGGGGCCCGCTGCGCTGAGCTTCTCGCTGCTGCTGCTCCTCCGTGCGTCCAACCAGGTCCGCCCAGCGCAGCAAAGGAACTCCACCGGTGGAGCTGCGAGAGTCGCACTGGTCAACTGAGCAGTTGCAGCACAGGCAGCGCGCACCGCAGAGGCTCGCGACGAATCGCCAACCACCGTCGCAAGCCCACCACTCGTCCATGCGCAGTCGTCCATCCAGCGGCGGTCAGCGCGCACAGTATGATTCAATATGATTCGCATATCAGGTTTTTGTCAGCGCCTCTTGATGGAGCTCTGCTGGGGTGGAGCTGGTGGCGGCGCACGCCCCAACGAGCCCGACTGCGGCAGGGCGCCAGGGGGCTGCTGGGGCGCCATCCCGGGCGCAGCAGCGGCGTAGGCGGCGTTGGGCCACGGCGCGTAGGCGTACTGAGCCCCCGGGGGCGCCTGGACGTACGTCGGCACCTGCACGATCTTGTTGCCGATGCGCTTCTGCACCATGGCGACGGCCATGTGCGGCTGCTGGCCCGGGTACACGACGGCGCCCGGCGGCAGCGCGGACAGCGACCCCGCCGGCGAGCCCGCTGGTGCCCCCGGCGCGCCCGGCGCCCAGGCGTAGGCGTACATGTAGGGCTGCTGCCCGGGCTGCGCCGCCTGCAGGCCCATCTGGTACGCCTGCACGTAGGCCGCCTGCTGCTGCGCCTGCTGCTGCTGCTGCGCCGCCTGCTGCTGCTGGAGCTGCTGCTGCTGCAGCGCCGCCGCCGCCGCCGCGCTGGCCTGCGCACGCGCCGCTTCGGCGTCGGGCGCCGCCGCGCCGCCGCCGCCTCCCGCAGCTCCCCCGCCCGCCGCGCCGCCGTTGCCGCCGCCGCCGTTGCCTGCCGGCGCGCCCGGCCCGCCCGCCTTGCCCTTTTCCAGCATGTCGTTCACGCGCTCGAGCAGCTGCATCGCCATGTTGCTCTGCTGCACCACCCGCTTGAATCGCTGCAGCGACTGCGGCCGGCGGCACGCGCCGTCGGGCTGCTTGGCGCCCGGACCGTCGCCGCCCGGCGCCGCCGGCGTGGTTGAGATGGCCGCGATGATGCGCGGGATGTGCATCAGCGGCACCGCCTCCCAGTTGGCCTTGTGCGTCGCGCGCAGCGGGTCCTTGGCCACCGTCTCATGGTGCTTCTGAAGATAGAGCCACTTGTCCTGCGTGGCCAGCTCCAGCAGCTCCTTCTTGGCCACCAGGCGCGCCAGCTCGGCCTCCTGGCTCTCCTGAGTGGTGATCTCGTCGGCGGGCGGCGGCGCCGGCGGCGCCGGCGTGGCGGGCGCGCGGAGCTGGTCCAGCTCGCTGACGACGTCGGCGGCCTCGGCGGCGGGAGGAGGCGCGGCGGGGGCGGGGGCGGGGGGCTTGGCCTCGGGGGCGGGGGCGGGGGCCGACGCGCTGCCGCAGGCGTCGACCAGCGCCTTGATGACCTGTGGGAGTGGTTGGTGCAGGGTTGGGGCGATGTGGATGGGGGCAGGGCTGGTGTGGTGGTGCGTGAGAACGAGGGCGACTTGGCAGCGGCGCACCTGAGCGCTCGCCGCTGGGGTCGTGGCGTCCAGAGGCTGCGACTTGCTGGCCAGCACAAACGCGTTGCCAGAGAACTGGACCTCCTGCACAGGAAGGAGGAGCAGCTGTTCAGGGCGCACTGGTGTATGCAGGCACTGGCACAGGGCCCCAGCGCGGCGCAGAGCGTGTCCAAGCTGACCTGGACGGCGGCCAGGTTGGCCAGCTCGCGCGGCACGCTGGCAAGCTTGTTGTTGCCGGCCTTGAGCATGCGCAGCTGCGAGAGCCTGCCAATGCTCGCCGGCAGCGCCTGCGCCCAACCACCACACGCCACGCTCCCCACGCCCTCGTCAACAGCGCCGCCCTCCCACACCCCACAGCAAGCGCAGCCCAACGTCAGCGCCCCGCCACCAGCCCAGCGATGGCGTCAACCCCGCGCGCACCGTGACGGCGTTGTCCGAGACGTCGAGCAGCCGCAGCGAGGTGCAGCCGCCCAGGGACTCGGGCAGCGCGCCCGCGAGCTGGTTGGACGCCACGCTCAGCGCCTTGAGCTGACCCAGCAGGCCAATGCTCGC
>VFQP010004500.1_pt1 | contig 12932 bp, 9 predicted proteins | sample 3512351 | NCBI WGS metagenome assembly VFQP01 (sample SAMN10412372, study PRJNA504923) | tailings metagenome | isolation source: Relicate 1 Philex TSF1 revegetated site | place: Philippines: Tuba, Benguet | collected 2017-08-29 | reverse complement strand
TGTCAACTTTGTGGACCAGGCGTGCGCGCTTCGCGCCATGCAGCAGCTGCACGGCTCCCGCACCTCGGAGGGCCGCCAGCTCCACATCACGCTGCAGGCGCCGCGCGCCGTGCGCGCCGCCGCAGCAGCAGCAGCCGCCGCGGCCGCCTGCCCGCTGCCGCTCGCCCACCACCCGGCTGGCGCCGCGCTTCTCCTCCATGACCACCCTTACACGCACGCCGCCGCCGCCGCTGGCCGCGCGCCCTCCGCGCTGCCGGCCGGCGTGTTCACCTCGCCCTACGCGCCCTCGCCGCCCGTGCAGCAAACCACTGTCTTCTCGCACCAGGCGCCGTCCGTGGCCAATGCCCGGCTGCACCTGTCCTGAGGGCAGAGGGCACCCCTCAAGTCAATTAATCAGCAGCGCGGGCTCTTGCCCACGCTCACTTCTGTCGCATCCGCCCCCAGCTGGGGCCAAGTGCATGCCGGACTGCGCGCTGGCTGGAGAACCGCCGTGGCAGGTCCCACCGTTACCTGGCGCCCCCGCGCACTCGCACCCCATCAAACACACACCTCCCTCCGCTTGTGTGCGCGCCCCGGGCGCTACTGCTGCTGTCGCTGTCCTTGGCTTGGTGCCGCGCGTATACCTAGGTTCGTACGTCCGTGGCCCAGCTGCACGCACCGCCACCCCCTCAGCTGCCAACCGCACGCTTCCCGTGCCCTCCGTGCGTGTCAAGGGGAGTGCCGGGGTGCCTGCGGGGGCGGTGCCGCCCAGCGTTCCAAGCACCGCATTGCAGCCTGCGAGCGCGCGGTCGGGTGCGCCGTCTCACGTGGCGCCCGCGCCCCGTTTGCGACCACGTCAAGCCTCGTTGACAACTACCTTTCGGGAGACTTTTTGCTTTGGCGCGAGAACCCCCCGGTGTGCCCCGGAATGTGTTTGGTCAAGAACACGACAGCACCGTTGGAGAACCTGGCGGCGGAGACAGGAGAGAGAGGGCGCGGAAGCGCCACAGCGTGGGCAGGCAGACTGCACTTGACACTGGCGGCGTTAGTGTTTTCCCCTGCTCTCCTGGTGGGCCCCCTGCCCCCGCCCGTGACGTGCGAGGGCTTGGGGCTTGGGAACTCGCGGCCATGCCTCCGGTCCCCTCCCCCACCCGCTGGACTTGGCGCACTGGACTGGGGGGAGTTCTAAGGAGAATGGAAGCCCACAGGAGTACCTGCCAGCGCGCGGCGCCGGCGCGGCGCCCACTGCAGCGGCCCGAGGGAGGTGGCGACGAGCACAGCTCTGCCGGCGCCGGCGCCGGGCGGGACAAGCGCGCTCTGGGGATGCCAGGTGATGGGGCTGGGCCCGCCTTCCTCGGCCAACCGCCCTGGGGCTGCTGCGCCGCATGCGCCCCCCTGACTTCCGACCGAGTTGGGAAGCCCAAAATGTCGGCGCGGTGGGGGCAGGCGTGTGCCTCTCTCCGGGCGCAAGCAGCGCCAGGCGTGTGTTTGTGCGTGTGTCCGAGAGAGAGAGAGACAGAGACAGAGCCGTGGGTGGTTGTGACGGTTCGACTGGCAACGAAGCAAGCAGGCTGCATGTGTGCGTCGGTTCAATGCGACCCCTTTCTGCATCGCCGCCCCCGCAAAGGCTGGCCAAAATCATCACGTGGTTCTTATTCGTGATTGCGTCTTCTGGGCCGCCACCTGCGGACCTGCGCAGTTTGCGACGTGGTGTGCGGCCGGCCGCGGAGCGCGATAGGTCCTGTTGCCTCCTCCAAGCCCTCCCTGCTGCTCTCCCATGCTGTGCGGTGCGCGGGTCGTGCAGTCGCCGTCGTGACTCCCGGTGCGGCCGCCGGCGTGGCGGACTACCGGCAGTAGCACCCGCGCACGCGCACGCCACCTGCCCTTTCCCCCGCGCCATCGGTGACTGGCAATGGCCGTGTTCTCTGGCTTCGCCCCTAATCCGTTCGCTCCTAACCCCGCCCACCTTTAAGCAGACTTAGTGGGGCCCTTTGAGGGCGCCGCAAGTGCCCGAGGGCCGTATGGCTTGCGCGCGTGCCCGCCGCTGGCGCGTGCGCCGTCGCCGCCCCCCCCCCCCCCCAGCCTTATCGCTGCTTCGCTGCTCTCCCGCCGCCCGGCCCCCCCATGCCCAGACCCCGCTGCGCTCAACAGGACTGCTCACACCGAGTCACGCCCCGTGCATGCCGCGCCCTAGCCCGCTGTGAGGTGCAGGAGGCCTCGCCGTTCAGAGCCCATGTTCCAGTGCACACACCCACGCGCGCACCTGCCCGCTTTGCTTGCGCGTCCGGCAGGCCAGCTGCTCTGCTGCTCCTGACGCGACGCTGCAGGACGGGGGGTTTTGCGCCAGCCAGATGTTGTCAAGAGGTCCAGATTTCTGTAAACGCGGTTCGCTGTCGACACCCGGCGGGGCAAGGCGGGGGAGACCTGTTGGGGACCTGTACAGGGTAAGGTGGGAGTGGTGTCCTGACACTGGTGCCGGCGCTCACGCTCGTTTCGCGCCGCGTGATGCCTCTGCCGCGCCTAGAATTTCCTCATCAGAGTGCGCTGCCCTGGTGGGCCAGCGAGCGGAGCGCAGCAGTGCCCACACCTCCCTGTGCTGGCGCTCCGTCTGTTACCACGCCCCCCTTGCTGCAGGCCTGTCCGCGGTGCGGCGCAAGCCGCTCCAATCTCGCGCGCCGCTGTCTGTGCTCCCACCCACCTGCGCTGTTGTTCCCGCTGCAAGGCTACTGAGTTGAGAAACGCAGTTTCCTTCCCTGCCCGACGAGTTCTTTTCTTCCGTCCCCCTCCCCCCCCCACCCCATGGCGCCACGAGACGTGGCGCCCTTCTGCAGCAGTCCCCCACCCCCCCGCACCTTTCAGTTTGAGCGTCCGGCCGGCCGGCCGGCCAGCACTGCGGCCCCTTGCGTATGAACCGCCAAAGAAGGGAAAGGGGGGTCACGCGGGCGGCGGCGGCAGTTTGCGCTGCGGCCGCTCCCTTCAACGCACTGCAACGCACGCGCGCACGCCTCAGGGCACCGCGTCAGCAGCAAATGCCAAGGGCGCACTGCTGCTGCCGCTGCCCCTCTACTCCCTGTGCTCCCTGGGCCCTGCGGCGGCAGGTCGCGCCCTGCGCCCAGCGCCGATGCACCAGACCGCTGCCGGCCCAGCGAGCCGCCGCGGCGCAACGCAACGCAATGCACCACATGTATGAGGCAAAGAAGAGCGCGAGCAACGCTTCCGCAAGCGACGGTGTCTGAGAGTCGCTTCTTTAATCATAAGTGCTGCGTGCTGCGGTGCATGCTTTGCTGCTTTGGTCCTCCCGTTCGCGCGTGTCCCCGGGTCTTGCTGCACCCGCCCCTGATTTGCACGCTCATGGCCGCTGCGACGGGTTGCTCTGGTCTGCTCTGCGTGGGTCCTCTTTGCTTGCACCAGTTTAGCAGGCCGTCTGACATGCATGAATCCACTGGGGGGCTTTTGAACGGCTCCGAGGCTCGCGCTGCGCACAGCCACCTGGAGGGAACTCCCCGGCAGAGCGCGGAAAGAGAGCACCGCCGACAGCGCGCGCGTCACAGCTCATCGATGATGCCCCGGTAGAAGGACTCCGCCATCCCCGCGCCCACAAAGGGGTCCCCCGGCTGCAGCGCGGCGGCGGCGGGCGGCACGCTGAGGCCGCTGCCGGACGAAGCGTTGGACAGCCGGCGGAAGTCCGCGGCCAGCCACCGGAACAGAGCTTCCTGGTGGTCAGGGGTGATCGCCACGCCACTGTTGACGTAGACCGTGTTGTTGGACAGGAACCACTCGACCTGCCATGTGCACGCGGAGCCATGGTGCAAACGGCTCGCGAGGGGCTAAGGGCGATGCTTCCAGCCCCGCAAAGCGCTCAGCCCCACATTCGACAGGAAGCCCCTTGCTGGAGCCCTTTGCGGGTGGACTTCAGCAGAGCCCCGAGCGTGGTGCAAGCGCGCGTGCGCGTGCGGACTCACGTTGTGCACGGCGCGCACGTACGCCGTCAGGCTGCCGTCCGGCCCCACCTGGCCCTGCCACATGGCGCTGCCCGACTGCCCCTGCGCACAAGCACGGGCAGCGCGCCACGCCAGCACGCCTGGAGCTGCTGCGCGCTAGCCGGCGTCGTTGCTGCTGCGCCCGTGCCACGCACGCCTCCACGCTCTGGCAGGGAAAAGCTTGCGGCAAAAAGGCGCACCGGCAGGGTGTCGCATCTGTGCCGCAGGACGGCGGCGTAGCAGTCGTGCTGCTGGATGACGCACTGGGCCGTGATGCACGAGCCCTGGTCCAGGTCGGTGGGGTAGCCGGCCGTGGTGGCGCGGAACGGCTCATCCCAGCGGCCGCTGCAGCGCGCAGCACGCAGAGCGGTGCGGTGCGGGTGGCGTCCCCTCCCACCTTGACGTGGCGCAAGCGCTGCTGCGCTTAGCGCAAGCAGGCTCGCCTGCACTGCTCTGTGGTGCTGCCCTTGCCCGTCCCCGCGGCCCCCCTTGCACGTGGGACCCAGGTGCGGGAGGAGCCCAGCCAGCCGCAGGCGTCCCGTCCCGTGAATTCTTCACCTGCAGGCCTGGGCAATGCCCAGCCAGCCCGTCTGCAGGCCCACGCGCGCCGCGCCTTCTTGCAACGTTATCAACGCCAAATCTGACTCATTTGGGTCGAGGTACAGCGCGTTGACGTAGTCGCTGATCACGTCGATGCTGGTCCAGCCGAACGAGTCAAAGGGCCGCACCATGCCGTCGCTGGAGGGCGACACAAAGGCCGCCGGGGAGAAGCGGATGTTGTCGTGGAAGGCCTGCACACGTCGTGCGGTGGTGTGCTGGCGGGATTGGCATCTGTGTGGGCGCCTCCGCGGGGGGCTGGAGTCCAACCACAGGGCGCATCGGACGCGTGCGTGCACAGGCACCCAAGGAGACGTTCTCCTGGTGCGCTCCCGTGAGCCGCGGGGGTAGGCCAGGCACCGCACAGCCCCTTTTTGCCCTGCGCTTGCCCTCCCCCTCCCTTGCCCAGCGCCGCACACTGGGAGGTGTGGGGCGCACCGTTAGCTTGCGGCTGTACACGCAGTGCGCCGCCGTCAGCACGGACGAGGGGCCCACCAGCGCGCCCGAGCACCCGAACGAGTCGCCGTTCTGCACCAGCTGCACGTGCCCCACGGCGCTAAAGGGGAACGTGGGGAACCTGCGGCGCAGCAGGGCGGCAGCAAGGCACACACCACGCTGCTGCGGCCGGCCTCTCCGCAGGCGGTGAGCTCGGAAGAAGGCCGCCACCACCGCCCCAACCAGCCCAGCTCGCAATGCTCCTTCCTAGCCACTAACACCGACCTGGGGCAGGGGATTCGGTGGTCCTGGCCAAAGATGCCCAGCCGCCTCCGTCTCCTCCCGGGCGTGGTGCCGTTGCTGCCATCACCGCCGCGCTGGGGCCCGCCCCCGCCCGCGGGCGGCCACGGCCTGGCCGCCGTGGGAGCGGCCGGCGGCAGCGGCTGCGCGTACACGTGCCCCTCCCGGGTGAACCGGAGCAAGGTCTTGGGCGGTGCCGCCGCGCCCGCCAGCACCTGCCGCCTGGCCTCGCGCCGCGCGCCCTCTGCCGCCTCCTGCCAGGCGCTGCTGCCTGGCCGCGCCGCGCGCCTGTCCTCCGGTAGGCCCGCCGCTGCGCTGGAGCTCGTGCCCGAGCGCGCCCACCCGGCGGGGAGCCACCGTTCCCAGATGCTGCTGCCTGCGCCGGCGGGCGCCGGCGCGCCTGCGCGCTGCTGCGCTTCGAGCTGGGGCAGGTGGCCCAGGTACGTCCAGCCCTCATGAGAGTCAGGGCTGGGAGTTTGCTGGCTCTCCTCCTGGCTTAACTGATGCTCGGGAGCAGCTGCTCCTTGCGCGTAGGGATGGCTGGGTCGCAGGAGGACCTCGCCTGCGGGCGCCGACGTGTGTGTGCACGGTGCGGTGTGCACATCGTGCCATGCACAGCGCAGGCCATCAGCCAGAGGAGCTGTGCGACTGCCCAGTCACCTGAGCACGGCCCGTCCTGCAGCACGTCCTGGGTGAAGCCCTGGCGCCGCGCCACGCAAGCGCTGGCGAACGTCAGGCCCGACGCCGGAGCGCACACCGGGCGGTCACCGAACTGCACGCTGCACGATTCAGCCTGGTCTCCTCCTGGTCCTGCGCCGTGCAGGAGCGTGGTCAACGCGTTGACCTGCCGTGTTCACGAGCAGCTGCGACCAAAGCGCAAGCGGGGCATCACCTGAAACGGCCTCAGCGCTTCCTGATTTTGAGAGCTGCACCAGCAGCAGCAGGAGCGCGAGGGCGCTGCTTCGCCGCTCGCCCCGTCGCTTCATGTCGCTCTGCTGGTTGGTGCGCCTGGCGAGCTATCGACCCGCAGCGTGGCACGATCGGCATTATGACATGCCGTGCCGCTGCTCGCCTCGCTGCTGTGCGCTGAGCTGCTTCCGCTTGTCCGTGCCTGAGCCCGGCACAGCATGCAGGATGCAGAGCGTGGACGGCCTGCACAGCGCAATGGCATGACGCAATCCTGCAGCGCGCTGCTGCCCTCGCGCTCTGACCCGCACCATTGGCGGCGATGCCGCCCGCACCCGCGCCCGTCGCTGCGGCGGCGGTGCGCGTGGCGGAGGAACCCGTGGATCGCCGGTACAACCTGCTCAGCACCATCGGAGAGGGCAGCTACGGCAAGGCGCTGCTGGCCGTGCGCCGTGAGGACCAATCCAAGGTGCGCCGCAGCTCCGGAGCGTGTTGTGAGCGCCAGCTTTCACCCCCCGCGCGCGGCAAGCCTGAGCGCCATCATCGCGCTGCTTGATTGCGCCGCCGCGTGCCGCCACGCCCAACTGCAGGTGGTGGTGAAGCAGATATGGCTCAAGGACGTGGACGACCTGATGCGGCAGGAGGCGCTCAAGGAGGCCCAGCTGCTGGCCCGCTTCGACCACGTCAACATCGTGCACTACCACGAGTGCATCCTGGAGGTGCGCGGCCTCTGGCTGCGCGCCCACGCACAATCACGCCCGCAACCGCCGGCACCGGCTACGCATCCACTGTGTGACGCCCGTGCGTGCCTCGACCGCAGGGGCAGTGCCTCAACATCGTCATGGAGTACGCCTCGGAGGGCGACCTGGGCAGCATCATCGCGGCGCGCGCCCAGGACAAGAAGCCATTCTCCGAGGACGACATCATGTTCTGGTGAGGCAGCAGCGGCAGCTCTGGCGAAAGGGCTTGCCCAGCCCACACCAGCCAGCACAGGCGCAGCGTAAGCTGGGCGGCTCGAGGCGCGAACGCTCCGCACCAGCGAACAGTGTCGGTCAGCAACACCCTGCCAGCAGCAGCAGCAGCAGCAGCAGCAGGAGCAGCAGCAGCAGCGGCCTGGAGCTAGGTGACAGCTTCCGATGGGCGCCGTGGTGGTGCCACACAGGTGCTGAGGCGGCAGAGCAGCACGCGCCGGCCGCTTGCGCACGCGCTTGTCACAGCACGTGCTTCTCTGCCGGGCCCTCCCTCCCCCCTCGCCCGCAGGTTTGTGCAGATTGTGCTGGCGCTCTTCCACGTGCACAGCAAGAACGTGCTGCACCGCGACCTCAAGTCTCAAAACATCTTCATCTCGGCGGGTGCGCGAGCCACCACCAGTCCGCGCCGCCGCCCGCCGCGCCCTCCCCGCACTCGCCAGCTTGCCGCGGCGCCCAGCAAACAGGCGCCTCCGCTGCGTGCTGCAGCGCGTGTGTGCGCTCTCTGCTCTGCGTGCTGAGCTCTTTGCCTGGCGTAGGTGCACTTGGGAAGCCTGCACGGCGCCACGCGTCACAACCGTGGGAGTGCGCCATGTCCGCTCCTGCGCCGCGCCGCGCGCAGGCAACATCCTCAAGCTGGGCGACTTTGGCATCGCGCGCGTGCTCAGCAGCGACACCGAGCTGGCAAACACCGTGGTGCGTTGCGCGCTCCCCCACCCCAACTTGGGACAAAGATAACGAGAGCGCAGCCCTCGCCAGCGGACGCTCCACCCACGCTTGGAAAGCCCAGCAGGCCCGCAGGCTCCGTAGACGTGCAGTCGCCAAGCTGTCCACGCCTGGGGCACACGCCAGCACAGCCAGCCTCGCTGTGCGCGTGCTTGGTCGGGTGGCCCGCGCAGATTGGGACGCCCTACTACCTGAGCCCGGAGATATGTGAGGACCGGCCGTACAACCGCAAGAGCGACGTGTGGGCGCTGGGGTGCATCCTGTACGAGCTGTGCACGCTCAAGCGCGCCTTCAACGGGCAGAGCCTGCCCGCGCTGGTGAGGCGGACGCGGGGATGGCGGGCGAGACATGGCGGAGCGCGTGGCGGGGTGGCGCCAGGCGCGCCTGCTGGGCGCAGCAAACTGCCCGTCACGAGATATGAGCTGGCGGCACCCACCCAAGCAGCACTGCGGCTCGTGCTGGCACTCTGCATGAGGGCGCAGGTGGTGCAGATCCTGCGGGGCCGGTACCCGCCCATCCCCACGCGCTACTCGAGCCCGCTGCGGGGCCTGGTCGAGGCCATGCTCAAGCAAAACCCCAAGGTAGGGCTTTTCCGCCGCCGCCGCTCCTCTTCGCCTCTCAGCCACGCCCCCGCCCACCCGCTCGCAAGGCAGAGGGCTGCGCTCTGCCAGTGCCCTGCAGCAGACCTGCCTTTTTCGCCCACTGCCCACGCTGGCGCCCGCGCTGGCGCCCGCCGCAGGACCGCCCGTCCGTCGACGCCATCCTCCGCATGGCCTTCGTCAAGAAGCACGTCGAGCGCTACGCGCAGCACGTCATGCGCCTCTCGCCCGTCGGCGACGCGGCAGACGCGCCCAACGGCGCCTCGCCGCCGCAGCAGCCACCGCCGCCGCTGCTCCCCGCGGTCATTGTCGCCCCCGCCCTGGCGGCCGCCGGCGCCGCCGGCTCGGGAAACCTGGGCGGGGTCAAGCAGCAAGCAGCGCCGCCCGTGGCCCGCGTGGGCAGCAAGAGCCAGGCGAGGGCGTCGCGCGGCGAGAGCACGCCTGCTCCGGCGGCAGACGCGGCGGCCGCGCCGCGGGCAGCCAACGCCTCGCCGACCAAGCCGGCAGCGATGCCGGCGGCAGCGGCGGGAGGGGCGGCGGCGGGGCGGCGGGCGGGCGGGGCGCTCGGCGGGTCGGGTTGGGTGCGGCAGCAACACGCCGCCATGGCGGAAATTGAGAGCGCGCTGGCGGCGCAGCGGGGGGGGGAGCAGGCGGGCTGCGGCGCACGGGCGGCGGCGGGGCCGGCGGAGCGCGTGGCGTCGGCGGGCGCGGGCGGGGCGGGGCCGGGGCCGTCGTCGGTGGCTGCGGCCGCGCTGGACCGGCGCCCGTCGCTCAACGCGGCCGGTGTGCGCGTTGCGGGCGGGGGCGAGACGATGGCGGCGGCGGGGGGGTCGCCGGCGAGAGCGGGGGGCGCGGCGGGGGCGACGGGGCAGGCGGGGCGGACGCGGCAGCTGGCGGACGCCAAGCAGGCGGCCAGGGAGGCGGAGCTGGAGGCGGCAAAGCAGGCCGTGATGCAGGTGCGGCGGATGCCCTTTGTGATGTCTCCTGTCGTGCAGGGTGGCGTCGTGCCGTTCTTGATCTGCTTGATGACTTGTGCGTGACCGGTCGTCGCGGTTGTGGTTCGCGCAGGAGCGCGCGCGCAAGGCTCAAGCGGCGACCAAGCGCAGCCACGAGGCCGCGCAGGCGCAGAAGCAGCGCAGCGAGGAGCGGCAGCGCGAGGTGGAGCGGCACGAGGCCGAGCAGCGCGCGCGGGAGGAGGAGAAGGCCGCGCGGGCGTCCGAGCTCGCCGAGCAGTGCAAGCACCGCAAGGTGCATGGAGGCAGGAGCAGCGCTTTGAGCGCCTGTGCCGCGCCTCGCCTTGCTCACCACCCCCTGCCTTTCGCGCTGCCGCGCTCTGTCTTCATCGCAGGAGGCCAAGGCGCAGCTGCGCGAGCAGCTGGCCGCGCACATGGCCGCGCACCAGCACCAGATCAAGGCGGCCAAGCCGCGCATCAACCGCAACGAGCTCGCCGCGCTGGGCCAGCAGTTCGCCGCGCGCCTCGCCTCATCCTCGAGCGCCGCCGCCAGCCCCGCGATGGGCGAGGTCATCACCGTGCTCGCCGAGCCCTCCCCCTCCCCAGCGGCGCCCTCGCGCGCTGCAGCGCCGGCCGCCAAGCCCAGCCCCGCCCGCCCCTCGGACCGAAACCAGCAGCCTCCGCAGCAGCAGCCTCAGCCCAGCAGCAGCAAGCCCGCCGCCAGCGACCCTCCGCCGTGGCGCAAGCCCCGCGTCGCCGGAGTGGGCGCGCTCGCGTCGGCCGCCAGCGGCGGCTCGTCGTCGTCCTTCCCCGAGGTGCAGATCTTCACGCCATTCGGGGGCGAGGTGCTGGTGGTTGGCGGCGCGGGCGCCGCCGCCGACCGGGCCGACAGGGCGGCCTCCCGCCCCTCGTCCAGCTCCGCCGGCGCTCCCGCGCCGGCAGCGCGGGCGCAGCAGCCGCCCTCGCGGCCGGCGGCGGCCGCCGCGCTGCTCCCCACGCCGGCCATCCAGCGCGTCCCGTCCGTGTCGCCGCCGAGGGGGCAGCAGCAGCCGCAGCAGGGCGGCAGGCCGCGCACGCCGCCGCTGCCGCAGCAGCCCGCCGCACGGCAGAGGACGCCCTCGCCTCCGTCGTCTTCTGGGGCCGCAGCAGCGCGTACGGACGGCAAGAGCGCGGCCCGCCACCAGCAGCAGCAGCAGCAGCAGCAGCAGCAGCAGCAGCAGCAGCAGCAGCAGCAAAACGCGACGGGGTGGAGCTCCAACGAGCTGCTGGGCCTGCTCAGCGAGATCCAGGCAGTCCTGGAAGACGACGGCGACGGCGACGACGACGACGACGACGACGGCGCAGACCTTGCGGCGGCGCGCGCGGCGGGGCCACCAGGGCCGAGCCAAGCAGGGAGGGTGGGTGGTGGCGGCGGCGCGGCGGCGGCGGGCGGCAGGCCCAGCACTGCGGCGCTGCTGCGGCTGCCGCCTGAGGAGGGTCAGCTTGAGTCCCAGGGGTCGGGCGGCGGCGGCGCGGGTGCGGCAGGCGGGCGGGCCAGAGGTGGGGGATCGGCCGGAGGCGCAGCCGCGGGCAACTTGCCGCCCCTCACGTGAGTGCCACGCTCAGTCCTGCTCTGCCTTGTACTCCTCGGTTGGGGACCGCACGCCGCTCTGCTGCGGTGGGTCGTCAGTCCACCACCACGCCGCGGCTGGCCCATTGCTCCGTTGCGCCCTCCTGGCGGCGCAGGCAGCAGGAGCGCGTGGACGCCATCCGGCGCGACCTCGAGCGGCAGCTGGGCGCACAGGCCTTTGCCGCCGCCTACCAGTGCGTGCCATATAGCCTTTGTGGGAGCTGAGGCTCGCGACAGAACTCGTGCTCAGTCTGAGGGCCCTCTGGCGACTGGTGCAGCGGCAGGCGTGCTCAGTCTGAGGGCCCTCTGGCGACTGGTGCAGTGTGGGAGGCGCCCACCCCTTGCACTGCCTGCACTCGCGGTGTGTGGGCAAGGCACGCACCGTGCCCCGCGCAACGCCCTCCTCCCGTGTGCGGCCGCAGGTACCTTCGTGAGGTGCACCGCAAGTCTTCGGCGGCGGCGGCGGCGGCGGCGGACGGCGAGGACGGCCCGGCACTGACGCTCGTGCGGCGGGGCCCGCAGCAGCAGCACGAGGCGGGTCAGGAGCACGAGCGGCTGAGGGAGCTGCTGGGGCCCGGCAAGCTGCACCTGGCCAGGCACCTGCAGCGGCTCATCACGTGGGAGGAGCTCAGCGCCGAGGCGGGACGCATGGAGTGACCCGATGCGTCGCAAGAGTAGAGTTAGCCAGTTGGGCGCATGTACGTTGAGCCTCTGAGAGTCTGCAGGGGGCCCTGCTTCGTGCTGATGACGCTTGATGGCGCGTCGTAACTGCGTGCAACGCGGTGTTCTGCTGGCGCCCTCCCTGGAGCGCGGCCAAAGGGGACTGATCAGTGGCAAACACGGAGCCTGGCAATCATTCCTGCTCTCCCGCCGCGTTGTTCGCAGGCTCTCATGCGCAGGCCCTCCATCACTCTTTCCAACAGCAGCAACCCCGCTCCGTCGGGCGCCCTTGCGAGCAATTCACTCGGCCCACGCTCCATTGCGTGCGCAGCGTGGACGCAGCGCTCTAGCAGCCGCATCGAGAGGTGAGAGCAGCTCTCGAGCAGCCGGGTGAGCTCCCGGCAGCATGCCCGCCTGAGCCGGGAAAGCACAGCCTGAGGAGCAGCAGCGGAGGCGGCCGAGCAGGGCGGGATCGTGGCGTTGATGCTGCGCATCGCCGCAATCGGGCGTGCATCGCGGCGCGCGAGCCAGGGGATGCGGGCGTCCGGCGCCCACCGCTTTGTGGCCCCTCCAACACGAGCCCGATGGCGCACCCGGCGCTTCGCAGATGGCCGCGAAACTGGCGCTGCTGGCGCTGCTTGCTCTCGCGCTGGCCGCCGCCGTGCACGGTGAGGCACTTGATGGGTTCCTGCAGGGCGAGCGCAGGCCAGACGACTGGGTGGGCGCAGCGTGCCCGTGCGCCACGACTTTTCTGCAAGCAGGCAAAGACGATGGCTACAGCGGCGAGGTGGATGGCTACGACAGCCATGGCGGCCACGATGACGGCTACTATGTGGAGGGAGACAAGTACGGCGGCTGGAGCTACGGGTGGAGCTACGGCCCCAAGGCGGGCCGCGGGCGGCGCACCTACGTGCTCGACTGGAAGTTTCGCACCTACCTCAAGTCCATCCCCAAGCTCTACGTGCGCTGCGGGGACACCATCGTGTTCCGCGTGGCCGCCAACAGCACGCACAACGTGGTCCGCGTGGCGCCGCTCAGGGGCTGGCAGAGGAGGTTCCCGAGTGAGTGGCGGTTGATGGGCGCGCGCGCACGGCCACCGCAAGCGCCGGCCCCCACACTGCAACCTGAGCAAGCACACGGATTTTTAGAAGCCCGTCCGGAGCTTCTGTGCTTGGATGTTTCACTGTGCTGCACCTGCGGCGGGTGGCGCTCGCTCAGCG
>VFQP010004499.1_pt1 | contig 12936 bp, 8 predicted proteins | sample 3512351 | NCBI WGS metagenome assembly VFQP01 (sample SAMN10412372, study PRJNA504923) | tailings metagenome | isolation source: Relicate 1 Philex TSF1 revegetated site | place: Philippines: Tuba, Benguet | collected 2017-08-29 | reverse complement strand
GGATCGTCCTTATGGCGGTACCAATGCTACTGATAACTCTGGTACCCTGAAATATGTTCGTATTGAGTACGCTGGTATCGCTGCTTTCCCTGGTTCTGAGATCAATGGTCTTACCCTGGGTGGTGTAGGTAGTGGTACAACACTGGAAAATATCCAGGTGATTTATGGTAATGATGATGCGTATGAATTTTTTGGTGGTAACGTAAATGCCAAGAACCTGATCGCATTCGGTACTGCCGATGATGATTTCGATTTCGACTTCGGTTATACCGGTAAGATCCAGTTTGGTGTAGCCCTGCGTGATCCATTATTCATTGATAATGGTGATGCTGGTAATGGTATTGAAGCAGATAATGATGGTTCAGGTACTACTGCCACTCCTTATACACGCCCTGTACTGAGCAACTTTACTTTTGTAGGTCCTAACAATGCTGCAGGTACGCTGGCCAACCACAACTTCGGTAACCGTTGGAGAAGGTCTGTACGTTTTGTACTCCGTAACTCTATCCTGATGGGTTGGCAGAAAGGTGGTTTCTCTATCGAATCTGATGGTACAGCCGCTTCTTATCATGCCGATGGTACTTCTGAGTTCAAGAATAACCTGGTACATGCTGTAGCTGATGCTTACCGTATTTCTGGTTTAACCAATAGTACCGTAACTGCAGCTCAAATGAAGACAAAAGCTGAGTCAGAGGGTTGTAAAACTTATGCGAGTGCGGCTGATATCAAATTAACAGCTCCCTTCTCATTAACAGCTCCCAACCTGTTACCAGCAACTGGTTCTGATGCCTTAACCGGCTCTAGCTTCACAGGTTTGGATAACTTCTTTACAGCTACCACTTATGTAGGTGCTTTCGGTACCACAAACTGGATGGCTAACTGGACAAGATTCCCTGTTAAAGGTCAATAATCTGATCAAATCATATTCCAAGGGCCGCCTCCTTCACAGAGGCGGCCCTCCTTTGTGCATACCTTCGTGTCCTTTGTGTCCTTTGTGGTTTCAAATCACTTTGACACTCTGCGAGCTTGCAGATAATGCGAGCAGATTTGAAACCACAAAGGACACAAAGGACACGAAGGTGAACACAAAGGGATATGGATTATTTTTGTGTATATGAAGTATATAACAATATTCTGCCTGCTATTCTTCTCTTTCGCCGCCTGCAAAAACGGCGTTAATGATCCTGCTGCAAACGACAGCGCCTCGGTACCTGCGCTATCCCTACACCCGCTCCCCGACATACAGGTAACAGATAGCATTGATATGCAGTTCTATCCCGATGCCACAGCCGATCAAAAAAAATATACCAGATTAGGCGTGAATGATAGCAATGTGATTCGATTGCTCGTGAATAGTGAATTAATGAATCCTGCAACAGGTGCAGATTGTGTGTATGATGCCAAGTTATTTTGCTTTTCAAAGGGGCAGATCGTAAAAACGCTTTACCTCGCTGCACAGTCGGATACCTGTCGTTATATAGCTTTCATTAAAAGCGGCGGCGTCACTGTCAAAACCCAACTCTCCGATAGTACCGCAGCCCTCATCAATCGCTTCCGCCAACAGTCCACCACCCCATAACAGCCAAAACCCTTTGTGCTCCCCTTTGTGTACTTTGTGTCCTTTGTGGTTTCAATTTCCTTGTGTGTTTTGCGGGCTTGCAGATAGCGCAAGCAGATATTAAACCACAAAGGACACAAAGTACACAAAGGGGAGCACAAAGGGATTTACCAGTTATTCATTTGTTCGGGTACAATTCTTTCCGGTTGCTTAACCGGTTTATTGCGCCAGTCGGGCTCATATTTTACAAACCAGCTCAACCATAAGGAACGGGAGAGGCGCATGATCAATGGCTGACAAATCAGCAGCAATACAAATGCAGTTCCCATCCAGTAAAAGATTCTGTTATCATCGATGGAGAAAGTCATACCAATCAGCACTTTCCAGGCTACGAAAGTGGATACCAGAAAAGCCACAGAAAGCGCATAACTCACATAGCCAGTGCCATAATAGAAACCAACTTCAATCTCAGTAGGCTGTCCACATGCTGGGCAATGCTCATGCATGTCTACATTGGTCTTGAGCTTATAGGCCTGCTGGCTCTTGAAGATATGTCCCTCGCGACAACGTGGGCAACGATTATTGAGTACACTCCATAAGTACCAAGGTCTATTTGCTTGTTCAGCCATTATGCGGATGTTTAGGATGCAAATTTAAACAATCATACACACCCAAAAGGTGACATTTATCACATCTCCACCCCTTTGTGTTTCCCTTTGTGTACTTTGTGTCCTTTGTGGTTTCAAATCTGCTCGCATAATCTGCATGCTTGCAAATTGTCAAAGAGATTTGAAACCACAAAGGACACAAAGTACACAAAGGGGAACACAAAGGTTAGAGGATTTGTTCCATGCGCATGGAACGCGAGCCTTTGATGAGGATATGGGCATGGTGGAAGTCCTGTGAAGTAAACCATGCTTTCGCTGCCATTGCATCAGGGAAATAATGGTAACGGTGTTGCACATGAGCAAAATCACCACCTACCAAAACCACCTGATCCCATTTGTATTGATCAATAAGGTCGATGATACCCTGGTGTTCCTGTATGCTTTCTTCTCCCAATTCCATCATACCGCCAATCATGATCACTTTTTGTTGGGCAGATAGGGTAGCGAAATTTTCGATGGCAGCACGCATGCTGGTTGGGTTAGCGTTATAGGCATCCAGAATAATATGATTGCTATCTTTCTCTACCATTTGAGAGCGACTATTCGATGGCGAGTAGGATTCAATGGCCGTAATGATTTTATTGGCAGGTACGCCAAAATGAATACCTGTGGCTACAGCGCACAAAACATTGGGCAGGTTATAAGCACCTACTAATTGTGTGCTGATGAGTACCGGCTGGCCCAATCCTTTTTCTATCATCACATTCAAAAATGGCTCGCTTGCGGTGGCATGGCCTATTACATCTCCTTGTTGTGTGCCGTACACGATGCGTTTATCAATACCCCTGCTCATCTCCTGCAGATAATCATAATCATCATAGATGAAGATGCTGCCATTATGTGCCCGTATATGGTCGTATAATTCACCCTTACCTTTGCGAACACCTTCTACACCACCAAATCCTTCCAGGTGTGCTTTACCGCAATTGGTGATGATGCCATGGGTAGGATTCGCATAGGTACAGTACCCGGCAATTTCCCGCTGGTGATTAGCTCCCATTTCTATAATGGCCATTTCTGCATCTTTACGAACACTCAAAAGGGTAAGGGGAACGCCAATATGGTTATTCAGATTACCCTGTGTGGTATAGGTAATGAAATGGCTTGCCAGTACAGCATACACCAGTTCTTTGGTGGTTGTTTTTCCATTACTACCTGTAATACCGATAAAAGGGATGGTAAATGTATTCCTATGTTCTGCAGCGAGGTCTTGCAAAGCCTTCAATACGTCGTCTACCAAAATTAATCGCTCATTCCCCGGATCTATATCCTCATCCACCACCGCATAAGCCGCCCCCATCTCCAAAGCCTTCAACGCAAACTCATTCCCATTAAAATTCGGCCCCCTCAAAGCAAAAAACATATCCCCCTCCCTCAGCTTTCTCGTATCAGTCTGAATACTCGGGTGTTGGGTGTAGATGGTGTGGAGGAGCATGGGGGGGAATTTGAAAATTTGAAAATTTGAAAATTTGAAAATGTTGGGTGCTCAAATTTTCAGGCTTATCACTGGGCAATTTATTAATTATTCAACAACCACCACGCTATTTCTTCCCATTTTCAAATTTCCAAATTTTCAAATCCCCTTCCTCCCATTTTCAAATTTTCAAATTCCCAAATTTTCAAATTAAAAAAGCCACCCCAATTCAGAGATGGCTTTTTCTTTATTTACCTTTTCCTTCTTATCGTTTGTTTCTTCTTGGAGGGAAGAATTGGCCGGTTTTGGATTTGCGGGAGAGGCCTTCTGCAGATCCGTAGTGGCTCATGGCGCAGCGGAAACCGATGGTGCTGGTGCTGAGGTCTTCTTCGAGGAACCTGCGGGTGCCGGGACTGAGCCAGTAGGCGCGGTCATTCCAGCTGCCGCCTTTGTACACCCTTGACTTATCAGATACCAGGCTGGTGATACCATAGCCGTAGTAGGCATTGCTGGATGAATCACCATCCATATAGTTAGTGGCATAGGAGCGCTGGTAATTTCTTCTGTTGCGGAGAGTGGAATCATTCTCGAGAACGGTTTTGATACGACCCTTATCATCACGCAGGTTACCTTGTCCGCCACTCATATCGATCTGGCGGAATTCGTTACCACGAAACAGGTTGAAATCATCACCATCCAGTGAGTTCAGCGGACGATATACATCGGCTACCCACTCATTCACGTTACCGCTCATGTTATAGATTCCATAACCGTTGGGAATGAATGTGGTTACTTCTGCAGGGATGGCAGCATTATCGTTCAAGCCACCGGCCACACCCATGTTATCACCCGCACCACGTTTGAAGTTGGCGAGGTAGGCACCCTGATAGGCACTCTTTTGGGTATAGCGAACATTATCATAGCCATTATTTTTCCAGGCATAGATTTGTTTGTTGGCGATCAATTCCTCACCACGCTTATTACCTTTTGATTTACGCTGAGGATTCTCGGCGATATATCCATAGGCAGCATATTCCCATTCTGCTTCTGTAGGCAGGCGATAATCGCCATACAGAATACCATCTTCAAAAGTCACTTTCGACCTCGGACGACCATTCGCATCTTTCAGCGGATTGCTGTTGGATCTGGCTTTAGCACCAGGGGTTGCCTGGTACTCATCCATTAAATAGGCTTTGGTATTGAAGTTATCCTGACCTGAGCCATTCAACTCACGTTTAATCTGGTTACGTGGGTCAAGGTATCCCTTGCCAATCAGGGTCAGTTCATTCACCCTGTCTGTACGCCAGATACAGAAATCTGTAGCTTGTTTCCAGCTAATACCAACAACGGGGTAGTAGTTATAAGATGGGTGGCGGAAATAATATTCTACATAAGGCTCATTATAGGCGAGCTCGCTACGCCAAACCAATGTATCGGGCTTCGCTTCTTCTACAATAGAATCCATACCGGCACCGCCAAATACATTGGTCAGCCAGTACAGGTATTCACGGTAGTGTACGTTGGCCACTTCCGTTTTATCGATAAAGAACGAGTTCACCGTGATCCTGCGGGGCACATTGTTCCAATCGCCCATCACATCTTCCTGCGATGCACCCATCGTAAAAGTACCACCCTGAACAAATACCAGACCAGGAGCGGCCTTAATATCTTTCGGGCGGGCAACATTGAAATTACCCTGGTTCTTGTCGTTATAGTTCCAACCCGTTACAGTCGATTTCTCCGGCTTTTTCTTGAAAAGACTACAAGATGCCATCGATCCCGACAGGGCCAGCAACAAAAACAGGTTCCGTGTTGTCTTGCTTACATACATGTGTTTCCTATTATAGTTGAATAATGAACCGCCAAAGCGGAAGCATAAGTCAATGCGAATATAGCGTTTTTATGATAACGCAATGAGGGAGAGGGGGGAGGGATTGTTACGAAAAGCTTAATATTGAATTTGAAAATTAGACAATTTGAAAATTTGAAAATGGGGGAGAGGAATTTGAAAATTTGGCAATTTGAAAATTTGAAAATGGAGAACCTTTGGTTGTTTGGGTTATTTATATCAACCTGGCTCCGCTCTATCCGGTCACTTATGACCCAATCCCCCCCCCATTTCCAAATTTCCAAATCTCCCAATTCCCCAATTGCCCCTCCCTCATTTTCAAATTTTCAAATTTTCAAATTTTCAAATTTCCTCCTCCTCCTCCCCCTCCTCTCCCTCTCCCAGCAACGTAATTATGCCAGTCATTCTGTGTTGTCGGGGGGGAATTGGTACCGGATTGGGGTGGTTGGGGAAGGGGTGTATAGAATGGATGCGGCTTTTTTGCAGGGGTTAACGCAGCAAACGGCGATTGCCAGTGCGGGCATCCGGTTGTTTGGGAATGGGGGTGCCATGCTGGGGGAATCGGCTGGGTCTATACCGGCAGATGATTTGGTGGAGAATGCCATTCGTGTGGTAGATGGGGGCGATGGACAGTTCAATGGAACCGATTACTTGTTATTCTATGCACCAGGCACTTCGGTTTGGCTGAAAGATAGTATTGGTCGTGGTTTTCGTTATCAAAAGAACCTGTATTCCGATACGGCCTATTACTATATTAATATAGGTTCAGTGGCCGGTAAAAGAATACCGGTGGGTGCAAGTGGTGGTGTGGCAGCATCTAACGTTACCACCTACGATGCCCGATTGGCGCATGAGCGCGATTTGGTGAATCTGATTAATAGTGGCAAACAATGGTATGGTGAATCCTGGCAGGCAGCCCAGTCCGGACCTGTCATACAGGTGAGCTGGCCCGGATTGGTTCAACAGGAGCCGCTGCGTATTAATAGCGCTTTTGCCTCCAGGAATGTGGGGGCGATAGCCCGATTTAATGTGGGTATTGCCACGCAGCAGGGAAGGGTTGAGCAGGTGCCGGCTATTACGGGAACATTTCTGGATAGGTATGCTACTGCTGTTGAAAGGAAGGATACCCTGAGTGTAGGCAGTAATAATTTTGCGGTAGGGTTTACCTATACCTCAACTGCTCAGGGCGCTACTTGCTGGTTAGATAAGCTGGAAATACTGGGCCGGCGAAGACTGGAATTACAGGCTGATACCCTGCTCAGTTTTCGCGACTGGCGTTCGGTACAAAATGGTGCCGCTGTACAGTTTGATATTAGCACCTCACTTACAGGCGCCATGGTATGGGAAGTGACCGATCCCTTGCAGCCAAGGGATATGGGTGCGAATCTTTCAAACGGAAGATTAAGTTTTACCAATGATGCGAGCCGGTTAAGGGAATATATTGCCTTTCACCTGCCACATGCGCGCACGCAAATCTTTGCCATGGGCAGGGTCACCAATCAGGACCTGCATGGCATGGCAGCTGTGCAATACCTGATCCTTACACCGGCGGCTTTCCGGACAGCGGCAGAGCGGCTGGCCGATTTTCATCGAAATAAATATGGCTATACGGTGGCAGTGGTGAATACAGAACAGGTGTATCATGAATTTGGCAGCGGTTCGCCAGATCCTGCTGCCATCAGGGATTGGGTGAAGATGTTCTATGATCGCGCCGGTACAGATAGCAGTAAACGCCCACGATATTTATTGTTATTTGGGAGTGGTAGCTTTGATCCGCAACAGCGTACCAATAATAATTACCGGTTCATCCCTACCTTTCAAACCCAACAATCGCTCGACCCCTTATCAAGTTATACTTCTGATGATTTCTTTTCTTTACTTGATGATAACGAGGATATCAATATTCCCAATGCACCATTTACTTCCGATATCGCTATAGGTCGCTTGCCCGCACGTACGTTAACGGAGGCACAGCAGTTTGTGAGTAAGATTATTCATTACCACCAAACCGGCGGACTGGGAGAATGGCGCAATCAGTTGGTTTTTCTGGCCGATGACCGGGATAATAACCTGCATCTGAATGATGCAGAAGCCATCACAGACATGATTCAAACCGTGAACCCCGGATTCTTATCGCGTAAATTGTACCTCGATGCCTTTCCCCTGCAGAGTGGTGCAGGTGGTGCCAGGTATCCTGCTGTGAGTGAAGAAGTGGTGAATAGCATCAATCGTGGGGCATTGATCTTCAACTACAGCGGACATGGTAACCATGTACGATTGGCGGATGAGGCGGTGGTTACGCTTAATGAAGTAAACCGGTTCAGGAATCCGGATCGTTTGCCATTGGTGATCACGGCCAGTTGCGATTTCTATCCCTTCGATGATCCTGCGAAGATCGCGCTGGGTGCACAAATGCTCACGGCCGACAGCAATGGTGCCATTGCTTTACTCACTACTTCGAGGCTGGTATTTGCATCGAGTAACAGGGTCATCAATGAGTTCTTTCTCACTACGGCACTACAACCACAAACAGGCGGAAAATACCTAACGATTGGTGAGGCGGCACGAAGGGCGCGAAATCTCTCTATTGTACAAGCCGGGGAGGTATTGAATACCCGAAAATTCGTGTTGCTGGGGGATCCTGCTATGCAACTGGCTTTTCCGAATCATACCATCAGGATAACTGCTGTGAATGGTCGGCAGCATGGTACGGCCGATACCCTCAAAGGGAATAGCACTTATACCATAACCGGGGAGATCGTGGATGGCAATGGGAACCGGGTATCCGATTTCAATGGCCGGCTCATTCCTTCGGTATACGACCAGCCGCGTATTACACAAACCCTGGGCAATGCGGCAGGCAGTGTGGTGACCAGTTTCAAACAGAATACTTCCCTTTTATTCAAGGGGAATGTTACAGTGAGCAATGGCAGTTTTGTATTCAGCTTCAGCGTACCGCGTGATGTAGCATTCCAACCTGGACGGGGCACGATTAGCGGGTATGCATTTAGTGCCAGCACCGATGCAGCAGGGGTTGATACAGGGTTTATTATGCAGGGTAATCCAATCCCACCAGTAGATCAGCAGGGACCGCAGATCAGACTTTACCTTAATGATACCCTATTCAGGGATGGGGGGCTTACACATGAATATCCGATCCTATTGGCAGATTTATTTGATACATCAGGGATTAATACCTCCGGTAATGGAATTGGCCATGATCTTATCCTCACCATCGACGGGAATGTGCGGGATACCCGGGCATTAAATGAGTTCTACCAGTCCGATTTGGATAATTACCGAAGTGGCTGGCTAAGATACCCCTTGCCATTACAGGATACCGGTCATCATGTACTGGAACTGAAAGCCTGGGATGGCGCCAATAACTCCTCATTGGCTCAATTACATTATATAGTAGTAAGGGAGGAAAAACTCCAGATTAACCGATGGCTGAATTTCCCCAATCCCTTTACCGACCGAACCCGTTTTTCCTTTGAGCATAATGTGAATGATCGTCCACTTAAGGTTACCCTATTCCTCTATCAATCCAATGGCAGGCTCGTTAAACGAATCCAACAGCAAGTACACAGCCAGGGTACAAGAAATATAGAGATAAGTTGGGATGGCAGGGATGAATCTGGTAGGAAAATGCAAAAAGGTGTTTATATTTACCGCATGGAAATAAGTGCCGGATCACAACCTGTGATAAAAGCCGGGCAATTGATCCTACTTTAAATGCACTGAATGGTATAATGCTACACTTGAATTGACCGATCAATGGGTTCGCCCCCTGCAGTAATTGATATGACTGATCCGGTCAATACTACATCCTACAATATCAATACAATACGATTATCTGTTTAGGCAGAGATGAATTGTATTATCCGGTTGATCAGCAGGATGCATCAAGTAAAAGTCATTGAAAGAAACGGGGTAATACCCAAGAACAAAACCCATGCAATACATGTATAAGAAGATTCTGGCTACCTGCTCATTTGTTGCGATCGGATTGATCGCTATGGCTCAGGCTGATTCTGTTAATATCGTATCTACTGCTGTTCCCTTCCTGCGGATTTCACCCGATGCCAGGGCAGGCGGTATGGGTGATGTAGCCATCGCTACCACACCGGAAGCCAATGCACCTTTCTGGAATTTATCGAAGGTCATGTTTGCGCCCAAGCGTTCTGCGCTGGCATTGAACTATACGCCCTGGTTAAAAGACCTGGGTTTGAATGATGTGTACCTGGCTAGTCTGGCCGGTTATCACCGCCTCGATGATGAGCAGGCTATTTCTACGAGTTTGCGCTTCTTTAGTTTGGGTAATATTCAGCTTACCGATTTCTCGGGTAATATCCTCAACTCCGTAAGGCCAAGTGAGTTCTCCATTGACATGGGTTACTCCCGTAAGTTGAATGAGAGACTTAGTATTGGGGTAGCATTGCGTTATATCAACTCAAGACTGGTGGTAGGCGATGTTGGTACTGGAGTGGTGTATAAAGCGGGTAATGCCGTTGCCGGAGATGTGTCTTTATACAGTAATGGATTGAATGAGCAGGGTGAAGGCCTAACCTGGGGTGTGGTTTTATCGAACCTGGGTAGCAAGATCGGATATACCAATGATGCGCGTAATAAGGATTTTATTCCTGCCAATCTGGGTATTGGTGTAGCCTATACCAAAGTGATGGATGAAAATAATAAGATCAATTTTGCACTTGATATGAATAAATTGCTGGTGCCAGCACCACCAGTCGCTACAGGTAATTTTTCAACAGACTCTGCCAACCTCATCAATTACCGCACTACCAGTGTGGTATCCAGCTGGATGAAGTCTTTTAGTGATGGTTCGGGATTAACCAAGTCGCTGCAGTTTTCTTTGGGTGCGGAGTATAGTTATGCGAATCAGTTCTTTTTCAGGGCAGGTTATTTCTATGAGAACAGAAACAGGGGTAACCGAAAATATTTTACGGTAGGAGCGGGTTTCCATATGGATATGCTCGATATTAATTTCTCTTACCTGGTTCCATCGGGCAGCGGCGTAACCCGCAATCCATTGTCTAATACATTACGATTGGGGGTTGTATTCAACCTCGGCGAAAAATAAACCCTTCGTGCCTCCCTTTGTGCCCTTTGTGTCCTTTGTGGTTTCAAATCTGCTTGCACTATCTGCATGCCGGCAAAACGTCAAGGAAAATTGAAACCACAAAGGACACAAAGGGCACAAAGGGAGGCACGAAGGAGGGAATAAATTTGGATTATGAATATAAGGATCGGATACGGAATAGATTTTCACCAGTTAGTAGAAGGTCGTGACCTATGGATTGGCGGCGTGAAAATCCCACACACCAAAGGTGCACTCGGACATAGCGATGCCGATGTGTTACTCCATGCCATTTGTGATGCCCTGCTCGGCGCTGCAGCATTAGGTGATATAGGTGTGCATTTTCCGGATACCTCCCAGGAATTCAAAAACATCGACAGTAAGATTCTCCTGGCCCGTACCCGACAACTGATCACGGATGCGGGTTATCAAATCGGGAATATAGATTCCACCCTTTGCCTCGAAGCACCCAAGATCAAACCATATGTAGCAGCTATGAGAACTACCATTGCTGAAATTCTGGGGATTGCTGAAACTGCGGTATCCATTAAGGCAACCACCACAGAAAAAATGGGATTTGTAGGAAGGGAGGAAGGATTGGTGGCGCATGCCACTTGTTTACTTTTCTAGCGTCCATCAGGTAATGGTGACACCTTTCATGCTATCGATGGCAACCTGCCATTGTATAACCTTATCTGTTATCGGAAGCTGTGTATGAGGGTCGTACCATTCGGGTAAAATCCAGTAGGAACGTTTGTTTGACTGATTGACTTTCAATAATTTGATCTTCCCCTTTTTATGCATTTGTTGTAAGATGCCTCGTATAGATATGATTTTTTTATCTGCTCCTGCAATCGTATGGCGATCTCCTGCGTTTTCAACGGCGATAGACTTGAACGTAATTGTTCAAGAATTAATGTTTGAATTAAAGTATCAGCTTGTTTATTTTGATGTGCAGACATGCTTAACCCCGATAAGGGTATGGGTATCCTTGAACGAGCTGTTCGCATCAATTGAAGTGTTGTCTCAAATTGATCGATGATTTGATCTATTTCCTCTAGTTTTTCTAAAGGAATTTCCCCTTCCTGTAATGTATTGATGATCTGCTCAAGAGTTTCCTGTGTCATGGTAGTTAGAAGCGCATGAAATTACTATCCATGTGCAGACCTTATTGAAAGAGGATATTAAAATAAACTGAAATTTGTTTCCTGTCCTAGTCTTTCTTGCCCTTGATTTGATTGAACAAGATTAAAAATGAACTAAAAAATACTAGTAAATTCGTTTATTTAATCTATTTTTAATCGTTCTTTGCAACCAACAACCCCCTCCCGGTACATAGACCCCCATTTTATGTACAATGAAACCCCTGCACATGTTTTCTTTACCCAAACACTGCTATCGAATTCTATTATTTGTTTTGTTTCTTCTGACAGTCTGGCCATCCGCCTTGTATGCACAGGATCTGCTGAAAGGCAAGGACCTGAGTACGGTTAAGGTTGATCAGCTTTCGGAGTCCGATCTTTCCAAATTACTGCAACAAATCAAACAGGCATCACTCTCCATTTCCCAGGCCGAACAAATGGCTGCTGCCAAGGGTATGCCCCAGGGAGAGATTATGAAATTGCGTGAGCGTTTGTCGGCATTAGAAAAAAAAGGAAACACTGCCACCGAAACAAACAGTTCTGCAAACAAGGAACAAACTGAAAGTGAATATACAAGCATGGCCAAACCGGTATCGGCTGCTACTTCACCGATGGTTTTTGGTGCCCAGCTGTTTACCACCACATCCCTGGCTTTTGAACCCAACCTGCGAATTGCAACACCAGCTAATTACCAATTGGGGCCCGATGACGAATTACAGTTAACAATTTTCGGCGTACAGGAAGCCTCGTATCGGCTGCCCATTTCGGCAGAAGGTACATTGAGTATTCCCAATGTAGGGGTGATTACCGTAGCCGGATTAACCATGGAAGATGCCAACCGTACTATTCGTCAGAAGCTGGTAAGTACCATATATCGTTCAATGGCCGCCGGGGTTACCAATATGACCCTTACCCTCGGAAAAATCCGCAGCATCCGCGTTACAGTAGTGGGTGCGGCGAGTAAGCCGGGTAATTATACCGTATCATCTTTAACTACACTATTCAATGCCCTATTTGTTTGTGGCGGACCTAATGATATTGGCTCCTATCGTGAAATTGAATTGATCAGGAATAATAAAATCTTCCTGAAGGCCGATCTCTATGATTTTTTGATCAAAGGCGATACCCGCCAGAATGTTTTACTCAAAGAAGGCGATGTGATTAATATTCCTGTTTACCAGAAAAGAGCAGTGGTGCAGGGTGAGGT
>VFQP010004498.1_pt1 | contig 12941 bp, 13 predicted proteins | sample 3512351 | NCBI WGS metagenome assembly VFQP01 (sample SAMN10412372, study PRJNA504923) | tailings metagenome | isolation source: Relicate 1 Philex TSF1 revegetated site | place: Philippines: Tuba, Benguet | collected 2017-08-29 | reverse complement strand
TCCACGCCTACACGGGCGACCAGCCGACGCTCGACACCATGCACAAGGATCTCTACCGCGCCCGCGCGGCGGCGCTGTCGATGATCCCGACCTCGACGGGTGCAGCCAAGGCCGTCGGTCTCGTGCTGCCTGAGCTCAACGGCAAGCTCGATGGCGTCTCGATCCGCGTGCCGACGCCGAACGTGTCGGTCGTCGATCTCAAGTTCGTGGCCAAGCGCGCGACGACGGTGAAGGAGATCAACGAGGCCATCCAGGCCGCGGCTGCTAAGGGCCCGCTCAAGGGCATTCTCGGCGTCACGAGCCAGCCGAATGTCTCGATCGACTTCAACCACGATCCGCACTCCTCGACCTTCGCCCTCGACCAGACAAAGGTCATGGACGGCAATCTCGTGCGCATCCTCACCTGGTACGACAACGAGTGGGGCTTCTCGAACCGCATGAGCGACACTGCGGTCGCCATGGCGAAGCTGATCTAGCGATCAACTTCAGCTATCGATTTTCGAACTGCTGCTATTCGACGTGCGATCGGCCTCTCGGCTGGTCGCACGTTTTGCTTTTCGGCGCCCCAAGCTGACGGCACAAAACCCCAGAAAATACGACATTTCTCTCGCGTTCCGACATCGGCGACCGACGCATCGCGCCGCCGCCGATGTCCTGATTATGTTGCGCCGCACAATCAGCAAGCCCCTCCTGCGGGTGCCGAAGCCGTCTTGATCAACCATCAAAATAATGAGACCTTTCTTCTCGCATCGCAGACCATCCCGCATGGGCGGCAGCGAAGCGAAACAACTGATCGCGCGAGAGTGAGCCAGCTCCATCGAGAATGCTGGCCACGTGCAAGCAGGGAGGTACCTACCTATGTCGATCCGCAAACTTGCGGTGGGCGCTGCGTGCGCGCTCGCTCTCGGCGCCACGACCTTTGCGCCGGCCGTGCTCGCGCAGGACAAGCCGATCAAGATCCGCATCCAGTCGGTGATCCCGACCACGGCGGACGAAGTCGTCATGCTGAAGGACTTCGCGGCCGACGTCGCCGCGCTGACGAACAACACCGTCCAGATGGAAGTTCTGCCGGCCGGCGCGGTGGTCGCTGTCAATGACACGCTCGACGCCGTCGACAAGGGTCTCATCGAGGGCGGCTTCGCGTGGACGCACTACTGGTCGGGCAAGCATCCGGCGGCGACGCTCTTCGGCTCGCCCGCAGCAGGATCCGGCGTCGGGCTCGACAACCTCGCCTGGCTCGCCTGGTTCCAGTACGGCGGCGGCCAGCAGCTCTATGACGAGCTCTGGAAGGAAATGAAGGTCAACGTGAAGGGCTTCATCCTCCAGCCCGTCGGCCCTGAGGCGCTCGGCTGGTTCAAGGCCCCGATCAAGGACATGGCGGACTTCAGGAAGCTTCGCTTCCGCACGCCGCCCGGCATTCCCGGCCAGATCTATCGTGACATCGGCGTCGCTTCGGTGGCCATGGGCGGCGGCGACATCCTGCCGGCGCTCGAGAAGGGCGTGATCGATGCCGCCGAATGGTGCTGCCCGAAGCCGGACATGGTCTTCGGCTTCCAGAAGGTGATGAAGCACTACTATCTAGAGGGCTTGCACCAGAACGTCGTCAATGCCGACGTGTACCTCAATGGCGATGTCTGGAAGCGCATGTCGCCGATTCAGCAGAAGGCCATTGAGGTATCTGCCAATGCGGCTCTCATGAAGGCGCACTCCTACCGCATTGCCGAGAACGGCAAGGCGCTCAAGGAGCTGACCGAGAAGCACGGCGTGCAGATCCACGCGACGCCCGACGCCTACTTCAAGGAGTACGGCGACGCGGCCAAGAAAGCTTTCGAGAAGCACGCCTCCGAAAATGCGTTCTTCAAGAAGGTGTGGGACAGCCAGCGCGCCTTCGCCGATGTCGCGATCCCGTTCTGGGCGCGCGCGCAGAAGGCCAATGCCGGCCTCACTGGCGCCTACGCCGCTTCACTCGAGAAAAAGTAGTGCACGCTGACGGCGGCCGCGGGGTTCCCTGCGACCGCCGAACGCTCGTGATCCGAGGGCGCGAGGGGGTGGCGAATGTCCAACGGGCCAGAGCAGGCGCCGGTACTCACTGACGAGCTCATTGCGGGACGGCGCGAGGGCGGCGGGTTGCCTGCCGACATGCCGCGCTGGATGGCGGGCACGATTACCGGCATCGACAAGCTGAACCTTTGGGCCGGGCACCTCTTCGCCTGGCTGACCGTGCCGCTGATCATTGCGGTCATGTACGAGGTCACGGCACGCTACGTCTTCACTGCACCGACGGTGTGGGCCTACGACATGAGCCGCTTTCTCTACGGCGCCATGTTCGTGCTCGGCGCCGGCTACGCGCTCTCCAAGGGCGTTCACATCCGCTCGGATTTTCTCTATCGCGACTGGTCGGTGAAGACGCAGGGCACCGTCGATCTCGTGCTCTACGTCGTGTTCTTCTTTCCGACGATGCTGATCCTTCTCTGGGTCTGTGGTGACTGGGCACTGACCTCGCTCATGCGCGGCGAGCGCGGGATGGATACGGCCTGGGCGCCGCTGCTAGGGCCGGTACGCATGGCACTGCCGGTCGGAATCGCGCTGCTGACCCTGCAGGGCGTCGCGGAGACGTTCAGGGCCGCCTACGCGGCGAAAAATGGAAAGTGGCCCTAGCCCGGGATCCAAGCATCGAGATCGGGCGAAGTTCGACATCAGGACACTCGGATCGGGACACTAGGCATGAGCCCAGAAATCATCGGCCTGCTCATGATTGCGGCGATGCTATTCGCCATCATGATCGGCTTTCCGATCTCATTCACGCTCCTCTTCCTCGGCATCGTCTTTGGATACTGGGGCTTCGGGCAGCTCGTCTTCTATCTGCTCACACTCCAGTTCAACGCGACCATGATGGAGCAGACGCTCGCGGCGGTGCCGCTGTTCGTCTTCATGGGCGTGATGATGGAGCAGGCGAACCTGATGGAGCGCCTGTTCGGCAGCGTCCAGAAGCTGCTCGCGAACCTGCGCGGCTCGCTCTATCTCGCAGTCATGTTCGTCGCGACGATCTTCGCCGCGGCCACGGGCATCGTCGGCGCCTCGGTGACGATCCTCGGCATCATGGCCGGCCAGCAGATGATCCGCTCCAGGTACGACACTCAATTGTCGGCAGGCCTCATCGCAGCGGGCGGCACGCTCGGCATTCTGCTGCCGCCGAGCATCATGCTCGTGGTCATGGGGCCGGTGCTGGAAGTGCCCGTCACGACGCTGTTTGTCGCCGCTATTATCCCCGGCTTGCTGCTTGCGTTGCTCTTCACCGGCTATGCCATGATCCGCTGCTGGATCAATCCGTCGCTTGGCCCGCCACTTGCCATGGAATTGCGCGCTGTCGACAGGCGTGCCGCATGGAAAGAGTTTTTCGCCGGCCTCGTGCCTCCGGCCGCACTGGTCTTCTTCGCACTCGGTAGCATCGTCTTCGGACTGGCAACGCCGACGGAAGGTGCGGCGTGCGGCGCGTTCGGCTCGCTCGTGCTCGCGCTCGCCTACCGCCGATTGACGCTCGCCAATTTCCACTCCGCGCTCGTCAAGACCCTCGAAATCTCGGTGCTGATCCTCTTCCTGGTGGCCGCCTCGAATTTCTTCGGTGCCGTGTTTGCGCGCCTCGGCACACCCAACATGCTGACCGAGGCGCTGCTGGGCCTCGAGCTCAACCGCTATGTGGTGCTGACCATCATCATGGCGCTGATCTTCCTGCTCGGCTGGCCGCTCGAGTGGGTCCCGATCGTGCTGATCGTGGTGCCCTTCCTGCTGCCGCTGGTCGAGAAGCTCGGCTTCGACAAAGTCTGGTTCGGCATCCTCGTCGCAGTGAACCTGCAGACGGCGTGGCTTTCGCCACCCGTGGCGCTCTCCGCCTACTTCCTCAAGGGGGTCGTTCCGGAGTGGTCGCTGGCCGATATCTACAAGGGCATGATGCAGTTCATGGGCTTGCAGATCATCGGATTGATCCTGGTGGTCATCTTCCCCGCGATCGCGCTCTGGCTTCCCGAGGTGCTTTACGGGCGCTAACCAACCGTCCGTGCACCCAGCGCCCCATCTGGTGCCTTGACTTCCTGGGGCGAAAGGCGCCATCGATCCGTCCGAAATCGGACTTATAGCGCCAAACTCGATTATTGGGTCGGAATGCCTTCCCCGGCTCTGTGGTGAAACCACAGGCCGGAACGTGCGTTCCTGACGAGGAAAACGATCAAATGATGCTGCCGAAGCCCCGCCCCGACCTCAAGCCCAACACGCTCGAATTCGAAAGCCTTCCACTCGTGAAGCCGACCGGCTTTCGCGAGTACGACGCGCGCTGGCTGTTCCCCAATGAGATCAATCTCATGGGGCTCAATACGATCGGGCTCGGGCTTGCGGCGGTGTTCCGCCGCCGCGGCGTACCGCTGCGCATCGTCACTGGTCACGACTATCGCTCCTACTCCGCGTCGGTGAAGCAAGCGCTCATCACGGGTCTCCTCGCCGGCGGCGCCGAGGTTCACGACATCGGCCTCGCCGTCTCGCCCATGGCCTACTTCGCCCAGTTCGACCTCGACGTCCCGGGCGTGGCCATGGTGACCGCGAGCCACAACGACAATGGCTGGACCGGCATCAAGATGGGCCTCGCGCGGCCGCTGACCTTCGGCCCCGACGACATGAGCGAACTGAAGGAGATCGTGCTCTCGGGGAAGTACGACGCGCCCGGCGGCGGCAAATATATCTTCGTGCCCGACATGGCCGAGCGTTACATCAAGGCGCTCTCGAACCGGCCGAAGCTCAAGCGGAAGCTGAAGGTCGTCTGCGCGTGCGGCAACGGCACAGCGGGTGCTTTCGCGCCGAAAGTGCTGGAGGCCATCGGCTGCGAGGTCGTGCCGCTCGATTGCGATCTCGACCACAGCTTCCCGCGCTACAATCCCAATCCCGAAGACCTCGAGATGCTGCACGCGATGAGCGCGGCCGTGCTCGAGCACAAGGCCGACGTCGGACTCGGCTTCGACGGTGATGGCGATCGCTGCGGCGTCGTCGACAACGAGGGCCACGAGATCTTTGCCGACAAGGTCGGCGTGATGCTCGCCCGGGACCTGTCGGCCCTTCATCCCAACGCCGTTTTTGTCGCGGACGTGAAGTCGACGGGCCTATTCCTGACCGATCCGGTCCTCCAGAAGAACGGCGCCAGGTCCCTCTACTGGAAAACCGGGCACTCCTACATGAAGCGCTACACGCACGAGCAGAAGGCGCTCGTCGGCTTCGAGAAATCTGGCCACTTCTTCTTCCAGCCGCCGCTCGGGCGCGGCTACGACGACGGTCTCGTGGCGGCACTCGCCGTTTGTGACATGCTCGACCGGAGCCCCGGCAAGACCATGGCCGACCTGCAGCGCGACCTGCCGAAGACCTGGCAGTCGCCGACGATGTCGCCGCACTGCGCCGACGAGAAAAAGTACGGCATCGTCGAGAAAATCGTGAAGGCCTACCAGGATGCGGCGGCCAAGGGCGAGAAGGTCGCTGGTCAGGCGATCCGCGACCTCGTCACGGTCAACGGCGTCCGGGTCGTGCTCGAGGATGGCACCTGGGGTCTCGTCCGCGCCTCCTCGAACAAACCCGAGTTGGTCGTGGTCGTGGAAAGTCCGACCTCGGAAGCCGCCCAGCGCGCCATATTCGCCGACATCGATGGGCGGCTCCGCGCCTTTCCCGAGGTCGGCGAGTACAATCAGAAAATCTAAGCCGGGGCGGGCCCCACAGCGGCCCGCTCCTGCCACAAGTCACAAATTCGTGCGGAGTGACATCCGATGTGCAGGGCTGCACGGCGGAGGGTGGTCTTTGACTGGTCACGCCGATGGTGTAGCAAGTGAGGCCATGGACCGCACTGCCACGCGCCCGACGCTGACTACGCTGCCGAACGTCCTGACGTACGGGCGGATTGCGGCCGTACCGCTGATGGCTGCCTGCTTCCTTCTGCTCGAGGGCGATAGAGCCCACTGGGCCGCCCTCGCTGTCTTCGCGATCGCGAGCCTGACCGACTGGCTGGACGGCTATCTCGCCCGCGTCCTCGCGCAGCAGTCGACGCTCGGCCGGATGCTCGATCCGATCGCCGACAAACTGCTGGTCGGCACCGCGCTGCTGCTGCTCGTGAACGATGGGACGATCGACTACATCACGATCTGGGCGGCGATCATCATTCTTTCCCGCGAGATCCTCGTCTCAGGCCTGCGCGAGTATCTGGCCGAGCTGAACGTCAAGGTGCACGTCACGCGCCTCGCCAAATGGAAGACCAGCCTGCAGATGCTGGCCCTCGGCGTCCTGCTGGCGGGGCCGGCCGGAGACAAGATCTTCCCCTGGGTGTCCTTGACCGGGACCATGCTTCTGTGGGCCGCGGCCCTGTTGACGCTGTGGACCGGGTACGACTACCTCAAGGCCGCGGTGCGCCACGCCATAGACAATTGAGGCGGCCGCAAACGCCAACGTCGCGCAAGTTCCCGCCCCTCATCCCGACCTTCTCCCCGTAAGCACGGGGAGAAGGAGAAGAGACAACGATGACCATCACGCTTCGCTATTTTGCCTGGCTCCGCGAGCGGGTCGGCCGCTCCGAGGAGGTGCTCGACCTGCCGGCCGGCATCATGACGGTCAGCGACCTCATGGCTTGGCTGAAAGGCCGCGGCCCCGAGTACGCGTCGGCCTTCGAGCGTGCCGAAGTCATTCGCGCGGCCATCGACCACGCCCACGTGCGCCCGGAGACGCCCATAGCCGGCGCCCGCGAGATCGGCTTCTTTCCGCCTGTCACTGGGGGATGAGCGCATGAGCGTCTCCGTCCAGGTCGAGGACTTCGACATCGCTCGCGAGGTCTCAGCACTCACCGAGGGCCGTACGGACATCGGCGCCATTGTCACATTCACCGGCACGGTGCGCGGTGCGAGCGCAGGCGCCGAGTTCTCCTCCATGACGCTCGAGCATTATCCCGGCATGACCGAGGCCGAGCTCACCCGCGTCGAGGCCGAAGCAAACACGCGCTGGCCGCTGCAGGGAACACGCATCATCCATCGCATCGGCACGCTGGCCCCCGGTGACAATATCGTGCTTGTCGTCACGGCCTCCGCGCACAGGCACGCCGCCTTCGAGGCCGCCGCCTTTTTGATGGACTACCTCAAGTCCCGCGCGCCCTTCTGGAAGAAGGAAACGGACGCCAAGGGCGAAGGCCGCTGGGTCGACGCACGCGAGAGCGATGACGCGGCGCTGGAGCGGTGGCGGAAGTAAGGACGGCATCTACCGGCCCGCCAACTCCACGGCGTGAATATCCGGCAGGACGACGTCGGCGATTTCCGCCAGCTTTCGAGCGCTGTCGAGGCCACTGAGCACGCCGATCACCAGTCCCGCCCCGGCGGCCCTCGCGGCCATCAGATCCGTCGTCGTATCACCGATCATGGCGATCCGGCTCAGCGGGACATCCAAAGAGCGCGCGATATGCGCCATGCCATCGGGCGCCGGCTTGGCGGCCAACCCATCATCGGCGGATACGATGGCCGAAAAAATATGATCGATGCCGAGAATGCGCAGATCGGACAGCGTCGACGCTCTATTGTCGTTCGTCAGGACGGCAAGCCGCACACCTCCCAACTTCCACGCACCCAGCCGCTCGCTGATGTTTCCGATGCCCCGGATGGCTTCGCTACCCACCGGCATCGCGAGTCTTGCCAGCAAATGCTCGGCGACGATCTTGTCCGCTGCTTCCCATTCGCACCCATTCTGATGGAGGATGGTCGTCGCCATCAGCGCGTGGTCGGCGATCTTGAGCGATTTGTTGGGGGCGTCGGCTACAAAGCACCGATTGTCGATATCGATCGCCAGCGCATGATAAAGGGCTCTGCGCAACGGATCGCCACCGCCCACCGCGTCAACTACGGCGACAACGCCGTCATTGTATCGATCGAACCACGCGGCGTGGTGGTCGATCAACGTGCCATCCTTGTCGAACACGACGCAATCGATCTCGCGCTGAACTTCTCCGGCACGCATGAGGGGCATGAGGTTCGCCTCGGCATCTTTGAAGATAAGAGCTGCACGCACCACCACGCTTCAATCTGCCCCGGCAGCGCGCGCCGGCAGCAGATCCAGCATCGGGCCGACGCGGGCAATCAGGCGCGCCGTCGTCGGTGCCGCATTGAGGCCCGCCGTGATGCGCCCCTTGGTCTCCTCAATCCCATGGGGCTCGAAGAGCGAGACGAGCAGCACATAGCGCGGCGTCGAAGCTGGCAGCACCGCCAGGAATGACGAGATGACCGCCTTTTCCTTATAGCCGCCGCGCCCCGGCTGCTCAGCGGTGCCCGTCTTGCCACCGATCTCGTAGCCCACGATTTCGGCGCGACGCCCTGTGCCATGCTGATCGGTCACGGCCTGGCGCAAAGCTTCACGAACAGCAGCGCTCGTCGCCGGCGAGACGACACGCGCCTCGCCCGCCGGCACCGTTTCCTGCCGGATCATCGTCGGGCGCACTTTGATGCCGCCGTTGACGAGGCCAGCGGAAGCCGCAGCAAATTGCAGCGGTGCCAACGCAAGACCATGGCCGTAGGCGACGGTGACGCCTTCGAGTGGACCCCAGCGCGCGGGGAGCATCGGCTTCGCCACCGGCCCTGCTTCAGTGCGGATCGTGTCGAGAAGTCCCAGCCGGTCGAGGAAAGCGCGCTGGCGAGGCACGCCGGCTTCCATGGCGATGAGGCCCGCGCCGACGTTCGATGAGCGGACGAGGATTTCGGTAAGCGTCAGCGGACGGCCGGGCGGATACTGCTCGGCGATCGTGTAGCGGCCGAAACGCAAGGGCTCGCGCGTATCGTAGATGCGTGTCGGCGAGGCGCCGAGATCATCGAGTGCGAGGCCGAGCGTCGCGATCTTCGCAATGGAGCCGAGCTCGAAGATGCCGCCCATGACGCGATCGAAGCGATCCAGTTTGTCCGCGCGAGGAAACTTGTCGGGATCCTCATCTGGCAGCGAGACTGCGGCGATGATCTCGCCGCTCGCCGCATCGAGTATCACGCCGGACGCGCCCTGCGCCCTGTACTGCTTCATGGCATCGGCGAGCGTATCGGCGACGGCATTCTGTACGCCGAGATCGATCGACAGACGCACCGGCTCGCGCGTCGAGCGGCGCGGCGCGGCGGCAGCATCGATCTCGCCGATTTCGTCGATGTGGCGTTCGATGCCGGAAATGCCACGGTTGTCCGTATCGACGTGGCCGATGATGTGCGAGGTCAGGAAGCGTGTCGGGTAGACGCGGCGCGGCTCGCGACGGAAGCCAAGGCCGGGCAAACCGAGATCGTGCGCGCGCTGCGCCTCGATGGGCGTCAGGCCGCGCTTGACCCATACGAACCGGCGCGTGTTGTCGGCAAGTTGTCGACGCAGATCTGTCGCATCGAGCTCGGGGAATAGCGCCACGAGCTTCTCGGCGGTGAGGTCGGCATCGCGGATCATGGCCGGATCGGCGAAGAGCGACGCTGCATCGACGTCGGTCGCGAGGAGGTTCCCGCGCCTATCGACGATATCCGGGCGAATGTAAGTCTGATGCAGCGGTTCGGCGCGCGCGAGCCGCGTCTCCGGCTCCCCGCTCGCCGCGAGGCGCACGGTCTGTCCGGCAATGGCAATGAAGACTGCCCCGATCGCAGCGTGCATGAGCCATGTGCGCTCACGCGGCAGCTCGACGCGAACGGCTTGGCCGGCATCGCGCGCCGCACCGGGCCGCGCCGCCAGCGCGGGCCCGACTCGCAGCGGCTCAGGCCTCCGTTTCATTTACGTCGCTCGCCTTCCGGCGAGGTGCGTCGCTCGCCTTCCAAGGGCAGCGGCTCGTACTGTCGCGGGTCAATGGGGGCAAGGCCAATTTTCCGGGCCATTTCCTCGATGCGCTCCGGCCGCGCGAGATAGGCGCGCTCGGCTCTGAGCACCGCGATATCGAGGCGCGTCTTGTCTATCGTCCTTGCCTGGGCCGCGACGTGATGCTCCAGCCGCCGCGTTTCGTAGGTCACGGCGTAGAGCACGAATGCCGAAGCGACCGCGAGCAGCACAGTGGCGACTGCGGCGAGACGGGGCATGGCACCACTCCTCAACGCTTGTTCCGCGAGAGGCTTTCGGGGCGGACGACCCCGAAATGAGCCTCATCCGCTGGACGCGCCGCCAGGGCCGAGGTCCGCTCGGCAGCTCTGAGACGCGCCGAGCGCGCTCGTGGATTGGCGGCGATTTCCTTTTCAGAAGGGGTTAACGGGCGTTGGTTAACAATTCGGTAACGCGGTGCGATCGCGGGCTCCGCGGCAGGTGGAAGATGGCGCGAGCCCGAAGGATTTCGGCCACTCGCGTCCGTGAGGTAGCGCTTCACAATGCGGTCCTCGAGTGAATGGAAGGTGACGACGACGAGACGACCGTCGGGCTTGAGGCAGCGCTCGGCGGCCGCGAGCGCATCCATGAGCTGGCCGAGTTCGTCATTCACGTAGATGCGCAGCGCCTGGAAGACGCGCGTTGCTGGATGCTTATCGTCGCCTTTGGCGCGACCGAGCGCGCGCTGGACGATATCAGCGAGCTGGCGCGTCGTGGCAATCTCTGCGATCTCGCGCGCCTTGCCGATGGCACGGGCGACAGCGCGTGAGCGGCGCTCTTCCCCGAGGTGGAAGAAGATGTCGGCGAGCAGCTCCTCGGAACCTTCACGAACGACGTCCGCCGCACTCGCGCCCTGCTGCGACATGCGCATGTCGAGCGGCCCGTCTGACATGAACGAGAAGCCGCGGCCTGCTTCGTCGAGCTGCATGGACGAGACCCCTATATCGAGGACCACGCCGTCGACTGCGGCAAAACCAGCATCCGCCGCAATCCGATCGAGATCGCCGAAGCGGCCTTCGCTCAAAACCAAGCGCGGCGCGTACTTCTCGACGAGTGCCTGACCGGCGGCCAGCGCATTGGGATCCTGATCGATCGCAATGACGCGCACATCGGCAGCTTCGAGAATGGCCGACGTGTAGCCGCCGGCACCGAATGTGCCGTCGACGAAGACCTCGCCATCCCCGGGTTTCAGGGCGGCGAGGACTTCATCAAGCAACACGGGAATGTGGCGGGCCGCACCCTCAGTGGCACGTTCCCCTGGGCGCGCCCGGCGGCCCGCCATCATTCCCGCGCCCCCTGCTGGCCGCCGCCGGGGTCACCCCCGCCGCGACGACCCGCGCCGAAAAGTTTGAGGTGCTCGCGCACTTTCTGCTGGGCCTCGGCGCGTCGGCGCTCGAATTGGCCCGGCTCCCAAAGCTGAAATTTTTCGCCCAGCCCGACAAAAGCGACTTGGGTCGTGATGCCAGCGTGGGCGCGAAGGCTTTCAGGAAGCACGATACGTCCGTCCTGGTCGATCGAAAGGACCTGGGAGATACCGTAAAGCGCGACAGAAAGCTCGTCCCGCTCGATCGAATAGTCCGGCAGGCCCGCGAGAAGCCCGTCGATCGTGCGCGCAAGTCTTTCGCCGCCTGCATCGACCGCAGGACTGTCGAGCGCGGGGTAGCAGTAGACGTGTCCGGCGCCGCCCTGCTGGAAGCCGTCGCGCTCGAGAATGGCGCGGAAAGGCGCAGGGACGGATACACGCCCCTTGGCGTCGATTTTATTGACGAATGTTGAGACAAAGCGGTCCATTCCTTCAGCCGAAGCCCCGTCGTTTTTGCTCAACGCGACAACTGCGACTGAAAACCCGCTTCACGCCCGCTACTCCCAGCAACTGACCGGGCCTGACCTCACGTCGGGAACGGCTTGCTCGTCCCTTGTCCGCTCTCGGCGACTGACCGGCCGGAGAGCGGGCGGTCGCACGGTTCGACCCTCTGCAGAACCGGCGCCACGCCCGGCATCTCCTGCCCGGTGCGGACGGGCACTCATGGGATCTCATGGGATAGAATGGGGGTCAATGGAAATCTAAGGAGGAATTATGGTTTAAACAGGAATTTGAACGTCAGACTGGCAGTTGCCCCCGACTTGGTCGCGATTCGAATTAATTGACCATAGTTCAGTGCCGGTCGGGGATAGGCGCAGGTGACCTGTTGCATGAGCGCCCGGGCGTGCTATCGCCTGGATGCGGCCCGATTTTCCCAGAGTGCCGCCAAACGGAGGGCCTCGATGCCTCGGGATCTCATCATCGCGCCGTCGATCCTCTCGGCCGACTTCGCCCGCCTGGGCCAGGAAGTCGCTGACGTCGATGCGGCAGGCGGGGATTGGATCCATCTCGATCCGATGGACGGGCACTTCGTCCCGAACATCACGTTCGGCCCGCCTATCATCAAAGCCATCCGCGGGGCCTCCAAAAAGCTATTCGACTGCCACCTGATGATCGCGCCGGCTGATCCCTATATCGCCGCCTTTGCCGATGCCGGGGCCGATCTCATCACCGTCCATGCCGAAGCAGGGCCACACCTCGACCGCTCGCTCCAGACAATCCGCGCGCTCGGCAAGAAGGCGGGCGTGTCGCTCAATCCAGCGACCCCGGAAAGCGCCATCGAGTACGTGCTCGACCGCCTCGACCTGATCCTGATCATGACCATCAATCCCGGGTTTGGTGGACAGGCCTTCATTCCGGCCGTCGTCGAGAAGGTGCGCCGCGTGAAGGCGCTCATAGGCGATCGCCCGATCGACATCGAGATCGACGGCGGCATTACCCCCGAGACAGCCCCGCTGGTTGTTGCCGCCGGCGCCAATGTCATTGTCGCGGGCTCGGCGGTGTTCAAGGGCGGCAACAAGGATGCCTACACGAAGAACATTGCGGCTATCCGCGCGGCGGCCGAGCGCGCGCGCTGAAACGGCGCGACCGCACGCTGCGATCGTCAACTTGTTGTTAGCGGCGAGTTAACAAGAGCTGACCGAGCGAAATGCCTTCGGCGCTTAAGGAAATCGCAAGAGCCGGGCGTTTTAATCCGGGACACTTGTTCATCGCCTGCCAG
>VFQP010004497.1_pt1 | contig 12942 bp, 11 predicted proteins | sample 3512351 | NCBI WGS metagenome assembly VFQP01 (sample SAMN10412372, study PRJNA504923) | tailings metagenome | isolation source: Relicate 1 Philex TSF1 revegetated site | place: Philippines: Tuba, Benguet | collected 2017-08-29 | reverse complement strand
GTGCGCTTGCGCGAATGTGCTTTTTGCACTGCTCTCTCTGTGCTGCTTCTCCAGCTCATGGTGGTGGCGTGGGGCAGGGCGAGGGAGGCCAGCGAAGCTTGTCGCCCCCGGGGACGTTCGGAAGGAGGACGGCGTGCGTGAGTAGAGGGGCGACGTCTGTGCGCGCGTCCACATGGGCCCCTTTCCCGTGGGCCGTGCTAGGCCAGTGGCGTGGCGCCCTCCGGCGCGCGATGGCGTCCTTGGCTCCTCTGCGCTGCGCCCCCATGTGGCCTGGCTGGCCGGCCAGCCAGCGCTGCAGCGGCCGCCGCGCCCGCCTGACGACTCGCACCTCCACGCCTGGCCGCGGCAAGCGCTTCTCCGCCCTCCTCGGAAATCTTTTTGCACTGCTGCGCTCCTGCTGCTGGTCGCCGCTGCCGGCAATTGACTCGCCTCCTCGGCGGCTGCGCCCGCTCCATGACCCGGGCGGCCAGCCACCCAGGAAGCGAACCCAGGACCCGCATGCACGCCTCCAGGGGCACGCCTTTGTGCCCCGCACCCCTGACTGCAGACCCGAGCGTGTTGTGTTGTTGGCGTGTGTGTTTGCGGCGTGTGTGGTGTTGACGTGCCCCGTGCCCCGTCCCGCACCCAGCCGGCTGCCCGCGTGTGCGCACGCGGTTGCTCTGGGCCACGGGCGCTCCGTGTGCTGTATCGCGTGAGTGGCGGTGGTGGTGGCTTAGGGACTGACTGACACAGAGCCTCGACCGGACCTGGGCCGCGTGTAGCCTTTCACAGAGCCAGCCGTCTCCCATCCCCTTTCGGCTTCCCTTGTGCGCATTTGTCATTCGTTCAGTGCCGTGCGGCGTCCTCTCGAGTGTCACACCGTGTGCTTCGTGTGGTAGATCTCCCGTGTACACTCCCCCGTGTGGCTGCGCTGTGGCGCCACGTCTGGCAGACAGAGCAACCCGAAGCACCCGATCGCCGAGATCGCTCCGCAGAGCGGGTGACAGCCTTCCCAGTCCGCGCAACAGGAGCCCCTAGGAACTGACTGACTTTGCGGGCCTGGCGCCCTTTGTATCGACGACTTGAGAGAGCGTGCCGTGTGCGTGCCGTGCGTTTGCGTGAGTGTGTGCGTTTTCACGTCGTGCTCGCGTGAGTCACGTGGCTCGAGGGTGTTGGTGGTCGTCACGCCGCCTGTGTGGCGCGCCTGCGGCGCCCGCCGCCCTCTGGCTGGACCCCAAAGGATGGATGACCCGCCGCTGCGTGCGTGCTCCCGTCTTGTTGCGGTCATTCCCTGCCAGCCGTCGCTGACAGCCGCTATAGATATCGGTGCGGAGGCTTTCGTGGCAAAGCCATGGAGGGCGTGGGTGGGACGGCGTCCGCATGCACACTGCACGCACGCACCCAGGCGTGCCCCTCACATGCACTTCTTCTCTTGCTGCTGGGGTTAAGCGTCCCTATGTCGCGCCGCCAGCGAGACGTGCCGTGTGCCGTTCTTGCCGCTCTGGTCGGTCCGTGCGCGTGCATGCATGCAGCTGTTGCGCCTGTCCCCGGAGGCAAATGTTTCCTTCCGGCGAGAGCCGCCGCTGACGTCACGATGAGGAGCGAGTGCAGGGTGGGACGTGTTGCCGCAACGTGTATGATGACGGACCGGGACCGGCTGGCCCTTTGACGACAACCGCAGTGCGTGCTTGTTGTGTCGCCATGGTGTCGCGTGCTCTGGTCTGAGCGCTGGCTCTCTTCCTTCATCCTGCTTGGTTGTGCAGTAGCAACGTTGCCGGAAGCGCGGGAGGAAAACGGCCGCAGCAACTCGCGCCTTTGCAGCCAAACGCAGCAGACGCAGCACGCGGCACCATCGTCAGCACAGCGTCGTGAGCCGGTTGGCCTTTTCGTGCAGGATGGTGAGCGCCTGCTCAAAGAGCGCCTCTGGCGCAATCTGCCCCACGCTCTCAATGGTGAAGATGAAGTGGTCCTTCTTCTTGCGGTACTGCACGCACTCGGCCACCGCCGCGTCGTCCAGCAGCGCGCGCAGCTTCTCCATGTGCAGCATGTGGTCGCGCGCCTCGCCCGACTGCAGCTTGCCCCCCGCGCCGCGCGTGAAGAGCCCCGGCGCCGCCGCCGTGAGCCTGGCCGCCACCTCGGCGCTCGGCTCCTGAGCACGGGCGCAAACGCCGCCGCCAAGCACGCAAGCACAGAAAGAGGCGCCGTGAGGGCTGCTGCGTTGTGGAGCAGCGGCGCTCGCAGAACAGGGACTGGGTGGGTTCCGTTGCTCGCTCGCTCACTTTGAGCAGCACGACCTCTGGCAGCAGCTGGTACCACGCCGTGGCGACGGGCGACCACTTGGCGTGGTCCTTGGCGATGCCCTTGATGCAGTGCGCCTCCAGCTGTATGCTCTGCTCTCACAAGCAAAACGGCGACGAGCCCAGCGGGCGGGCGTCTGGAGGCGCGCGCAGTGTGCGTAGATCCTCCTCTGGGCAGCGGCGCGCGCGCTTGAGGAGCGAGCGCACGGAGCGTTTGGCCATGCGCGGGCGCGCTACGCACCTGCCCTGGCCGGAGCTTGGCGAGGAGGATGTCGTCGTTGACGGGCTGCGGCGCCTGCGCGAACATGTGCGCCTGCCCCTGCGCGAACCTGCACCCCGTCTCCTCGTGCAGCTCGCTGCCCTGAGGCAGCCACTCCAGGTGCCGCGACAGCACTGCGCGGCAGCACATGGCGTGCAGGCACGCCACGTGCGTGTGTCAGGGGCGGCGGGCACGCGACCCATGACACCGCCGCCAGCTGCAGCGCCACCAAGCGTCGCGCGCACCCTTGTCGTTGAGCAGGCTCCCGTCCTGCTGCCGCTTGCACGTGACGTTGAGCTTGAAGACGAGCGTGTTCTTCTCGCTGGGCGCCTCCTCGGCCGTCTTGAACTCCAGCAGCGCCGGGTCCACGGCAATGGGCACCAGGCCCAGCCGGTGCGCCAGCACCTCGTCCTGCGCACCACCACGGCCAAGCGCGCAAGCGTGAGGGCGTGCCGCGCGGCAGCGGCTGCCCGGCGGCATGAGTGTGGCACGAGGGTGGGGGGCGCGTGCCTGGATGATGGACGTGTTGTTGATGACGAAGACGTGCTCGATGGCGACGGTGGGCACCTCGGCGATGAGGATGCGGCGGAGCGCGTTGGCGATGGCCGGGTCCACGCCCACCATGTCGAATTCGAGCACCTCCTCGGTCAGCTTGTTGACCTGTGAGTGCCACCACACCAAGGTGGGTGCCCACGCACACGGCGTGGCCGCTCCGCCGCCGCCGCCCCCGCCACCGGCAGCCCGCTGGGCAGGTCGCCCGCTGCGACAGGTGCCAGCGGTCACCTTGATCTTGAAGTCCCGCTTGAAGCCCTCAAAGTCCCAGGCGTTGTCGATGCCCAAAGGCATGTACGCGTTGGCCGACGTGATGGTTCGCGTCTGCGCAGGCGCGCGTGTGCGGCGGGGGCAGTGTATGCAGCATGGCCACCACCACGAGCCCGGCATGGTGACCAGGGCGCTTGAGCTAGCTGCGCAGACATCCCTGCGCGGGCGGGCTGCACTTGGGCCGCTCCGGGCGGCGACGCACGTGGGAGTTCATCTCCGGCCCCACGACGACGCGCGTTCTCTGCAGCTCCAGGTGGTCGGGCAGCGCCTTCTGCTGCTTGCCTGACCCTGCTGCTGACTTGCTGCCGCCGTCGACCTGCATCGGAGCGGGCTCCTCGTCGTCCGCCTGCGCTTGCGGCTGCTGCTGCTTCTTCTTGCCCATGGTCGAGTGACGGCGCGAGGCTGTGGGCTTGTGGCCGCAGCTTGCGAGCTCGATCGAGCATGGACCTGAGCCCCCGGTTGGTGTGCTCGGCCTTGCGGCCCTGCGCGCTTATCTGCGCGCCAAAATGGAGCAGCAGGGCGCCCCGTCGGGGCCCTCAAAGCCCCTGAAGAAGACGCAGGTGTCGCTCAAGGGCCGCGTGGTGGTGCTGGCTGCCCTGGGCGTGGCGCTCGCGGCAGCGCTGTGGCCCCAGGGCCAGCACGTCAGCCACAAGGCGCCCAGCACGGCCAGCGACGGTGCAGGATCCCACCAGGAGCAGCCCCAGCAGCAACAAGGCGGCCTGCTGTCCTGCCCGCTGGTGGGTGCCCGACACCTTCCCCGCTCCAAACGCCTCGCCACGCGCCCAGTGTGCCAACCTTGCGGGCACCCGCGACGTGCTCTGCAGGGGTACACTGGCACCAGCAACCCGCACGTGCAGGCGCAACAGAAGCAGGAGGAGCCCGCGCCCGACGCCCCGTGGGGCAAATTGGCGGCCCAGCCCGACGGCGCCACGCGCCGCCTCGGGCTGTGGACCAACGGGACAATCTGGACCGGAGCAGATGAGGCGAGCACATGTGCTGTGCTTCCTGCGCCTGCGCTTGACACACATCATCGCCACGTGCACCGTCCTCAACCTTGGCGGGGCGCCGCAAGTCCCCTCCTTGTGCAGGACGAGGTGGTGGCCGCGCTGCTGGTGGACGAGGACGACGGCGGCGTGCTGGCGGCCGGCCCCCTACCCGAGGTGCTGCAGCACGCCAAGCGCCTGGAGCTGCAGGCGCAGGGCGGCGCCCGCACCTCGCTGCACGACCTGCAGGGACGCTTCCTCATGCCGGTGAGCGTGCCTGCCGCCCATTTGCACCGCTCGCCAGGGCTCCCTTAACCCTCAAGCCACGCCCAGCCCTGGTGCGCACAGCCTTGCGCCGGCGCAATCGTCCCGTCGCTCCCCGTCCCTGGTGCGCCCACATGCATGTGCAGGGCTTTGTGGACCCCCACGTGCACTTCCTCCAAGCGGGGCTCTTCCTCTCCTCCACGCAGCTGCGCGGCGCCGCCAGCAAGCGCGCCTTCCAGGACGCCGTGGCAGCGCACGTGGCGCAGCTGCAAGCGCTGGAGCAGCAGCAGCAGCAGCAGGAGCACGAGGGCGGCGGCAAAGGGCCGCTGCTGTGGGTGCAGGGCGGCGGGTGGGACGAGGGCCTGTGGGCCGGCCACGCGCTGCCCGACGCGTCGTGGCTGGACGAGGTGACGGGCCCCGACCGCCCCGCGCTGCTCTCGCGCATGGACAGCCACATGGCGGTGGCCAACTCGGCGGCGCTGCGGCTGGCGGGGCTGCTGCCACCGGCTGGCGCCGCCGCCGCCGCCGCCGCCGCCGCGCCGCTTGAGGTGGAGGGCGGCGTGGTGGACGTGGACGCGCGTGGCGTGCCGACGGGCGTGCTGAGGGAGAACGCCATTGGCCTGGTGGCGCGGCACATCCCGCCGCCCGACGGCAAGCAGCTCTTGGCTGCGCTGCAGGTGGGGGTTTAGCCGTCTGCCTCCTCACGCGCCGCTGCTTCCCTTTGCAACACAGGGAGTTTGCAACACAGGGAGGATGGCTCCACCAGATGTAAAGCTCAACACACAGGGAGTGTGGGCAGGGCCGCCGCCCTGGCGTGCAATATGTGTGCGGGTGCGTGTGTGCGTGCGAGCAGGCGGCGAGCGACTACGCCCTCTCGCGCGGCGTGACGTCCGTCACGTGCCTGGGGCGCGCGCCCTTCACCGGCAGCCTGGACACCACGTGGACGGTGCGTCGTTGTTGTTGTTCTTGGTGGTGGTTCCTGACTTGTAGTGCCTCTGCTGCAGCAGCACTGCCGTTTGGCCCCGGGGTCAATCATTGAGTGGGTGCCAGGGCGCTGGGTGTGTGTGCTGGGTGTGTGCAGGACCTGGAGGAGGTGTTTGTGCCGGCGGCGGACCAGGGCCTGCTGCGCCTGCGCGTCATGGCCTTCACGCCGCTGCAGTCCTGGTGAGGCTGCACACTGGCATGCTGAGGTGCAACGCAAGCGGCTGCACGTCGCACCGCCGCCCGCGCCTGGCGACCCCTCGCGCCGGCCTGCCGCAGGCAGCGGCTGGCGGCGTGGGCGGCGGCGCACGGCCATGTGCACCCGGGCGGGCGCCTGCTGACGGGCGGCGTCAAGGCCTTTGCCGACGGGAGCCTCGGCAGCCGCACCGCCCTCATGTGGGAGCCCTACGCCGACGCGCCGGACGGCTCCACGCCAGCGGCGGGCGAGGCGGTAGGGCAGCAAGCGGCAGCGGCGGCGGCGCCAGAGGTGGAGGTGGAGCACGGCACGCGCATGGTGTCGGTGGAGGAGCTGTACCGCCTGGCGCGGGGCGCCGACGCCGCCGGGCTCACCGTGGCGGTGCACGCCATTGGCGACCGGGCCGTGGACGAGGTGCTGGGCGTGTTTGAGCGCGTGAGGGAGGCCAACCGGCCCGCGCACGCCGCGGCGGCGTCAGGCGAGGACGGTGCGTCGCTTCGCGTTCCTGTGGCGCTGCTTGCGGTGAGATGGCTTCAGGGGAGGCAGCGGTGCGGGCCTGACGCGCGGTGGGCGCCCCCTCTGTGTGCGCAGGGGCGGGGCCGCTGCATCGCGTGGAGCACATGCAGCACGTGTCGTCGGCGGCCGAGGCGGGCGCGCGCGCGGCGCGGGCGCGCGTGGCCGCCACGCCCAACCCGCTGCACCTGCTCACCGACGGGGAGCTCATGCAGCGGCGCCTGGGCCCGCACAGAGCCGGTGCGTGCGGCGCAGGCCGCGCCGGGCGCCTCCCGACCGTTCGGGGTGGTCCGAGTGTGTTGTTCTCCGTTCTGGGTGGGGCGCGGGCGTGCGCTCAGGTGCGTGAGTGGGTGCTTGCATCGTGCTTGCAGGCGCCGGGCGCAGCTACGCGTTCCGGTCGCTGGCGGAGCAGGGCGCGCCGCTGGGCCTGGCGAGCGACTGGCCCGTGGTGGACCTGCACCCCCTGGGCAGCGTGGTGCGTGCCTTGTTCATGCGTGCGAGCGCGCTCCACCAACCCCTACCCCCACCTTGCCGCTCACTTTCTGGGGCGCCGCCACGCGTGCGGGGCACGGGGGCACCCGCGCGGCCCGCTCGCGTTCCTGCGCGCAGTTCGTCTCTGCCTTCCGCCGCGACTGGCGCTCCGGCCCCTCAAAGGACCGTGGCGCCGGCGGCGGCGGCGCCGGCGTGCCGTGGTCGTCGTCGGACGGCGAGGCGCTGCCGGTGGCGCGCGCGCTGCTGGGGCACACGCGCGCCGCGGCGCGCGCCGCCCTCATGGCCGACCTCGTCGGCACGCTCAGGTGCGCGCCGCCATCCTCGCCCAGCTGTCCCGCCGCCGCGTGGTGGAGCCAACCAGACGCCGGACGCAGGATCAGACGCCGCTACCGTGGTCGAGGCAGAGCGTGCGGGGGCTGCAGAGAGGTGCTCTGTGTGTGCACGTGTGGCGTGGCGCGCAGGGCGGGGATGCGCGCGGACTTTGTGGTGCTTGGCAGCTCGCCGCTGGAGATGCGGCCGGGGCGGCCCTTGCCGGACGTGGTCGAGGTGTACGTGGACGGGCGGTGCGCGCACGGCTGCAGCGAGCCTGCGGGCGGCGCCGGCGAGTGATCTGACTGATCAGCGCGCGCACCGGGTGATTCTTTCGCGCTCTCTTCTTGGTGATTCTTTGACCCCTTGCCACAGCGCTCGTGCACAGTCCAGACTTGCCCGCACGTTGAAGCCGGGCAGTTGTCTTCACAGCGGTCAGCAGGGCGGCGAGAGCGGCGGTAAAGTCAGACACACCGGGGGTCGCACCAGCTCCTGGCCTCAAAGGCCACTGGGTGGCTGTCCGTCAGGCGTGACACACGCACGTCAGGAGGACGCAGGAGCCCGGGCTTCATGCAGCACGAGGTGCACGGCATCAGCACAGGGGCACGCTGTGGTGCACATAGCAAAGTGGCGGCGGCAGCGGCGGCAGCAGCGGTCCCATCCATCGGTAGCAGGCAATTCAGAGGTCGTACAGTTGCTGCTCAATCAGCATGGTCATGGAAGCGGACACGCAGCCAAACAGGAGAGGCACCACAACACGCACAGACACACGGGCACCACACGTGTCAGCAACCACGCCCGTCCGTGAGCATGGGCGGGGTGGCGGGCGAGGGGGCAGAGGGGGGATGAGCACAACATGGCATCAATGGTGGACCGGGGCGCGGCTCGGTCGCACCTTTTCAGGGAGGGGAGAATCGAGTGTCATGGACCAGAGCAGCGTGGCAGAAGCCTCCTGCTGCTGCTGGGAGCCAACGAGCGGTTGGGAGCCCAGCCGGTCGGTGCACCGGGCCGAGAGCGACACACGCAGAAGAGAAGAGGCAACCCCAGGGCGAAGTCCACGACAAGAGACGTAGAGCCCTGCAGGGTGAGTTTGCGGTGCTGTGGGAGGCGAGGGCCACGCTGCAGTGTGCGTGAACTGGTCGCAGGCTGCGGTCAGAGTCAGTTTGGGAGGAACGCGGCGAGGGAGGGGCGTAGGGGGCGGGGGCGGCCACGCAGGGCGAGGAGAGAGCAGAGGGGGAGGGCGGGCATGCATGGCGTGCACGGGCGATGAGAGAGGGATTAATGCTGAACACCCAAACACGGGCAACGCAAAAAACGCGCACACGGCGACGCGAGTTGCGTCGCCACGCACCAATCCCCACACGCAGCGGCACGGCAGCACGGTGTCACGTCATGGCAGCACGCGGGTGTGCGCGTGGAAGAGGTGCGGCGTGGGGGCAGCGCTGTGGGCGGGGAGGGAAGATGGTGCACGCGGGTGGCGTGCGTGTTGCCTCTCAGTAGAAGCCGACGGCCTTGGAGCCCACAAACTGCGCCAGGCAGGCGCTGGTCCTGCAGTCAGCCAGCGCCGCCATCTGCTCGCTGGTGGCCAGCCGCGTGCGCAGCGCGCTGTTCTGGTCGCGCAGCGCCGCGTTGCGCTGAGTCAGCCCGGCCACCTGCGGCACACGACAGCACACCGCAGAGCAGCACACACGTGTGCTTGGCAGGCAGCGACCTCCCCAGCACAAGCACGCCTCGCCGGCGAGCGCTTCCCCCTAGCCGAGGTGCGCGTGCGCGTGCACGTCTGGCCGCTGCTGCTCACCTGCTTGCGCAGGCGCAGCACCTCGAGCTTGCTGTCCTGCAGCTCCTTGGTGAGCCGCTGCGCCTTGCTGAAGTTGCCGCGGCTGATCTGCTGCTGCACCTGCATGCTCTTGAGCGCGCGCTCGTACTGCGACTGCGTCCACACCAAACACACAGTGCACACACGCACGCACGGGAGCGCACGCCGTGTTTGCACACGCCCGGTGTCACGCGGCAGGACCCCACATCAATTGATGGCTCAGTGCGAATGCCCTCTAACCCATGTGAGCCGTGTGGCTGCCTGCTGAGCCCTGGCGCAAGGCGCGGGTGTGCCTGCAGCGGCGCACCTGCAGCGAGTGGTACGACTCGAGCGTGAGCACCTTGAGCCGGATGGCCTCGGCGCGCGTGGCCGTCACCTCGCGCAGCACCGACGTCAGGTTCTCGTTCTCGCGCTCCTGCGGCAGCCAGCAGCGTGGCGACGGCGACGGCGACGGCGGCTGCTTGCTGAGGGCGCCAGGGCACGGGAGACGGGTCACGGCAGGGTGCGCTGTTTGGTTGCTGATCCGCAGTGGCCCGCACCAGGCGGCTGGCCGTCTCCACGACGGCGCCCAGCGCGTTGACCTTGTCCACCTGCGCACGTTGCGTGTGTGCAAAACCTGGCCTGATGGTGAGGCAGGGCACGGTGAGCGTGGGCTGGCGCAGCGTGCGGGCGCTTGCAGGGATCCTGACCAGCTGCTCGAGGTGTTGGCACTTGCGGGCGTCGGCCTCCGAGGCGACAGCCAGCGCCGTGATGAGCTCTTGCATCTGCGATTGGGAATGGGGGGTGGAGCGAAGGTGCCCCACCTCACCGCTGCGCGTTCAAAGAGTGTGGGGCGCAACAACGCGCCGCAGGTATGGGCGCGATCTGCCGGGGCGCCCACCTCCTTGAAAGCCTCCTCTGGGTTGCCCTGGCTGTTATGCCGTGATGAAGCGCTGGACACACGCCTGAACTGCGTGCTGCTCAGGCGGCGCAGGCTGCTGCTCCCGCTGGTTTGCTGTGGGAGTGATGGCAGCGCAGGCTGGACGCTCGCTGCCGAGGCCTCCTCCACGGCCGCGAGCCGCACGCCGGCGCTGCTGGAGGCCTTGAGGCTGCTCAGCTCCACGTCCGAGTCGCTGCGCGCGAGCGTGGGGCCCGCCAGGGGCGGGGCGCGAGCTGCGAGCTGCTCGAAGTAGCTCCTCCGCGCCTGGACCACGTCAGCGGCCACGGGCGAGGCCACGGGCGCAGCACTCGCCTCCATCAGCATCGCGGTGCGCACGGAGCAGCTCCTCCGCGCTCCTGAGCTGAGCGTGTTGGCGACATGTGGATGAAGCCCTGGTGGATCAGCAGCAGCAGCGGATCGTGCACAGCAGCAGCAGCAGCAGCAGCACGATGTCAGGTGAGATCGCCAACCAGGGGCTCCACGCAACCCGTGCTTGCCTGCCCCACGTGCACGTGAGCCTACGATCTCACCCCGCCGCCGCCGCCGCGCCTGCGTCCTGCCGCAGGTCTTCTCTTGCAGGCGGTGGTGGGCAGCGCATCGTGCGCCTCCGTGGTGCATCAGGTGCTGCTCCCTGCCCTGGGCGCAGCTGGGAGCGCTGCCCGACACGCTCTTCCGGCGGGCTCGCGGTGGATGTCTGCAGACGCCGGCGCTGCCGCAGAAGCCTCTGCGCCAGCCCAAGCACCGTCTGATGCGCAGCCCATGGTGAGGATGTGGCTCACCTGGTGGCCAACGGTGCCGGCGTGCAGCGGGCACGCCTCCAATCGTGCTCGCTCGCCTCTCTAGCGAAGCGATGGGCGGCCTCTCTCTCCTCACCGCTCAATCCTCTTGCTGGCTGCTGCTGATGTCGATGGCCTTACGCGCAGAGCGCGGCCGGGCTACGTGCCGTGCAGCAGGCGGCCGCCGCTGCATCGCAGCAGGCCGGCCAGGCGTTTGCGCTGGGGGCGCTCACCGTCATGGCGGGCAGCTACCGCGACGTGACGGTCAGCATGGAGGCGCTGCACAGCCTGCTGGTGCAGCGGCAGCACCCGCTGCGCGCCGAGCCCGCTGCCGCTGGGGGAACAGCCAGCCAGCCAGCGGTGCCCACCGACCCGCAGCTCAGCAGCACCATGTACCCGCTGGTGGACGTGACGCAGCTGCCGGACAACGACCCCAGCGTGCCTCAGGGGCCGCAGCAGTACGACCCGCGGTACATGGACCGCATCACGTGCTGGGCGCAGACGCAGCCCAACCACGTCGAGACGAGCGCCATGCTGCAGACGGGCATCACGCTCTTCCCGCCGCAAGAGGCGTCCTACCCCACCTACGTGGACTTCCAGGCCGCCACACGCCTGCTCGAGTGGCACAAGAGCCGCAAGCGCATGACGCTGCTCCGGCGCGTGCGGCGGCACCAGGACAAGTACCAGCTCAAGACATGGGACCACAGGCCCGGGGAAGTCTGAATCACTTCCTGGACCACCTGGAGCTCGCTCGCCTGCACCCTGATCATGCAAGGACGCACACACGTCCACTCGGCACGAGCAGTTTCGTTCGATGATGCAGCACCAGCAGCACCAGCAGCGCCAGCAGCGCGCTCGCACGTGGTCGGCGCCCTCGGGCGATGGGCACCGCCCTGGCCCGGTGGCGCGCGGGCGCTCCGTCTTGGCGCAGGCGCGACGCAGCAGCAGGCAGATGAGCAACCTGGCGAGCAGCAACGGGCACGACCCCGAGAAGAGCGCCAAGGTGAGCTCGCCGCGCCGCGCAGCAGATCACGCGCAGCAGGCCCGGAGAGCAACCTGGAAGCGTGCCGTCGTGCGCGCACGCAGCTTGACTTGCTGGAGCGGGCCCTGGCCGAGGTCACGAGCAAGTATGGCAGAGGCAGCGTCATGCGCCAGGGGGACAAGCCGCTCGAAACCATGTGAGCGGCGCCGCGTCAGAGCAGGCCCCCCCAGAGCGCTGGACGCTGCCTGAGGCTGCCCGCGGGCAGGTGCTAGCGTTCTGCACGGCGTACCACCCTCACCGGAGCGACCGATCGCCGCGGTCGGGCCGTTGCCGTGTGCTGCCTGTGCGGCTCGCACGCAGCCAGCGCTTCCCCAGCGGCTGCCTGGCGCTGGACGCAGCGCTCGGCGGCGGGTATCCCAAGGGCAGGATCGTGGAGGTGCGGCCGGCGCGCTTGCAGGGTCGTTCCGCGTGCGTGGCGCTGCAGCTGCCGCCGCCCCGCCTTGCAGCGTGCCCACCTCCCCACTGGTGCACCTGCTTCCGCGCAGATTTACGGGCCGGAGAGCTGCGGCAAGACCACGCTTGCGCTGCACGCCGTGGCCGAGGTGCAAAAGATGGGCGGCAGCGCCTGCATCGTGGACGTTGAGCAGGCGCTCGACATGGAGCACGCCCGGGTAAGGGTTAGCCTGGGAGGCAGGAGGGCGGGCAGCGCCGAGGGACGCAGCTGTCCGGGGACAGCCAGCTGGCCCTGGGGCTGCTGCGTGGCCCAGAGGGCGCATCGTCCGGGGCGCCACAGGGGCCGCTCACGGCCCCTGAGAGTGGCCCCTGAGGGTCCTGGAGCAGAGGAGCCGCACACGTGGTCCGTGCTGCTGGTGCTGCTGCTTGCACCTTGCGTCTTGTGTGCAGCGGCTGGGCGTGGACGTGGAGAGCCTCATGGCGGCGCAGCCCACGTACGGCGAGGAGGCGCTCGACATTGTCGACATCATGGTGAGGCGCGTGGGCAGGAGGGGGGGGGGCAGGGCGCGCGCTGGGATGGCGCACCCCAGGCAGCGGGGTGCAGGCAGGGTGTTGCGGCGGGGGTTGAAAGTGGTGCGGTCCTCTGCGCTGCTCAGTTGTTGCTGTTGCGTGTGCGGCGGCACCGCGTCGCAGGCGGCCAGCGGTGCGCTGGACCTGATCGTGGTGGACAGCGTGAGCGCGCTGGTGCCGCGCGCCGAGCTGGAGGGCGACATTGGGCAGGCGCAGGTGCGTGAGCACCTCGGGTCGCCGGGGGCGGGGGCGATGTGGGGGTGCGGGTGGGGAGCTTGCGACCCAGGGGACGAGTAGGGAGCCATGCGCTGTTCTTGGTGGGACGAGCGGC
>VFQP010004496.1_pt1 | contig 12945 bp, 9 predicted proteins | sample 3512351 | NCBI WGS metagenome assembly VFQP01 (sample SAMN10412372, study PRJNA504923) | tailings metagenome | isolation source: Relicate 1 Philex TSF1 revegetated site | place: Philippines: Tuba, Benguet | collected 2017-08-29 | reverse complement strand
GGCGACACGCTCACGCGCCAGCTGCAGGACATGAGCGAGGCCAACGCGCGCCGCCTGGCCGAGATCCGCACCACGCTCGACGCCCAGCTCGCGCAGCTGCAGCAGGGCAACGCGGCCAAGCTCGACGAGATGCGCGCCGTGGTCGACGAGAAGCTGCAGAGCACGCTGCAGGCGCGCCTGGGCGAGAGCTTCAAGCAGGTGGCCGACCGGCTGGAGCAGGTGCACAAGGGCCTGGGCGAGATGCAGACCCTGGCGCAGGGCGTGGGCGACCTCAAGCACCTGCTCACCAACGTCAAGACGCGCGGCATGTTCGGCGAGGCCCAGCTGGCGGCGCTGCTCGAGCAGGTGTTGGCGCCCGACCAGTACGCGACCCAGGTGGTCACGCGCCCGGGCACGCGCAACCCGGTCGACTTCGCGGTGCGCCTGCCCGGCCGCGGCGAAGACGGCGCGCCGTGCTGGCTGCCCATCGACGCCAAGTTTCCCAACGAAGACTACGAGCGCCTGCTCGACGCGCAGCAGCGCGCCGACGTCGAAGGCGTGGAGCTCGCGGCCAAGGCGCTCGAGCAGCGCATCCGCCTCGAGGCCAAGAGCATGGCCGAGAAATACCTCGAGCCGCCGCACACCACCGACTTCGCGATCCTGTTCCTGCCCACCGAAGGCCTGTACGCCGAAGTGCTGCGCCGCCCGGGCCTGATGGAGCTGCTGCAGCGCGAGCACCGCGTCACGCTGGCCGGGCCCACCACGCTCATGGCCATGCTCAACTCGCTGCAGATGGGCTTTCGCACGCTGGCGCTGGAAAAGCGCAGCAGCGAGGTCTGGCAGGTGCTGGGCGCGGTCAAGACCGAGTTCGGCAAGTTCGGCGACGTGCTCGCCAAGGTCAAAGGCCAGACCCAGACCGTGCTCAACACGCTCGAGCAGGCCGAGGTGCGCAGCCGCGCCATGGGCCGCGCGCTCAAGACCGTCGAGGCCCTGCCGCAGGAGCGCAGCAGCGCGCTGCTGCCGCTCGACACCGACCCCGCCGACCGGGACGCCCCTTGAACCCGCGCCTACGTGTCGATCTGGCGCGGCTGATCGCCTCGCAGATCTGCGTGCACGGCTGCATGACGGGCTTTCGCATGGCGGCGCCGCTGATGGCGCTGCGCGAAGGCCACAGCCCCTTGTTCGTGGGCATCCTGCTCGCGCTGTTCGCGCTCGCGCCGGTGTTCCTGGCGCTGCCCGCGGGCCGCTTCGCCGACCGGCACGGCCTGCAGCGCCCGGTGCGCGTGGCCGTGACCGTGGCCAGCCTGGGCGGCCTGCTGGCCGTGGTCTGGCCCACGTTCTGGGTGCTGTGCCTGTCGGCCACCACCTGCGGCGCCGCCAGTGGCATGGCCATGATCGCGCTGCAGCGCCACGTGGGCCGGCTCGCGCACGACGCCACCGAACTGCGCCAGGTGTTCAGCTGGATGGCGGTCGGCCCCTCGATCTCCAACTTCCTGGGCCCGCTCACCGCCGGCCTGTTCATCGACCACGCGGGCTTTCGCTGGGCCTACCTCGCGCTCGCGCTGCTGCCCTGGCTGGCCTGGTGGCTGGTGCGGCGCACGCAGGAGCTGCCCGCGGAGCTTCGGCCGTCGAACGACAGCGGCAAGCGCTCGTCCTGGGACCTGCTGCGCAACGCCGACTTCCGCCGGCTCATGCTGATCAACTGGATGCTGTCCTCGTGCTGGGACGTGCACACCTTCCTGGTGCCCGTGCTGGGCCACGAGCGCGGCCTGAGCGCCACCACCATCGGCGCCATCCTCGGCGGCTTCGCGCTCGCGGCCACCGCGATCCGCCTGCTCATGCCCTGGCTCGCCGAGCGGCTGCGCGAATCGGCCGTCATCGGCGGCGCCATGGCCGCCACCGCGCTGCTGTTCGCGGCCTACCCGCTGGTGCACGTGGCCTGGGGCATGGCCGCGCTGTCGGTGCTGCTGGGCTTTGCCCTGGGTTCGGTGCAGCCCATGATCATGAGCATGCTGCACCAGATGACGCCCACGCACCGCCACGGCGAGGCGCTGGGCCTGCGCGCCATGGCCATCAACGGCTCGAGCGTGGCCATGCCGCTGCTGTTCGGCACCGCGGGCGCGGCGGTGGGTGTGGCCTACGTGTTCTGGGCCGTGGGCGCGGCCGTGGGCTCGGCCTCGCCCGTGGCCTGGCGACTGCGCGCGCCCGCGGCGCGGCCCGAGCGCACGCGCTTCTGAGCGCTGAAGCCCAGGCCTGCGAGGAAGGTGTCGAAGGTCTGGCGGCCGCGTTGCACGAGGTCGAAGGCCTGTGGGTCGAGCATCCAGTTCTGGATCAGGCCGTCGATCAGGTTGTGCAGGCCCAGCGCCGCCGCCGCCACGGGAATGGGCAACTCGACGCCCTCGCGCCGAGCGGCCGCTTGCAGCGTGGTGCGCATCTCGGCCACGCAGGCGTTGCGCACCCGCAGGTGGCGCTCGCGCACGGCCTGCATCTCGTCGGTGTATTCCACCTTGTGCGTGGCCACCTCGAACACGCGGCGCGTGCGCTCGTCGGTGGCGGTCTGGCGCAATGCGTGTGTCATGGAATCGCGCAAGGATTGCAGCGGATCCGCCTGCGCCGCCGCCGTGCGACCGACCTCGGCGAGCGAGGACTCCATGGGCATGGTCACGCGCTCCATCATGGCGTTGAACAGGTCGGCCTTGTCGCGGAAGTGGTGGTAGACCGCGCCGCGCGTGGCGCCGGCCGCGGTCGCGATGTCGGCGAGGGTGGTGCTGGACACGCCCTTGGCCTGGAACAGGCGCTCGGCGGCGTCGAGCAGCCGGCTTCTGGTTTCCAGGGCTTCGGTCTTGGTGCGGCGGACCATGAATGGGCTTTTCGTGAGCGAGGGATTACAGGGCCGTAACTATACATACATACGTGTATGTATACTCGTCGCCTTCGTTCGAAGCCACCCGAACCCCGAGGTCTCTCCCATGCCATCGTCGATGTCACTGCCGCGCCCGCGCGCGGCCCGCACCCTTGTTGCCCTGGCCATCGTGGCCGCCCTGGCCGCCTGCGGCAAATCGCAGGCCCCCGCCCAGGCACCCGGGGGTGGCATGCCGCCGCCCGAGGTGGGTGTGGTCACCGTGCAGCCCGGCGACATCGGTCTGGTCAACGAACTGCCCGGCCGGCTCGAGGCCTCGCGCGTGGCGCAGGTGCGCGCCCGCGCCGCGGGCATCCTGCAGGAGCGGCTGTTCCGCGAAGGCAGCGATGTGAAAGCCGGCCAGCGCCTGTTCCGCATCGACCCCGCGCCCTACCAGGCCACGCTGCAGAGCGCGCAGGCCACGCTCGCGCGCGCCGAGGCCAACCTGGGCCAGGCCAAGGCCCTGGCCGAGCGTTACGCGCCGCTGGTGAAAGAGAACGCCATCAGCCAGCAGGAATACGCCAATGCGCTGGCCGCGCAGAAGCAGGCCGAGGCCGATGTGGCCGCGGGCCGCGCCGCGGTGCGCACCGCGCAGATCAATCTGGGCTACGCCGACGTGACCGCGCCGATCGCGGGCCGCATCGGCCGCGCGCTCGTGACCGAGGGCGCGCTCGTGGGGCAGGGCGAGGCCACGCAGCTCGCGGTGATCCAGCAGATCAACCCCATGTACGTGAACTTCACGCAGTCGGTGGGCGAGGTCTACCGGCTGCGGCGCGCCTTCGAGGCCGGCCAGCTCAAGGGCGCCAGCCGCGACAGCGCCAAGGTGCGCGTGGTGCTCGAAGACGGCAGCACCTATGGCCGCGAGGGCAAGCTGCTGTTCTCCGATCTCACCGTCGACAGCACCACCGGCCAGGTCGCGCTGCGCGCCGAAATCCCCAATCCCGACGGCCAGCTGCTGCCCGGCCTGTACGTGCGCGTGCGGCTGGAGCAGGCCACCGCGAGCAATGCCGTGCTGCTGCCGCAGCAGGCCGTGACGCGCACCGCGCAGGGCGACACGGTGATGGTGGTCGACGCCGAGGGCAAGGTGGCGCCGCGCAACGTGAAGCTCGGTGGCGAGCAGAACGCGCAGTGGGTGGTGCTCGACGGCCTCAAGGCCGGCGAGCAGGTGGTGGTCGACGGCTTCCAGAAGATGCGGCCCGGCGCGCCCGTGAAGCCCGTGCCCTGGCAGCGCCCCGGCGCCGCGCCCGCGGCCGCGCAGCCGGCGCAGAAGACGAGCTGAACCAGGACGGTTGACCCATGGCCAAGTTCTTCATCGACCGACCCATCTTCGCGTGGGTGATCGCGCTGTTCATCACGGTGATGGGCGCGGTCTCGATCACGCAGTTGCCCATCGCGCAGTACCCGCCGGTGGCGCCGCCATCCATCTCGATCAACGCCACCTACCCCGGCGCGTCGGCCCAGACGCTCGAGGACTCGGTGCTGTCCATCATCGAGCAGGAAATGAACGGCTCGCCCGGCCTGATCTACATGGAGTCGGTGGCCCAGGCCAACGGCACCGGCTCGATCACGCTGAGCTTCCAGCCCGGCACCAACCCCGCGCTCGCGCAGGTGGACGTGCAGAACCGCCTCTCGCGCGCCTCGCCGCGCCTGCCCGCGGCGGTGACCCAGCAGGGCGTGCGCGTGGACCAGGCGCGCAACAACTTCCTGCTCTTCACCATCCTCACCAGCGACGACCCCAAGTGGGACCCGGTGGCGCTGGGCGACTACGCCACGCGCAGCGTGCTGCCCGAACTGCAGCGCGTGCCCGGCGTGGGCCAGGCGCAGCTGTTCGGCACCGAGCGCGCCATGCGCATCTGGATCGACCCGGCCAAGCTGCTCGGCTACAACATGAGCGCGGCGGACGTGACCGCCGCGATCCGCGCGCAGAACGCACAGGTCTCGGCCGGTGAAATCGGCGCGCTGCCCAACCTCGCGGGGCAGGGCATCTCGGCCACGGTGGTGGTGAGCGGCCAGCTCAGCTCGGTCGAGGCCTTCGGCAACATCGTGCTGCGCTCCAACCCCAACGGCGCCACCGTGCGCCTCAAAGACGTGGCGCGCATCGAGCTCGGTGCCCAGGCCTACGCCACCTCGGCGCGCCTGAACGGCAAGCCCTCCACCGGCATCGGCGTGCAGCTCTCGGCCAGCGGCAATGCGCTGGCCACGGCCAACGCGGTGCGCGCCAAGCTCAACGAACTCGAGCGCTTCTTCCCCGAGGGCATGAGCTGGGCCATTCCCTACGACAGCTCGCGCTTCGTGAAGATCTCCATCCAGCAGGTCGCTCAGACCCTGCTCGAAGCCGTGGCGCTGGTGTTCCTGGTGATGTTCCTGTTCCTGCAGAACTTCCGCTACACGGTCATTCCCACCATCGTGGTGCCGGTGGCACTGCTGGGCACCTTCGCCACGCTGCTGGCCATGGGCTTCTCGATCAACGTGCTCACCATGTTCGGCATGGTGCTGGTGATCGGCATCGTGGTGGACGACGCCATCGTGGTGGTGGAGAACGTCGAGCGCATCATGAGCGAGGAGGGCCTGCCACCGCTGCAGGCCACGCGCAAGGCCATGGGCCAGATCTCGGGCGCCATCATCGGCGTGACCGTGGTGCTGATCTCGGTGTTCGTGCCGCTGGCCTTCTTCAGCGGCTCGGTGGGCAACATCTACCGCCAGTTCGCGGCCGTCATGGGCGTGTCCATCGCGTTCTCGGCCTTCATGGCGCTGTCGCTCACGCCCGCGCTGTGCGCCACGCTGCTCAAGCCCATTCCCAAGGGCCACCACGTCGAGAAGAAGGGCTTCTTCGGCTGGTTCAACCGCGGCTTCGCGCGCACCACCAACGGCTACACCAGCCTGGTGGGCAAGCTGCTGCCGCGCGCCGGCCGCATGCTCATCGTCTACCTGGCGATCGGCGCCGCGGCGGCCTGGGTGTACCGCAGCCTGCCCACCTCGTTCCTGCCCAACGAAGACCAGGGCACCATGCTCGTGAACGTGCAGCTGCCCCCGGGCGCGACGCAGGAGCGCACCCTGGCCGTGATGCAGCAGGTGGAAGACTTCGTGCTCAAGCAGCCCGAGGTGCAGAGCATGGTGAGCGTGCTGGGCTTCAGCTTCTCGGGCCAGGGCCAGAACGCCGCGCTCGCCTTCGTCACGCTCAAGGACTGGGCCGAGCGCCACGCGCCCGGCAGCTCGGCCGAGGCCATCGCGGGCCGCACCTTCGGTGCGCTCATGGGCATTCGCGACGCCTTCATCTTCCCGCTGAGCCCGCCGCCCATTCCCGAACTCGGTGCGTCTTCGGGCTTCAGCTTCCGCCTGCAGGACCGTGCGGGCCTGGGCCGCGAGGCGCTGCTCAAGGCGCGTGGCCAGCTGCTGCAGGCCGCGTCGCAGAGCCCGGTGCTCACCCAGGTGCGCCCCGACGGCCTCGAAGACGCGCCGCAGCTGCAGCTCGAGATCGACCGCGACCGCGCGCAGGCGCTGGGCGTGGGCTTCGACGCCATCAGCAGCGCCATCGGCACCGCGCTGGGCTCGACCTACGTGAACGACTTCCCCAACGCGGGCCGCCTGCAGCGCGTGGTGGTGCAGGCCGATGCCGCGGCGCGCATGCAGCCCGCCGATCTGCTGCGCCTCAACGTGGTGAACAGCCAGGGCCAGGCCGTGCCGCTGTCGGCGTTCGCGTCGACCAAGTGGGTCACGGGCCCGATGCAGACCGTGCGCTACAACGGCTACCCCACCATGCGCATCAGCGGCAGCGCGGCCCCGGGCCAGAGCACGGGCGCGGCCATGGCCGAGATGGAGCGCATTGCGGCGCAACTGCCGCAGGGCATCGGCTTCGAATGGACCGGCACCTCGCGCGAGGAAAAGCTCGCGGGCTCGCAGGCCATCGTGCTCTATGGCTTCGCCATCCTCGCGGTGTTCCTGTGCCTGGCCGCGCTGTACGAGAGCTGGACCATCCCGCTGTCGGTGATCCTGGTGGTGCCGCTGGGCGTGGTGGGTGTGCTGCTGGCCACGTTGCTGCGCGGCTACCAGAACGACGTGTACTTCCAGGTGGGCCTGATCACGATCATCGGCCTGTCGGCCAAGAACGCCATCCTGATCATCGAGTTCGCCAAGGACGTGCAGGCCCAGGGCAAGAGCGCGATCGAGGCCGCGCTCGCGGCGGCCAAGCTGCGCTTCCGTCCCATCATCATGACCTCGATGGCCTTCACGCTGGGCGTGGTGCCGCTGGCCATCGCCACGGGCGCGGGCTCGGCGAGCCAGCGCGCGATCGGCACCGGCGTGATCGGCGGCATGATCACCGGCACCATCCTCGCGGTGGTCTTCGTGCCCCTGTTCTTTGCCGTGGTGCGGCGCCTGTTCAAGGGCAGCGAACGCCAGCACCAGCGCGACCTCGAAAGCGCCCGTGCGCATGGAGCCTACAGCGATGAATCGTGATCTCACCGTCCGCCTGAGCCCGCTGGTGGCGGCCCTGGTGCTGGCCGGCTGCTCGATGATCCCCACCTACGAACGGCCCGCGGCGCCGGTGCCTTCGGCCTTCCCGGCCTCGGCGCAGACGCCCGAGTCGCCGGGCGCGCGCAGCGCGGCCGACACCGCGTGGCGCGACTTCGTGCAGAACCCGCAACTGCGCACGCTGATCGAGCGCGCGCTGGCCAACAACCGCGACCTGCGCGTGGCCACGCTCAACATCGAGCGCGTGCGCGCGCAGTACCAGATCGCGCGCGCCAACCAGTACCCGACCATCAACGCCGCGGCCACGGGCAACCGCCAGCCCAACGGCAACGGCGGCATCCAGAGCACCTACAGCGTGGGCCTGGCCACCAGCGCCTGGGAGATCGATTTCTTCGGCCGCCTCGGTGCGCTCAAGGAAGCCGCGCTGGCGCAGTACCTGGCGAGCGAGCAGGCGCGCAACGCCGCGCAGACCAGCCTGATCTCGGCGGTGGCCAGCAGCTGGCTGAGCCTGCAGGCCAACGAGTCGCTGCTGGCCATCACGCGCGACACCCTGGCCACGCGCGAGGACTCGCTGCGTCTGACCCGGCTGCGCTTCGACAACGGCGCCACCTCGGCGCTCGATCTGCGCCAGGCCGAATCGCTCGCGGCCACCGCGCGCGCGGCCTACGCGCAGCAGCAGCGCGCCCGCGCGCTCGATGCGAACGCGCTCAACCTGCTGGTGGGCGAGCCCGTGCCGGCCGAGCTGCTGCAGGTGGTGGACGCCGACAGCGCGGTGCTGGCCGACGCGCCCGCGGGCCTGCCCTCGGACCTGCTCACGCGGCGCGCCGACATCCGCCAGGCCGAACAGGCGCTGATCGCGGCCAACGCCAACATCGGCGCGGCGCGCGCGGCCTTCTTCCCGCGCATCTCGCTGACCGCGAGCGTGGGCACGGCGAGCAACCAGCTCTCGGGCCTGTTCAAGGACGGCTCCTGGGGCTTCACGCTGGCGCCGCAGGCGCTGCTGCCGATCTTCGACGCCGGCCGCAACCGCGCGGGCCTGCAGTCGGCGCAGGCCGATCGCGACATCGCGGTGGCGCAGTACGAGAAGGCGATCCAGACCGCGTTCCGCGAAGTGGCCGACGCGCTCGCGGGCCGCGCCACGCTGGCCGAGCAGCGGCAGGCCCTGCGCGACCAGGTGGTGGCCGAAACCGAGCGCCTGCGCCTGGCCGACCTGCGCTACCGCAACGGCGTGGCCAGCTTCCTCGACGTGCTCGACGCGCAGCGCTCGCTGTTCGCGGCGCAGCAGGCCGAGGCGCAGGTGCGGCTGGCGCTGCAACAGAACCGCGTGGCGCTGTACGCCGCGCTGGGCGGTGGCTGGAAAGAATAAGTGCCCCCACGCTCCGCCGCTGCGCGGGTCGCTGCCCCCCGAGGGGGCTGATCCGGCTTGGGGCGGCCCGGCGCCGGATCGGGTCGCTCAGACCGTGAGGCCGTAGAACTTCACGATGACCTCCCAGGCCGCCTGGGGGTCGTCGACGAAGTGGAACAGCTCGAGGTCTTCGGGCGAAATCGTGCCTTCTTCCACCAGCACCTCGAGGTTGAACAGGCGCTTCCAGTAGTCGGTGCCGTAGAGCACGATGGGCACGGGCTTGGCCTTCTTGCACTGCACCAGCGTGATCACCTCGAACAGCTCGTCGAGCGTGCCGAAGCCACCCGGAAAGGCCAGCAGGGCCTTCGCGCGCATCATGAAGTGCATCTTGCGCAGCGCGAAGTAGTGGAACTTGAAGCTCAGCTCGGGCGACACGTAGGGGTTGGCCGCCTGCTCGTGCGGCAGCGCGATGTTCAGGCCCACGGTCAGCGCGCCTTCGTCGTGCGCGCCGCGGTTGGCGGCCTCCATCACGCCCGGGCCACCGCCGGTGCAGATGTAGAGCTGCTCGTGCTTGGGGCAGGTCGCGCTGTAGCGCGCCACCAGTCGCGCGAACTCGCGCGCGCGGTCGTAGTAGTGGGCGTTGCGCACCAGGGCCTGGGCCTTGGCGATCGCGCGCGCGTCGCCCGCGGCTTCGGCGGCCTGCAGCACGGCCTCGGCCTCGCCGCGCTCGCGAAAGCGCGCGCTGCCGAACACCACCACCGTGTGCTCGATGCCCAGCTGCTGCTGCGTGAGGTCGGGCTTGAGCATTTCGAGCTGGAAGCGGATGCCGCGGGTCTCGCGGCGCAGCAGGAACTCGGGGTCGGCGAAGGCCAGGCGGTAGGCGTCGGCCTGCAGCGGGTGGCCGTTGTCCGAATGGGCCTGCAGCTCGGCCCAGGCGTCGGCCAGGCGGCGTTCGGTGATGTCCTGATTGGCTTCCATGTTGACGACTCCGTTGGGTGTGGGGGATCTTCCCGGGTGAGCGGGGTTCACAAGGCGAGGGCCAGCGCGAGCGGCACGAACACCACCGCGAGCGCGTTGCCGACCAGGATCGAGGCCGCGACTTTCTCGGGCTCCTGCTGGTAGCGGTCGGCCAGCATGTACTGGATGACGGCGGGGGGCAGCGCGCCGAACAGCAGCAACTGGCCGCGTGCCGCGCCCTCGAGCTGCAGCGCCCAGGCGAGCGGGATCGCGAGAGCCAGGCCGATGAGCGGCCGGGCGACCGCGCCCAGCAGGCCCAGCGCGAGCCCCTGGCGCGTGAGGCCGGTGAGCCGCACGCCCAGGGCGAACAGCAGCAAGGGCAGCGAGGCCTCGCCCAGCAGCTTCATGCCCGAGGCGATGAGCGCGGGCGGGCGCAGCTCGGTGAAGGCGCTGAAGAAGCCCAGCACGGTGGCGATCATGAGCGGGCTGGTGAGCAGGTCGCGCGTGCGCGCGGCGCGGCTGGTGATGCGCGCACCGATCGAGAAGTGCAGCAGGTTGCTCACCGAGAACAGGGCCACGGCCGCGCCGAAGTGCGCCGGCCCGAAGGCCAGCAAGGCCAGCGGCAGGCCCATGTTGCCGCAGTTGTTGAACATCACCACCGGCACCAGCGTGCGCGCTTGCGCGCCCGTGGCGCGCGAGAGCGGCCAGGCCAGCAGGCCGCAACCGAGGATCAGCACCGTGCCCGCCACCAGCAGCGGCACCTGGCCATCGAGATCGAAATCGCGCGAGGCCAGGGCGGTGTAGACCAGCAGCGGCGCCAGCACGTCGAGCGCGATGCGGTTGAACACCACCAGGTCGGTGGGCTTGCGCCGGGCGTAGCCGTAGCCGATGGCCACGATCAGGAACACCGGAACGATGATCTCGGCGATGCGGGCAATGAGGTCCATGGGCGGGTGCAATGCAGAAGGGCTCCCTGCGGAGCCCTTCGTGTCTTTCGACGGATGCCTGCGCTCAGACGCGCTTGCGGTATTCGCCGGTGCGGGTGTCGATCTCGATGCGGTCGCCCTGGTCGACGAACAGCGGCACGGCCACTTCGAAGCCGGTGGCGATCTTGGCGGGCTTGAGCACCTTGCCCGAGGTGTCGCCCTTGACGGCGGGTTCGGTCCAGGTGATTTCGCGCACCAGGCTGGTGGGCAGCTCGACCGAGATGGCCTTGCCTTCGTAGAACACCACCTCGACGGCCATGCCGTCTTCGAGGTAGTTCAGGGCGTCGCCCATGTTCTCGGCTTCCACCTCGTACTGGTTGAAGTCGGCGTCCATGAACACGTACATGGGGTCGGCGAAGTAGGAGTAGGTGCACTCCTTGTGGTCCAGGATGATCTGGTCCATCTTGTCGTCGGCCTTGAAGACGACTTCGGTGCCGATGTTGCCGAGCAGGCCCTTGAGCTTCATGCGCACGGTGGCGGCGCCGCGGCCGCCGCGGGCGTATTCGGTGCGCAGGACGATCATCGGGTCCTTGCCGTGCATGATCACGTTGCCGGCGCGGATTTCTTGGGCGATTTTCATAGGGGGTTCCGGTTGGGGCGCCCGAGGGCCGGGCACGGAGGGGGCCAGGGTCTGGCGCCCGGCCGGTTGTCGCAAAGCCCGCGATTTTAGCCCTTTGTGGCCACGAAGCCGGCGAGCTGGGTGGCCAGGTCGTCGCGGGCCCACAGGCGCTCGCGGGCCGCGCGCACCGTTTCGCCCCAGGCGTCCACGGCGCGCCAGCCGGGCCAGGCCGCGGGCCGGGCGTCCATGCCGTTCCAGCGGCGGTGCCATTCGCGCAGGTCGGCCGGGGCGTCGAGCCAGTCGAGGAAGGCTTCGAGCTTGGCGTGGTGGGCGTCGTCGTGCTGCGGGTAGATCTGCCACACGAAGGGCTTGCCGGCCCAGAGCGCGCGCACCAGCGAATCCTCGCCGCGCACGAAGTTCAGGTCGCTGGCCCACAGCAGTTCGTCGAAGCCGCGCTGGTCGAGGTGGGGCAGGGCATGGCGCTGCGCGCCCGGTGCCAGCGGCAGGCCGGCGCTCGCGGCGGTGGCGCGGCCCGCGGTCACGAGCCAGTGGGCGTCGGCACTGGCCATCAGGCCGGGCAGGGCCGCCGGCTCGTAGCAGAACAGGGTGATCCAGCGCGCACCGGGCGCCGCGGGCAGGCCCTGCGCGGCGCGCCAGGCCGCGGGGTCGAAGGCGGCCTGGCGCGCGGCCAGGTCGTCCTCGCGCAGCAGGCCGCCGGTGCGCGCGGTGAAGCCGGGGTAATAGAACCACTTGGTGAGGCCGCGGCCCGGCCCGCTCATCACGGGCGAAGGCAGGCCGTGCTGGCGTTCGACGAAGCCCTCGGCGCTGAGGTACTCGAGGTTGAGCCACACCGGGTCCGCCTGGCGCGCGGCCACGAAGGCCTCGGGCAGTTCGCAGCCGAAGGCCTCGATCCACACCGCGCCGGGCGTGTGGCCCTGCGCATCGAAGGGCTCGCGCCAGGGCAGCACGGTCACGCCGGGCGCGCCCTGCGGCGCCATCCAGGCCAGCGGCGCGGGGTCGTCGATCCACAGCCGCACGGGCGTGCCGCGCGACGCGAGCTGCGCGGCCAGGCGCCAGCACACGCCGGCGTCGCCGTAGTTGTCGATGACGCGGCAGAAGAGGTCCCAGGGGGCGGTGCTCGGCATGGCGCGATCTTGCACCAGCCGCGCGCCGGGCCGAGGCCACAATACGCGCCATGTCCGAGGCGCATTCCGAACAACTGCTGAATGAAGTGGCCGCGCTGCCTGCGCTGCCCGGGGTTTACCGCTACTTCGATGCGCAGGGCCAGCTGCTCTACGTGGGCAAGGCGCGCAACCTCAAGAAGCGCGTGTCGAGCTACTTCCAGAAGAACCACGACGGCACGCGCATCGGCCACATGGTGAGCCGCATCGTGCGGCTGGAGACCACGGTGGTGCGCAGCGAGGCCGAGGCCCTGCTGCTCGAGAACAACCTCATCAAGACGCTCAACCCGCGGTTCAACATCCTGTTCCGCGACGACAAGAGCTACCCCTACCTCAAGATCACCGGCACGCGCGACGCGGCGAAGTCGGCCGGGCGCACCACCAGCGCGTCCACGCTGTTCCCGCGCATGGCCTACTACCGCGGCGCGGTGGACAAGCGCCACAGCTACTACGGCCCTTACCCCAGCGCCTGGGCGGTGAAGGAATCGATCCAGCTGCTGCAGAAGGTCTTCAAGCTGCGCACCTGCGAAGACACGGTGTTCGCCAACCGCACGCGGCCCTGCCTGCTC
>VFQP010004495.1_pt1 | contig 12952 bp, 13 predicted proteins | sample 3512351 | NCBI WGS metagenome assembly VFQP01 (sample SAMN10412372, study PRJNA504923) | tailings metagenome | isolation source: Relicate 1 Philex TSF1 revegetated site | place: Philippines: Tuba, Benguet | collected 2017-08-29 | reverse complement strand
GGGGGGTGGCCCCCCCCCCCCCCCCCCCGCCCTTGCCCAGGACGCGCTGGTGGTGCCCGCACCTGCTGCACCCTGTGCTGCACGGGCCGGAAGGCGTGCTGCAGGAACTGCACCATGCTGGCGGCGTGGTAGATGGGCAGGTCGGTGGGCGGCAGCGGCGCCGGCGGCGTGCGGGCCGGCGCGCTGAACGAGCCGCCGCTGCCGCCGGGCACGCCGCCCGAGCGCGGCGGCCCCGGCGCGGCGCCGCCGCTGCTGCTGGTGGCCGTGGCGACGGTGGCCAGCGTCAGCGCTTGGTGGCACGCGTGCATCAGCTGCGCGCCACGCACGGCGACGAGGGGGTGAAGTGCCGGTGGCTGCCACAGTCAGTCCCAGTCGCCCTGTGCGCCAACGAGCGCAGTGCCGCACGGCTCACCGGCGGGAGCTGTTGCCTGGGCGTGGACTCGTCCAGCAGCAGCGCCATGCGCGTGGCGGCGCACAGCAGCTCCATGAAGCTGGCCAGCACCTCGCGCCCCGTGCTCAGCTGCACACGCGCGCACACACCGCAGGCTCACGGGTTGCCGCGCACGCGTGCGCGTCGCACGCTGGGCGGGTGGCGATGCAGCGACCGGCCGTGGGTGTGTGCAGCTGACGGGAGCGTGCTCACCAGGAGGGGCTGCGTGCTGCTGGCCAGCGTCTGCAGCGCCTGGCAGGCCTGGTGGCACACGTCCGACACGGCGAGGAGCAGCTGGTGCGCGGCGAGCAGCTCGGGCAGGTGCCGCGCCGCGCCGTGGTAGAGCATCGCCCAGATCCCCTTGTCGCCCTGCGTGGGACGGGAGCGTGGAACGGCGCAGCCGCTGTGAGAGTGGCTGCATCAGAGACGTTGCGGCTGCGCGCCTGCGCGTTTGCCGACGCGATTGACCTTGAGCAGGCTTCGGTTGTCGGCGCCTGGCTTGCCCAGCTGTTGCCAGGCCTGCACCGTGTTCACCCATGGGCGCATGCGTGGCAAGCTTGCTCTCTGCTGGTGCTGCGCCAAAGGCGCGCGTGGAGGGCGGCCCGCCTCGACAGAGACGGACCTCTCGGTGGTGCGCCTGGAGCCACGCGCAGACGTGCACGCGCTGAGGCAGCTCGCTGACCCAGCGGTGCACGATGCCAGTGAGCGCGCGCACGTCCGCCATCGCGCCGTCCACCTGCGCCAGCCCAGCGGGCTCGTCGTTGCTCCCGCCCAGGGCCTCAGGGGCCAGGCATGCGGACCCCGGCATCAGCGCAGCAGGCACCTCGGGCATGTTGCGCAAGCGTGCTGCGCTTCAGGCGCGTTCTCCAAGCTGCACGTGAGGTGCAAGCCCAGTCGGGGTCGAACGTGTGGAACTCGATCGCTGCGCACGCCGCGCGGCATAGCTACAGTGCCATCGGCGTGTGTCGCGGACGTGCGAGAGGCGAGCTAGCTGGAGGCCCAAGGCGGCCATGGCGCGGCAGCGGCGGGGCACTGCGGTCCCGCTGCGAGCGCTGCTGCTGCCTCTGCTGGCCGTCATTTCGTGCGCTGACGCCAGCCTCTCCTCCTACCAGCGGAGGCGCCTGCTCGTGCGGTGAGCTCGTTGGGGCCCGGCTGGGGAAGGGCGCCACCTGCTCGGCAGCCCCGGCGCGTCCTCCCAACCTGCGCGGCTCTGGGCGTCTGCGCACGCAGGGACATTCCTGCAGACCCGCAGATACACGGAGGGGCACTGCGCTGCCAGAACACGGCGCAGGGGTGGTGCGTGGACGTGGCGACCGGGCGGTGCACCCTCCGACAACCAGGGGCAAAGGCACCTTGTTGGCGCAGGCCTTCAACAGCATACACCTCTGCGGTGTGCGCGCACCATGCTGCAGGCGCTTCCTTGCCGACAGCGAGGGCAACGTGTGCACCAGGCAGCAGATGGACTACTCGACGGGCTGCTGCAAGGGCGGCAGGCGGCACAGCTGCGAGACGTGAGTGGCGCACAGTGTGGAGTGAGTTAGAGGGAGCTGCCCGCTCTCACCAACTGGCAGCGCTCTGAAGGTGGCCCCGGCGCGTCCGTGTCCAATGCAGGTGCAAGCTGACGGACAAGTGCTGCAGCGAGTACGAGTACTGCGTGTCGTGCTGCCTGGCGCCAGAGCACGGCGCCGAGCAGTTGTACAGTAAGACGCTCAGGTGCGCCGCGTGTGGTGCACACGGTGAAAGGCTGCTCGAGTCGCCCCGCAGAGATCACCTGGACCGCCGCACTCAGCAAGTTGCGCAAGTTGCTGTGTCTGCGTGGCGCAGGGCGCCCAAGAACCCGTCGGCGGGCATGTGGCCCAGCGCCTGGGAGTACTGCCGGGGCATCTGCCGCACGCACAGCGCCAGCACCATGCACGAGAACGCCTACATATCCACGCGCCACCACTGCTTCTCCACCTTGGGCCGGCCGCTGGTGCGTCTGCCGGTGATCATGAGTGGCGAAGCTGGGGCACGGGTGTCGCAGGTGTCGCAGTGGCAACAACAAGGGATCGCGACGTGCTCACCTCTGCTCTCCTGCCGCTGCGCAAGCGCAGTTGTCGGACCCGTTGCCACCTGGCGCCCTGGACGGCGTCACCGTCATCATGTCAGCGGCCAGCGAGTCGTGCGACGAGGCCTGCGGCAAGCAGGGCGGCGCGTGCAGCGCCCAGCACCTGGCCATCATCAACTCATGCGACAAGCTGCGCGAGCTGGTGAGCGGCAGCAACAGCAGCTGTGGGGTGCTGGGCCAGCCAGAGCTCTAAAGGGGACTGCTTGCGGTGGCAGCCTCCTCACGGCTGAGCGCTGGTCTCGTGATGGTGCGCGGGGGTGGTGTGCGCGCACAGGTGGGGTGCGAGGCGGGCTGTGAGGGCATCTCGCTGCCCGGCGGCAGCGCGCCCGCCTACATGGACGCCGGCGTGCCCAAGGCGTCGCGGCCCGCCATGTGCTTCACGCACCCCACCGGCGCCGCCACGGCAGGCGAGGTCAAGTGCGGCGGCAAGGACGCCGGCGCCAAGCGGCTGTGCGCCTGCACGCGCAAGCGGCGATGATGAGCATAAAGAGGCCACGTAGTGATGCATGGCCTCTTTACCTTGCCAGGATTGCTTCCCGCTCCTTCGTGCTCCTGCCCCAACTTCAAATTTCCGTCTGTGATGCGTCTGGTGATCGTCGCTGCGCACACACAGGAGCGCTTGACGCGCCGAGAGCACACATACACACACACAGGCCAGCACACGCAGAGGCAGCGCACGCTCAACGGCAGCCACTGCCGCTCTAGTGGAGGCCCGTTCGGCTGCGCCCCAGCAAGCGCGGGAGCAAGCCCAGCAGCGCCCCTGACAGCGAGGCTCGCGCTGCCGGCCTTGGCAGCAGGTGAGGACCCGCTGTGCTCGCCGCGAGCCCATCGCTGCGCGCTCCTGGGCGACAGCACGCTTGAACAACATCTCCAGCTGGTGCTCGCGGGATGGCTCGGGATGGAGCGCTGACTGGCCCTCCTGGCAGCGCCTCGAGGGCACCAGTGGCACGCACGATCAGCTGCGCGCTTCACGGGCCCTGCAGCGCGGTGATTGCGCCGCCCTGGGCGCGGCTGGGACGGTCCGCAACGCCGAGTGGCCCAGGGCAGAGCGAAGGCGCCAGGGGCCGGGCGGCAAGGCATCCGCGTGATGCCAGCAAGTGCTGCGGGGCCGCCGTGGATCCAACGGCGCGCGTGCTGGGGGCGATCCTGGGTGATGGGCCCGATGGTCAACTTGCACCGCGCAGGCGAATGGAGGAGCAGCGCCACGACGACGGCGCGCCACTGGCGAGGGAGAGCGAGCCAATGGACGCGACGAGCAAGGGCCAGCAGGTGCGCCGGGGGACCTGCGTTCCCTGGGCGGCTGTGGCGGGCCGTTCCGTGACAGATGGCAGCGTTCGCGCCATCATGCTGCGCCTGCACACGCTCTTGAGAAACCTGTGCGAGAGCGTGCCCTCGCTTCACACTCTGTGCGCCAGCAGGTGGGCGGGCCGCAGCGCTGGCCCCTGGCGTCGCTGAGCGACAACCACCACGGGCACCACAGCCCCGCGCAACCGCCCCCGCCCACCACCGACGCCCTGGTCGCCGCCGCCGCCGCCGCCGCCGCATCGCTCGCCGACGACCAGGCGCTGGTCGCGGCGGCGGCCGCCGGCCTGGCGCCGCAGCTGCCCCTGCCCCTGCAGCAGCAGCCGCTGCACCTGGCCAACGGCGCTGCTCCGTCGGCCGGCGGCGCCGGCCACCCGCCCCAGGGCGCGGCGCCGCACCTGTCGGGCAAGAGCCAGGCGCCCACCAGCTTCACCATCGTGCAGGAGAAGCTGCTGGTGCCCCGGCGGCTGTGCCAGGCGCACATGCCCGAGATGGTGGTGGACAACACGACGGTCTTCATGCGGCTGCTCACCATGCAGTGCGGCGCCAACGGGCAGTGCCTCAGCATGAGCCGCGAGCGCGTGCAGCTCACCTTCAAGGCCAACCACTCGTACGTGAGTGTCACGCTTGCGGGCGCGCCGGCACGATGTCCATGGGTCCTTGCGGCGCCCGGCGAGCCCGCGCGAGCGACGCTGCGCCTCCTCCTCCTCGCTGCGCGCCACGGGGACGGGTCGCGCAGCTGCGGGCATCCCCTCTCGCTGCTCCTGAGGGGCCGCCCGGCTGACCCCTTGCGTGCCTTGCGTCCCGTGCGCAGATCCCGCTGGTGGGCGCCGACACGACTTCCGTGCTGGGCAAGCGCATCCTCGGCTGGAGCGTCGTGACGGCCGACAGCGGCCCCGACCTGCACGCCACCATGGTGAACGGGCAGCCGCACTGGCTCGACCCCGGCACCGGCATGCCGCTGCCGCTCTCGACCGACAAGCTGCTGGTGCTCGAGGTCGAGTGGTCGCGCTCGCCGAGCTCGAGCGCCACGCTCAAGGGGCAGGCGGCCGTGGCGGCGCGGCCCGTGGTGGCGGGCACGCCGCTCTTCGTCGGCAGCCGCCGCGTGGGCAACACGTCGTGCACGCACTGCGGCGCCGAGACGAGCACCGTGTGGCGGCGCGGCTGGACCGTGCCCGTCATCGTGGGCAACGGCCGCCAGGCGCAGGCCGACGTCAACCTGTGCAACGGCTGCGGCATCCGCTACGCCAAGAACCCCGGCGCGTTCAGGAAGAGCATCGCGCGCACCACGGGCAGCCCCACGCCGCCCGACAGCGAGGACGACATGATGATGGACGAGAACGCGCACCCGGGCCGCCCGCGCTCGGCGCGCCAGCAGTCCCTCAAGGTGCGGGCCTCCTCCTCCTCCTCCTCTCTCGCGCGCGCTTGCCAAGCCTGCGCCGGTGCTGGGTGCTGCACGCCCACCGGCCTCCTCCGCGACTCGCACCCAAACTCGTTGCCGCGCGCAGTCGTTCGACCCGTCGGCGACGCGCTCCACCGGCTCGCAGCAGCCACCCGCCAGCGCCCAGACCAAGAAGCTCAACGCCATCATGGCCGCGGCGGCCGCCGCCGCCGCCGCCGCCAAGGACGAGCTGCACTCCCAGGGCACGGCGCCCTCGGGCGCCCGCAGCCGGCGCAGCAGCGGCGGCGGCGCCGCCTACAGCAGCGGCCCGCTGCTCGCCGACGGCGGCGACGCCACCGCGCTGCTCACCACCGCCGCCGCCGCGCCCAAGCGCGGCCCCGGCCGCCCACGCGGCAGCAGCGGCGGCGGCAGCGCCGCCGGCCGCGGGGCGCTGCTGGCGGCGCCGGGGATGGACGCCTTGGCGGCCATGGACGCGGCGGCGCAGCAGCAGCAGCAGCAGCAGCTGCTACCGGCCGTGTTTGCCGGGCGTGACAACCCGCTGCCCGTGTGCTGCGCGGCCTGCGGCGCCTCGGCGCCCTGCCCCCGCGGCTGGGCCAAGGGCTGGCCGCTCAACGCCGCCGCCGCCGCCGCCGAGGCCGCCGTCGCCATGGGCGCCACCGCCTCGGAGCCCCCCGCTGGCGGCGCCTCGCACTCCTCCCCCGGCGGTGCCGTGCCGCCCGCCGACGCCGCCCCGCCCGCCGACGCGCCCGCGACGCTGTCTCAATCCACTTCAGCCGGCGGGGGCGCCGCGGCCGCCACCAGCGCTCCCTCCCCCGCCCCCGCGGCCGCGGCCCAGGGAGAGGTGCCGCCCGAGAGCGGCGCCGCGGCGCCGGCAGAGAACGCCCCCGAGGAGGCCGCGCCCTCCCAGGACGCGCCGCCGCCGCCTGCGCCGCCCACGGCGGTCCCCGAAGCGGCTGCCGCGACCGACGTGTTGCCCCCGACGGCGGCGCCGGCGGAGCCGCCGGCCCCGGCAGCGGACGCCGCGCCGGCGCCAGAGTACGCCAACCTGTGCGCCGGGTGAGACGTGGTCCAGACCCAACCTCACTAGTTTTCGCTCTTATCGCGCGCACTCTCCACCCCTCTCATTCGCCTGATTCCGTCCCCGCGCTCACATGCGTAGGTGCGGCGACCACTTCAGCTCGGATCCCATCGCTTTCATGACGCACGTCACCACCGTCGCCGCCGCCCGGGCCGCCGCCGCCCACCTCGCCCCCGCCGCCGCCCCCGCCACTAGCTCCCTCACGCTCATCAGCGAGTCGGGCCGCCCCGTCCGCAAGCGCCGCCCGCCCGCCCGCTCCGAGGAGTTCGTCGAGCCGCCCATGCTCATCCCCGACGCGCCCGCCGCGCCGCACCCCAACCCGCACCGCGTCACCTTCCCCGGCGGCGGCGCCGCCAGGCCGCCCGCCGCCGCAGGCGGCGCGCCGCGCATGGCCCGCACCAGCTCCGGCGGCGCCGGCGCCGTCGCCTACGCCGGCGGCGGCCCGCACCACGCGGCCGCCGCCAACAGCGGCACCGGCGCGCGCCACGGCGGCGTCATCGGGGCCGGCGCCGAGGTGCGCGCGCGCATCCCACCCGCCACCCCCAGCACCTCGCGCACGCCCCCATTGGCAGCGCGACCGAGCCCCTCACAACTGCGCGCCCCCCCGCCCTGCAGGTGTCTGCCGGCGAGGTGCTGGGCGGCGGCGCCATGGAGGTGGACGGCGGCGCGGCCTTCCAGCGCGCGGCGCTCGAGGCGGCGGCTCAGGCCAAGCGGCGGCGCCGCATGGACCTCGACGGCGACGACGAAAACAACGGCGGCGGCGGCGAGCTGCAGCAGCACCCCGCGACCGGCACCCAGGACGCCCCGCCAGGTGCGCCTCGCACGCGCTTGCTCCCCCGCTCAGCTCGCCCGCCCGCCCACCCCTAGCGGCAGACAGCACCCTCGCCTGCTCGCCGACGTCCCCCTCCTGCGTCCCCGCGCAGAGTGCGCCACGGGCGCGCCGAACGGCGGCGGGGCCGCCGCTGCTGGCGCGCACGCGGGCCACAACGCCTCGGCGTCCTCGGCGATGACCGAGGCCGACCTGATGATGCTCATGGACGAGGACTCGCTGGCGGTGGCCGAGCTCATGACTGGCATGCGCAAGGCCGCATCGCAGTCCATGATGGTCGCGGCGCCGTCGTTGCTGCAGCAGCAGCCGGCAGCGGCGGCGGCGGGGCGGGCGGCGGGCCTGCCAAAGCCGCGCGCGACGAGCAGCGCTGGCAGCCTGCCGGGCGCGGCGGCCGCCGCCGCCGCCGTCGCCGCGCAGCTGCAGCAGCAGCGCTACGCCCAGCAGCCGCCGCAGCAGCAGCCGCTGCAGCGGCGGGTGTCGGCGCCGGCGGCGACCTCGGGCGGTGGCGGCGCGCCGGCGGCGGGGCCGGGCGTGGGCGCGGTGAGCACCCTGCCTCGCCAGGCGCAGCACCAGTTCGAGATCCCGATCGTGGGCAACCAGCCGCTCATCGTGCCCGACGGGCTGGTGCAGCGGCACTTCTCCATGGCGCTGGACCCGCAGCAGGTGAGAGCTCGTGAGGGTACTTGCGGCCTTGGAGGACGCAGCAGCCTCCAGCGCCTGCGGGGGATGGCAGCGGTTGCAGCGATCACTCTTGGCACGGCAAGTGTGAGCGGCGGCTGTGCCTGCGCGTGTGTGGCGTCGCGTGCAGGCGTGCACGGTGCGCCTGGTCTTCATGTGCGGCAGCAAGTACATTTTGTCGGGCATGGAGTGGGTGCGCCTGCGCCAGAACACCGTGACCAAGCAGGTGCGCGCGCCACTCACTGCCTGAGACGCCCCGCTCCCCCCCTCCCTTTCGTCCTGGCCAGTCCTCCCCGTCTTCCACCGCCGGCGGGCAGGCCTCTAGTGGTGCGGAATCGGAAGGAGAAGGAAGACGCACCCGCGGTGGTGCACGCAGGTGCACGTCGAGAGCGCGCACCTCCCTCCGCTCTTTGGCAAGGTCATGGTGGGCTGGCGGGCGCTCGACCCCGACCGCGCGCCGGGCCCCTACCCGTTTGAGCAGAGCGGGCACATTTGGTGGCAGGAGCCCAGCACCAGCCAGGTCCGCCCGCTCAGCACCTCCAAGGTGCTGGTGCTCGAGGTGCGCGAGCCGGCGCTGGCCGTCGTGCAGCCGCCGGCGCTGGGGCCCGGCCACCACCAGCGCGCGCACGCGGGCGCGTCGCTGGCACCGACCGTGGGGCCGCCGGTGGCGCACGCGCCGCCGCCAGCGCAGCAGCAGCAGCAGCCGCAGCCGGCGGGCGCGTACAACCGCCGCGTGATGCACCCTCCGACGGCGGCCCAGGCGGCGCAGGCGGCGGCGGCGGCGGCGGCGCAGGGCAAGCAGCTGCTGGCGCTGCAGCAGCAGGCGGTGGTGGCGGTGGCGCAGCAGGTGATGCAGCAGCACCAGCAGCAGCAGCAGGTGGCGGCGGCGGCAAAGCAGGCGGCGCAGGCGCAGCAGCAGTCGCAGCAGCGCACGCCGCACATTGCCATGCTGGGCGCCGGCGCCCCCGCTCCGGCAGGTGAGGCGCGAGCGTTGCTGTGCAGGCTCCCATCAACGGGGCGGCCTGCCTGCACTGCGTGTGCGCTCGAGCTCGCTGCGGAACGCCGGCAGAGCACCGGAGCAGGGACAAGAGCCCGTGCCCTGGCGGGCAGGTTTGGAACAGAGACGAGACGACCCTGCGCGTCTCTCCGTCACGTGACGCCCGCCTCGCAGGCGGCGTGCAAGTGCCCGCCAACATCCAAGTTGGCCCGGCGCCCGCCGACGGCAACGTCAGCGCCACGCTGCACCTCACAGGCAAGAAGTTCGTGGCCAAGGGCGGCAAGCAGCTGCACCGCATCCGCCGCCACCTGCTCTTCCAGCAGCAGGGCGGCGCCGGTCTGCCCGGCACCGCCGCCGCCGCCGGCGGGCTGCTGCCTGGCGGCAGCGACGGCGGCGCCGACGGCGGCAGCGGCAGCGGCAGCGACGAGGCCGACAACTCCATGGGCTTTGCGGCGCGGGAGCTGCTGCAGCTGCACCTGCAGCAGCTGGCCACCGCCACGGGAGGCGCCGCCACCGCGGCGGTGCAGGGCGGCGAGGGCGGGGCGGGTCCAGAGGCGGCGGCGCCACAGGACGACGATGCAGCGGCGGCGGCGGCGGCGGCGGCGGCGGTGGCGGCAGCGGCCACTGCTGGTGGGGGCAGCGGCGCGGCGCCGCCCAGCGGGGCCAACGCGGTGGACGCGGCGCGTGACGCGCTAATGCGCATCCTGGGCGTGGGCGTGGGCGACGCGGCCGGCGGCGGCGGCGGCGGCGGCGTGCCGCCGCCGCAGGAGGCGCGGCAGGGCAGCCCGGCGGCAGACGCGGGCGACGCCGCCGCGGTGCTGCGGCCAGTCCTGCAGCAGCCCTCGCCTTTCAAGGACTACCAGCTTCAGCAGCTGGGCGGGGCATGCGTGACGGCGACGGCGGCCGAGGGCGGGGAGGGCGGCGCGCCGGCGCGGGCGGGGTCCGAGGGGCCGGTGCCGGGGCAGGGCGAGGGCGCGGAGGGCGACGCGGCGGGCGCGGTGCTGGACTTGCTGCGGCCCATTGTGCTTGGGCTGAGGCAGTGCGGCGGCCCGTCGGTCAGCAGCGTGTGGATGGCCATCAGCAAGATGACGCCTGACCAGGTGGGTGTTCCCTTTCTTTGGTCGTGCTTGGGGCGCTGGGGCCCCAGGGAGAGAGCGTTTCCGGCCCTGGCGGTGGAGCCGGGCGTCCAAGGCAGTGTGTGTGCCGTGTGTGGCGCTGCGCGTGCGCAGGTCAAGCACTTCCAGCGGCACGGCCTGCCGTGGGTGGACAGCCTGTGGGGCGAGCAGCAGCACGACGAGTGCGCGCGCCTGCTCAAGCAGATGCTGGGCATCCCCGCCTGAAAAACCGCTCCTTCCCGCCGCCGACGCCGCCTGCTTCCGCGTGCCGCTTTCTGCCTTCTTGTGAAGCCCGCTTCTTGTGCTACTAGATGTGAAGCTGGAGTGCCCGCGCGCTGCCAGCCTTGTCTGTTCACCGCCCGAGAGGAGCCTGCACGGCTGCTTGCCCCCTCACTGTTGTACCCCATTCCCCTTTCCTCGTCTGTGTGCATTTGGCCTGTGCAACGCGAGCGTGCCGTGGTCGCGTGGCTAACCCACAGCAAATCAGGAGGGGCGGCACGGCACAGGTTGGGGAGGCAGTTGCACGTGTCGAGGCAGCAAAGAAGAAAGAAAGCGCGGGGGACCCTCTCTACTTGGTCAGCTTGCCGAGGATGCTCTTCTCGGCGATGAAGAGAATCTGCCCGTCCTTGACCTCGACCTGCGTCGGCCGCGACGCCGCGGTGCCGCACACATTGTCAAGAGAGAGAGCTCACCACCCGTGCCCACCCACCCGCCTGCCCGCAAACACCCACACACACGCACCTCTGCCATGGCGTACTTCTGGAAGACGACCGTGTCGCCGGGCGCCAGCTCGAGCTTGACCTCCTGGCCCACCGACACCACCTGTGCCGAGGGGCAGCGAGCAGCAGGGGCGCGGCTGACACTGACATCACTCTGCACCAGGGCCTGTGCTGCTGCTGCTGCTGCTGCTGCTGCTGCTGCTGCTGCTGCTGCTGCTGCTGGGCGGCAGGCGCACCTCGCCAAAGTGCGCGTCTGATGGCGCCTTTGGCGCCGACTTGGGGAGCAGGATGCCACCCGCTGTCCTCTGCAGCACATTGGGCACATCGCGCAGCAGCATGAGGCACGCTGAGCACATACTGCCAGCCCGAAGCACGCTGCGTGCCGGAGGCGCCGTTGCGGCCGGCGCCTGCGCACCTCCTCATCGTTCAGCGGTTTGATGAGCACTCGGTCATGGATGGGGGACATCTGCAGGTGCACAGCGCCAACTCAGCCCCTGCAGTGCGCTGCACGCTCTGCGCAGCCGCTCTCCAGAAGCTTGCAGAGGGCGCCTCCCCCGCACACAGGAGAGCGAGGGCGGCGGCCGGCACGCAGCGTGATTGCTGAGGTGCTCACCTTGGAAATGTCGAGCGTCGCGCGCTCTGCCGTGATGGCCGCGAGAGGCGCCACGATCGACCGCCGCATGGCTCCTGCAGCACCGGCAGCACAGGAGCCTCAACGCCTGAGCAGGCGCGCAGCTCGATTGCATGCGCTTCCCCGGTTGGTGAACGCGCATCCGCCTGCACGCACTGTGGGGCGCCGCGCTGGATGAGGTGCTGCAGGCGAGAGAGCGGCGCGCCATCGAGGTGGCCATTGCTGCAGGCGTCCACGCAAAGGGGAGCAACCGCTACACGCGCTAAGGATGCTCTTGCGGAGCGTCGGGGGCCGCATCGGCCGTTTGGGAAGTGCAGCATGGCGGAGGTTTAGGTCGCAGGACGCGCGGAGCGAGAGGGCGCGCGACGCAAGGCTTCCCACCACGTCACTCGCAACGCGGTGCTCCAGGCGCTGCTCGGGAGGGGCGAAGATGCAGCAGAGGACGGCCTCGCACCGGGCCACTAGCAGCAGAGGCCACCAAGCATGCAGCGGCAGCCTGATGCAGCCAGTGGCGCACGTGGCGCGTGGGCAATGCTTCAAGAGCGTGCGGCCAGCTTCCGGGCTCCCACCAGCGGCGCGCTCCCTGGCGCAGCGGCGGCTGCCCGAGCGAGCGCGGCCGCTCGCCCCGTGCCGCGCGCTGGAAAGCTACATGGTGGACAAGCTCCTCGCCACGGAGGCCACCTTCAAGGAGCTGCAGCTGCGCATGGCTGACCCCGACGTGAGCGTGCGGCCCTGCCACTTACGCTGCACTCGTGTGGCCCTGGGGCGCCACGCTGGCGCGGCGCTCAACTGACCGTGCGCGGCTGCTCTACCTGCGCGCACAGGTGGCCAACAACGCCGACGAGTTCCAGCGAGTAGCCAAGGCGGCGGCAGAGGTGGAGGAGGTCGTCAACACGTACCGGTGCGCGCCCCACGCGTGGGCGCCCCGTCATGTGGAGCGGCCGCGCAGGCGCTCACACCCAAAAAGCGCCACTGCACCAATGGAGCTGTGTGCTGCTCTGCGCGCCGCCCTCGCCCCCGCAACTCCCGCAGGGACCACATCGACAGCGAGAAGCAGCTGACGGACGCGCAGGCGTACCTCAAGGAGGTGCAGGTGAGGGTGCCAACACGGGCCCCCAGCCAGCCAACAGGGGTGGCACAGCAAAGGGCCTCGCCGCGCCGTTCAGCAGGTCCTGGTGGGTTTGTCGCCAGACCCAGGGGGGCGCAGCCACTCTGCACCACTTGGTGGGGCGTGCGTGGCGCCTGCCTGCCTGCCTGCCTGCGTGCCCCCGCAGGGCGACCCCGAGATGGCCGAGTTTGCGCGCGAGGAGATTGCCGAGCTGCAGAAGAAGCTGGGCGAGCTGGAGACCAAGCTCAAGGTGCTGCTGCTGCCAAAGTGAGTGGCTGCGTGCGCAGCCGGCGACGGCGCTGGCGGCCGTGCCGGGTCTCATGGACGCGCCACGCAGGCTGTGCTCCAGCCACACGGCCACAGCAGCTGTTGGGGAGCAGCGAGGTGGAGCGGCGTAGCGGCGGGAAGGCAGGGGGGCAGGGCAAGAGGTGTGGAGCGGTGTAGGTTCAGCGGCGGGAAGGCAGGGGCCCCAAGGAGGCATGCTGGGCCTCATTGTGGCGGGCGCTGGCGTCTTGGCGCGCAGGGACCCCCTGGACGAGCGCAACATCATGCTGGA
>VFQP010004494.1_pt1 | contig 12952 bp, 13 predicted proteins | sample 3512351 | NCBI WGS metagenome assembly VFQP01 (sample SAMN10412372, study PRJNA504923) | tailings metagenome | isolation source: Relicate 1 Philex TSF1 revegetated site | place: Philippines: Tuba, Benguet | collected 2017-08-29 | reverse complement strand
TTTCCCCGAAACCGCGGAACCATCGGATCGGCAGTTTCGATTGAAACGGTGAAGTTGTTCGCTTCAACCGGTTTGACATCCAAAATGAACGGTTCTTTCTTAATCTGTTCGATTTCTTTTAGTGAAAAGTCTGTTTTGGCCACGTTCAGTGTGCTGAAACTGGACACTTTCTTCTGTACGATGATCGTATTCGGACCGAGAATTTCTGCTCCTTTTCCAAAATCATTGACCTTGATCAGGTAATGAATCGAGGTGATGAGAAAAGTCATCCCCAAAAAAGCTCCGATAACTGCAATGATCAATTGCCGTTTGTCCTGGTGTTGAAATAATAATTTGCGTAACATGGCTCAGAGCTTTAATTCGTAATCGTATGGAAAACGGCTGTCATCGTCCAGTGAAGTGAGAACAAATCCGGCGTTTTGTCTGGTACATTCCCTGTCAATCATGGAAAGACATTTCATGCTGTTTTGCTCGTCGAGGTGCGAAAAGGGTTCATCCAGGATCAACCATTGAAAAGGCTGGCATAAGGATCGCACAATTGCCACGCGTTGTTGCTGCCCCATGGAAAGCAGGCCGCAGGGATCGTCCCATTTATGTTCGATCTCCAGTTCTGCAAGCATCGCTTTGATTTCGGATTCTGTTTTAAAATCTGTCAGATGATTTTTCAGATGCAGATTTTCTGAGACTGTTAGTTTATGGAAGAGTTGAAGATCCTGGAAAACGGTTGAAATTTTTCGCTGGCGGATTTCCACCCATTCGTCAACTGAAAATGACTGAATATTCCGGTTATCATAGAGAATTGTTCCGTCGTAGTCTTTCCGGATTCCGAAAACCGTCATAGAAAAGGTCGATTTTCCCTTCCCGGAAGAAGCGTTCAGCAGTATTTTTTTTCCTGACTCAAGTGTTGCCGAATTTCCCCAGATACTTTCCGCGCCATGATTGATGGAAGCAAGCGGGTAGGGCATGACCTGATTAAATTGAATGTTCATCTCAGTAATTTTTCAATTCATTTTCAAATATCATTCCAACTTTATAAGTTGTTATTGCTGAATGATTTGTAAAATATCGCGGCACATTTCGGAAGTATTCGTTGCTTTCAGCCAAATGCTTTCCGGGTGTCTTTTGAACCAGGTAATCTGCCTTTTAGCATAATTCCGTGTGTGTTGCTTGATCTTGTCAATACAAATATCCAATGTGTATTTGCCCTCAAAATAATCAAATACTTCCTTGTATCCAACAGTTTGCAAAGCGGTTAAATGCCGGTAGTTTTCAACGCTCCGGACTTCATTGATCAAACCGGCTTCAATCATCAGATCCACCCGCTTATTGATCCGGTCGTACAATATTTCCCGCGGATGGTCAATCACAAAACGAAGGACTTCAAAAGGTCTTTCCGGGGTTTCCTTTTTTCTCCAGGAAGAAAAGGTTTTCCCCGTTAAACGGATAACTTCCAGTGCGCGAAGAATCCGCACCGGGTTTTGTGTGTCGACTTGCTCAAAGAAATCCGGATCTTTTTCCTTTAATTCGGTAAGCAGTGGTTCAAGACCGTTTTCTTCCAGTTCTTTTCGCAATTTCAACTGAAGTTCCGGATCGGTAGGAATCGGATCAAGGCCGATACAAAGTGCATCAATGAACAATCCGGAACCACCGACCAAAATTACTTGCGGAAGATACGCCAATTCGTTTTGAATCAAATTCATGGCTTCTGCTTCGAATTGTGCGGCTGTTACAGGTTCATAAATCGCGTGAGAATCAACGAAATAATGCCGGATTCCCTGCATTTCTTCCGGATTTGGCTTTGCCGTTCCGATGGAAAGTTCTTTGTAAAATTGCCTGGAATCTGCTGAAAGTACGACTGTATTCAATGCTTTTGCCAATGATACGGCAAGGGCCGTTTTTCCACTGGCCGTCGGACCTTCGATAACAATCAGTTGTTGCATGCGCAAATGTACAATTTTGCAGGTGAAATCAGCGTTTCACGAGCGTTTTGTATGTTTCGTATCGCGAAGTAATTCCCCTGACATACCGAATGGTAATATTTCCACGGAAAGCACCGCTTTTGACCACTTCATCTGTGTAGTACGAGTGTTTCCCAAGGTTCATCACCATTTTCTCAACATTGTCTTCCCAAATATGCGGATTCAATCCTTTTTTCTCGGCAAGTCTTTGTGCGTCGAGGATATGTCCGGCGCCCGCATTGTAGCTTGCAAGAATGAATTTATTGCGTTCTTCTTCGTTTTTGATTCCTGACCACAATTTGGTAATACGGTTCAGGTATTTGTATCCGCCCTGGATTTGAGTTTCGGGAGGGGAAGTCGGGTAAACACCGAATTTCGGACCTGTTCCCGGCATGAACTGCATTAATCCGTAAGCTCCTCCGAAGGCTCTGGCATTCGGATTGAATTTACTTTCGTGGAAAATCAAAGCAGCGACCAAACGCCAGTCGATGTTGTACTTAGCGCCTTCCGCTTTCAAAATCGCATCAAACGGAGAAATGGTTCCTCTTCGTGATTTGAAATTGATTTCGCCGCCGATGGAACTTCTGATTTGCTCAAAATATTTGCGCTTGATGTACGAAAATGATTCACGTTTGATAAACTTCGACAACCAGATATTTAATCTTTTCTGAAGAATCGGCGATTTTTTGTTCAGTCCGAAGGCAATATTCTGCTTAAAAGAAATCGGAAGACTCACATCGAGATTGTCGTAAAAACGTTCGTTGATTTCTGCCACATTTCGCTCAGCAACCGTGTAATCAATCACTCCGTCAGAAACCTGTTCGATTAATTCTTCAACACCTTCCTGAGCCTGGGTCGGACGAATCATGATTGTATCTCCGATTTCGTCCTGTAAATGAAGCAGGCGTGTATAATAACTGGATTTTTCCCAAACAACCACTTTTTTATTCGCAAGCTGGATCGGATCGCTGATAAAGGTTACTTTCTGATCTTTGGTTTCGGGAGTGGATTTTCGCTGAACAAGTACCTGGTTGGTTTGCAAAAACGGAATAGAGAAGTTGATTTCGGAACGTCTTTCCCTGGTTACAGTATAATTGCAAGCCACAATATCGCCTTCTCCGCGGTTTAAAATGTCGTTGATCTCATCCAGGTTGTTGACGATTTTTACTTCGAGTGCAACGCCTAAGTCTTCTGCAAATTCTTTCAGGATTTCATATTCGAACCCCATTTTTTTGCCTTTGTAAATAAAGAAGGAAGTGGAGCTGTTTTCCGCCAGAACGACCAGGCTGCCACGTTTGTAGATTCCCGGAAGATCGAAGTCATGAGCATTCAGCGGTTTCTTTCTCAGGTCTATTTTTTCAGAAGAGCAGGCTGCCAAAACAATGGTGGCTGCGAGAAAAAACGAACGAAGAATTCCAGTGTTGGCTTGTTGCATCATATTCAAACTTACGAACAAATAACGACAAAAAAGACTAAATCGTTCTTATTAAATATTCATTTGCATCGCGCATATATTCATGAAAGCAACTAGTAATTTCGTTCTGAAATCTGTAAAACACCGTGTGGCCGTTCTTTAACGCGTTTTCAAAAGATAGTTTGTTGCTAACTCCCTGGCACATACGAAACAAGCCTTCTTCTGTTGGATAATAACTCATCCAGTTTCGCTCAATCAAAAGACTGATAAAGTGTTTAAAATCTGGTGGATATGGTGTTTTACTTAAATCTATTTTTGAATAGAAATCAGCCAGGAAATCGGGAAGTTTGACAGGATGATATTGTTCCCAGTTTTTTGCCAATAAGTGATCGAAATAAATATCAACGGCAATCGGAGCGACTTTCGGTAAGTGCGGCCTGATTTCATGAATCAGGTGCAGGACTTCAAAATGATGGTCGATAAAATGATCTATTTTCCGGTGAAGCAAAACTCCCTGCTGAATGTATTCCGGGTACTCCAGGTATTTTTTGCCTTTGACAAAATCACCGAACAGGTTGGCAACTGCCAATTGCGGATCGTTGTTCGAAAAATAGATATGTCCGAGATAATTCATGTACTTAAATGTAAGATTAATTCGATTTCGGCAAAGTCATTTAATCATTTCTTTTAACCACCGTTCCATTCTGTCAATAAGGAAATTCTTGTCGGATTTAAATAGTTCCTGTATACTTAGTTCATCCCAATCAGTGCATCCGGAACAAATGGATACCGAATCTTTACTGGATTTATTGATTTTAATTTGTTTGAATTCCTTTTTAGATAATTCGATCAATGCCTTTGTATGAAGTCGCTCGCAAACAATTGTAGCGAGGTATTTTTCAGCAGAATTATTGCTATACAACTTACCAATAATTGTTGAATACTGCTCCTCGATCAAAAGATTTGAAAACAGTTCAACTATATTTGATTCACTGCCATCTTCAAAACATCCAAAGCCAATTAAATTGTCAGTTTTGTTAACGATCGACTTCGATTGCGCTGAAGTAGCTTTATTCTGTTTCAGATTCTTTTGTCCCTGGCAACTCAGACAGATTGTCAGGATAACTAAAATGGGAAATATTTTATTCATAGTGTGTTTGTTAATGATTGAACTAATTGTTACCACCATTTTTCCAATTCATTCTTTAACTCGGTCAGAAAAGGGGAAGTTTCCTGCCGGATACTGATTCCGTTCTTTTTGTCTTCAAGCAGTTTACTGAAATAGTTGTCTTCGATGTTCACTTCAACGACCATTCCGTTTTTGGAAAGAACATTTTCTGTGACTGTTCGCGGTAAATTCGTTGCACCGGAAGTTCCCAGGATAAACAGGATTCCGGTCTCTTTAGAAATCCGGAGAACGCTGTCTCTTTTGTAATACTTTTCATCATAGTATTCGTCGAACCACAAGACATGCGGACGAAGGTCTTCTCCGCATCTCGGGCAGCGTAATGCTTGCCAGTCTTCGGCTGTAATGATGTCTTTATTTCTGTTTTCCAAAGGAATTTCTTTTGGAAACGGATACAGTATATTCGTGCATTCATCACCGCATCTCACAAAATCAAAATCTCCGTGGATCAGGAAGGTTCTGTTTTCCGAACTTCCTGCTTTCCGATGAAGACTGTCGACGTTCTGGGAAATCAACGCAAATTGATCCGTCAGAATATCTTCTATTTCTTTGAGCATGTAATGACTTTGGTTCGGTTTGGCAGCTTCCGTAACGGATTTCCGGTACAGAAACCATTTCCATACTTCCTGTGATGCTACCTGAAACATCTTGTATGTACCGATTTCTTCCGCCTTGTAATTTTTGGATCCGGAAACCCAATAGCCGTCTTTTCCCCTGAAAGTAGGGATTCCGCTTTCGGCAGATAAACCTGCACCAACTAAAAAGGAGATGCGTTTGTCTTTTTCTTTGCAGAATTTGAGTTGTTCAATGATTCGGTCGTTCATTTTTATGATTTAGCGCTTTTAATTTTGAGTATTGTCTGAGAAGCCAAAGATTCTTAGCGCCCTTTGCATCTTAGCGTTTGTTCAATCAGGATTTAATTTAAACGCAAAGCAGCGAAGAGCGCAAAGCGTTGATTTTTTATTGGATTTAATTCACCGGGTTTTACAGTTCCAATTTTCACGGGTTATTTCGTAAATGAAATTTAATTTCGGAGTTTCACCGAAATAGGTAATGTCTTCTTCGGAAACTTTTTCAGCTCCCAAACGGCAGATAAAAAAATCCAGCAAGAAACTCACTGGATTTTTTTATCTATTTCAAATTGCAATGACTCACAATTCATAAGAACTTAGAATTTTTACTCCTCTTCGGAGTCAAAATTTGGATCAAAAGAAGTGATTTTTCCACCTTCTTCGCAGATGTCATATACCATAATTTGGGTTCCTTCTTCTTTGTCATCTTCATCGATTACCCAAGTAGTTTGAAAACGAACACAGTTCCCATTTTCACCAAGTACTACTACTTTTGCTCCCATTGGAATCATTTTATTATCAATTACTGTTTGAGAACAAAACTTTGCCACTGACTTTTCGGCTGTTGCTTCAGTTCCATCCAAAGAAGTTAAAAATGCTTTAATTGTTGGGTTTTTTAATTCAGCAACTCCTGTTTGAGCAAAAGACTGAACTGAAATTAAGCTCATTACACATAGAGCAATAATTTTTACTGTTTTCATTTGTTTACAAATTGATTAATTAAATTTAGATGTAATGCTTTTCGCACCCTTAAAAGTACTTCAAAAAACAACAAACAACAAAGAAGTGCTCTAAAGTCCAGGTGATATTTTAGTTACTAATTGTATGAATGCAGATGAAATTGGCTGCTCACCTAATGCTTACGTTGCCCTTGCTCCACCGAAACGGTTGAGCATAAGTGAAGAGCTTCAGCATAGGCGCACCGGACTCGTTGTTAACCGCGGAGACTCGTAAGCGCCACTCATTATTTATGCATTTGTGAAAATCCTTGTATTATTAAGCCAGAGCTCTGTTTTTCCAGTTTTCACGGGTTATTTCGTAAATGAAATTCAATTTCGGAGCTTCACCGAAATAGGCAATGTCTTCTTCGGAAACTTTTTCAGCTCCCAAACGGCCGATTGCTATTTGCGAACGGAGATTCGTTGACCCGATGTGAAACTGAACGGTTGAAACAAATTGGAAAATATAGTCCAGCATCAGTGCTTTCACGAGCGGATTAATTCCCTTTCCCCAACAGGAAACAGCATAAAAAGTATAACCGATCAGGATGAGATCTTTTTGTTCGTCGTAGTCGTAAAACCGCGTACTTCCGATGGTCTCTCCGGTTTCTTTGTCAACGATCCTGAAAGCTCCCTTGCTTTGTATCGCTCCGTTGAAAAAGTTTTGAAAGACTTCTTTTTGCCAACGGTCTTTATTTGGGTGTTGTTCCCAAACTTTTGGGTCGGATGCGGCTGCGTATAACGCATCAAAATCGGTTTCCTGAAGCGGGTAGAGGATCACACGTTCATTTTCTAAAGTGGGTTGGATGTTAAATTTCATGATTAAACTGTTCTGTTTCCTTGATGAGTTTTTGTAAAATTTCGGACGTAGAAGCTTCACTAAGTGGAGTGATGGATTGCCCGGTCCAGATGTTTACGAAATTACTGTTGGATTGAGTTCTTGCTGCTTTTCGGAGTTCCCCGGTTAGCTTGTTTTGATACGGATAAGGCAAAATATATCCGGAGTGTTCAACTTTGCGGATAAAGGTGTTCTGAATTCCTCTTGCAAAACGACCGGAAAAACTTTTGGTCAGGATGATATCTTTTTCCCGGAGGTTTCGAAGTTCTTCCTTTTCAAAGTCCAGTAAAGCACTTTCGGATGAATTCAACAACAAGCTTCCGATTTGAAAACCTTGAGCACCTAATGTTTTTGCGGCCAATAATGTCCTGGCATTGTAAATCCCTCCAGCGTAAATGAGCGGTGTTTTTACCTGTTCAAATACTTGCGGAAGCAACGAAAAACCTCCGATTTGCGGAATAACCTGATCCGTAAAACTTCCGCGGTGTCCGCCGGCTTCAATTCCCTGCACACAAATCAGGTCAATTCCGGATTCTTCCAAGGTTTTAGCTTCTTCCACCGAAGTGCAGGTACCAATCAGGATAACGTTGTGACTTTTCAACTTCTGAATACTTTCCGCATCCAGGTTTCCGAAAGTGAAACTTACTGTTTTACAATTTTCAGCAATGATGGCGTCTACCTGGTCGTGATAGTCCGCGAGGTGAATGTGATCAATCTCCGGAAGCGCAACTTGTAAACCGTATTCTTTTGCCAGGTTCTCAAGGAAACTTTTGGTTTCGTTGTAGTGTTTTCGCAATGAATCCGATAGTTCCGGGATGGTATGGAGAAAAATGTTGACAGCAAAGGGTTTGTCCGTTAATTGTTTTGTTTTCCGGATCAAATCAATGCATTTATCTGTTGGTAGATCAGCCAGGGACAAAGAACCTAATGTATTTGCTTTCGCTGCAGCAGCAACCATTTCCGGGGTTGTAACTCCAAACATGGGAGCCTGAATAATAGGATATTCAATACCCAACAACTGTGTGATATTGTTTGACCAATTCATTGTTAAGGACGTTTTTCAAGAACCTTTTTCATCATAATGTCCGTTTGCTCGTCATCTCCCAATTTGAACATGTGCTTGTCGAACTCAACAAAACCGTTCTTTTTATAAAAGGAAATTGCTCTCGGGTTTTCTTCCCAAACACCCAGCCAGACGTATCCAGAATTCAGTTGATTTGCAACTTCCAGTGCTTTGTCGTAAAGAATTTGCCCAACTTTTTTTCCATGAAATTCCTGCAACACATAAATGCGTTCGATCTCCAATGCGGTGTCGTCCTTCATTTCGGTTTGAGATTGACCGGTATTCAATTTTAAATAGCCGATGGCCGTGTTGTCCAGCTCTGCAAAGTAAAATTCTGAAGCGGCGTTATTTAATTCGGCTGTTAGTTTGTCCGAAGAAAATCCGTCCTCCAGGTATTTGGACATGTTTTCCTGCGAATTGCTTGCTGAAAATGTTTCCAGGAAGGTTTGCCTGCCGATTTGTTGTAGTTGTTCGAGATCGTTTAAGCTTATTTTTCGTACTTTAATGTGTTCCATTTTACTTCCCGTTGTTTTTGAATATTATTGCTTAGCAGATCGGATCTTGTTAGTGTTTTAATTTCAGTTGAATAGTTTGTCAGGCAAGGTAAAAACAAAAGGGAAGCTCTCACACTTCCCCTCGTTTTGTTAATACAAAAAACTATTGTTTTTTCCGTAGTGAAGCATTTGTTCGATAAAGCCTTGCTTGTTTTCCAGTTTGATATCGGTAATCTTTCCTTTGGAATCCATCACCGGAACAAAAACCGGATATACAAATCCGTTGTATGGAGCGATATTCAATGGTTTCACGCGTTTCAGCACCTGTGCGTGAATTTTCGGATCTACTTTTACACCGTAAGTTTCTACCAGGTTTTTTCCTGCCTTGTAATCTCCTTCGGATTTGATGCGTTGAATTTCACGAAGTAATTCTCCGAATAATGTGCGAAGCTTGTTGTAATCTTTGATGTCGTAATAGGTTTTCCCGTTGCGAACGATTTTCTCAATCACTTTGTCTTTCTGGCCTTTTTCGAAAACCCACGCACTCACCAACTGACGGTTCTGCATGTGTTCTTCTTCCAGGTTTTGTCCCAATTCCAAACGTTGTAATTGTGTCATCAAACCATTACGGATATAACCATCGTATTCAGCTTTTCCGACTTCCAACGATTCGATTAACCCCAGATCAACCATTTTCTGATCCATGATATAGTACAAACCAACCAAATCAGCACGTGCTTCTTCTAAAGTGGATGCATAATTCTGAAGTGTTTCTGCCGGCTGACCAACTCCCGGATTGATTTGCCCGCTCGCATGCCCGATGACTTCGTGGAGTGCAGTGTGCATTTTTCCGGCGATTGCGCCATATTTATTTGCTCTGTCGATTTCTTCCTGGTCGTTTGCAAATTCTTCCGTCAGAGCAGGTCCTCCGGCTTTGTTGTACGCTTCGATGATATTTCCTAAAGAAACGGATTTGGAGCCGTGAATCTGTCTGATCCAGTTATTGTTCGGAAGGTTTACACCAATCGGGGTGGAAGGTGCTGCATCGCCTGATTCGCTGGCCGCTTCAACTACTTTGTAGGAAACTCCGACTACTTTCTTTTTCTTATGTTCAGGAATCAAAGGTGAATTATCTTCGAACCATTGTGCATTTTGAGCCAATACGGACATTCTTTTCGATGCTTCGAAGTCGTTGATCTGAACGATGGATTCGAAATTTGCTCTTTTTCCCATCGCGTCACCGTATACTTCAATGAATCCGTTGATGTAATCAATATCTCCTTTTGTAGCCGTGGACCACAGAACGTTGTATTCGTCCCACTTTTTCAGGCTTCCTGTTTTGTAGTATTCGATCAATACTTTCAAAGCCTGAGCTTGTTGGTCATTTTCAGCCACTTTTACCGCTTTGCGCAGCCAGAAAATAATCTGATCAATTGCCTGTCCATATTTTCCCCCGCTTTTCCAAACTTCTTCAACCAGTTTCCCGTTTTTCAAAACCAGTGTAGAGTTTAATCCCAATTCGATTGGAGTTGGATCGTTTGGATCTGATTTCCCCTTGTAGAAATCTTCGACCATTTTCTGCGTCACACCTTCACCATAGAAATTGTTGGCGGAAGCAACGATCATATCCACATTCGGATCTTTTACTTTGCGCTTTTTCTCCAGGTTCGGGTTGAAAATCGCTTCCAAAGCTTCAGGGCTTAAATTGTGTTCCACCGATTTCATCAACTTGGTAAAATACCCTTTGCTGAAAGTCGGTTTGATTTTATCCATGCTGTAATGGTGGTGAATCCCGTTGGAAAAGAAAACCTGTTTACTCCAGGTGTCAAATTTTTTCCATTCTCCGGTTGTTTTATCGCCTGTATATTTTTCATGAATTGCTTCCAAAGCTCTTCTGATTTCCAGGTTGAAACGGTTATTCTGATCGTAATTGATATCTCTTCCCGCCAGTCCGGCTTGAGAAAGGTAGTAAACCAATTCTTTCTGTTTCAGGGATAATTTGTTCCAGCTGGGAACTTCAAAACGAAGAATCTGAATATCGGCAAAGCGTTCAACCGTTGTTTCCGCAGAAACAGAATCTTCGTCTGCATCGTTTGGATTTTCTTTGCTTCCACAGGCAGTTGCAATGGCTAACAAAGAGGAAAAAGCAATCATGTTGTGTAATTTCATATGAATCGATTATCAGTTTTGAAGATAACCAATTTATTTTGATTTACGTGCTTTTTCGGGCGAAACGAAGTAATTGAAAATTGAAATGGAGTCAGGACATTGAGAGGCAAGACTATTTCTTTTCAAAGTCTTGACTTTAGCTCTTGTCTCTTTAAATTTTAACTTTAATCGTGGCTCACATAACATTCTCCGGCAACAATCGAAACGGGAATCGTATTTTCTTTCGGAACAATGGGGCAGGAGTAACGGTCAGAATAAGCACAATACGGATGATACGAAGTGTTGAAATCCAGTTTCACCGTTTTGGCTTTCTTCTTGAAATAACAATCGAGGTATTTTCCCGCTCCGTAGGTCGAAAGCCCGGTTGTGCCGTCTTTGAACGGAAGGAAATAGTAATTCTTGTATTCCTTTTTTCCGGCCAAATCCAAATTCTGGTATACATTGAGTTTGCAAAGTGTGTCGTTCACTTTAAATGTGAGGTAACCGGCTTTCCGGTAGTAAGCAGGACGGTTTCCGGTTGTCGGCATCACAAATGCAGGGCCGGTTTCTTTCGTGAATTCAGCAGTGACAATGAATGATGTATTGATTGGAAAGAAACAAATTTCCGGATGGATTTTTCGTTCTTCTTCGTTGAGAATTTGGGAAAGAAACGCTTTTTCGTGTTTCTGCCGTTCTCTTGTTAAACTATCGGCATATGATTCCTGGGAAAACGCAGTGATAGCGCAAATCAGAAATGCTGCAAAAAGTATTAGCTGTTTCATCTGCTTCCGAATAATGAACTTCCAACCCGGATCATGGTGCTTCCTTCTTCCAGTGCAATTTTGTAATCGCCGCTCATTCCCATGGAAATCACGCTGAAATCCGGGTTGTATTTAAAATAATTGCTTTTCAGAATGGCAAAATAGTTGTGCAGGTTCCGGAATTCATCGCGGATTTGCTCTTCATCTTCTACGAAGCTTGCCATTCCCATTAATCCGTGAATGGAAACGTGATCCATTTCAACAAATTCCCTGCTTTGAAGAATTTCTTCCGCTTCTTCAAAAGAAAGCCCGAATTTGCTTTCTTCCTGTGCAATATGAAACTGGAGCAGACATGGAATTACACGGCCCGCTTTTTCACCTTGTTTATTGATTTCCTGGAGCAGTTTAAAACTATCTACCGAGTGAATCAGGGAAACAAACGGTGCAATGTATTTAACCTTATTGCTTTGCAAATGACCGATCAAATGCCATTGAATGTCTTTTGGAAGAACCTCCCATTTTTCTACCATTTCCTGCACTTTGTTTTCTCCGAAAACACGTTGTCCGGCGTCATAGGCTTCCTGTATCAAAGAAGCAGGTTTTGTTTTTGAAACGGCAACTAGAACGGCAGAACCGTCGAGTTCTTTCTTGAGTGCTTGAATTCGTTCAGCTAAAGACATCTTATTCGTTGATATTATAAATGGTGAGACCACTTCTCATTTTCGGTTCGACCCAGGTCGATTTCGGAGGCATGATTCCGCCTTGGTCTGCAACTTCTTTCACCTCATCGATGGATGCCGGATAGAGCAAAAATCCAACTTTAAAATCATCTTTTTTCACCATGTCCACCACCTTCTTCAGCTCCTTTGTTCCGGGAACAAAATCAATATCCTTGCTGGTTTTCAGATCTTCGATTCCCAAAATAGGAGTGAGGATGTAATCGGTCAGAATCTGGGCATCCAGCTGTTTTACAACATCTTTGGTTTCTGTGATTACCTTCTTTGCTTTGAAGGAATAAGCACATTTTCCCAATAAGCACACAATTTCATGCTGCTTTTCAGGTCTTCGGGCTTTTTTCAATTCTTCTATTTCAAAATAAGGTTCGCAGGCGTTCAGAAAGCTTTTTGCAGACAAGCCGTTCAGGTGTTTTACCAAACGCTGGAACTCGAGAATTTCCAGTTTTTGCTCGTCAATCAGGTAAGCAAGAAAGAAATCCTGGTTCGGAAACTGGGCCTGGTTGTTCTTTTTGATCGTATCCTTCAAACGGGCAGATGAGGCAGAGCGGTGGTGCCCGTCTGCGATATAAAGTTCTTTCAAACCGGAATAAATCGCAATCAGTTTCGGATCTTTTGCAGCGGAAATCACCCACAGTTCGTGTTTGATTTTATCGGTTGTCGAAAACTCGTATTCCGGCCGCGCTTTGGTTACCTTTTCCAGGTATTTATCCAATTCCGGTAAATGCTTGTGCGCCAGGAGAACCGGCTCGGCCTTGAACCCGGTGATGTTCAGGTAATTGGTGA
>VFQP010004493.1_pt1 | contig 12954 bp, 16 predicted proteins | sample 3512351 | NCBI WGS metagenome assembly VFQP01 (sample SAMN10412372, study PRJNA504923) | tailings metagenome | isolation source: Relicate 1 Philex TSF1 revegetated site | place: Philippines: Tuba, Benguet | collected 2017-08-29 | reverse complement strand
GCTTTCCTCCCTCCCAACCACGCCTCACCTCGAGGTGTGCCTGCAGCGCCGGCTGCGTCACCTGCAGCAGCTGCTCAAACCGCGCCAGCTCCCCCTTGAGCTCCTCCAGGCCCGGCAGGTACAGCCGCCGCAGGTTGGGCCCCTCGTCGCTCATCAGCTGACAGTACAGCCTGCACAAGGGCCACGGCAGCACGGCCATTACCAGCGCTCAAAAACCTCCCTCAAGCTCCCGCCAAGCTCCCAGTCCGCGGGCTGGCGGAGCGGGTCTATCAGGCCCCTGGCGGGCGCCTGGCCCACGGGGAGTCACTCCAAGGGCGCACCCGACCAATGTCTCACCTGAAGGCGGGCTCCTCCGGAAGGTACATGAGCATGACGCCGGCGGCAAACGCCATGCCCTGCGCAGGCGGGAAGCACGCAAGCACGCACCGCCAGCGTCGCAGCGCTTGCTGACCGCCACCAGAGCCAGTCGGGGCGGCACTACCTGGTCGCGATCGCGCCGATTGATCACCAGAGGCTGCTGCTGCGCCGTCCGCGTGCACGCCCCCGAGGGACGCGGCTGCGTGGAGGGCGCCGGCCGTGGCTCGTGTTGCCTCTGACTCGCCGCTGGTGGTGGCCGTGCTGCGCACGCTGCTTGGGCGAGAGAAGGCGAGGATGGGACGCGCAGCGGCGCACCTGGCAGTAGCCAACCTCCAGGTCGTGCAGGCTGTAGGCCTTTAGCACGCGGAAGAGCGCCATCTGGCCCGCCTGGTCGGCAAAACGTGGGTGCTCGGGGAAGGTGCGGTGCACGTCACGCAAAATCACGTCGTCCACCTCCTCCTGCCCCGCCGTCATCTCGTTCAACGTCAGGTACCTGCGTATGTGCATGCACAGCAGCGCCGCATGTCAACGCTGCGCCAGAGCCCGAGGCCGGCAGGCGCTGCAAAGCTGTAGCCGCGCTGTGCGCGCTGGCGTCTGCAGTGGGCACAAGGCCGAGGATGCGTCAGCGGACAGGCGCAACGCATGCTGTTTCCGCTGGCGCGGCCCAACAGGCGCACACGCGCACTCACGCACCTGCAGTCCTCGGGCATGTGCAGGACCAGGCCCGTGCCCTGCTCCCACTCAACCTCCGCCATGCGCCGCCATACCGCCTCCGTGGGCGAGCAGCTGTCCTGCGCCTCGCTCAGGTACCGGTGCAGCCGCCGCGCCACCGCGCCTGCGCTCGCACGTGCGCAGCACGCACAGCACGGCACAGCTGACGGCGCACGCCGTGGCACACGACTCAAACGTGCGGCCCTTACGCACTCACGTGAGCTGTTGGGTCCCTCGTCCTCGTCCTCCTCGTCCTCCTCCTCCCGCTCATCGTCATCCCCGTCCTCCTGCTCGTCGTCCTCCTCCTCCTGCTCATCGTCCGTGCCGTCAGCTGCGGTCTCCGGGCAGCCCTTGCCCTCATGCCGGGCTGAGGAGCGCGCGCCGACCCCCTCCAAAAGCTCCCACTCGCCGTCCGCGCCGCCCCCAGCACCGGGCCCCGGGCCCCGGCCTCGGCCCCGCCCGACCTTCCGCCCCGCCGCTACCGCCGCCGCCGGGTGCGACACAAACGGCGACTCTGCCCCTTTCCCTGCGCCACCTGGTGCCTTCGGTGCCGCCGCCTGCTGCTCGGCCCCGGGCGCCACCGCCGCCGCCGCCGGCTGCCTGCCCCCAGGCCCGCCATGCGGTGGCGTGGGCGCCTGCGCGCCACGCTGTCCCGTCGCCGCGCCCTGGGCCACAGCGGGAGCCATGGCGGCCGTCACCTTGCCTCCAGCGCCCACGAACAGGCCTGCGCCTGGGTGGGCGCCGCCGCCGCCGCTGGCACCGGGCTGCTGCCTGGGGTTGCGCCGCTCCAGCAAGCTCAGCACCTCGTCCTCCTGCTGCTCCGCCTCCGCCTCCGCCGCATGGTCCCCGTCAACCTCGATCAAGGGCGCAGGCGAGGGCGGCGCCCTCTGCTGCTGCGCCGGAGGTGCGCGGGCGGCTGTTGGCGCGGCGGCGACGGGGGCGTCCAGCAGGTGCTGCTCTTGCCGCCGCTGCTGCGGCTGGCCTGCAGAAGGAGGAGGCGCGGCGGTTGTGGTGCCTTGGCGCGTGTGTTCGTGAGGTGCGGCGGGTGAGTCGAGCCCTAGCAGGTCCACCTCTCCAGACGCCTGGTGGTGGTGCTGCTGCGGCGGCTGCGTGAGGGGGTCGGCGAGCTGCTGCTGAGCGTCCGAGTCCGAGAGCGCAATGAGGTCGGCGGGCGGCGCGCCCGCCGCCGCGCCGCTGCCGGCGTGGTGGGCGCCAGCGCTGCGGCCCTGCTGCTTCTCGCTGGGGGGCGCGGCGGTGGCGGCCTGCTTGGTTGGCGGGGCGGGCGGGTCGGGGGAGCTGCCCAGGAGCGTGCGCGAGCTGATGGGCTGCGAGGTGAGCGCGCGGCGAGGCAGCCATTGGCATGGCTAAAGATCGTGAGGGCGTGCGCAGGAGCCGTGCAGGAGCCGTGCAGGCGTCCAGTGTGGTGCGGTACAACAGGAAGGTCAGACACACACCTTGAGGAGGTCGATGAGCTCTGGGTGCTCCAGCAGCACGACCCAGAATCTCGTCCTGATCTCATGCGGCATGTCCCTGCGGCGCGGACACGCGCGTCTCACAGTGCCCGCTGCTCCGCTGAGCCCAGCCTGGTCTCCTTTCCGGCAAGTGAGACACGCGCGACGGACGGGGCTGGCCACGTGCCCCTGACTGGCGTACCTGTGCAGCGTGCGGCCGATCCAGATGCCCGCCGGCTGGTTGTACTGCTCGGCGCGGCCACCCTGCCGCTGGTAGGCGGTGCGGTCCAGGAGGCGTGCGACGTACATGCCAAACTGGCCCGCCGCCGTGCCTTGCAGTTGCCGCCCTAGCGCCAGCGCGTTGCGCGACAGGCCCTTTTGCAGCTCCTGCAGCGCCCGGCTGCCCTCCGCCATGAGGAAGGGCACCGCCTTCCTGCGCGGGCAGGAAGTGGCGGCGCGGACGCACTGCGCTGCGCCCCGGCGCACAATGGCTGGACACCCACGCCTGCTCGGCGGCACGTGGCCACTGAAGGCCATCACGCACTTGCGCAGGTCGCCGTCGTAGAGCAGCTCCCGTGCGGCGCCTGCGGCCTCAAGCAGCTTGGACAAGAACCCGGTCGCAGGCTGCGCTGGCGCTGGGACAGTCGCTGCGCTGGACCCTGGCGTGCCCAGCTCCACCTCGAAGCTGGCTGGGGTCGTGGCTGGCGTGGCGGGGGCGTGGCTGCCCGCCCCGCCGCTGCGGGGCGGCGTGTGCGCAGCGCTCATGGCGCTGAGGAGGAGTCCTGGAGCCGCCCTTGCTCAGCGCCGTGGTGAACTCGTCTCACATGGCGCCATCACCCATCGCATCAAAAAGCCGCTCCTCTCAGCCGTTCTGCTGAGCGCAAGCCCCCAAATAGGACCTCCAAAACGCGCGCCGTCAGCGAGCGAGCGCACGCGCACTTTGCGGCGTCCGCACCTCAGGATGTCGCTCCAGGCCATCAAGTACGCGCGCGGCTCGCTGGAGCTGCTGGACCAGCGTTTGCTGCCCCACGAGTTCACCTACCTGCCCGTGCGCGATGTGCCGACCTCGTTCAACCACATCAAGGACATGGTGGTGCGCGGCGCGCCGGCCATCGGCGTCACCGGCGTGCTGACGATCGCCGTCGACCTGGTGGCCAACAAGGGGGCCGGCGCCAGCTTTGCGGGCGCGCAGGAGGCGCTCGCCTACGTGCAGTCCACCGCCGACTACCTGGTCACCAGGTGCGTGAGCGGTGTCATCTGCGCAATTGGCCGTCCTCCAGAGCGCTGGAGCAACGGGGGGGCGTGGGCACGGGGTGTGCGCTGCCGTCAACGATCGCGCGATTGTGGAGCTGGGGGAAGCAGCCCCACCAGCGAGGCGCCTGCCGCCTGCACACAAGGCCAGCACGCTGACTCTGCGCTGCCCTGGACTCCTGCGCTGCCCTGGAGCAGCCGCCCCACGGCGGTCAACCTGCGCGACGGGCTGGAGCGCGTCAAGGCGGCGGCGGCGGCGGCGGCGCAGGCGCCCGGCGCCACGGCCGGCGCGGTGGTGGAGGCCGTGGTGGCTGCCGCCGAGGCCTACTTCGACGCGGACATCAAGACCAACAAGGTGCTTTTGCTGGGCGCGTTCGCAAACCATCGCGTTGACAACCTGAAGCAACCTCAGGTGGCGCCGGTCCCGCCCCCTGCCAGAGCGCCATCAGAAGGCTGACCCGCGTGTGTGGTTGGGTGGCGCACGCCGCGTACGTCGGCGCTGCCTGTGCCGCAGGCGATTGGCAGCTACGGCGCCGAGGCGCTGCTGGCCGCCGTGGCCAAGTCGGGCCGCCCCGCCCGCCCCTCTGGCCAGGTGCGGCACGGCGCGCGCTCCGCACTTGCACGGGCCTTCAGCGCGAGTCCGCTGGGACGCAGGCCTCCTGCGCTCTGCGCGTGAGCCAAGGGCGAGGGCGTGGGTGCTTGGCGTGCACGTGCTGGCAGGTGCGCGTGCTGACGCACTGCAACACGGGCAGCCTGGCCACGGCGGGCTACGGCACGGCGCTGGGCGTGATCCGCGCACTGCACGAGGCCGGCAAGCTCGAGCACGCCTACTGCACCGAGACGCGCCCCTACAACCAAGGCACGTGCCAAAAGCTGCTGTCGGGCATAGGCCTTGTTGGCCACGGCCCGGGGTGGCGTGCCAGCGCGTGCCAGTCCAGGACGCTTGAGGCGGTGGGCGAGCCAGAGGGCACAAGTGCATAGAGTGGAGCCACACTGGCGTGCTGAGCGGCCACGGGGCTGGAGCAGGCGCGGGCACATCGGGGTGTGTGGGTGTGGCGGTGGCTGTCGCGCAGGCGCGCGGCTGACGGCGTTTGAGCTGCAGCACGAGCACATCCCCGCCACGCTCGTGTGCGACTCGGCCACCGCCTACCTGCTCTCCTCCGACCAGGTGCGTGCCGTGTGTGCTGGCGACGCCGGCACCTGGTGGTGCTGGCGTCTGTCGCGTTGAGTCCCTTGGGGCAGAACGAGCATCGGCCTCCGGACCCTCCGTCCTGTTCGTTCAGCATGTGGAGGCAGGGGGCTGGTGTGGCCTCACGTGCGCGGAACCACGCCTGTGCCCCCCGCAGGTGGACGCCATTGTGGTGGGCGCTGACCGCGTGGTGGCCAACGGCGACACGGCCAACAAGATTGGCACGTGAGCGCCGCGCCTCGCTTTGCGCCGCGCGCATTGTGAATGACAACGCGCTCGCCTGCCCCACCACGGTTGATTTGATGCGGCTCCCCCTGTGCATGTCATGGCTTGCTGGCTAATTCGGGTGCAGGTACATGCTGTCGGTGATTGCGGCGCACCACAAGGTGCCCTTCTTCATCGCGGCGCCCACCACCACGCTCGACCCGCACCTGCCCAACGGCGCGCTGATTGAGATTGAGCAGCGCCCCGCCGAGGAGATCACGCACTTCAAGGGGCAGCGCGTCGTCACCGAGAACATCAAGGTACGACGAGCCTGACATTCGGCAGTGGGCGTGGCCCGCGGACATCAACAGCAGCGCTACGCGCCTGAGAACTCTGCCCAGCAAGGCAGTCTGGGCGTCAGCTGTTTGCGCCGCTGCGCTCAGCATCAGAGGAAGCAGCGGCCATGGTCATGCGCCTACGGGCCTTGGGCTCTGTGGCCCCGGCGCAGGTGTGGAACCCGTCGTTTGACGTGGCGCCGGGCACGCTCATCGCCGGCATCGTCACCGAGCTCGGCGTCATCCCCCGGCACAGCGACGGCACGCACCAGGTGCGCAGGCCTGCGCGCGGCCTCGCTGCCCTTCCTCCTTCACCCTGCGGCAGAGCATGTGCGCTCGTTGTGGACACCTGATACGCCCGGATGTTGGGCTCCGGCGCCGCCGAGGTGTCCATGCGCCACATCGCACCTCAACTGCCGCGGTCCATGCGAGCTCCCGCGTGGTCAAGCGTTGCACGTTGCCTGTGCTTGCATGCGCTTGCGCAGGTGGAGGCGTTCCTCACGCAGCACGGCCTGCTCGCCGCCAACGGCAACGGCACGGCGGCGGCGCACCAGGGCAACGGCTCGGCGGCGGCGCACGCCGCCGGCAACGGCGCCAACGTGACGCAGTACGGCGAGACGGCCACGCCCGTGTCTGATCCCAAGGGCTTCTTTGCGCTGGACGAGGACAAGGTCAAGCGCTTTGTGGCCGAGCGGCCCGAGCTGGCGGCGCACGTGGGGCCGCCCAGCACGGCGTCCACATGGACGTCGCGCGAGGTAGGGTAGGGCTGCTGGGCCTTAGGGTTGTGAGCCAGCGTTGACGGCTCTCTCTGTTTGCGAGGGCGGCGGCTGCTGGCGGGCGTGCTGCACGGTGGAAACGACGTGTGCGCCGCGTTGTTGTTACTGTGGTTGTCGCAGGTGGGCGACGGGAACATCAACTTTGTCTACATCCTGCAGGGTCCGGCGGGCGGCCTGGCCGTCAAGCAGAGCCTGCCCTACGTGCGCTGCGTGGGCGAGTCGTGGCAGCTCACGCAGGTGCGCCACGCCCGTCGCCCTCCACCCCCGCCCGCCGTTTCCCCTCACCTGCACGCCAGTGCTCACCCTGCACCACTCTCACGTCCATCCTGATGACGAGAGGCAGCAAAACATCGCCAAGCTTGCGTGCGCGCGCCCCCTCAAGTGTGCCGCTGCATGTCGCCCGCGCCGCCGCAGGACCGCGTGCGCATCGAGGCCGAGGCGCTGGGCGTGGAGGCGGCGCTCTGCCCGCAGCACGTGCCGCAGGTCTTCCTCTACGACAAGGTCATGGCGCTCATCGCCATGGAGTACGTCGCGCCGCCCGCCATCATCCTGCGCCGCGGGCTCATCCAGGTGCGCGCCCGCCGCGCACGTTTGCTTTGCGGTCCGCGCGCCTCGCGGCCCGCGGGTGGCTTGGCTGTGGGCGTGGCTGAGGAGCAGCCTGCGCGAGCCCTGCGGCGTGCGCCCCACTGCATGCGCAGGGCGTGGTGTACCCTCACCTGGCCGAGCACGTGGCCGAGTTCCTGGCGCAGACGCTGTTTGGCACGTCCATCTTCGCCATCTCCTCCAAGGAGTACAGGTGCGAAGGAGTACTCATCGCGCGCTCATCAGCTCATTTTGCCTCCCCTCCACCCCGCACCCGAACCACACGTTGTCTCCCAGCACGCATGCGTGGCACGCATGCTGAGGGCGGGTGTGCCGCCTGCGCTTCACTGCGTGCGTTGCAGGGAGCGGCTGGTTCAGTTCAAGAACCCAGAGATGTGCGAGCTCACCGAAAAGGTCATCTTCACCGAGCCCTACACCGTGGCGGACAACAACCGGCACAACGCGCCGCACCTCGACGCCGACGTCGCCGCGCTGCAGGTGTGTGCGCGCGCCCTCTGCGCACGCGTGTGCGCTGCCTGCTGGGCACCTGGTGCGGTCGCTTTCCCGGTCCGCCGCTGGCGGCAGCGACGGCGAGCGGGCAGCCTGGGCGTGGGCGCAACGTTGCGCTAAAGCGTGGCGTGTGCGTGGCGTGCTGTGTGCGTGGGTGCGCAGGCGGACGTGCAGGCCAAGGTGGCCATCAGCGCGCTCAAGCGCAAGTTTGTCACGTCGGCCGAGGTGCTGCTGCACGGAGACCTCCACACAGGCACGTGCGCCACCTCCGCGCCACCCTCACCCAGCACTCCGCTCCGCACCATGCTGCGCCTCTCTCCACGCCACCCTTCTGCGCTGCTGGCCACCGGCACTTCACCTTGCAATGGGGGCGGAGCGGTGGGACCTGCGCCGCCCTGTCTCGCAAAGCGCCCTCCAGCCTTGCGCAGTTCACCTGCCACCATTGTGCGAGCCCTTGTGATCGCTTGCCTGCCCTGCGCGCAGGCTCCATCATGGTGACGCAGGAAAAGACGTACATGATTGACCCCGAGTTTGCCTTCTACGGCCCCGCCGCCTTTGACGTGGCCAAGATCCTGTCCGAGCTGCTCATCGCGATCTTTGCCAGCCACGGGCAGGAGCTGCAGGCCAAGGCCTCGCGCCAGGAGCACCGAGGTGCGCCCCCCCTGGACCCGCCCACCACCACCGCCCTCCTTCTCCTCACCCCTTCTGTCCTCTCGCTCAACTGCCGCACCTTGCGGCGGCGGCCTCCTGCACGACCAGCAAAGCAAAGCAGCTCACGAGGGGACTGACGAGTCGACCTGTGCCTTGCGGGCGGCGACATGAGGTGGCACATGCTCACCGCTGTGGGCGGCAGGCAGCAGTGTGGAGTGTGGGAAGCCGAAGCGCGGTGGTGCGGTCGCTGCCCGCGTGATGCATGGTGCGTGCAGAGTGGCTGGCGGGCACCACGGAGCAGGTGTGGGAGCTGTTCCAGGCCAAGTTCCTGGCGCTGTGGGACGCCAAGGGCCTGCAGGGCGACCTCTACCCCGCCGCGCTGCTCGGCCACGACAAGCCAGAGGTGAGGCAACCCTAGGGTCACCCGCCCCTGGTCGCGTCTTGTCGCTTCGCCGTGCACGGTCGCGTCACGCTGTCCGCGGCGACGCAATTGTGTGCGTGGTGGGGGTGCGTGTGCAGGGCGCGGCCGGCCTCAAGGCGTGCCAGGAGGCGTACTTCGAGACCCTCTGGGTGGACACGGTCTCCTACATTGGTGAGGGCCAGCTTGCCACGCCCACCGCCTCTCACCAGCTTGGTGGAGGGAGCGCGGGCGGCCAAGGTGGTGGCGCGCACGTCTGTGCGTGCGCGTGTGTGTGCAGGCGCCTTCATCATCCGCCGGCTGGTGGGCATTGCGCACACGGCCGACATGGACACGATTGAGGACGCGGCGGTGCGGGCGGGGTGCGAGCGCCGCGCGCTGCTGTTTGGCCGGCTGCTGCTGGTGGCGCCGCAGCAGTACGCCTCGGTGCGCGCGCTCGTGGCGGCGGCCGTGGCGGCGGCGCACCCCTGACCACGACGTGCCCTGGCAGCAACGACTTGACTGCGGGCGGCACCTGAGCGGTCCTCCTTGAGTGGCAGCAAGAGCTGGTTCCCTTTTTGCCTTTTGGTCGTGCGTCCCAGGCGGTGAACCCTTGCAAGTGAGCCGAGCGAGCAGAGCAGACATCAGCAGTGCAGAGCGGTGCATTGGCGGCGGGCCGCGAGCGCAGGGCAGAGTAGGGGGATCACGACGTGCCAAGCAGAGCGTGGCCCAGGGCGACAGACCCGCGGCCGACCCTCACACGTCAGGACACAGACCCCGAGCAGCAAAACAGACAGATCTCCGGCAGAGTGTGTCACGCCCTGATGCGCCGCGGCGCCCTCTCCAGCATGCCACATTATGAGCCGCGCTTCGGGGGCACTGCCCGTCCGCCCCGTCAACCCCCAACGCGATGAATCGTCAGCGTAAGGCGTGGCGGCGGGAGGGTCAGGGGTCAGAGCAAGCACACAAACGAATGGCACAAACCAGTGGACACCTTCCGCTCACAGCGTGCCTTTTCGCTTGAACAGAGGCAGAGCCGCAGCGGGGTGGGGCGCTCCGGTCCCAGCTCCGCCCGCTTCACAAGGCAGCTGATCGCCGACAAGCGCTGGACAGCGCATGCGGGTACAAACAGCTAGCTAAGGGAGAGCGCGGGAAGAGGACAAGGAATCGCGACTGGCGAGCCAACGCCCCGCGGCCTCAGGCAGCAGGCCTCACCAACAAGCCCATGGCGGTGGCCCCGCCTGCCCGCCCGCTGCAGGCCAGCCATACCCTCCCACCACAGCACCAGATGCAGCACGGAGCAGAGTTTCAATCGTAGTCTGGGCAAAGGCGTCGTGTCACGCTCTCTCTCTCACGCTTCCCACTCTCCAGCGCACGCTCCCCCTGTGCGGTCGGTCCCCCGAGCCAGGTCTGAAAACGTCCCAAACACCGCAACTTCCGAAGCCCTTGAGCGGCAGCGAAAAGGAGGGACGGGAGAGAAAAGCAAAGCGCACAAGGCGCCCTTGAACGCGTCACGGAGCCGCTAACACCTTTGAACTGCCTGAGGAGGGAACAACCAACGCCCACGCAACACAAACACGCGCGGCGGCCGCGCCGCGGCGCGGCGCGAACCGCTCACGCCTGCCGCGCGGGCGGGTAGGCTCCGTACTGCCGCTGCTGCTGCTGCAGGCTGGCCTGGATGGCGGCCTGCACGCGCTGGTCGTCCATCTTCTGCAGCTGGTCCCGCTTGGAGAGCTCCAAGGCCTTGCGCAGGTTCTCCTCCTCCATGCTCGCCTGGATCGCCTGGCGCACCTTCTCCTCCTCCCACTGCCGCCGCATCTCCGCCTCCTGCGAACAACATGGCGGCGGCGGCATGCGCACGGCACATAACACAGTCGGTCGGCACTGCGCTGGCGCGTCGTGTGACGACCGTGCAGGAAGCGCTCTCAAGCGCGAAAAGGGAACGGGTGTGTGGCGGGTGCAGCGGGCTCACCTGGATGTAGGCGGCGTACTGCTGAGGCTGCCCGCCGTTGGCCGCCACCACTCCGCCAGGCGGCGCCGAGGGCTCTGCGGGGTAGCCGTACCAGAGCGTGGCCGGCGTGGCGGGCTGGTTGGCGGCCAGCGCCTGCCGCCGCGCGGCCGCGCGCCGCCGCGCCATCACCACGCCCGCCACCACCACGATGATGAGCAGCGCGCCCACGCCTACGCACATACGCACAACAGCAACCGCCCAGCTCGTCAGGTCCGAGCAGGAAAGCGTCGCAGGCGCCACGCTCCTCGGCGAAGCAACCGGCCCAAGGTTCGGAGCGCGACGCGCAGAGGCCGCCCAGCCCAGAGCCGGAGCGGCCGCCGCACTCACCGACCAAGCAGCGCAGAGCAGCCACGCCGCGCAGAGGCACCATCGGCCAAGCACTCACCGACCACGATGCCGATGACGAGCGCGTTGACGCCGCCGCTGCCCCCGGACGAGTCGCCGCCCCCCGTGCCCGGCGCCGTGTCGTTGTCGCCGATGGCCAGGGTTTGGTCGACGAAGAAGACGTAGGGCGTGCTGACGGACGAGCTGGAGGGGCCGCCGTTGCCGGCGTTGTCCACCGCGTACACCTGCGGACAGCACCGGGCGCCATGGTTTGGACACGACACACGCTGTGGCCGCGCTACGCGCATCAAGAGCGAGGGAGCGAGCAGCGAAGAGCTGGAGAGACGGAGAACGCTCTTCTCCAGGAGCAGCACAGGCGCATAGGCGCAGCTTCGAGAAGCGGAGAGAAGCTGGGGAGCGAGCGAAAGGCGGGAGGGGCAGAGCACACCCACCAACCCACCCACCCCCTCAACCACTTATGCGGACGGACGTCCTTAGTGGTCCCGCCACCCAGCGGCCCCCCACGCCTCCGTCTCCGCCCGCAAGCAAGCGAGAGGTGCGCTCACCGTGAACTCGTAGGTGCCCGTCTGCAGGTTGCGGTAGGCCGCCGTGGCCGCCGTGCAGTTGGTCCACTCGCCCAGCGTGACGGCGGCGCCGTCCAGCGTGGCGCCGGACGAGGGCGCGGGCGAGGACTGCGCCAGGCGCCGCCGGCCTGCGCAAGCGTCACCAGGGCACGCACGCCAGCAAGCACCAGCGTCTGAGCAAGCAAATACGGGTTGCTGCAGACAGACGGAGAAAAGACAGCAGCGGCGAACGAACGATGTGGGAGGCGCACCGGAGGGGGAGGGCGGCGGCGGGCGCGCGGGCGGCAAGGGCGGCGCCGGCGGCGGCCGCGGCGGCGAGGGCGGCAGAGCCAGCGGCGGCGGCGCCGTCAGGTTCTTGAACGTGGAGGTCTGAGTGAGCTTGCACTGGGAGTAGGCCACGCCAGACGCCGAGTCGCCGGCGGGCAGGTCCACAGTGGCGAACGACACGTTGACCTGCGGGGACATGGGACACAGTTCGCATGCGTTTGTTGTTGTTCGCAGTCGGTGAGTGAGGGAAACATAGAGCTCGGCGCGGCGCGGCGTGGTGGGCGAAGCGTCATGGAGGACGGGGGGGGGGCGCGCACGTTGCGGGGGAAGGAGCCCAGCGAAAAGGGCGAGGTGACCTTGGACACGGGGTTGGTCACGTCCAGCACGGCCGTGATGGTGTACTGCGGGCACGCCATGCATTGGATGATGGCCGTGAGGCCAGACCCCTCTCTCTCATCATTGCGTGGCCTGAGGCAGAAGGGCAGAAGGCAGCACAACGGCAAGGGGCCAGGTGCCTCACCGAGGTGGTCAGCCCGGCGCGGTCCGTGGCGTTGAGCGTAAAGGTGAACTTGCCCTCGGTCAGGGCATACCTGCGGTGCCATCATGCATGCCACCATGCAGTGTTTACTAGTGCCTGTTCCACTGATGCGTGCGCTGCTGCGGCGCAAGGTGGCAGCGCGGCAGCACTCACAGCGCGGGCAGCGGGCAGGGCGTCTCTGGGAAGCCCGTCACGTTGAGGAAGGCGGCGGGCGGCGCCGCCTCGAGGACCGGCGAGGGCTCGAGCACCTTGGACACGGGCAGCATGGTGCACGTGACGCCCTGGGACACCAGGCCGCTCAGCCCTTGGTCCACCACCTGCAGACATGACAGGGCACAGTGGGAGAAGATGAGCAAGCGCTGTGCTCACGCACTGCGCCGCACGCCCAGGTGCGACGAGATGACGCCAGCGCAGGGTGGTGGCGGGGGGCGGAAAGAGCGAGGGCGTGCGCACGTTGTAGGTGATGTTGAGCGCCCTGGAGCGTGTGTAGAAGAAGACCTGGCCGCCGGGCTGCACGGTGGGCGGCACGCCGTTGACCAGCACGGCGCTGACCTGCGGCGCCTGGTTGTCGACGGTGAAGGTGACGTTGGCGGGGAAGCCCACGTTGCCCACCGTGTCGTTGCCCTGCGCGACATCGCTCGCAAGAGCGGCATCAGTTCGCACCGTCGCTGTGAGCAAAAGCGATACAACATAGAGCTGCGCAGGAAGAGAGGGTGGGCTTCGACTGCGAGTGCGATGCACTACTGCTCGGCGCACCCGGATCTGGAAGAGCCAGTACCCGGCGCCGCACACAAGCGACGCGGCGTTGCTCTGCGA
>VFQP010004492.1_pt1 | contig 12958 bp, 11 predicted proteins | sample 3512351 | NCBI WGS metagenome assembly VFQP01 (sample SAMN10412372, study PRJNA504923) | tailings metagenome | isolation source: Relicate 1 Philex TSF1 revegetated site | place: Philippines: Tuba, Benguet | collected 2017-08-29 | reverse complement strand
ACGCCGACGCACGACGCCGAACCGGTCGACGACCTCGTCCGCCCCCAGGAAGGAGACGGTCGCGTGAGCACCACGGACCCTGGCGCCACGGGCCCGGACGACCCCGCCGAGGGGCCGTCGTCCGCCCCGGGCGGCACGCCGCGCGCGCGTCGCGTCCGGTCCGCCGTGACGGTCGCGCTCGTCCTCGCGCTCGCCGGGGTCATGTTCACGGCGAACGCGCGCCTCGCGCGCGGCGACGAGTCCCGGCACCCGGAGAACCTCGCGCAGCTCGTCGACCGCGAGTCCGACCGCGTGGCCGACCTCGCGACGCAGGTCGACGCCCTGACGGCGGAGGTCGCGGACCTGTCGCAGACCGGGGACGCGCCCACCGGCGTCGACCCCGACCTCGCGGCGCGCACGGCCGTGGCCGCGGGGACGACGCCCGTCGAGGGCGCCGGCGTCTCCGTGACGCTCGACGACGCGCCCCCGGAGGGCAGCTACCCGGCGGGGATCCGTCCCGACGACCTCGTCGTGCACCAACAGGACATCCAGTCCGTCGTCAACGCGCTGTGGGCGGGCGGTGCCGAGGCGATGACGCTCCAGGGACAGCGCGTCACGGCGACGTCGGCGTTCCGCTGCGCGGGCAACATCCTGCTGCTGCACGGCCGCGTGTACTCCCCGCCCTACGTCGTCGAGGCCGTGGGCGACCCCGAGGCCCTGCGCGACGCGCTCGACCGCTCGCCGGGCGTCCAGGTGTACAAGGAGTACGTCGACGCGGTGAACCTCGGCTGGTCCGTCGAGGACGAGAGCGACATCGAGATGCCGGGCTACCAGGGGGCGCTCGAGCTCCGCTACGCGCGCCCGTCCGACGCGGTGGCGTCGTGACCGCGACGAGCCCCGCACCGGCCCGGCACGCGGGGCACCGCGGCTCGGGTCGCGGTCCGGTGTCCGCCGTCGTGGGGGTGCTCGGCGAGCTGCTCATCACGCTGGGGATCCTGCTCGGCCTGTACGTCGTCTGGCAGCTGTGGTGGACGGACGTCCAGGCGGACCGCGTCCAGGCGCAGGTCCTCGAGGAGATCCAGGCGCCGACGCCGGACGCCGCGGACGTCGGCACGACGATCCTGCGCGACGACCCGCCCGTCCCCGCGGCGCCGGCGCTCGGCGAGGTGTGGGGCACGCTCTACGTGCCGCGCTGGGACGGCAAGATGATGCCGGTCGCGGAGGGCACCGACAAGCGGTCGATCCTCGACCAGGCGATGGCCGGGCACTACCCCGAGACCGTCATGCCGGGCGCCGTCGGGAACTTCTCCCTCGCCGGGCACCGGCAGACGTACGGCAAGATCTTCCACGACGTCGAGGAGCTCGAGATCGGCGACCCGATCGTCGTCGAGGCCGACGGCACGTGGTACGTCTACCGCGTCGACCACATGCAGGCCGTGAAGCCCGACCAGGTCGAGGCGATCGCGCCCGTCCCGTGGCAGCCCGGCGTCGAGCCCACCGAGCGGTACCTCACGCTGACGACGTGCCACCCGATCGGCCTCAACTCGCTCGTCGCGCGGTACATCGTCAACGCGAAGTTCGACTACTGGATGCCCGTCGAGGACGGCACGCCGCCGGAGCTCGTCGGCCAGACCGCTCCCGCCGCCGAAGGAGGCTCGTGATGTACGGGGCGCTGTGGCGCGTGCTGCCCGGCCCGGCGTGGCTGCGGGTGCTGATCCTGCTCGTCCTCGCGGCCGCCGTCGTGCTCGCGTGCTTCGAGTGGCTGTTCCCGCTCGTGTCCGAGTACATGCCGTTCAACGACCCCAACATCCAGACCGACGCCGCCGGCGCAGTGTCCGTGGAGGCCACGCGATGACCCACCAGACCCGCATCCTCGTCGTGGACAACTACGACTCGTTCGTCTACACGATCGTCGGCTACCTCGACCAGCTGGGCGCGCAGACGGTCGTCGTGCGCAACGACGCGGTGCCGGAGCCCGACGCCGAGGGTCGCTTCCGCGACGCCGACGGCACCGTGTTCGACGGCGTCCTCGTCTCCCCCGGGCCCGGCACGCCGAAGGAGGCCGGGCAGAGCGAGCACGTGATCCGCACGTGCGCCGCGTCGCGCACGCCGATGCTCGGCGTGTGCCTGGGCCACCAGGCCCTCGCCGAGGCATACGGCGCGACGGTCACGCACGCGCCCGAGCTCATGCACGGCAAGACGAGCCTCGTGGAGCACGAGGGCGAGGGCGTGCTCGCCGGCCTTCCCCACCCGTTCACCGCGACGCGGTACCACTCGCTCGCCGTCGTGACCGACACCGTGCCCGTCGAGCTCGTGGTGACGGCGACGACCGCCGGGGGCGTCATCATGGGCCTCCAGCACAAGGAGCTGCCGCTGCACGGCGTCCAGTTCCACCCGGAGTCCGTGCTCACCGAGGGGGGCCACCGCCTGCTCGCGAACTGGCTCGAGGCGTGCGGTCTACGAGGGCGAGGGCGTGCTCGCGGGCCTCCCCCACCCGTTCACCGCGACGCGGTACCACTCGCTCGCCGTCGTGAGCGACACCGTGCCCGCGGAGCTCGAGGTGACGGCGACGACCGCCGGGGGCGTCATCATGGGCCTCCAGCACAAGGACCTGCCGCTGCACGGGGTCCAGTTCCACCCGGAGTCCGTGCTCACCGAGGGTGGCCACCGCCTGCTCGCGAACTGGCTCGAGGCGTGCGGCCTGGAGGGCGCCGTCGAGCGCTCCGCGGGCATGGCCCCGCTCGTGCGCCAGTAGCGAGCACCGCGCGGCACCGGCCCCGGTCTGCCGCCCTCGGACGCCCCGCACGACGACGGGCCCTCACCTCCGTGGAGGTGAGGGCCCGTCGTCGTGGACGGCCCGGGGGCGGTGGGTCAGCCCTCGCCGTCCCCGCCGTTGCCCCCGCCGTTCCCGTTGCCGCCGCCGTTGTTCCCGCCGCCGTTGTCGCCGCCGCCGTTCGACGGTCCGGGACCGGTCGAGACGATGAGGCGCACCTCTGAGCCGACCTCGAGCTCGGTCCCGCCCCGCGGGTCGGAGCCGATGACCGTGCCCGCCGGCCACTGCTCGGACTCCTGGGTCTGCCGTGCCCCGGGGACGAGCCCGGCACCGCCCAGCGCCTCGAGGGCCTGCTGCTCGGTCATGCCAGCGAGGTTCGTCGGCACCGTCGTCGTCTCCGCCGCGCGGGGGATGGCGACCTTGAGGGTCACGGTCGACCCCTGCGGGACGCTGCCCGCGTTGGGCTGCTGCGAGAGGACCTGGTTCTCCGGCTCGTCGGACTCCTCCTCGCTGCGGTCGACCTTCAGGCCGAGCGCCTCGACGGTCGACTTCGCGGCGTCGAACTGCTGGCCCGTGACGTCCGGCAGGGCGACGAGGCCGCTCGACACGTAGAGGTTGACCGTCGAGCCCGCGGGCACGGACTGTCCGGCGCCGGGGTCGGTCTTCGTCACCGAGCCCCTGGGGACGTCCGGGGAGTCCTCGGTGTTGACGTCGCCGACGTTGAGCCCGGCGTCGGAGAGGTACTGCCGGGCCTCCTCCTGCGTCTTGCCCTTGAGGTCCTGGATCGTGACGGCGTCAGGCCCGGTCGAGAACCAGACGTCGACCGCGGTGCCCGGGTCGACCTGGGCGTCCCCGGCGGGGCTCTGGCGGATGAACTCGCCCTCCGGGACGTCGGAGTTCTCCTCGAGGAGCGGGTTGAAATCGAGGTCCAGGCCGTCGAAGAGCGCGGCGGCCTCCTCCTGGGTCATGCCCGCCTGGACCGTCGGCACGGTGACCAGCTCCGGCTCGGCGTCCTTGTTCTGGTTGATGAGGAGCATCGTGACGATCGCGGCGATCGCGAGGACGCCGACCGCGATTAGCGCCCACATGAGGCCCTTGCGGCTCTTGGGCTCCTCCTCGTCCTCGCCGGGGGGCTGCTCCCCGGGCGGGACGGCGGGCGCCGCGCCGGTCGCCCAGGGGTTCGCGGCGGCGGCGGCGGCCGGTGCCATGACCTGCGTCGCGGACTCGACCATCGTCGGCTGGAGGTCGGCGGCCGCGGCGGCGGCACCGAGGCCCGCGGCGGCGGCCGCGACCCCGAGCGCCGGGGCCGTGATGGACCCGCCCCGCACCGCGTTCTCGAGGTCGGCCCGGAACTCGGCCGCGCTCGAGTACCGCGCGGTGCGGTCCTTGGCGAGCGCCTTGAGCGTGATCCGGTCGAGCACCTCGGGCACGTCGGGAGCGATCGCGCTCGGTGTGGCGGGCGCCTCGCGCACGTGCTGGTAGGCGACCGCGACGGGCGAGTCGCCGATGAACGGCGGGCGCCCCGTGAGCAGCTCGTAGAGCAGGCAGCCGGTCGAGTACAGGTCGGAGCGCGCGTCCACCGTCTCACCGCGCGCCTGCTCCGGGGAGAGGTACTGGGCGGTGCCGATGACGGCCTGCGTCTGCGTCATGGTGGCCGCGGAGTCGGCGACCGCGCGGGCGATGCCGAAGTCCATGACCTTCACGGCGCCGGTCGGCGTGATCATGACGTTGGCGGGCTTGATGTCGCGGTGGACGATCCCGGCGTGGTGCGAGTACTCGAGCGCCGCCAGGACGCCCGCGGTGATCTCCACGGCCTCGTCGATGGGGACGGCCTGCCCGTCGCGCAGGATGTCCCGCACGGTGTGGCCCTCGACGTACTCCATGACGATGAACGGGACGTGCACCGCGTTGCTGGTGGCGTCCTCGTGCACGTCCTCGCCCGTGTCGTAGACCGCGACGATGGCCGGGTGGTTCAGGGAGGCCGCTGCCTGCGCCTCGCGACGGAAGCGCGCGAGGAACGACGGGTCGCGCGCGAGGTCGGAGCGCAGGATCTTGATCGCGACGGTACGACCGAGGCGGTTGTCGTGGCCGATGTGCACCTCGGCCATGCCACCACGGCCGATGAGCTCACCGACCTGGTAGCGCCCGGCAAGCACTCGGGGAGCGTTGTCCACCACTCATTCGTCCTTCGGTGTCGTCGGAGCCGCGGGCGCGTCCGCCCGTGGCACAGCTGGCGCAATCATCCCACCCGGGGCCCTGCGGTCACGCGGGGAACAGCACGATGTCGTCACGATGTCACCCGTCCGGGGAGCGTCTCGGCGTCGGACGTGACGACCTCGACCGAGGTCTCCGCGCCCCGCACGGGGGCGGCGTCGCCGCCGTCGCCGTCCCGGTCCCCGAGCGTGGCGATCGTCGCGATCACCAGCACGAGCAGGAGACCCAGGAGGGCGACGAGCGGCCAGGTCAGGCCGTTGGGCAGGCCTCCCAGGCGGCGGCCCGTCGTGGTCGACGTGCGGCGCCCCGCGGAGCGCGAGGGCACGGGCGCCGACTGCGACTGACGTCGGGCCTCGGCGCGGGTCGCCGGGGCGACGGGCTCGGCGCGCGTCGAGCCCCCGGGCGCACCGGCCGGGCGCGTGCCCGCGCGGGTGGGCTGCGGCCGTCGTGAGGAGCGCGTCGGACCGTGCATCTCGCGGCGCGGGGGGTACGACCGCGGGGCGGCCGGGTCGTCCGCCGGGGCCGCGGGGACGGGGCGCTCCCACGGGAGGGCCGGGCCGGGCGCGGCGTCGTCCGGTCCGGGCGGTGCCGGGACGGGCTCGGCGGTCTCCGGGACCGTCCCGCCGTGCCGGCCGAGCGGGCGGACGTGGGTGGCGTCGTCGTCGGGCGGCCCCGGGGGCGTCGCGGCCGACGGCGGCACGTCCGCCTGCGCGGCGTGCGCGGCGCGACGCGGCTCGGGGGCGACCCACGGGTTCGCCGGGTCGGGCGCGTGCGGGTCGCGCACCGCGGCCGGGATGACGAGCGGCGTGATGACGGGTGCCGGGTCCGGCTCGGGCGCGGGGACGTCGTCGGCGGTGGTACGGGCCCGGCGCGCGCGGCGCGTGGGGGCCGGCGCCCCCGTGCGGGCGGACCAGGGGTCGCTCGCGAGGCGCGCGGCGATGCCCTCGAAGACGCGTGCGAGCGCGTCGGCCGGGTGGGGCCGCGCCAGCGGGTCCTTGGCGAGCATGACCATGACGAGCTCGCCGAGCTCCGGGTCGACCGACGTGGGCAGCGGCGGCACCGGCTCGTTGACGTGCGCGACCGCGATGTCCACCGGCGTGGAGCCCGTGAACGGGCGGTTCCCCGCGATGGACTCGTACGCGACGATGCCGAGCGCGTAGATGTCCGAGGCGCCGGTGGCGGCCTGGCCGACGGCCTGCTCGGGCGAGAGGTACTGGGCCGTGCCCATGACCATGCCCGTCGCGGTCATCGGGACCTGGTTGGCCGCGAGCGAGACGCCGAAGTCGGTGATCTTCACGGTGCCGGAGCGGTCGATGAGGATGTTCCCGGGCTTGACGTCCCGGTGCACGACGCCGGACAGGTGGGCGGCGTGCAGCGCCCGGGCGGTCTGCGCGAGGATCGGCAGGAGCCGCGCGGGCGGGAGCACCGGCTCGCGTTCCAGCAGGTCCGCCATGGGCTCGCCCACGACGAGCTCCATGACGAGGTACCCGGAGCCGTTGGTCTCGCCGTAGTCGTACATCTGCGCGATGTTGGGGTGCGAGAGCGCCGCGCTGTTGCGGGCCTCGGTGCGCAGGCGGTTGAGGAAGTCCTCGTTGCCGGCGTACTCGCTCCGCAGGACCTTGACCGCGACCTCGCGGCCGAGCGCGTCGTCGGCCGCGACCCACACCTCGCCCATGCCGCCGACGGCGATGCGCCGCACGAGGCGGTAGCGGTTGCCGAGCGTCAGCCCCCGGACCGGCTTCATCCGTTCAACACCGCCTCCATGACGGCGCGGGCGATCGGCGCGGCGATCGCGCCGCCCGTCGCCTCGTTGCCCATCGAGCCGCCGTTCTCGACGATGACCGCGACAGCGACCTGCGGATCGTCGGCCGGGGCGAAGCTCGTGAACCACGCGTGCGGGGCGGCCTCGCCGCCCGTCTCGGCGGTGCCCGTCTTGCCCGCGACCTGCACGCCCGGGATCTGCGCGGACTTCCCGGAGCCGTTCTGCACGACGCCCACCATCATCTGGGTGAGCTGCTCGGCCGTCGACGGCGAGACCGAGGTGCGCAGACGGCGCGGCTCGGACTGCCGGACGACGTCGAGGTCGGGGTTGCGGATCGTCTCGACGGTGTACGGAGCCATCTGCACGCCGTCGTTCGCGATCGCGGCGGCGACCATCGCCATCTGGAGCGGCGTGACCTTGACCTCGCCCTGGCCGATGCCGGCGCGCGCGATCCCGGCGGCGTCGGCGCCCGGAGTGCCCTCGGCGGGGAAGCGGCTCGGCGTGACGTCCATGGGGATCTCAAGCGAGGCGTCGAAGCCGAAGTCCTCGGCCTGGTCGCGCATCGCGTCCTCGCCGAGGGTCATCGCCAGGTCGCCGAACGCGGTGTTGCACGAGATGCGCAGCGCGTCCGCGAGGGTCATCTCGCCCGTGGGCGAGCAGCGCGTGCCGCCGAAGTTCTTCATCGTCTGGGTCGACTGGGGGTACGGCAGCTCGTCCGGGGCCGGGATCACGGTCTCGGGCGTGTACTGCCCGCTCTCGAGCGCCGCGGCGGAGGTGACGATCTTGAACGTCGAGCCCGGCGGGTACGTGTTGCCGCGGATGGCCCGGTTCGACATCGGGTTGCCCTCGGCGTTGAGCAGCTCCTGGTAGCGCTGGCGCGCGAGGGCGGTGTCGTGCGTCGCGAGCTCGTTCGGGTCGTAGCTCGGCTTCGAGACGAGCGCGAGGACGCGGCCCGTCTTCGGCTCGATCGCGACGACGGCGCCGCGCTGGTCACCCAGCGCGTCCCACGCGGCCTGCTGCGCCGCCGGGTCGATCGTCAGCTCGACGGACGCGCCCTGCGGCTGCTGCCCCGTGAAGAGCGCGCTCAGGCGGTCGAGCCACAGCGAGCTCGCCTCGCCGTTGAGGTAGTCGTTCTCCTTGTCCTCGATCTCCGTGCGCCCGTTGGTGAGCGACAGGAAGCCGGAGACGGGCGCGTAGAGCGGGCCGTTCGAGTACTGGCGCTGGAAGCCGAACGCGTCGTCCACCGGCGTCGAGGACGCGATGGCGTCGCCCGCGACGACGATCGGGCCGCGGAACTTGTTGTACTCGCGGTAGATCGTGCGGGCGTTGCGCGAGTCGTTGTTGAGCGAGTCGGCCTGGACGAACTGGATGTACGTCGTCGACACCATGAGCGCGAGGAACATCACGAGGACGACGGTCGCGACGCGACGCAGGGGGACGTTCACCGGGCTCCTCCCCAGGGGTCACGGTCGGTCTCGGCACCCGCGTCCGGGCGCTGCACGACCTCGGTCCGCAGGTCGTCCGGGTGGTCGGGGACCTCCCCGGTGCGGCCGACGGCGGGCTGGACGCCCGTCGTCGCGCGCGCGGGGCCCGTGGACGGACCGGGGACGGCGGGCGCGCCGACCGTGGTGGGGGCGTCGTCGGGCAGGGCGCCCACGGCCGCGCCGCCGCCCACGACCGCGACCGGGTCGGAGTCCGTGCGGCTGCGCGCCCCGCCGGGCGCGACCTGCCCGCGCACGGGCAGGGAGGAGGGGCGCCGCGCGTCGTCCGAGATGCGCAGGAGCAGCCCGACGACGAGCCAGTTCGCGAGGAGCGACGACCCGCCCTGGGCGACGAACGGCATGGTCAGGCCGGTGAGCGGGATGATCCGCGTGATCCCGCCGACCACGACGAAGAGCTGCCACGCCATGACGAACGCGAGACCGCCCGCGAGCAGCTTGCCGAACCCGTCGCGCACGCCGATCGCGGTGCGCAGGCCGCGCTCCACGAGGACGAGGTACGCGAGCAGGATGCCGATGAGGCCCGTGAGGCCGAGCTCCTCGCCGAGCGACGCGTAGATGAAGTCGGAGAACGCGTACGGGACCGTGCGGGGGTAACCGGCGCCCCAGCCCGTGCCGAAGAGGCCGCCGTTGCCGAGCGAGAACAGGCCGCCCACGAGCTGGCCGGACCCGCCGACCTTGCGGCCGAAGATCTCCGGGTCGAACGGGTGCAGCCACACGTCTACGCGCGCCTGCACGTGCCCGAACGTCGACGCCGCGAGCACTGCGCCGACCGCGATGAGGAGCAGACCGATGACGACCCAGCTCACGCGCTCGGTCGCGATGTAGAGCATCGCGACGAACAGGCCGAAGAACAGGAGCGAGGTCCCGAGGTCGCGCTCGAACACGAGGATCGCGAGCGAGACGAGCCAGACGATGATGATCGGCCCGAGGTCGCGCAGGCGCGGGAGCTGGAGGCCGAGCACGCGGGGGCCGGCGAGCGCGAGCGTGTCGCGGTTCGTCACGAGGTACCCCGCGAAGAAGATCGCGAACGCGACCTTGGCGAACTCGGCCGGCTGGAGCGAGAAGCCGAACAGGTTGATCCAGATCTGGGCGCCGTTGATGCGGGTGCCCAGGCCCGGGACGAGCGGCAGCGCGACGAGCACGATGCCCGCGATCATCGCGGTGTACGTGTAGCGGCGCAGGGTCCGGTGGTCGCGCAGGAACCAGACGAGGGCGAACGCGCAGAGGATGCCGAGCGCCGTCCACTGGAGCTGGCGGGGCGCGAGGTCCTGCTCGCCGCCCGTGACCTGCGAGCCCAGGTCGAGGCGGAAGATCATGGCGAGGCCGATGCCGTTGAGCGCGACGGCGATCGGCAGGATCACCGGGTCCGCGTACGGCGCCTTGAACCGCAGCAGCACGTGCGCGGCGCCCGCGAGCACCACCGTGCCGATGCTGTACACGTAGAAGCGGCCCGGGAGCTCGCCCGTGAGCTGCAGACCCACGAGCGCGTACGCCCCGATGCCCAGCGCGAGCGCGAGGACGAGCAGACCGAGCTCCGCGCCCCGGCCGGGGCGCACCTCGGTGGTCTCCACCGTGGCCATCAGGCCCCCGAGCCGGCGCCGTCGGCGGGCGCCGGGGTCACGTCCGGCGCGTCGGCCTCCGGCGTCCCCGTCGTCGCGCCGTCGACGGTCCCGTCCGCGGGCGGTTCGGTCGAGCCGTCGGTCGCGGGGGTCTCGGTGGTGTCCTCCGTGGCCTCGGCGACCAGCCGCTCGGCGCGGGCGCGGGCGTCCTCGAGCGACTGCGCGGGGATCGTGGTCTCCAGGCGGTCGACGACGTAGCCCGGCAGGTCGTCGACGCGCGTCCCCGTGAGCTCGATCGGGGTCGACAGCGTGACCGGGCCCGCGTTCTCGGGGATGCCGCGGAACACCGCGACCTGGCCGTCGGCGACGCCCACGTAGTACTGCGACTGCGTCCAGCGGTAGCCCGCCCAGCCGGCGACGCCGAGGCCCGCGACCACGAGCAGGATCGCGACCACGGTGACCCAGCGCCGGGGCGCGCGACCCGGGCGCACGTCGTCCTCGTCGTCGCCAGAGCCCTCGGCGATGGTGCGACCCTCCGTGCCGTCCTCGTCCGCCGCGTCGGCGTCCGGGTCCTCGGCCGGGGCGGTCGTTTTCGTGCTCGCCATGAGCGCGGCCGCGCGGGCCGCCGGGCCGTCCGCGGCCGACGTCGGGGCGTCGCGGTCGATCGCCGCCGACCCGACGACCTGCGCGCCCGTGCCGGGGGCCCCGCCGTCGGGCAGGGCGTCGACGTCGACGACGTCCGCGACGACGACCGTGACGTTGTCCGTGCTGCCGGCGCGCAGCGCGAGCTGGAGCAGGTGGTCGGCGCACGCGTCGACGTCGTCCGTGTCGGCGAGCGTCTGCGCGATGGTCTCCTGGCTGACGAAGCCGGACAGGCCGTCCGAGCACAGGAGCCAGCGGTCGCCCGGCTTCGCCTCGCGCACGGACATGTCCGGCGTGAGGTCGATGTCGAAGTCGCCCAGCACGCGCATGACGACGTTGCGCTGGGGGTGGGTCTCCGCCTCGTCCGCCGAGATGCGCCCCGTGTCGACGAGGTGCTGGACGAACGTGTGGTCGGTCGTGACCTGGTTCAGCTCGCCGTCGCGCAGCAGGTAGGCGCGCGAGTCGCCGAGGTGCGCCATGGCGAGCTTGTTGCCCGCGCGCAGGATCGCGGTGACGGTGGTGCCCATGCCGACCAGCTCGGGGTCGGTCACGCTGCGGTCCACGAGGTCCTGGCGGGCGTGGTCGATCGAGCGCTCGAGCTCGGCCAGCGCGTCGTCCGGGCCGTGCGACTCGCCGTCGAGCGGGGCGAGCGCGGCGATCGCGATGGACGACGCGACGTCGCCCCCCGCGTGGCCGCCCATGCCGTCCGCGACGACGAGCAGGTGCGGGCCCGCGTAGCCGGAGTCCTGGTTGTTGGAGCGCACGAGCCCGACGTCGGAGCGCGCGGCGTAGCGCAGGGCGATGTTCACTGCGGACTACCTCTGCAGCTCGACGACGGACTGACCGATCCGCACCCGCGTCCCCGGGCCCAGGGGGGTGACCTGGGCGATCCGCTGGTCCTCGACGTAGGTGCCGTTCGTGGAGCCCAGGTCCTCGACGAACCAGGACCCGTGCTGCGGGAAGATGCGGGCGTGGCGCGACGACGAGTAGTCGTCGTCGAGGACGAGCGTGCAGCTCGGCGCGCGGCCGATGAGGATCGACGACGTCGTGAGCGGGATCGTCGTGCCGGTCAGCGGGCCGGCGGTGACGACGAGCCGCGACGGGCCCGCGGGCGCGGCGGGCCGTGAGGGCTCCGGCGCGGCCGGGGTAGGGCCCGACGTCGGGCGGGCGGCCGGGGCGGGACCGCCCTTCTTGCCGCGGCGCGGCGTGATCTTCGTGCCGTACAGGTCCCGACGCAGCACCCCGATCGCGGAGAGCACGAACACCCAGAGCAGCACCAGGTAGCCCAGCCGGAGCAGGGTGAACGTGAGATCGGTCATGCGGGCCGGATCACCACTCCTCGTTGTCGGACGCGCCGGTCCAGAACATGATGCGGGTCCGGCCGATCGTCAGGGAGTTCCCGTCGAGCAGCGTCGCGGCCGGCACCTGGTGCCCCTCGACGAACAGCCCGTTCGTGGAGCCGAGGTCCGTCGCGATCACACCCTCCGGGGTCACGCGGATCTCCAGGTGGCGCCGCGAGACGCCCGGGTCGTCGACGACGATGTCGGCCTCCGAGCCGCGGCCGATCACCGTGACCGGACCGGTGAGCAGGTAGCGCTGCCCGTCGATGTCGACGAGCGGGTGGCGCGTGCTCGGGGACGCCGTCGTGGCGGGGGCGACGTTGCCGCGCACGCTCGCCGAGCGCAGCTGGAAGCGGCCGACGTCGAGCGTGTCGTTCTGCTCGAAGCTCACGCTCACGGGGCCGACGAACGCGTAGTGCTGGGACGCGGCGTACTGGGTGACGTTCGACGCCAGCTCGTCGGCGAGCGTCTCCGCGCCCCACCCCTCGACCTGGCCGAAGTCGTCCACCGACAGCTCGATGGTGAACTCGTTGGGCACGACCGTGCGCTCGCGGTCGACGACGGCGGCGCGGTCGTCGACCTCGCGCCGCAGCGCGCTCGCGAGCTCGACGGGCTTGACCTCGCTGCGCCCGACCTTCGCGAACGCGTTGTTCACGACGCGCTCGACGCCCTTCTCGAAGCGGTCCAGGACTCCCATGCCACCTCCTCCCTCGTGCTCGCTCGTGCCGCGGCTCACGCCGCGCGGATCTCGTCTGCTCTGCCGGCGCCCTTCCCCGGTGGCCCCCCGCGCACCCGCGTCCGGGCAGACTACCTAGATCGTATCGATCGCGTCGGACCAGCAGGCCCGTTTCGTCGGACGATTACCGGACGGATGTGGCGCTTTCGTGGCGGAGCGTGTGAACGTCGGGCGTCCGCTCCCCCGCCGAGCACGAGGTTGCTGTCGTCTCGCCGCTCTTCCCGGGAGCGACGACGTGCTCGAGGGCGACGAAGGTCGTGGTCGGCGACGGGGCCGCGCCGCGGTGCGTCCGGGTGGCGGGCGTCACGCAGGACGGCGCGGTGCCGGTCGGTCGCCCGCGCCGTGCTAGTCTTCTGCGGCACGCGCGAGTGGCGGAATAGGCAGACGCGCACGGTTCAGGTCCGTGTGCCCGAAAGGGCGTGGGGGTTCAACTCCCCCCTCGCGCACGTGA
>VFQP010004491.1_pt1 | contig 12963 bp, 10 predicted proteins | sample 3512351 | NCBI WGS metagenome assembly VFQP01 (sample SAMN10412372, study PRJNA504923) | tailings metagenome | isolation source: Relicate 1 Philex TSF1 revegetated site | place: Philippines: Tuba, Benguet | collected 2017-08-29 | reverse complement strand
GTTCCTGCCGGAAGAAGACCAGGGCGTGCTGTATGCCCAGGTGCAGACGCCGCCGGGTTCGTCGGCCGAACGTACCCAGGTCGTGCTCGACCAGATGCGCAATTACCTGCTCAATGACGAAGGCAAGATCGTTGCCTCGTTGTTCACTGTGAATGGCTTCAACTTTGCCGGCCGCGGCCAGAGCTCGGGTCTTGCGTTTATCCTGCTCAAGCCGTTCAAGGACCGCGAGGGCGATGCCACCAGCGTATTCGACCTGACCAAGCGCGCGCAGGCCAAGTTCAGCACGTTCCGTGACTCGCTGGCATTCGCTTTTGCGCCGCCCGCGGTGCAGGAACTTGGTAACGCCACCGGCTTCGACTTCTACATGCAGGACCAGGCTGGCCTGGGCCACGATGCGTTGATGGAAGCCCGCAACAAGTTCCTGGGGCTTGCGGCCAAGAATCCGGCGCTGCAACGCGTGCGTCCGAATGGCCTGAACGACGAGCCGCAATACGTGCTCGAGATCGATGACGAACGCGCACGCGCGCTGGGCATCTCGCTGACCGACATCAACAGCACGGTGTCGATTGCATGGGGCTCCAGCTACGTGAACGACTTTATCGATCGCGGTCGTGTGAAGCGGGTCTATCTGCAGGGTCGTCCCAATGCGCGGATGAATCCCGAAGATCTGACCAAGTGGTTCGTACGTAACGACAAGGGCGCCATGGTGCCGTTCTCGGCGTTTGCCAGCGGCAAGTGGAGCTACGGTTCGCCGAAGCTCCAGCGATACAACGGCGTGCCCGCGGTGGAAATCCTGGGCGAGCCGGCTGCCGGCAAGAGTTCGGGCGAGGCCATGAAGGCAGTCGAGGAAATCATGAAGGAGATGCCGCCTGGTATCGCCTATTCCTGGACTGGCCTGTCATTCGAAGAGCGGTTGTCGGGAGCCCAGGCGCCGGCGCTGTATGCGTTGTCGCTGCTGGTGGTGTTCCTGTGCCTGGCCGCGCTGTATGAAAGCTGGTCGATTCCGTTCTCGGTGATGCTGGTGGTGCCGTTGGGCGTGGTTGGCGCGCTGTTGGCGACCATTGCGCGCGGCCTGTCCAATGACGTGTTCTTCCAGGTGGGCCTGCTGACAACGGTTGGCCTGTCGGCGAAAAACGCGATCCTGATCGTCGAGTTCGCCAAGGATCTGCATGATCAGGGCAAGGGGCTGGTCGAAGCAGCGGTGGAAGCATGCCGCATGCGTCTGCGTCCGATCATCATGACCTCGCTGGCCTTCATGCTGGGCGTGTTCCCGCTGGCTGTGTCGCAAGGTGCGGGCGCGGGTAGCCAGCATGCCATCGGTACCGGCGTGATCGGCGGCATGATTACCGCTACGGTGCTGGCCATCTTCTGGGTGCCGCTGTTCTTTGTGGTGGTGAGCGCGATCAAGGAACGGCGTCGCAAATCCGGATCGTCCTCCCTGGAAACGGGAGCGCAAGTATGAGAAAGACGCTACTTTGCCTGGCCGCCGCGGCGGCACTGACCGGTTGCAGCCTGATTCCGACCTACGAGCGGCCGGCTGCGCCGGTGGATGCAACCTACCCTCAGGGTGACGCCTATCGGGCTGACGCCAACGATGCACAGGTGCCACCGGCGGTGGAGCTCGGATGGCGTGAATACTTTGCCGATCCGCGCCTGCGCCGGTTCATCGAGGTCGCGCTCGACAATAACCGCGACCTGCGTGTGGCCGCGCTCAATGTCGAGGCGTATCGTGCGCAGTACCGCATCCAGCGCGCGGACCTGTTCCCGGAAGTGGGCGCGACCGGCCAGGGTACGCGGCAACGCGTGCCGGCCGATTTGTCGACCACTGGCCAGCGTGTCATCAGCAGCCAGTACGGGGTCTCGCTGGGCACCACTGCATGGGAGATCGACCTGTTCGGTCGCTTGCGCAGCCTTAGCGAGGCCGCGCTGGAACAGTATTTCTCCAGCGAGGAAGCACGTCGCAGCACACAGATCGCGCTGGTGGCGAGCGTGGCCAATGCCTACCTGACGATGCGGGCCGACGAAGCGAACCTGCAGGTTACCCGGGACACGCTTGGCACGTACGAACGCACCTACAACCTGACGAAGCGCAGCTTCGATGAGGGGATTGCCTCGCGGCTCGACCTGCGCCAGTCGCAGACACAGGTCGAGAATGCGCGGGCATCGCTGGCGCGCTATACACGTCTGGTGGCACAGGACGCCAACGCGTTGACGCTGCTGCTGGGTGCGGGCATGCCGACCGATCTGCCGGAAGGACTGAGCCTCGATCAGAAGCTGGTGGCGGATGTTCCGGCAGGCATGCCTTCGGACCTGCTGCAGAATCGTCCTGACATCCTAGCGGCCGAACATCGCCTGAAGTCGGCCAATGCGGATATTGGTGCGGCGCGCGCGGCGTTTTTCCCGCGCATCACGCTGACCGCGTCGGGTGGCACGGCCAGCCGCCAGCTGGCTGGCCTGTTCGATGCGGGTTCGGGTACGTGGCTGTTCTCGCCGCAGATCACGCTGCCGATCTTCACGGCCGGCAGCCTGCGCGCCAGCCTTGACTATGCCAAGGTCCAGAAGGACATCAACGTTGCCACGTATGAACGCACGGTGCAGTCCGCGTTCCGCGAGGTGTCCGATGGCCTTGCCGCGCGCGGTACCTACACCGACCAGCTTCAGGCGCAGCAGCGCCTGGTGGAAGCCAGCCAGGACTACTTCAAGCTTGCGGAAGGGCGCTATCGCACCGGTGTGGACAGCTACCTGACCTTGCTCGATGCGCAGCGCCAGTTGTTCACGGCGCAGCAGGCGCTGATCGATGCGCGGTTGAACCAGCTGACCAGCGAGGTGAACCTGTACAAGGCGCTCGGCGGCGGGCTCAACGAAGTTACCGGGCCGGCGGCCAGCGACGCCGGTGCCGAGGCACGCAGTACGGCGGGTGGCAGCAAGTCGGCGTCATAGCCGCCGCGCTGAACGCAGCAACAAGGGAGGCAGCTTCGCGCTGCCTCTTTTCCATTGCAGAGTCTGCGCGTCACAGCGTGGATTTGCCGAACAGGCTTTCCAGCAGTTCCACCACGAGTTCGGCGGTCTGGTTGTGCACGTCGCGCGCCGGATTCAGTTCGAGTACATCGAGCGAGCCCAGTGCGCCGGTATCCTCGATCATCTCCAGCGCGAGGTGTGCTTCGCGATAGGTGGGGCCGCCGCGCACGGGGGTGCCCACGCCGGGCGCGATCTGGCTATCGAGGAAATCGACGTCGAAGCTGACGTGCAGGTGCGTGTTGGCATCGATGCCGGCCAACGCCTGTTCCATGGTCTGCCGCATGCCGTTTTCGTCGATATAGCGCATGTCGTAGACCGTGAGCCCCAGTTCGCGCAGGCGCAGCTTTTCCTGGGCGTCTACGCTGCGGATGCCAATCTGGCGAATCTGTTGCGCCGACATGGCCGGTGTGGTGCCGCTGAGCGCGATCAGCGGCGCGGGGCCATCGCCGCACAGGCACGCCACCGGCATGCCGTGGATATTGCCCGTGGGGCTGGTGCTGCCGGTGTTGGCGTCGGCGTGCGCATCGAGCCAAAGTACCAGCAGGCGCTTGCCCTGCTCCCTGCAATGACGCGCCGCCGCGCTGACCGAACCAATCGCCAGGCAATGGTCGCCGCCCATCAACAGCGGCATCTGACCATCACGCAGCGTGGCGTAGGCGATATCGAAAATCTGCTGGTTCCATGCAAGCACCTCCTGCAGGTGCCGCATGCCATCGACCGGCGCCTGCCATGGATTGCCCGGCCCGTTGAGATTGCCGGCATCGTTGACCACCAGCCCGGTGCGGGCCAGGGCACCGGCAATGTCGGCAACGCGCAGCGCCTCCGGGCCCATCGATGCGCCGCGGATGCTGGCGCCTACGTCGGTTGGAGCACCGATCAGCGTGACTGGCTTCATGCATTTTTCCCCTGGCTTTGGCGCGTGCCGGCCGTGGCTTGCGCTCGTGCGTTGCGAATAACGATGGCAAGCCAAATTCTTCTGCAAGTCAATAGCAAGCGACCTATAATTGATCGATCATTGACCGTGCAATTATTGATGTGGCAATAGAAATGGCTTCAGAATCAGGTTCGGGGCACAGTAGGGCACATTCAGCGAAGCTATCGCCTGATACCGGGCAGGTGCTGCCGTTCCGCGAATCGCTGCTGGCGATGCTGGGCATTGCCTTTGTGGTCATGCTGGTGGCGTTGGACCAGACCGTGGTCGCCACGGCGCTGCCTACAGTGGTGGCCGAACTGCAAGGATTCGAATTTTACGCGTGGGTGGCCACAGCCTATCTGCTCACATCGGTGGTGACCGTACCGATCTTTGGCCGGCTTGGTGATCACTACGGACGCAAGCCATTTGTACTCGCCTCGATCGCTGTGTTTCTGGTGGCATCGGTACTTTGCGGGATGGCCACGAACATGCCGCTTCTGGTGGCGGCGCGCGCACTTCAGGGCATCGGTGGCGGCATGCTGGTGGGCACCGCGTTTGCGTGTATTCCGGATCTGTTTCCCGACCCCCATGTGCGCTTGCGCTGGCAGGTGATCCTGAGCACGGCGTTCGGGCTGGCCAACGCTATCGGTCCCTCGCTGGGGGGCGTCCTGACCGAATGGTATGGCTGGCGCGCGGTGTTCTATATCAATGTACCGGTGGGCCTGCTTGGCCTGATCTTCGCGTGGCGCTACCTTCCGCACCTGCGCCATCAGTCGCAAGCCGGCCCGGCACGTATCGACTGGTTCGGCGCATTGCTGATTGCGGTGGGTCTGGGCAGTCTGCAATTGTCCGTGGAATGGTTGCCGGAGCGCGGCCTCGACGTGTTGACCATCGGGCTGCTCGTGCTGTCGTGCGCGGCATTCGTGGCGCTGTGGCGTTGGTCGCATCGCTGCGCGAATCCAATCCTGCCGCTCGAGATGTTCCGTAATCCCGCGCTTGCACCACTTTTCGTGCTGGGAGTACTAGGCGGCTTCACGATGTTCGCGCTGCTGCTCTATGCACCATTGCTGTTCCAGGGCGGGTTTGGCTATTCGCCGAAGGAAGCCGGCCTGCTGGTTACGCCGCTGGTGGTTTGCATCACGGTTGGCAGTATCGTCAACGGCCGGATCATCACGCGCATTCCACAACCCAACAGCATGCTCTACGCCGGGTTTGGCATCCTGGGGTTGGCGCTGTTGGGGTTGTCGCAAGCCACGCGCGGCATGCATCACAATCTGCTGCTGGCCATCATGTTGTGCGCGGGGCTTGGGCTTGGTTTCGTGCTGCCCAACCTGACCGTATTTGCCCAACAGACGGCGGGACGCTCGCATCTGGGGATTGCCACGGCAATGATGCAATCGTTGCGCATGGTGGGCGGGATGGTGGGTACCGCGCTGGTTGGCACGCTGGTCACGCGCAGCTACACCGCGGGTGTGACCACGGCGCTGGCATCGGCCAATGCTTCGGAGTGGTCCGCCAGAATGACGGATCCGCAGATCCTGATTGACAAGACAGCGCAGGCGGAATTGCTGACCAACTTGCAGCAGGCAGGGCACAATGGAGCCTTGCTGCTGGAACAGGCGCGGGTGTCGCTGGTAAGCGCCATTCATCTGGGCTTGTTGCTGGCGGCGATCGCGGCCCTGCTTGGCATCTGGCGTGTGCGCCGTGTGCCGCCGATCAAGCTGGCGCGGGTGCATGAGCCCGTCATGGCCGCCGACTGACAAACTGGAGACTCGATTTGGAACTGGAGCGACAAAGCCTGGCCGTATTGCAACAGTTTGGACGCACGTATCGCGCATATGCTGCAGCGTTCGAACAACGCATCGGACATCCGTTGCCGCGCTGGCGCATTCTGTTTGCGCTGTATGGTCATGAGGGGCCGATCGCGCAAAAGCCGCTGGCCGATCGCGTTGGCATGGATCCCGGTGCGCTGACCCGGCAGTTGAAGGCATTGCAGGAGTTGGGCTGGATCGAACGGTCCACCAGCGAGCGCGACAATCGCATGACCAATGTCACGCTGACTGTGCTCGGCCGCGATATCGTCGATCAGGCCATGCCGCGCCGTTCTGCATTCCTGCAGGACGTGCTGGCCGATGTGTCGGAAACCACGATGCACAACCTGTCGAAGGGGCTGGCACAACTCGAATCCGGCATTGCCGATGCCGTCGCGCGTATCGAGCGCGACGCGGCATAAACCAGCAGGCGTTACCGCCCCCGAAGTTATCCGCCGAAGAGCGCGGCAGTCGCCGCCGGGTTCGATGGAAAATAGAAATGGACGTAGGACGCGGTCAGGCTGCCGACCTGGTACACCGCTTCCCCGCTTGAACCGTCACGCGGCGATACGGCCCTGACAGCCGGCGTCAATGGCGACGCGGTGGTCGAGTAGTGGAACGTATGGCCACGCAAGGTTTCGCCGGCGGCCGGCAACGTAACGGCCTGGTGCCCGAGTGCGGCCAGGCGGCGCTGCATGGTCACGGTTCCGGGCAGCAAGCCAGCCATGCCATGGGCAGCCCCCTCCTTGTCGACCAGTAGATCGAACAGAGCCATCATGCCCCCGCATTCAGCCAGCATCGGCATGCCGTTCGCATGCGCGGCACGCAGTGCATTGCGCATCGGTACATTGGCGGTCAGCGCCGCGGCATGGAGTTCCGGATATCCGCCCGGCAGCCAAATGGCGTCGCATGTTGGCAGGCCGTCATCACGCAGCGGCGAAAACCATGCAATGCGGGCACCGAGTGCTTCCAGCAGTTCCACATTGGCGGGATAGATAAAGCGAAACGCATCGTCCCTGGCGACGGCGATGCATTTGCCGGCCAGCAGCGCTGGCGGAGCGGGCATCGCGGCATCCTCGAAGCTGACCGCTGGCGGCAATTGCGCCAGCGGCAGTTCTGCCAGTGCGTCGGCCACGCGGTCCAAGCGTGTCTTGAGATCCGGCAACTCGTCGGCGCTCAACAGGCCAAGATGCCGCTCCGGCAGACTTGCCGCTGCATCGCGTGCCAATGCGCCAGACCATGCAATACCGGCTGGCAGACTGTCGCGCAGCATCTCTGCATGGCGTGGACTGCCGACGCCATTGGCAAGGACCTGCATCGCATGAAACGGCTTGCCGTAGGTGGCCAGGCCATGCGCAATCGCACCGAACGTTTGCGCCATGGCGCCGGCCTGGATGACGGCCAGCACCGGCAGGCCAAACAGCCGCGCCACATCGGCACTGCTTGGCGTGCCGTCATGCAGCCCCATCACTCCTTCCACCAGGATCAGGTCCGCATGCCTTGCCGCATCGGCCAGCCGCGTGCGTGCGTCGGCCTCTCCGGTCATCCACAGGTCGATCGAGTGCACGGGCGCGCCGCTGGCTGCCGCCAGCAAGGTCGGGTCCAGGAAATCGGGACCCGTCTTGAACACCCGCACGCGGCGTCCCTGACGCGCATGCAGGCGCGCCAACGCGGCGGTCACCGTGGTCTTGCCCTGCCCCGAGGCCGGTGCCGCAACCAGTAGCGTGGGAACCGGACGGGTGGCGGGCACAGAGGGAGAGGTCGCGGCAGATGACATTGCAGGGATACAGGCGATGCGTGAAGGGGCTGTCGGATGGCGTGGCCGATTATAGCGGGCAGCCTGCCGGCCGCTCAGTTCTTCGGCAGCACCATGCCCTGCAGCGCGGCGCATTCGAACAACTCGCGGTCGTTGGTAACGCCAAGCTTGTGCATCGCGCAGTTCTTCTGACGACTGATGGTCTTTACGCTCCGGCATAGCGTGGCGGCGATTTCGGTTACGGTGCGTCCGGTCAGGTACAGCCGCAGTACTTCCATCTCACGGGCTGATAGTCGCTGCATGCCATCGCGGCCCACTGGCAGCATGGTGCACAGGTCGGTTGGCGCGAGCGCGCGCAACGCCGATTTGCCGATGTATGTGAAGCCGCGCTGCGCGCGCGCAATGGCTGTCACGATTTCGCCAAGCGGACAATCCTTGAGCAGCAGGCCGTGCACGCGCACATCGAGGATGGTCCGCAAGACCAGCGGATTGGAAATCATCGTCAGCACAATGACCGATATGGCGGGATAGCGGCGCCGCAATGCCGTGATCAGCCGTGCGCCGTCGAGCTCCGCAGGCCCTGGCATGTGGTAGTCGGTAATCACGACATCCGGGCGAACAATGTCGACCTGCTGCAGCAACTCGGTGGCACTGGCGACCTCTCCGCAGACTTCCCAGCCGGTTTGCGTTTGCACCCTGGCCCGGATTGCCGCCGTAATGACGGGGTGGTCGTCGGCCAGCATAATCCTCAACGTCATCCATCGACTCCTGTCCCGTACGCATGGTTCAAGTTCGGCTAGGCGCTGGCGGTAAAAAAGCGCCGCACGCTGGAGATGCGTGCGGCGCGAACACGCAGCAACTGCGCGCATGCGATGCGCTGGATCAAACGGGAGACGACCCGGGCGTACCACGATGCCCGGCGAGATTAATGCGCGACGGCTAGAAAAGGAGTAAGAGGATTCGCAAAATGCGGGCAAAACGCATGCGTTTGCGTAGGCGAATGCAACACGGCCCCGCGATGTCGCCATCGCGGGGCCGTGTTGAAGGAACTACCCGGGCTTCGGTTTCAGGCTACGGCAAGCGGACGCACCGGTCGCTGCGCATGGCGCCGGCTATCGATGGCCTTGAGCGGATCGCGCAGTACGCCGGCCCCCACGTCCATGATGTCGCGCAGGGCCGCGCGGTCCGGTGCATGCTGGGGGGTCCAGAAATGCAGCGCGGCCCATGAGGGAAAGCTGGCCGGCGGCGCCAGTAGCCGCGTCTTGCGATCGCGGGTGACCAGCGGCACGTTGAAGTCGAGCACTGGGCAGATGCCGCCGGCTGCGTGGAGCAGCGTGATCTGCGTGTGCCATGATGGCACCACGGTTTCACGATGGCCCGGGGTACTGGCTTGGCGCACCAGGAACGCATGCAGCGGGCTGCTGCTGTCGCAATCTTCCTGAAGCAGGATCCAGTCGCCTTCGGCCTCGTCGTTCGTGCCGTTGCGGGTTGCGCTGACAAGCCGGCGTGGCGTGGCAAGAATGCTATGCGGGATCACGCCATCGGGCACGGTGGCGCCGTCGACGACAAACGCGCAATCGAGATCGCCGGTATCGAGGCTTTCACCTAGCGATGCATCGGCAATCACCGGTCTTGTAATGAAACTGTCATGTGGAAAGCGCTCGCAGAGCGTGGTCAGGATTTCCGTGATGACAGGATCGCCGATCGAGGATGAAAAGCCGATCGAGATGCGCCGGCCATTGCCAACCGCCTGGGGGTCGATGTCCAGTGGCTGTACCAGTTGATTCCATTTTGCAAGGATCTGCCGCGCGGTCTGTTCAAGCCGCAGCGCGTGCGGCGTTGGTTCCAGCGTGCCGTTGCGCTTGACGAACAACGCGTCGCCGGTGATTTCACGTAGACGGGCCAGGCTATAGGCCACCGTTGGAATGCGTCCCTGGGTGCAAGCCGCTACCGCGCTGAGATCGCGGTATTCCATGAGCAGGACGAACACATGCAATAGCTTGGTACTGACATGCCGCATACTGACTTCTCCCGATTCGCGACTTCTGGTTCTTTTCTTGTTCTGGCGAAGCACGGCAACTTCCTGACTGCAAGCCTTACGCTGCAAATCGGGGCTACCACGCAACGCATCGACGAAACATCACGAAACTGCAAAGGGCGGGAACATCCTGTATATGCCCGGGCAATGGCACCCATCTCCTGCATGGGTTTATCCACCACGACCGCCGCGTCGGCAGCTTGTGCCGAATGCTTGCGCGGTGGTGCGGCAGTCTCCTCTTCCTCAGGCCCGGACCCGGCAGGTTACGACGTGACACCGTTGCTGGTGCGCGCTGCCGGACGCCTGTCTGTGAGCGCCGGGAGGCGCGTGGTGCAGGCGTTTGAAATTTAGTTGTTGCGAGGAAATCTTAATACAACATTTTAAAAAGTACTAGAACTGTCGTTCGATCCGATACATCTCGCCGTCAAGCCAAGCAGTGTTGTTCATACATGCGTACAAGGATGAAAGCCATGCGGGACGGGCGATAGCGGTATTGGGCGTGCGGCCCAGTGCCTGGCGGTGGCAGGTTGCCACACCTGTGTGAAGGGTTTGAATCGCGTGATAGAACCATGATTCAGGCTGAAGCTTTTCCAATTTGGAATGACAAAATTTGATGAGGGCAACAATGCGAAATCGCCTCGGACGGTGCACGCCGGTCGCTGACCGCGCCGATGCTTTCATTCAATTTGCTTAACTCGCGTCGCGAAGACACTGAATTCCTTTTGCGCAGGCGGTGGGCTACCTTACGGGCAGGATCGGCGGGCCGTTGCGCCAGCCGCACGGAAGGCCGGCGAGCGGAGGCATTCGGTGAACAGACGCTATTCGGAGGAGCAGATCCGCATGTACCTGGCCGAGGCCGCGAAGGGCGTACCGGTAAAGGAGCTTTGCGCGCGCTACGGTTTTAGCGACGCGTCCTTCTATGGGTGGCGTGCGAAGTATGGCTATCGGGCGCAAAGGCCCGGCGGCGACGCGGCCGATGCACGGCGCATGCGTCAGCTCGAGGAAGAGAACGTGCGTCTCAAGAGTATGCTTGCGGATGCGCTGCTGCAACTTGAGCTGCTGCGCAACCGTGCCGGCAGGCGAGGCAATGGCAAGGCGGACCACTGAGAGGCGCGCGGAGCGCGTCGCATGACAGGCGGTGTTGCCGTGCGCCATGCATGCCGGAAGCTATTGCATGGCAATGCGTCAATTGCCGCTGAATTCTGGAGTTTTCCTGGTGAAAAAGGTTATGGCTGCCGTCGTGGCAGCAGCATGCATCGGTCTTCCTTGTGCAGTCGCTCATGCGGCGCCGGCAACCGATCCGTCCACGCCGATGATTGCGCCGCCGCCACCGCGCATGCTGGACCCAGCTACCTCGACAGTGGATGACCCCGATGCGACGAAGAACATGTCGCAGCGCGAGCATTGCCGCCAACTGCTCGACAAGATCAATGCGCTACCTGCGGGACCACAGTGGTCGCAAGGTCAATCTTCGGTGACCACCGCGGACGGGCGCACCTATTCCACACTCGAACGGGCACCGGAACGCAAGCGGCTGGAAGAGGCGTTCCGGCAGGAGTGCGCGCAGGCACGCAAGTAGTTTCGCGTGGCGGCCGGCCGGCGGCAGTAGCAGCTTCATTCCGTGTTTTCTGACTGGGGGCGATCATGTTTCGCGTGCGACGAATCCTGGCCTGGCTGCTCGGGCTGACGCTGTTGGCCGGTGCTGGCAGTGCGCTGGCCCAGGCCAGGCTCGACAAGCCGCAGCTTGACCAGTTGCTGGCGCCCGTGGCGCTGTATCCCGATGCGCTGTTGTCGCAGGTGCTGATGGCCTCTACCTATCCCAACGACGTCGCGGCGGCGGCGCAGTGGTCCAAGTCGAATCCGAACCTGTCAGGCGATGCCGCGACCAAGGCGGTAGCCGGCCAGACATGGGATCCCAGCGTGCAATCGCTCGTGGCGTTTCCGTCGGTGATGGACATGATGGGGCGCCAGCCACAGTGGGTGCAGTCGGTTGGCGATGCTTTCCTGGCGCAGCCTGACGACGTCATGGATTCGGTGCAGCGATTGCGTGTGGAGGCGCAGAAGGCCGGCACGCTGAAGACCACCGAGCAGCAGAAGGTAGTCACGCAGCAGAGCGGTGGGACCACGATCGTACAGATCGAACCGGCGAATCCCCAGGTGGTCTACGTGCCGACATACAACCCGACCGTGGTGTACGGCGCCTGGCCGTATCCGGCTTATCCGCCGGCCTATTACCCGCCGCCACCCGGATCGGTGTTTGCCGGCGCCTTGGTGGCCGGTGTGGGCTTTGGCCTGGGCGTGGCTGCCGTGAATTCGCTCTGGGGCGGTTTCAACTGGGGCTCGCATGATGTGAACATCAACGTCAACCGCTACAACAACATCAACGTCAACCAGCGGCTCGACGCGAACCGGTCCAACGTGAACTGGCAGCACAATCCCGCCAATCGCGGCAATGTTCCCTATCACAACCCGAACGTGGCAAACCGCTTCGACGCACAGCGCCAGCAGGGGCTGGCAAGTCGTCAGCAGCCAGGGCAGGCCGGTGGCGGTCAGCGGCTGGGGCAGGGCGGTGGCGGTGTGCAGAGCCAGCGTGATGCGGCGCGCGACCGCGCAGCGCAATCGTTCCAGGGGCGCACCGGCCAGTCGATCCAGGGCCACGGTGGCGCGCCCGGCGTCAATCGCCAGGCCGGTGGGCAAAATCCCCGGCCGGCTGGCGCGAACCGTCAGCGCACCGATCAGGCCGATGCGCGCAATCGCGCGCGCAACAGCAATCGCGACAACGCGTTCCGCGATGCCGGCAACGGTGATCGCATGCGTCAGCAGGCAAACCGCGGCAGCAACAGCTTGCAGCGCACCGCGGGGCAATCACGTCAGGGCGGCATGGCGCAACGGTCCGGCGGCGGTTTTCAAGGCGGAGGCGGTGGCAACGGTGGTTTCCATGGGGGCGGCGGTGGCGGATTCCACGGTGGCGGCGGTGGTGGCGGTCATCTTGGTCATGGTCGGAGATAACGATGATGCGTAACCAGAAATCTGGCGAGTCCGGGTTTGTAGCGCGCTCATTGCGCATGCTGGCGATGGTCTTGCTCGCCGGAATATCGGTGCCGGCGATGTCCCAGCATATCTATCCGACGCCCGAGGCCGCGATGGATGCGCTTGGCGATGGCGTGGCGCGTAGTGATACCGATGCGCTCAAGCAGGTATTGGGTGCCCAGTACCGCAAGTTGCTGCCGACACAACTCGATCAGCAGGATATTTACGATTTCCTCGCGGCCTGGGCCAATCACCACGCTATTCGCAAGGAAGGTGACAACGCGGCCAGTGTCGAGGTCGGTAGCAGCGGATGGACGTTTCCGGTGCCAATTGTCAAGCGCAAGGCCGGCTGGCAGTTCGATCTGCCGGCGGGTGAGCGCGAGGTTCACGTGCGGCG
>VFQP010004490.1_pt1 | contig 12966 bp, 17 predicted proteins | sample 3512351 | NCBI WGS metagenome assembly VFQP01 (sample SAMN10412372, study PRJNA504923) | tailings metagenome | isolation source: Relicate 1 Philex TSF1 revegetated site | place: Philippines: Tuba, Benguet | collected 2017-08-29 | reverse complement strand
TGGCGTTGCCTGTTCTGCACAATGGGGGCGTCCTGTGCCTCCTGTGCCTCCCGCTGTGCGTGGCTGGTGTTCGCTGCGCGGGCGGCTGACGGTGTTCCCTGACCTGCGTTCTGTGCATGCATGCTGCTCCAACGGGGCCCACTGCCCTGGCCGTCTTTGGGCTTTCCCTCTGGCGGTTTGTACACCACCTGCGAGCGTGCTCTCTTGTGGTGTGTTTGGGGAGCTTACACAGCAAGCCAGAGACACGAATAAGGACCAGGGAACACCAGAACAAGTGCAGGCCCTGCCACGTCACCTGGCCACATCATCTCCCACCACCCAGCGCTCCCCCGACGCAGCGTGAGAGCGACCCCCAGCACGGCCAGGCACCCTCTCAGGAGGTGGCCACTGGCGGCGGCTGCTGCGCCTTGCGCAGCGTCATGAGGAAGAGCGTCCGCCACTCGCTCTCCAGCACCTGCGGGAGCCCAGGCGCGCGCACACCACAACGGCCACACTGAGGTTGAGACGCAGCGTCCGCTCCTGTTGCTTGCCCTTCCTGTCCCACCCACGCACCCACCCACACACACGCACCTGGTTGGCAAAGGCCAGCAGCTTGGCGTCGCGCGTACGGAGCGCCTCGCTGCACAGGGTAACCAGGCGCGTGGGGTCCACGGCAGGGGCCCCGGGCCCCCCGCCGCCCGCCGCCACGTATCTCTGCAGCGCAGGGTCCCCTCCCGCCAGCTCAGCGGCCACTGGCTGCAGCGCCCGCAGCACCTGCCAGGGAGCAGCGAGTGGACACACGGTTCGCCCACAGCCGGTGGTGCAATGCATGAGGTGCGCTCGACAGGGGAAAGGCGCGGGCAGCCCACCCTCATGTCGATGGACAAGAGGCGTTCGCAAGCGGGCGGGCCGCGACCCAAGCTGTGCTCTCGAGGCCACGTGTTGCTGCACGCTCCATCGCAGCTGCCCTGCCCAGCGGCCACTCCAGTTGCCCTGGCAACCAGCCCCCCGCCGCCTGAGAGCCCAAGCCCTCTGCTGCTCACCGGGTGGGGCCCCGCCGCTCTGTACCAATAGTTGGCGTTCGTGAAGCCCGAGCCAAACTCCCCGTCGTGCTCGCCCTCCCACCGGTGCACCAGCGCGTGCACGTACGCCGCGTCCTGAGCCGCCGTGCTGTTGCGCACCGGGGGCTGCGTGGCATCACGTGGCGCACCAACAGTGGCGTGCTGCTGTGGTCCTCCCGCTCACGCGGCCGCCCACCCCTGCCTGCCTCCCAACGCCGCGAGGCACGCACCCCGCCGTACTCGGTGGGCGACCCCCAGGACAGCGGCGTCACCAGGTTGTGCGCCAGGTCCAACGCGCCAAAGGCCACGGCCACCAGCGCCTGCAGCACGTGCGCGTGGTGCTCCACGTGCGCCCGGCCGCCCTCGGAGCCCTGCGCCGCCCGCCACGCCTGCGGCCCCACCAGCTCCTCGGGGTGCTGTAGCAGCGCCTGGGCCACCTCGGGCAGCGGAACCTCCACGTCGCGCGCGTAGATCTGCGCACGATGGCATGCATGATGGCGCGCAGTGGCGCGAGTGCACGGCTGGCGCCCCCACCCTGACCCTGCCGCTACACGCGTGTGCATGAGGATGAGCGCGTCCAGAAGCGGTGCCTAGCGCTTTGCAACGTGTACCCCTGGCCCCTGGCCGCGCTTTCTCGAGGCCGCTTCTGCACCGAGGTCGCGGGTGCGCGGAGCTGCGGCACGCCGATGAACTGCAGCTCACCATTGGGATGGACCCGCTGCTGAGCGTCATGGGATGCTTCTCCTCAACGTGCTTGAGCAGCGCCTGGACCTTGGGAGGCACTGCCGCCAGCGCTGCCGCAGCTGGAGCTGCGCCGTGCGCGGCCATGGCCAAGCAGCGGTGCGAGCTCCTCACGAGCTTCCGCTGCAGCAGATACGAGTGCACGTCCAAGCGATTGTGCATACTCTTCGATCCGTTCTTTGCTCTTCGATCCGCACGCTTCATCACCAGATCAGATCGACCTTGGGCCACGAACCCCATGGCCGCCTCGATCGACCAAGGCAGCAGCATCCATTTGCAGTCCTCATGTGCCAAAAGTGCGCGCCAAAACGTGGTCTGCTGCTGCTCCGGTCGGCCAATGAGCGCGTCAAAGCTCGCCGTCCGCCAGCGACCCAAGCCCGCCCGGGGCCGCGCCGCCGCCGGCGCCGCTGCCGCCCTCGTCCTCGCTCATGCCCATCATCTTGGACATGGCTGCGATGGAGTCGCGGTCGTACCTGCCGCAGCAGGGGGGCGCCAAGGGCACGCTCACGTTCGTCTCAGCTCTGGGCAAGCGCCCCGCGATTTGCCAGCCTGCGGCGGAGCACACCATTCGCACCCACCGCAACACGACACACACACTCACATGGTGCCCTTGAGGCCCGCCGCCTTCATCTTCTTCATCATGCGCTCGCGCGACAGCTTCTCCGGGTCCATGCGCTCAAACGCTGGCCCAGGCGCCCGCCCCTGCGGTGCGTGTAGAACAGCACAGGGCATGCTGAGGCGCAGTCCCGAGAACGGCAGGGCTGGCTCTGCCCCCAGCCCGCCTCAAGCCATGCGCGTTGGGCGCAGGCGTTCGCCTTCGATGCACATGGGCAACCCGTCCCCCGCCACGTGCTGGGCGCCCACCGAGCAACGCTGATTCACAGCACGCCGCCCTGAGCCCCACCAGGGCCCTCCTTCTGCCCCACATAGCTCGGGCGAGCGGTGTGGACGACAGTGCTCACCCAGAGCGGCCCTGGCAGGAACTTCTGGCTGCTGCAGAGCCCTGTGGGGCCCTGCCACGTCAAAGCCACGCTTAAACATCTCAAGCGGCGCTGCAGCCACGCCCGCACCTTTGACAGCGGCGGCGGCTTCTTGACGCACGCGCGCGTCTGGTCCCGACACGCCAGCTGCGACAGGGCGGCCCGCGTTGACTGCTTGTAGAGCGCCTCGCTCAAGTCGCTCAGGTCCATGTCCTCCACCACCTGCGGCGACGTGGCGTGCAGGAGGCGCCGATCACGATTGCGGGCCCCGTGCTCGTTGCAGCCCAGCACACAGCTCCCATCTCCCCACGCACCCGCTCGCACGCGCGCGCAATGGTGCGGCACTCCACGCCGCACTCGCCGACCTGCGTGGGCGAGACGGTCAAAAATTCAAATCGGCGATCGCCGCGGCACACGGCGGCGACGGCGGTGGACGCCGGCACCATGGCAGCGCTGAGCCCGCCTTCCACACCACCTCCACTCTCTCACCTCTCCCATGTCTACCATCTTGAGCTCGTCGCCGTCCTCCTGCAGGTCCATGCGCGTGATCCACTCGCCCTGCTCGCCGCTGTCTACGTCGCAGAGCTTCTCCAGCTTGTCCATGATGTCCGCCTCCGACAGCTGCAGGTGTGCCGAGTGCTCAGCAGCGCGGCCCGTGTCTCGCACTTGCTGTGCTGTCCCTTTGGGGCAGGCACACCTTCGCGAAGGGCGGGAACGGGCGCCGCCCGCACGGCCTCCCCCCGGGCAGCCAATCGCCGAGCGCGGCGCGCACCCGCGACCTACCTTTGCGCCTGGCTTCTCCTCCGCGCGCAGCGCCTTGACGGCCAGCATCGCCTGCTTGATGTACGCCTCGCACACCGCACAGCGGATGAAGGGCAGATCTGCGACGTTGGCCGGCACCTTTTCGGGCGGCTTGCTGCCCCCGCCCATCATGCTGGCCATGTCCATCGCCGCCGCGCCTCGCCCCCCTGTCGCCGCTGCCAGCGCCGCGCCCAAACAGATGAGCGTCGCGGTGGCCATCCGCCTCTCCTTCTCCCGCCGCAAGCTACACGCAGTGTGAGGCTGCTGCTGCATGCTGTGGGTGCCGAGCTGCGTTTCGCGCCTGGCTGCGCCTTCGGGAACACTCGAGGGCTTGGGCCCTCGGTAACGCTCGACGCTCTGCACGCAAAGCGACCGAGGCGTCAGCAGATGATGAAGTCCTGCACGATGCGCGTGTCCAGGGGCAACAGCGTGGGCATCTCGCGGGCGAGGGGATGCGCTCGCCCCACCCTCGCGCCAGCATCATCGTGCCTCCCACGGCGCAGCTGCAGCATCGCCGCAGCAGCACCATGCAGCAGCAACAACAGCAAGAACGTGGTGGTGGTGGCGCGCACGCCTGCTCTCCCAGCGCAGCGACAGCCCACCATCTCGCTCATCCGGGCGGGCATGCGCGCCAGCGCCGCAGCGGCCGCAGAGGTGCAGACCGAGTCCTCAGAGCTGGTGAGAATGCGAGGAGGGACTGCTGAACAAGCGAGCACTTGCATCGTGGCCTGTGGGAGGGATGGGAGGCCGCATCGCCACCTGGCGTTGTGCGCGGGTGCAGCTCTCTCTTTCTCTCGTGGCGCCTGCTCCGCGTGCCCGCACGCCCTCAGCGTGTGGCACAACCACGGTGGGCTGCGGGCACTGCGACCCTGTCCTGCGTTGGTCATCGTGCGCAGGGCATCTACGCCATCGACCCGCAGCTGCGCGACTACCGGGCGCACCTCGACTACAGGTGCAGCAGCGCTGCTCTGCTGCTTGATGCTAGTCACTGTTGCTCGACTACTCCGCTGCCTGCTGGGCACACCCTGTGGCGCGCTGGCTCGCGCGGGCCCCAGCGAGCGGGCTGACACACCATGTGCACACTTGAGCCTCAACGTGGAGGGGCGCTTGAGCGCTGGTGCCACCTCCCCCCTCATATCTGACGCGCAGGTGGAAGACGTACGTGGAGACCAAGGCGGCGATTGAGAAGGCCGAGGGCAGCCTGGAGGACTTTGCCCTGGTGAGGAGCGGAGTCCAAGCGGGGTGGAGGCGCCGCTCGCAGCACTTTCCCTCTCCTCCATGAGAGGCGCACCTCGTGTCGTGCACACGCAGGGCTACAAGAAGCTGGGCTTCAACCGCGTGGACGGCGCCATTGTGTACCGCGAGTGGGCGCCCGCCGCACAGGTGTGTGTGCTGTGCTTGGTGGCGTGCCACTCAGGTGTGCGTGGTGTGCTGCTCCCACGCGCCTCCGCCCCCTCTGATGTGATGGCCGCAGGCGTGCGCGCTGTTTGGCGACTTTTCCGGCTGGAAGGAGGTGCGGCGCGGGATCGGTCCAGTTCAGCCACAAGCTGCGTCAACATGCGCGGCTGCAGCACACGCACACACGCACACACAAACGTGTGACATGCAGGTGTGGATGACCAAGGACAAGTGGGGCGTGTGGGAGATCACCCTGCCGGACAGTGAGTTTGCGTTGTTGTGACTGTGGCGACGCACAAGTCCGCTCTCAGCTGACTCCCCCCGCAGCAGAACTTGGGCAGCGCTTTCCAGCACCACATGGCACTCTGGTATGTGATGGCGATAGCGGGGACGCACTCAGCCCTCCGGCGCTCTCTCTCTGCCACACCGCCTTGATGCAGCGCCCGACGGGCAGCCGGCCATCCAGCACGGCTCGCGCCTCAAGATCAAGCTCCAGGCGCCTGGGGGCTGGTGGGTCGACCGCCTGCCCGCCATGATCCAGTGAGTGCGCCGGCAAGCACTGCGTGCACACACACACACACACACACACACACACACACTGGCAAGGGAACTGGGAAGGCGTGACCAGGCAGCCGTAGCGGAGCTCGCACCACACCCAGCGCCTGACCGTGCCCCGCCGCTGCTGCGCGGCCAGGTGGGCGACCGTGGAGCCAGGCAAGATGGGCGCCAAGTGAGTGCGCCGCCTCTGCCCCCTCACGCGACCACCGTACGCGCCGCCACGCCAAACGCGCTTCGCACCTCTCGCCTCACGCCGCGACGCTGCTCCACCGCTTGAGGCCCTCACCTCGCAGGTACGACGGCATCTACTGGGACCCCCCACCCGGCGTCAAGTACGAGTGGTGAGCGCAGGCGCTGCACGCTGCACGCCCTCATGTGCCACATGCGTGCTGGCGTGGGGTGGCCCCTCCGCCTGACGCTGCGCATGGCTCTGCCGTGCTGCACGCGCCTGGCGTGCAGGGTGCACGAGCGGCCGCCGCAGCCCGCGTCGCTGCGCATCTACGAGGCGCACGTGGGCATGGCCGGGGAGGAGCCCTCGGTCAGCACCTACGCCTACTTCCGCGACCACGTGAGGCAAAGGGATGGGGAACGTTGTCTTTCCCCCACCACCAGGCGTTTTGCCCTTGTGGGACCCCGAGCGGTGCCGCACCGCTGCCAGTGTGTGCGGGGCATCGTCTGCTCGCCAGAGGTGGCTGCGCCAGGTGTGTAGCTCAACACATTCGGTCCCCATGCAGAGCTCAGGTGTGCCTGTGGCCGTCCCGTGCCTGCCGCTCCTCCCAGGTGCTGCCGCGCATCAAGCGCGCCGGCTACACGGCCATCCAGCTCATGGCCATCCAGGTGAGCACGCCTCATGGCACGGCCAGCGCCCGCCTTGCGCTCTCGTGCTACAAGCAGCAAAGCCTGGTGTGACGGTCTCGTTTGCGCGCGCTTGCAGGAGCACGCGTACTACGCCTCCTTCGGGTGAGCAAGCGCTGAGCAGCTTCTTTGCAGCTCCACGTGCGGCTCTCACGTGCGCGTGCGATGCTGATGCGCCTGCCTGCCGCTGCCCTCCCCTCCTCTCCCCTGAGGTACCACGTGACCAACCCGTTCGCCGTGAGCTCCCGGTCGGGCACGCCAGAGGACCTCAAGGTGTGTGCGCGTCCCCCTGTTCAGGGCGGGTGCCTGCACTCGCCTGTTGCTAGGGGAGGAGCAGCGCGTCGGAGCGCGCACAGCAGCACGCCTCGATTGTGCAGAGGCGCATCCAGCGCTCCGTCAGCACACGTGTTGGTCATCACGCGGAGGGGAAGCGTGCACGTGTGCCGCACACTACTACTCTGCGTGCGTCGCCTGTGCACAGCCTGCCCGTGAGCCCCGCCCACACGCGCGCGCGCAGAGCTTGATTGACGCGGCGCACGGGCTGGGCCTGGTGGTGCTGCTGGACGTGGTGCACTCGCACATGAGCAGCAACGTGGACGACGGCCTCGCCGGCTTTGACTTTGGCCAGGGAGAGGACTGCAACTACTTCCACACCGGTGCGTGCGATGGGCCTTCTCCTTGGCCACGAGACTGCGGTTGGCCGTTGCCATGGCTGTGTCCTGCACTGCTGCTGATGCCGGCGGCGCGTTGGAGAGGGGCTGGCGCGTGCTTCCTTGTGGTGCTGCTGCTGCCCTCTCAGGGGACCGTGGCTACCACAAGCTGTGGGACTCGCGGTGCTTCAACTACAAGCACTGGGAGACGCTCAGGTCTGCCCTCCGCGCGCGCACACGCACCGCGCCGCGACACGCTTGCTTGGAAGGCTCGAGGGAGGACTCACCCGCCTATGCGGGCGGCCCCCCTTGGTCCTCTGCATCACGCAACGCAGGCTGCTGCTCTCCAACCTGCGCTACTGGATGGACGAGTTCCAGTTTGACGGATTCCGCTTCGACGGCGTGAGTCGCGTGAGAGCAGGGCGTTTGCAGGTCACGCGTGCCGCCGCGCGGCACACACCCTCCTGCCTGCCCACCTGCCTGCCTGCCCGCGCGTCACCAGGTGACGTCCATGCTGTACTGGGACCACGGCATCAACCGGGGCTTCAGGTGCGGAGCTCTCCTGTGCGCCGTGCCGCTGCCCACCACGCCGTCGCTCAAACGGCATTTTCAGATCCCGTGCTTGGAGAACGGCGCACGACCGACGCAGCACGCTCACAGCGTCTGTGTCCGCGTGTCTGTGAGTGCAGCGGCAACTACCAGGAGTACTTTGGCCTCAACACGAACGTGGACGCCTGTGAGCGGCCCCTGTCGGTGGCAGCCACACCCTCGCTCGGTCTTGCTGCTGTGCGGCCCAGCGTGCGATCACGCCGGTGTCGTTGCTGCCTCGTGTCTGCCTCTCCCTCCTCCCTCCTGGTGTGGTGTGCAGGTGTGTACCTCATGCTGGCCAACGAGCTCATCCACACGCTGCACCCCGACGTGAGCCCCGCCCAGCGCAGGGCGGTGGCTCGGAGGCGTCCTTGGGGTCGGGAGGGGGGGGGGCAGGCTGGCACCAGGCTGCGGGGCCGCTCAGCGGTCTGCCTGGCCTTGCGCGTTGAGCGTGCGGGGAGGGCGAAAGGGTTGTGTGGCGCTGCTTGGCGCTGTGAGGCACTGCGCGGGCAGTGCGGTGTGCCTCGCCCTGCAGCCCATGATGGGCTCTGTCGCTGCTGCAGGGAAGGCTACGTGCTCCCGCCACGCCAGCGCTCCACTGTCCTCCTTGTCCCCGCGTGGCGCCGTGCAGGCCGTGGTGATTGCCGAGGACGTGAGCGGCATGCCGGTGCTGGGGCGGCCCGTGCACGAGGGCGGCCTGGGCTTTGACTTCCGACTGGGCATGGCCATCCCCGACCGATGGGTGCGTGCGTGTGCGCCTCCACCTGGCGCCTCTTGCGCTTGATTGCCCCTGAACAGGGCCTCGCGAGCGGCGGAGCGCACCAGCGCGCGTGTGCCTTGCACCTGTTGGGCAGCCAGGCAGGCCATTGCGACTGCTTCCCCCGGCGTCGCGCCTCACAATGTGCGCGGCCCCTCCCGCGCCCCGCAGATCGACCTGCTCAAGAACAAGCGCGACGAGCACTGGAGCATGCTAGAGATCGTGTCGGCGCTCTGCAACCGGCGCTACACGGAGAAGACCGTGGGCTACGCCGGTGCGGCACGTTCACCTCTTTCTGCTCGCCTGAGCTCGGTGCCTGGGCCTCCTGGGCCCCTGCCGCCGGGGCGTGGGGCTGTGAGGGGAGGCTGTGCGGCTGAGCCGGCGTGGCGGCGCGCGTGCTTGCGTGCTGCTTGCGCAGAGTCGCACGACCAGGCGCTGGTGGGGGACAAGACCATCGCCTTCAGGTGAGGGACGCGCCCTTTTAGGGGTGCAGCGGCCAGGTGGCTGCGGCGGACCTTGTCCTTGCGCTCGACGCATGATACCTTAACCCTCTGACCCGTCGGCATGCGTGCAGGCTGATGGACGCCGAGATGTACACGGGCATGTCGTCGCTGACGCCCGCCACGGCCGTCATTGAGCGCGGCGTGGCGCTGCACAAGGTGAGCTGGGAGGGAGGGGGGGGGGAGCGGTGGGAAGCACTGGGAGGGGGCTTGGCCGCAAGCCACTGTGCAGCACCAGCACGGAGGGAAGAGGCCCTCGCATGCGGTCCACGAGGGGGGACTTTTGCTTCACTCCCCCTGGGGCGGAGCATGTGTAGTCATTGCCTAAGCTCAGGCGTCCTGTGCAGATGCGCGACGGGCTGCGTCGCGGCGCCCACGGCGCCGGCGCTGCGTGCTGTGCGTGCGATGACCCCTCAGATGATCCGCGCCGTGACCATGGTGCTGGGCGGGGAGGCGTGGCTGGCCTTCATGGGCAACGAGTTCGGCCACCCCGAGTGGATTGACTTCCCGCGCGACGGCAACCAGTGGTCCTACAAGTGAGCGAATGGGCCTCAAGAACTGTGTGGGGGTGTGGGACCGGGCCGCAGGTGCCTGGCGGATGCCGGGCGAGGCGTGACGGGCGGGGCCTGGGAGCACGTCGCAGCAGGGTGTTGCGCGTCTTGAGGCAAGGCTCTGGAACCCACACGAGCCAGGGACCACGCGCATCGCACGCCTGGCTGTGTGTGTCCGTCCGCTGCAGGTACTGCCGGCGCCAGTGGTCGCTCGCCGACGTCGACCACCTGAGGTGCGCGGGGCGCCTCTCTCCACACTCACACACGAGCACGAGCACGCACGACTGGTCCTTGTGACAGGGCTAGGTGCCTCGCTCGTCGTCTGCGGGCTGCTGAGGAGGCAGGCGCCCGTCCCTGTCGCAAGTTGGGGCTCCAAGGGAGCACCCACTGAGGCAGCGCTCACCTCCTGCCGGCAGCAGAGCAGCTGTGAAGAGCAGCAAGAGGCACGCTTGTCATCAGCTGCTTCTCTCCCCTTGCGCGTTCCCTGCGGTGTGCGCGGGCGGGTCCAACTCAAACCTTGTATGCGCTTGCGCGACCCTAACCCTATCCCTAACCCTAGGTACCACCACCTGGGCGGCTTTGACCGCGCGCTCATGGAGCTGGACGACAGGTGCGTGGGGTGCACCTCTGATGCTGCCCAGGGCTGTGTGGGTGGGCGCCCAGGCGGTCAGGCGGCGCGCACGCACCCTCAACACCTGGCCGCCGCACGTGCGGGCGCTTGTGCACGGCGCGCGCGCAGGTTTGGCTTCCTGAGCTCGAGCCATCAGTGGGTGACGCACATGGATCAAGTTGAACAGGTGCGTGCCAGGCCCTTTGCTTGCGGCTGCGGACGTGTGTGGGTGTGTGGGCGTCGCATTCACTTTGCCCCCACGAGGGCGCCCGTCAAACGCTCTAACCCTGGTGGGTGGGTGCTGCAGGTGCTGGTGGCGGAGCGGGGCCCGCTGGTGTTCGTCTTCAACTTCTCCCCCGCGCAAGACTACGATGGATACAAGTGAGCCACGGCGGCGGGGGCAAACGCAGGCCACGCGCCACGGCCCAGTCACAGCATGGAACGACCCTCCCATGACAGGGCAGCAGCCATCACCAACAAGGCACGTCGCCGGGCGCCACAGAGACCGCGCCTTTGTGTGGGCGCGTGTTCGGTGCAGGGTGGCGGCCCGGAGCCCTGGCAAGTGGAAGGTGGTCCTGGACAGGTGAGCTGCAGCGTGGAGAGAGGGGGTGGCGGCGGCGCTGCGTGGCATGAGGCCCTCAACACTCACCCCTGGCCACGCGCCGCCGTGCCGTGGCAAACGCAGCGACGCGTTCTGCTTCGGCGGCAAGGGGCGCGTGTTCTGGGACGCCGAGCACTTTTCCCAGCCTGCCACCGAGGGCAAGTTCCACGACCGGTGAGCGGCACTGGCGCTTGCGTTGTGTGGTGCGCGCGTGGCAGGGAACACTAGCCACCAAGATCTGGCGCTGCCTTTTCTCTCGCCCTTGCGCTGTGCCCTGAGAGCTCTGTTCGCCCTCCTACGTGGTGGTGGTGCTGCCGCTACTGCTGCTTGTGCGTGTGTCGCGGCGCAGCGACCAGTACATCCAGGTGACGAGCCCGTCGCGCACGGTGGTGGCCTACTACAACGTGGATGTGAGCGCGGGCGGGCGGGCTCCTCTCTGCATTCCTGCATCTGCTGGGACGCGGGGCGCATCGCCCAGGCACACCGGACGTTTCGCAGTGCCGGGGCAAACACGGGCGCAAGGACGCAGCGTCCTGGGCGGCGCAGGTCAAGCCTCTCAATCCTGCCACACGCGCTCCTCCTGACCCTTCCTGCCCGCGCGTGCGTGCGTGGGTGCGTGCGCAGGAGTTCCCCGAGCCGGCGGGGGCCCAGGAGGGCGAGGCGCAGCAGCTGGACGACGCGCTGGCGGCGGCGGCGGGCGTGGTGGCGCTCGAGTTTGGCACCAGCGCCGCCGTGGCCCGCGAGGCGATTGAGGAGGGGCTGGTGGAGGTGGCGGATGCCGGGCCGGCGGGCTGGGGGGCGGAAGAGGAGGGGGAGGTGGTGCTGGCGGAGGAGGTGGGTGGGGAGGCGGCCGAGGCGGCCTGAGGCTGAGCGCGAGGGGATCCGGAGCCATCGCTGTGTGCAGTTGTGGCGGCGCGGGGTGTGCAGTCGTGGTGGTTGATCAGCAGCGAATCGCATGAGACTCGAACCAAATGCAAGTGCAATGCAGCCCTGGGAAGAGAGAAGAGCTGTGGAGACGCCCCAAGGCATCCCTCAACAGCCTGGCCGCAGAGCTCTCCTTGGGCGGCGCACTGCGGCGCACTCGCGTGTAGCCGCTGCACACACCGCCACAGCACACTGCAGGCTGAGCGCAGCCACAGGCGCAGGAACGCACCTGCCCTCCCTTTGATCGCTGCTGCTTCTCTCTCCTTCCCGCGCTTCGCGGGAGTTTAAGCACGTGCCCCAACTTGAACCGTTGCTGAACAGAATGGCGGGCTTCTGCTTCGGCGCGCGTGGCAGAGCGCACACAACAGGGGAGCCGACACACACACACCAGAGAGCGCACCAGCAGCACCTGCAGCAACCATGGGCGGCCCCAAGTTTGCGAACACCTTCGAAGGGCCGAACACGCAGAACACCACCTTCCTCAACACGACGCTCAGCGCCGTGGCGGTGGGCTTCGTGCCGGCGTATGACCTGCACACGATGTGGATGACCGAGTCGGTGCGTGGGGCCGTGCGCGTGCGGACTGTCGCAGGGCCCCGCATATCTCTCTCTTCGACTCGGACGCTGCAGAGATCTACCCCCCCCTCCCCGCAAAAGCGCAGCGGCAGGGCGCAGCGTGCAGCCCGTGGAAGCGCTAGCAGGATGCTCTGCTTGGCAGCGGGGGCAGTGGTGGGCTGCCACAGTGTCAGGGCAGCGGGGCTTCAGTTTGCGCCACAGCGATCACTTGCGCGCCCCGCCCCCCTCCGTGCTCTTGATGTGCAGATTGGGACGGGAATCATCATGAGCATCGTCACGGCGCAGCTGGCACAGCAGTACCTGAGCAAAACCGGTGAGTGCGGAGGCGTCCCTGCGCTTTTCACCCGCAAGTTCAGGGTGGACTTCCCGGCGGGCCCGGAACAACTGCCACGATCGTGGCAGGAGGGATCCCTCCTGCAGCAGCCTGGGGCAGGATCTGCGCGCACCACAAATAGGCCTACACGAACCTTGTTTGCCTGAGGCTGCGGGTGTCCACGTGGCGTGCTGCGCCCGACGCGTGGTGGGCGCGCTTGCGGATCCAGATCGTTTCTGCGACGACGGGGCGGCAACACCGCCAATCTGCCGCTTGCTCTGCTTGCTCTGCTTTGTGCCGCCGCAGTCGGGCGGCCCTGCAGCTGGGCCACCACCTGCGCCATCAACTCGTTCGTCTACACCATCACCGTGGTCATGATGGGCACGTCGAGCGCCATCTTCAACCCGGCAGGTGAGCCGTTGTTCTCTGGCCTGCAGTGACTCTCAGCATCAGCTGAGAGGTGGTACTCTCAGAAGCAGCTCCTCCACAGACTCCCATTGGTGTGCGACGCACTTCTGGTGAG
>VFQP010004489.1_pt1 | contig 12969 bp, 15 predicted proteins | sample 3512351 | NCBI WGS metagenome assembly VFQP01 (sample SAMN10412372, study PRJNA504923) | tailings metagenome | isolation source: Relicate 1 Philex TSF1 revegetated site | place: Philippines: Tuba, Benguet | collected 2017-08-29 | reverse complement strand
CCGTAGTGATTGAGAGCGCCTCGCAGCACCTGCAGCGGGTCAAGCTTCAGGAGCAGCCGGGCGTGCCCATCAAGTCCTCGGCCACCAGCGGCCGCAGAGCAGGGCCAGCGCCGCACGGTGAGCTGTGAGAAGCACAGTGCGGCGCCACACTCGCGCGCGCGCTTCACCATCAGACGCCGGGATTGCAGCCTCGCGGCTCAGCACGCTCTTGGCGAGGCGTGCACCTCGCGCAGAGACCGCCTTCAGCCCCGGCACCACGAGCGCGCTTCTTCAGGGCGACTCGGTCGACGCGCTGAACGACCACGCCGAGTCCAAGATGCGCGAGTGCTTCTCAGAGGCGTTCGACAAGGAGGTGCGCCACCCAGGGTCGGGGCAAAAGGTCACCGAGAGCAGCCAAAGCAGGGACCGCCAACAGGACGGGGGCCACTTTTGATGCATCCCCAGTGGTGGGGCATCGGTGACGTGAGCGCCTTGTACAGTACGCGCCCGGGGTGGCTGGTGGTGGTCTCGGCGCAGGTCGAGTACCTTGCGTCGCTCAACGTGGCCGTCACCAAGGAGCGCAAGCGGCAGATCCTGGCAGACATCCTCGTGTGGGCAGAGGTCACGCAGCAGCACTACGACACCACCACGCGCAGGTGCGTGTACGGGCTGTGGCGTCGCGGCGGTGGCCCTCCGGTGCTCTTGCTCCCGTCACGTGCTCGTTCCTGCATCCGTGCCCGTGCCCATGACAATGCAGCTTCGTGCTGGAGCCCAACCAGCACGACGAGTCCTTCTTGAGAGTAGGGCGCTTCCTGCTGGACGCCAAGCGGCACCGGAGCCTCCTCTGAGCCTGCATGGCCGGAGGACGGGCCCGCAGCGGCATCAGCAGCAGCGGCGGCAGCATCGTGGCGGCAAGCTCTTCCTGGGACCTGCGGTCCTGAGCACCCAGCCCAGCAGTCCGGCGGGTGGCGCTTTGAAGGGGGAGAGCCTGGGCGGCCTCAGCGGCCCGCGCCACGGAGGCACGCGCGCTCCGTCCTCCTTTCTTGGTGGGGTCGGGGGAGGCTCTCATCATCGTCGGGGGGGCGGCCTTGGGCGGCGGGCGAGCGGCGCAGGCGAGTGGTGCAGGTCCCTCACCAGGGCTCCCACCACGACAGGTCTCGGGTGTGGGTGGTTGCTTTGAGCGTGTCTCCTGCCGCCGGGCCAAACCTGCGGCCACAGCCCCTGCCTTGCGCACGTTTTTCTGTCAGCCCGCCCCCTCGCGTGTCTTTTTCCTCCCCCACGACACGCGAGGGACGGCTGGGCAGGGAGCGGTGCGCCCAGCGGCGCGGTGGCCCCCTTTGAACCTTTCCTCCCCACCCCCTTGCTGCTGGATGAAGGGCTGGATGCACAAACGTCACGGTGCACCGCGTGGTGTGGTCGCCTGGTTCGCTGGGACTGGTTGGCAGCGCGCGCCGTCCTCCGTGGCGCCGTGTGTCGTTTGCGTGCGGGCCCCTCGCAACAGCTGAGCGTGTGCATGCTGGGTTTGAGTGTGTGGGTGTGTGTCGCCGCGTCAGCAGCTCCGGCCTTCCCTCAGCGTTGGGACCGTCACACGGTGTGCCTGTCCTCCCCCTAAAGCATACACGGATCCCACAAGGCGCCCAGGAGGGGGCGTCGGCGGGTGCAGCGGGGCGTGGTGCCCTCCTCGCCCGCCCAGCGCTACCGGTCTGGCTCACCCTCACCTCGTGGTGTGGAGGGCAATAGTAATACTATTGCCTCCACGGTGCTGGTGCATTTTTTCTGCATTGGTGCGGGCCAGGGAAGGCGTGCTTCGCCTCCTCTGCTCTGCCTGCATCTTTTCCTTCGGCAAGGATCCTGCCCCGTCGCTCCTGACAGCTGACTTTTTGCGTGCGGTGCGGCTAACCCTCCGGTGCCTCACGCACGCACGCATGCACGACGCGACCTTGTGCTCTGCGCTGACGCGTGGTCCACCACCGCCGCCGCCTGGAGCCACCGCGCGGCCAGGTGTGCGTTTCGCCGCCGCCTGCGTGCACCCCGCCTCCCCTCGCCTCGCTTTGCTTGGACGAGTGGGTGCGAGAGCGCCTCGTGCGTGCGCGGGGTGGGTGCAGGCCGCAGTAGGACGCTCTGGCAGCACGCTGCGCTGTGGTGCTTCGTGTGGGTGGCAAGCTTGCGTGGCCCACCACCACCACCACCACCACCACCACCACCACCACCACCACCACCACCAACCCACGCACACCCCGGTTGCTGTGCCGTCGTGAGCGAGGAGGGGGTGAGGGGCCACATTTGCGAGCGCGTCCGGACGCAGGGTGGGACAACTGTGGCGGGGGCGTGCGGCTGCTGTGCCTCTGGCCTGTACGTTCCGAAGCAGCGAAGAAACAGTGCCTTCCCCCGCCACCCGAGTGTACCTTGGCCTCTCTCCTCTCCCTGCTGCGCCTGCGCACTGCTCTCACTGTTCAAATCGGGCCCGTCGCCGCCTCCGCGTGCCCCTCGCGCCCTAGCCCCCGCAGCGGCACTCCACCCCAGCAATCAGAACAGCAAGCACACACTGTCACAGCCACTCAGCTGGAGATGGCGAGCAGCACGCAGCAGCAGCAGCCGTCGTGCGTGATCGAGGAGATTGTGGACGAGCCGGACCCCGCGGAGCACGACCCCGCGCTGGGGCGCATCCTGACCAAGTGCGAGGGCGACGCGTCTCGCCTGCTCAAGGCCGTGTTCGGCTTCCTCGGGCGAAAGAGCAACTTCTACAAGGAGGGCGACGCGCACGCGCGGGTTCTCGAAGCGCTCAAGCAGGCAAGGAGGGCGGCGCGCGGGCGTGGGCGCAGTGTTCAGCAGTTTAAGCTGGTGCACCCAGGACGACGTCGTGCGGCGCGTCCTGCGTGGGCGGGATCGTCATGCTTGCGCGAAGATCGTGCGCTCGAGTGGGCCAGAGGGCGCGCGCGTCCCCCTTGTCCTGCAATAGCGTAGGCGCAAGCAGAGTTCGCACCCACGCTCAAGCCGGGCTTTTTGGCCAGCGCAGCAAAGGTAGGGGCCGCACGGGTAGGGGCCATCACAGGCGCGTGCGCCAGCAGTGGAGCCTCTGGATCACGGCGCTGCAGCCACGGCACCACACCTGCGTGTCGCCTGCAGGCCCCTCAGGAGCCTGCCGAGAAAGACACCGCGCCGGCGCCCGCGCCCGCCGCGCCCAGCACCACCGCCGCCAGCAGCAGCCAAGCCGCAACGGCGAGCACCAGCGCCGCCGCCGCAGCAGCCAGCACGTCCAAGCCCGCTGCTACACAGGAGAGCAACGGCGCAGCGGCGGCCAAACAGCCCCAGGCGGGCGACGTGCCCACCGTGTCCGACGAGCCGGCCGCAGGGGACCAGGAGCCGGAGAGCAAGGGGCTCAGTGAGCGCATTGCTGTTGGGGGCGGTGCGCTTTGCGAGCATGGGGCAGCGCTCGCTCGGTGACGGCCCTGACGGTCAGGATGGCTTGCGTGTGCGTGCGTGCGCGCAGAGCCCAACGCCGGGCGAGGGTACGACTTCCCGCACTACTCGTGGACGCAGACGCTCTCAGAGGTGCGCGGCGAGGCAGCAGCAGCGGCAGGGCAGGCGTGCGCTTCTGTGTGCTGCGAGGGTTGACGGGCGGCGTTCCCCTGCGCCTGTGCGTCTGCGCCGCAGGTGAGCGTGTCGGTGCCAGTGCCGGCGGGCACCAAGGCGCGGGCGCTGGACGTGGTGATTGCCAAGCGCAAGCTCAAGGTCGGCTTCAAGGGGCAGCCGCCCATCCTCGACGTGCGCGCGACAGGACTGACTGGGTTGGTGGGAGGCCCGCAGCACCAGCGGGCCAGCGGGGGCATGTGCGGGGCACGCTCACGCAAGAGCCGAGTGCCACCATCTGCTCTACGTTGGGGCGTTGAGGGACGTCTTGCGTTTGGCGCTGTGCGCCGCCGTGATGCAAACGTTGAGTGGGCGCTCACAGGGTGAGCTGAGCGAGCCCATCAAGCCCGAGGACAGCCTGTGGAACATTGACGGCGCCGTGGTGGAGCTGTCGCTGGCCAAGCAGGACGGCATGCACTGGTGGAGCGCCGTGCTGGCGGGCGACCCCGCCATTGACGTGCACAAGGTGGAGCCGGAGAACAGCAAGCTCAGCGACCTCGACGCCGAGACGCGCCAGGTGAGCGAGGGGAAGGGGGCTGCTGGTGGAACGGGAACGACGTCAACGACGTGGATGCAAGGCTATAGGATAGGCTATAGCAGGGTTGCGCCGCATAATCGCGGGATGTGGCTCAGGTGCCGAATCTGCCCCCGCACGTGCTGCTGCGCGCCGCAGACGGTGGAGAAGATGATGTTTGACCAGCGGCAAAAGGCGATGGGCCTGCCGACGAGCGACGAGCTCAAGAAGCAAGAGATGCTGGAGCGCTTTCGGGCCGCGCACCCAGAGCTTGACTTCAGTAAGGCCAAGATCATGTAGATGGGAGTCTGCCATCTGTGCTGTGTGTTCCTTGGCGCTTCTTCCTGCTGTCCAGGGTCTGGCTTGAAATCGAGCTTCAAAGTGCAGCGCAGGCGCACACACGCTCACAGCACAGCAGCAGCTCCTGAGCAGCGACACACAAACAAGAAATGCTTCGGCAGGCCCTCGTGAGCCGCGTCTTGGGTGCTGCGTGGGCGGCGGGAGGCGCCCAGGCGCAGCAGCCGCAGGCGCAGCAGCACCTGCTGGCATCGGCGTGCGTGGGCCTGTTCAGCACGACCAGCGGAGCGCAGCAGCAGCAGCTGCTTGCGCTGGGCGCGTCGGGCGGCGTGCTTCGAGGCGGGGGGGCGGAGAGGTGGGCGAGTGTCGCTTGGGCGCCAAGGGCGGAGGGCCTCCCGCTGCTGCCTTTCGCGGCGCGCTCCCTGGCCACCAAGGCGTCGCCCAAGAACAAGAAGAAGCCCAGCAACACGGGCGGCCGGCCCAAGGCAGGCGTGACGAGCTTCTCCTTCTTTGTGCGCGAGCAATTCGAGGCGGTGCGCAGCTCGCTGCCCCCTGGACCCGACGGCAAGCCGGCCAAGCCCACGCTCGTGCTGCCGGAGGTGGCCAAGCGCTGGGCCGCGCTGGGCGAGGCCGACAAGAAGAAATACCAGGAGCTCGCAGCTGGCGACGCGCAGACCAGGGCGCGCGCCGAGTACAAGGAGCGGCAAGGAGCGGCCAGCGTGTCTGGCTACCGGCTCTTCGTCAAGGAGGCGCTGCCGCAGTACCTGGAGCGCACGCCGCTGCAGACCGAGCGCACCGCGCAGGAGGCCGCCCTCAAGCGCTCGCAGGCGGCCATCTCGCTCACCGCGGAGGGCTGGAAGGCGCTCACGCCGGAGCAGAGGGCCGTCTACAACGACAAGGCCGCGCAGCTGCGCGCCGCCGTCAAGCCCAAGCCTTGATCTGCGCGCGGCGCCGGCACCCAGCTGCGGGGGGCAGCCCGCCCCCGCAGGGCCCCACAGCAGGCATCATGCAGCCAGCTGGCGCTCACTGGCAGCGCTACTGAGCCATGCGCCGCTGGCCGTGGTGGTGGCGCGCACAGGGCTCCCGCCTGGCGCTGCCCCGCATTCCGCGCGGATCCCGTGCTTTTCCCTGCGCCCACTCCATCCACCAGGGCTCGCTGACAGCATCGCCAGGGGCACCTGTGGATGGCGAGGGAACCACCTGTGCCGTCGGCCTCCCTGACCCGCCCCCCCTGACGCTCCGCCTTTTTCTACGTTGCCCGCCGACCAGCGCCGCTGCGCCAACGCTGCGCCTCGTCGTTGCTGTACACAGCTCCCCACCATTGCATGCTGCAGCGCCTGACGCCGTCCATGTGGACCCCCCTTTCGACGCCTGCAACCTCTTTGTTCTCATCGATGGGCGCCCGGCGCGAATGTCCTTTGCACACAGCACAGGCGCAAGAGAGAGAGAGAGCCAGCACAACTCCTGCGCCTAGCCTACCAGCCTGCCAGACAGAGAGACCACCTGCGTCCGCTGCTGGAAATCTGCGCCAGAACTCTCAAGGTCCCGCTCAGCCCAGCAGCAGGTCCATGAGGTCGTCCTCCTCGGCCGCCGCCGCGGCTGCCGCTGGCGTGGGCGCCGGCGGCGTGGGCTGCACCACGGCGGGCTGCATCACCTTGACGGGCTGCTGCTGCTGCATGAGCGGCGCCGCGCCCGTGGGCTGCTGCATGAGCGGCGACCACGGCACGCCGGCGGGCACGCCGCCGGGGAAGGCGGGCACGGCCAGCGGCGGCGCGGCGGGGTGCGGCACCGCCGTCGGGAACACCATCTGCGGGCAGGGGGGCAATCCACCAGGCCACACGGGCACGCGAGGCAAAGCGTGAGGTGGGCCAGGGAGGCAGTGCCGGACGAGCAGTGTAGTGAGCGAGGTTGGCAGAGGCGAGCGCACCTGTGGCGGCGCGGCCACGGGCACGGTGGGCGGCCGGAGCGGCGCGCCGGCGACGGCGGCGGGCGCCGCGCCCTGCGCCGTCGCGAACGGCAGCTTGAGCGCCTGCTGCGGCTGCACGTACGCCGGCTGCTGCTGGGAGGAGGAGGCGCCCGGCATGAGGGGCACGCCAAACGGCAGCAGAGAGGGCGCGGCGGGCGCAGCGGGGGCCGGGGGGAAAAGCGAGGGCTGCTGGTAGGCCTGCTGCGGCGCCGGCGGGCGCTGCTGCTGCTGCTGCTGCTGCTGTTGCTGCTGCTGCTGGTGGGGTGGCTTGGGGGCGAAGAGGCTGTCGAGAGGGGAGGCGGCGGCGCCGGCGGCGGGCGTGGTGAGGAGCGGTGGCGGGCCGGGGGGCGCCAGGCGCGGCGGGGGGCCCGGCGGCGGCGGGAGGCCGCCCGGCGGCGCGGCGCGCGGGGCCAGCGGCGGCGGCGCCGGCGGCGGCGGGCGCACCGGCGACGCGACCTTTGGCGGGGGCTGCGGCGGCGGCAGCGCCGGCGCCTGCGTGTAGGCCTGCTGGGGGGGCCGGTGCGGCGCCGCTGGGGCCGGCGGTTGGTGGTGGTGGTGGTGCGTGGTGACTGGGACAGCGGGGTAGGGCTGGAGGGCGGGCGGCGGCTGCGGGCGCTGGGGCGAGGGCAGCACGGGCGGCGGTGGCGGCGGCGGCGGCGGCGGCGGGCGCTCGTCCGAGTCAGACTCGTCCTCTGACGTGGTGAGCAGCCCCGCCAGCGCCAGCAGCTGCTTGTACCTGCTCTCGGATCCAATCGCAAATCCAATCCAATCCAGGGCGCAGCAACCGGGGCAACGACAGAAGCTGTGAGAAGAGAGTGCGGCGTGGATGAGACGCTGCAGATGGAGAGGAAAAAGGAGGCGCAGGGCAAGACGGGCGGGCGCGCTCACTTGTCTGGCTTGACGCCGCCTCCCGACGCGCCATTGGTGCCCGGCCCGTGCCCCTCCTCGCCCTCCCCCTCCTCGTCCTCGTCGTACCCCTCCTCGCCCTCCTCCTCCTCCTCCTCCTCCTCGCCGCCCTCGTCCTCCTCCTCCAGGCGGTCCTCAAAGTCCTGCAGCGCCTCAAAGGCGTTGAGCTGCCGCCGCTCCTCCTCCTCCTTCTTGCGCCGCAGCCGCGCCTGCGAGCGCCGCGCGAGCGGTGCCGACGGCGCGGAAGGTGCGCACCCGGCGTCAGCGCAGCGCCCCTGGCGAACGCCGACGGCAGCACCCCGAAACACAGCTGCGCTTGAAAGCGCGCCGCCCGATCCCCGCGTGCGTGCAGACACACCCGACAACACATCGCAACCGCCTGCCCCACCCCGTGTTGCTCACGCGCAAGAACGCACGCACGCACGCACCTGCTCCTGCGCCGCCTGCTTGCTGGCCGCGGCGGGCACCACCTTCTTTGACGCCGGCTGCTGCTGCTGCTGCTGCGGCGGCTGCGGCGCCGGCCGCCGCTCGTCCACAAAGTCGGCGCCAATCACGCCGCCCTGCGCACGCACACGGCACGCAGGCAGAGGCGGCGGTGGTGCGCGGCGGCTTCGGCGTCGCGCGGTAAACCGCGCGGCCCAAGGGAAGCAGCTGCTTCTGCACTGCAACGCTGAGTGCCGCGAAGGGCCGCGCCCACACGCAGAGTCGTCGGACCCGGCGAAAGGGCAAGTGCGCGTGTGCCCGTGTGCTCCGCTGCGCCCCCCTCCCTCCCAGTCCCTCCCTCCCTCCCTCCCTCCCTCCCTCCCGCGTCCCTGGCCCTCCCTCCCAGTCCCCTGCTCCCTCCCAGTCGCTCCCTCCCTCCCTCCCTCCCTGGCCCTCCCGCATCCCTGGCCCTCCCCAAGCCGCACCTGCTGCGCCTGCTGCTGCAGCGTGTACCCGGCGCCGTAGTGCGCGCCCTTGCCCTTGACGGACGGCGCGCTGGCCGGCGGCGGAGGCGGCATGGGCGGCGCGTGCGACTGCTTGTACCTGTGCACGGCACGGCGGCAGGGACAGAGGCAGACTCGCGGAACAGAGAGCGGACGGGTGTGAATTTCACGGGAGCGGCGGTGGAGCGGACCCGGCCTGTGGCAAAGCGGGCTGTGGTAGGGAGGAGAGGTGGAGGGAGGGAACGACGACTCGAGGCATGTAGCGTCAACGCCAGCGCTCACATGGCGAGCAGGTGCTGCGCGCCGCGCGTGTCGAGCCGCTCCTTTTGCTGCTGCTCGGCCTCGCGCAGCGTGCGCAGCGCCTCGGCCGCAATCTGCAGGCGCGACCATGCATGCATGCACGCGTGCCAAGCACGCCATCCAGATGCTGTGTGAAGAGCGAGCCCCCTTTCTCACGCCGCAGCGGCGTCGCAGCGGCGAGGGGGCCGCGAGAGACGCGTGCGCGTGCGCGCGAGCGGGCGGGGGCCGGGTGGAGCGGGCGAGGGCGGCGCACCAGGGGGGGCGGCCACCGCGGCGTGTTGGAGGGGCGTGAGGCAAAGGTCTGCGCGTGGCGCATGAGCGCCGTGGCGGCGTCGCCCGGCTCGTGGCACGTGAGCCGCTTGAGCACCTGCATGATGGCAGAGGTTTAGGGCCCAGAGGAAGGGCTTTTTCGGATGCAGGGGCAGCACGCCGTGACGGGGACCAGGGGCACAAAGAAGAGGGGTTGCGGGCGCGCTGCCGCTGCACACGAGGAGCAGCACGCAGCGGGGCGCGGCGCTCGCGCCCGCACTCACGTCGAGGCACGCGAGGCTGAAGGCCATGCGCGTGTTGGGCTGCAGCAGGCGCTGCAGCAGGCGGAAGACGGGCTTGGCCTGGTTGTGGTGCATCTCCGAGTGCAGGTGCTGCAGCGTGGGGGGGTAGGGCAGGCCGGGGACGGCGCCGGCGGGGGACTCGGCCACACGCACGGCGATCTGCGCCACCTGCGCTCGCGAGGAGACGAGACATGGGCACGTGGGGGGCGAGCTTGCCACGCGAGGGCGGTGACCAGTGGAGATGTGTGGTAAAGGGTGCGGGGAGGTGGAGGGGCCTGGGCGGTGGCGCCCGCGCTACAGCACCTGCTTGAGGTGCTGTAGCTTGAGGTGCGCCCAAAGGTGGCTTCCTAAGGCCAAGACAAGACCTGACACAACCAAGGGAAGCGCACCTGCAGCAGCTTGAGGTGCGCCAGGTTCTTCTCCGGGTCGTTCGGGTACATCGGGTCCTTGCCAATCTGTGCGCGGCGCAGCAGCACCCGCAGCAAGCGCCAACAGGAGACGCGGACGATCAGGCTCTGGGGCCGCGCACCATCGCTGCGACTGCACCACAAGACGCCGTGGCGCGCCTGCGAGCACGCCTCCCCTCCCCTCAGTCCCTGCCGTGCCCGGCCTCGCCCCCGCCCACGCACGGTGAAGAAGGGGTCGTTGGCGAGCGGGTGCTGCGGGTCGGGCAGGTCGCCGCGGTTGATGCCCCACTCAATCAGCCGCTTGTTGGAGAAGCCCGTCGTCTTGACTGCGGGCAGCACGCGCAGCACACGTAGCGCACACAGTACGCGTCGTGTTGCGACACGCACCCGCCAGCGCGCCGTCGCCGCCAAGACAGGCGCAGCGCTGACCCCGCCCCTGCCGTGCGGACGGCTCCACGGCCCAGCTAGCTGCTCCCACAGCGCATGCGTGAGCTATGCCTCCCGCCCCCACACACACACACACGCCCGCGTCCCTCGTGCCCCCTCCCAAGCACTCGATGGCCACTGAACTGCAACTCGCGCCGTCCCCTCTTACCCCCACCACCACCGCCCACCAAGCCGCGCGCTCACCGAGGAACTTGTGCACGCACGAGCTGCGCCCGTGGTTGATCCTGGCAATGTCGGGCGGGCAGCAGATGACGGCCATGGCCATCACCAGACGGTGGATCTGCGTGCCGCTGTTGGCGGGGAAGGCCGTGCAGCACGCCAGGCACAGCGCCAGCACCTCCTGCAGGCCCTCGCCCTCGGCCGGCAGCGGGCTGGAAGCGACCAGGTCAGAAACCGACGCCATGAGGTGCGGCCACAGCACGGCGTCGTCGCCCCACCCCACGCCCAGCGTCGCGCGGATGCCGGACAGCGCCACGGACGAACCGGACGGCGCGTTGTCGTCGGCGGCGAGGCTGTCGGCGGCGGCGGCGGGCGCGTCGTCGAGGAGCGGCGGCGCGGCGCGGGGCGGCGGCGGCAGCGGCTGCTGCTGCTGCGGAGCGACGGAGGACAGCGGCGGCGGCGCGCGCGGCGGCGGGCGCGCCGGCGGGGGCGGCCCGGCGGGCAGCGAGGGCCAGTGACCCTCCGTCTCGGGTGCGGCGGCGGCGGCGGGCGGCGCGGGCTGCGGCCGGGGGCTGGGCGCCGGCGCGGGCGCGGGGGCGGGGGCGGCTTCCTGCCCGGCGGCGGCGGCGAGGAGCGCTTGGCCGTACTCTAGGATTTGGCGCATGTCGTCGAGCTCCATGATGGCGAGCGTGGTCTGCGTGGCCAGCGCCTCAAACCCTAGGTCGGCGCACATGGAGTTGGCCAGCGTGGTCATGATGACGTCCTGCGCGTGCACATGTGTGCGGGCGGGCGGGTGGTCGGGAGGGATGGGAGGGATGGGTGCTTGGCGGCCCGGAGGACAGGGCGTTTGCGCCTATGTGGAGGCGGGACTCCTGCCTGCTGAGGTGGGCGGGCGGGAGGGCGAGGGAGGGGTCCAAGAAGCCAGGAGCACGTGCGGTGTACCCCCAGCGGCAGCAGCAGCCCTGCCCCGCGCACCACACACCTTGTAGTTGACGGGCGGCGTCTGCTTGCGGTTGATGGTGCTGGTCGCCATGTCAAACAGCGGCTTCCACTTGAGCAGCACCTGCGCGTGGGTTGGTGGCACCAGGTGGCACCACGGCGTACACGTGAGGCTGCCGCAGCGACCTGTGAGGCGGGACTGCCCTCCACGCAGAGGTGCCTCCCTCAAGCTTCTGCGTCAACGCCCCTGACCAACGCCCCCCGCAAAGCAGCTGCCAGGTGCGGCCCGCAGCGCCCCCGGCGCACGGCGGCGCCGGCGGGTGCGCGCATGCCCTCACCGTGTTTGCGTCCGTGAGCTGCAGGAAGTGGTTGTTGGAGACGAGCGTGCCCAGCGGCGTGCCCCCCCGCGCGACGCCCTCCATCTGGTGCACCTGCGGAGCGGCCGCGGCAAGCGGGCACGGCGTCGCGACGCGCTGCCTGCGTGGACCCGCTGCTGTGGTGGCGGCTGGGGACGGGCCGTTGGCGGCGGCCGCGGGCGAGGTGAGGCCGCGCGCACCTGCTCCACGACCCACTGCGCGTTCTCCAAGGGGATGGCGTAGGAGCCGGGCGCGGCCAGGCCGTGCGCGAGCACGCGGTGGTTGATGATGGACAGCGCCAGGCAGCGGTTCACCTGCGCCGGCCGCCCGCCCGACGCCACCGCACGGCAAGTGCCAGCTGAGATGCACACGTGAGCGTCCGTCTGCTAGTGAGGCCTGTGCTGCTGCGCAGATCGCTGCAGGCGCCGCTGCGCTTGGCAAGCTTGCGGGACCCCCTGTCCCGCGCGCGCACCGTGCTCATCGTCGAGTTGCTGGACCACACGATGCACGACGCGGCGCAGAGCGCCATGTCCGTGTCGTGCACCTCGGCCATCCTCGCTGCGCCCGGCGGTGGAAGAGGGCGTTTGGGAGCGCCCGGCGCGGCTCCTGCAATCGGATCGGCTCCGCTCGCTCCGCCGTGCGTGCAGCGCCCTCTAGCAGCTCTCCCAGCTGCGGCTCCTCACGGGCGCGCGGCTGCGAGAAGGGAGCGCGCTTGTAGCGCCGCGATGGAGATCCTCTTCTTTCTTCGCTTGGCCCGGCAGGCCTCTCGGCTCTTCCCTGTGTGCCAAAGTGTCCGCAGGAGTCAGCTGGGGCGCAGCCTGCGAGGGCTGGGATGCTTGTTCCTGCGCGCCGCATGGGGTCGGGGCGCCGCCGTGCCCTGTAGCGGACGCGCAGAGGAAGACGAGAGAGGAAGTCCTCGACGCACAGCCATGGCCCACCGCCTCCCCTTGCAGCACGCCTTGCTGGCGTGCCTGGACACGTCCAGCGTCGCAGCCGTGGCGTGCACTTGCACAGCGTGGCGCGAAGCAGCCACTAAGCACCTCGTGGCCCTGCAGCGGGACCTCTCGAACGGCCAGGAGCGGGTGGCCATCGTTGTGCAGCAGTCAGCAGGCCAGCATGGGCGGCGCCTGCCTGCGGACTTTCACTACGCTGCGGGCCTCGACGACGACCCAGCGCTGCCCGTCCTCGACGCGGACTGCGCGTGCTCACCAAGCTGCAGCGCCGCCACGTGCCCCTGCTTCAGCAGCTGCGACGGCAGCATGCGCGAGTGCGGGCCGGCGTGCGCCTGCGGGCCGGGCTGCGAGAACCGCGTCACGCAGCGGGGCGTGGGCGTGGGCGTTGAGCTCCGCTGGTCGTCACAGGGCAAGGTAGGCACGGCGCGCATGCACGCATGCAAGCGCCCGGACACCCAACCATCACGCCACACCATCCCGCGCAGCTCACCTCGTCCGTCGGCTGCCTCGTGTGCGCAGGGGTGGGCGGTGCACGCGACGGGTCCCGTGGCCAAGGGGCAGTTTGTTTGTGAGTACGCCGGCGAGCGCCTGAGCACGCCCGAGGCGCAGGCCCGGCTGGCCGCCTACGACGCACAGGCC